>ERZ791906.156-NODE-156-length-105824-cov-6.176753_pt1 | contig 105824 bp, 93 predicted proteins | sample MGYA00510146_ERZ791906 | MGnify/ENA primary metagenome ERZ791906 (study PRJEB30046, sample SAMN00792096) | human gut metagenome | study: EMG produced TPA metagenomics assembly of the A metagenome-wide association study of gut microbiota in type 2... | reverse complement strand
GATTTTTAAGGCTCTGCACCGTTTCAAGCACCATTTGGTGTAAATTTGGTGTATTTGTGTATTTTCAGAGCTTTTTCACAAATGAAGTACATCCCGTTTTGTAAGGTAAAACGGTACTTCTTAATAGAGCTTTGCACCTGCCGGAATATGGTCATCTACCATAAGGAGATGAAGCTTTTCTTCGCCTTCTTCTTCGTGTACTGCACTGAGAAGCATACCGCAAGAGTCAATGCCCATCATCGCTCTCGGTGGAAGATTTGTGATAGCGATAAGAGTCTTTCCAACCAGTTTTTCCGGCTCATAATAAGCGTGAATACCGCTTAAAACGGTTCTGTCTGTGCCTGTTCCATCATCAAGAGTGAACTGTAACAGTTTCTTTGACTTCGGTACTGCAACACACTCTTTAACTTTTACTGCACGGAAATCTGACTTGCTGAATGTATCAAAGTCTACCATTTTCTCAAACAAAGGCTCTATCTTTACCTTAGAAAAATCAATTTTTTCAGACTCAGTTTTTACATTTTTTTCAGGTGCTTCAGAAGCTGTATTTTTTACATCATTTTACTTGTTTACATCATTCAACGGTTTCATTGTCGGGAACAGAAGAACGTCGCGGATGGCAGGGGAGTCGGTAAGGAGCATACACATACGGTCGATACCGAAACCGATACCGCCTGTCGGTGGCATACCGATTTCAAGTGCGCGCATAAAGTCTTCGTCTGTTGTATTAGCCTCTTCATCGCCCTGCGCAAGAAGTTCCTCCTGTGCTTTAAAACGTTCTCTTTGGTCGATTGGGTCATTAAGCTCAGAATAAGCGTTTGCCATTTCCCAACCGTTCATAAAGAACTCAAAACGTTCAACGTAATCAGGGTTTTCAGGCTTTTTCTTTGTAAGCGGTGAAATTTCAACCGGATGATCCATAACGAAAGTCGGTTGAATAAGGTGTTCCTCTGCATATTCTTCAAAGAACAAGTTAAGAATATCGCCCTTCTTATGTCTGTCCTCATATTCAACGTGGTGCTCATCGGCAACCTTACGAGCCTCTTCAAGTGTATTAATTTCGTTAAAGTCAACGCCTGCGTACTTTTTAACTGCGTCAACCATTGTTATACGTTCAAACGGCTTACCCAAATCCATTTCTATACCGTTATACACGATTGTAGTTGTACCAAGCACTTCCTTAGCAACGTGGCGGTAAAGATTTTCCGTAAGATCCATCATACCGTGATAATCTGTGTATGCCTGATACAATTCCATAAGAGTAAATTCAGGGTTATGGCGAGTGTCAAGACCTTCGTTTCTGAAAACTCGTCCTATTTCATAAACCTTATCAAAACCGCCCACGATAAGGCGCTTTAAGTAAAGCTCAAGTGAGATACGAAGTTTGAAATCTTCGTCCAATGCGTTAAAGTGTGTTTCAAACGGTCTTGCGGCAGCACCGCCTGCGTTTGCGACAAGCATAGGTGTTTCAACTTCAAGGAAGTTTTGACCGTTAAGGTAGCTGCGGATTGACGCAATAATCTTTGAACGGTTGATAAATGTCTTTTTAACATCGGCATTCATAATAAGGTCGATATATCTTTGACGGTATCTAAGGTCTGTATCTGTCATACCGTGGAACTTTTCCGGAAGCGGAAGAAGTGATTTTGAAAGTAGAGTGATTTTTTCGGCTCTTACCGAAATTTCACCTGTCTGAGTTGTGAAAACTTCACCCTCTGCACCGATAATATCACCTATATCAAGCTTTTTGAAACGAGCGTATTCGTCCTCGCCCAAAATATCCTTTTTAACAAAAAGCTGGATTTGTCCGTCTATATCAGAAACGTGAACAAAACCGACTTTACCCATACCTCTCTTTGACATAATACGTCCTGCGATTGAAACAGTCTGACCGTCAAATTGAGATACTTGTGCCTTTATGATTTGTACTTCGTCACTGCCGCGTTTCTTTAATTCGCGGTCTTCCTCTGTATAGTTTTCTTTAAGTTGAGCAGATGTGTGTGTTCTCTCAAATTTTGTGATTTTAAATGGGTCACGTCCGTCATTTTGAAGTTCTGTAAGCTTATCTCTGCGGACTTGCAAAAGTGCCGATAATTGCTCTTGTGTTTGCTCTGTGTTTTCCATCTATTGAAAACCCTCCTTAAATCTAATTCTGAATATACTATATAATTATATACTATTTTTATTGAATTTACAATGACTTTTTGAGAAAAAAGTCATATTTTAAGCAGAAAACTGCGTATAAAATTATATTTTCCATTGACATAAGGGTGAGAATTATATAAAATACAGTTTAGAATATTACGGAACGGAGATTTTTAAAGTGAAAAATCCTACAGTAAAAAAGATATTTGCGTGCGTGGCTGTGCTTACCGTGTTGACAGGTTCGGCACAAGGTGCGTACAAAGTTGAAATAGATGACGATACATATGTGTCGGACGAAATATATTTTGCGCCTGTGTCAACTTGGGACGAAGTCAAGGCACAACGCATAAATTTAAAGCAAGGCAAGGTTTTGTTTTATGCGGGCAAAGAAAATGAGCCGTATAAAATTGCGGCGGAGGTTATGCCGCTGAATACGACAAACAAGAAAATTACATATAAATCCGAAGATATAACGATTGCGACAGTTGACGAAAACGGTGTTGTTACACCGACTGACAAAATAGGTGATACATTCATTGATATAAGGTGCGGAAACGCATTGTCAAAGTTGAAAGTAAGCGTTGTTAAGGGGGTAGAGGGCGTTGCAATGTCGCAAAGTGAAATGACATTGTATGCGGATAAGCCTATTACCGCAAAACTTACGGCTATGGTTTCGCCGACAGACGCGACTATACAAAAAGTCAGATGGTACAGTGACGATGAGTCGATTGCAACTGTGGACAGTGAGGGACTTGTATCGCCTTGCGGTGTCGGAACAACCGACATTTACGCAAAAACGGAGGACGGAGATTATACGGCAAAATGCACAGTTACCGTTACAACGTGGGAAAAACGTAAAGAGGATATACCTGTTGTGTACACCGACTGTGATATGACGGTTGATGAAATGGTTGAAGAACAAATGACCGCAGAACCGACTGTATTTACAAACGGTGTGTTTCCGGCGAGCGAGGAAAATGTTGAACAGTATGTAAATCCGGAAAATCTTGTGTCGGGATATGAAAAGTATCAGTTTATGGATTTGAGTGTGTCAAACAATGTCGATTCCGCTACACTTGATACTTATTTAAAGGGTAAAGGCGTTTTGGACGGTCACGGCAGTGAATTCAAGAAAGCGGCTGATGATAACAATGTAAGTGAAGTATATCTTGTAATTCATTCATGCCTTGAAACAGGTAACGGTTCATCGGAACTTGCAAACGGTATTGAATATAACGGTACAACGGTGTATAACTTGTTCGGTATCGGCGCGGTGGACGAATCGCCGATTGACGCAGGTGCGGAATATGCGTATAAGCAAGGCTGGACAAGTGTAGAAAAGGCAATCGAGGGCGGTGCAAAGTGGATAAGCGAAAATTATATCAATAATTCCAAATACGGGCAGAATACTTTGTATAAAATGAGATGGAACCCTGAAAAACCTGCTGAACACCAATACGCAACCGATATTGCGTGGGCGTCAAAACAGGCAAAGAGTATGAGCAGTATGTTCGAGGCATTCCCGACGGCAAAGTATAAATTTGAAATTCCGAGATACAGCGGACAGGAAAAATTAGAAGTTAAGTAAATAAAAAAACAAGTCACTTTAAAAGTGACTTGTTTTTTGTTGTTTGTGATTAATTATAGATTACGATAAGTTTTGCAGTACCCTTTGATGAGCATACAAGAACTTTTGAACAATCTTCACCATAGTTTTTAGCGTCTTTCAAATCGTTGATTGAAAGGTCTGTTGTTGTGTTATCGACATATCTGCTGATTTCATCTCTGTCTTCGTCCATACGAACGATCTTTGTTGACGCGTTGATTGTGATTTCTTCGTAATCGCTGTCGTCAAGAGTATATGTACCGTCAACGTTTTCAAAACCTGTCTTTGTTACATAAATCTTCTTTTCGTCAGTAAGAACTTGGCTGATGTTGTACATACAAGCTCTTGAGTAAGGAACTGTACCTGTTGATGTGCTGTTGTAAACTTCGTCTTCGTCAGTACCGTTCTTTTTAAATCTGTAATCGAATTTGTATTTTTGATAATTATTATCTTCTGTAGGGTCTTGTTCTTCTTCCCAGTTGAACTTTTTGCCGTCATATGTCTTACCATCAAGAACTTCTGCAATGTCTGCGAACTTAATGTTGTTTATACGTCCTTGTACAAGCTGATCGCTGTCATAAGCGAATTGGATAACGTCACCGATTTGCACGTCTGCAAATTCTGTACGGTCATAAGTTGTCCAGGCTTTTTCTGTGTTTGAACCTGCGAATACGCTGAATTGAAGAACTGAATCATCTTTTACTTCATTATATACGCTTTCAGGCAAAGTTGAAACGATTGAGAAGTTTGTATCTTTCTTAACTGATGTAAGTGTACCGTCATTTCCGTAAAGTACCAAAAGTCCGGCAACCTTTGATGAACTGATGTCGTATGCTTCTACATAGTATGTATCACCTGTTGTAAAAGCTGATGACGCGGTTTTTTTAGCATATTTTTCTCTCTGTGTTCTGTCTGCCGGAACATAAAGAACAACTGTTGAAGAGTTGATTGAAAATGCTGTTTTGCCGTTAAGCGAGAAACTGTTTGATGAATAAGTATACTTATCGGCAGCTTTGCACTTTGCGATTTGTTCTTTGTCGTCATTTTGAGTTTGAAGTTCATCAGATGTAAGAGCAACGATTTGTGTAACTTCACCGTTTGTTATTGTAACTCTTGCCGGTTGTGAGAAACCTGTAAGTGTAGGAGTTTTTCCTGCACCGTAAATATGATCTGCCAATTCTGTATCATCGTTTGTATAATCGGCTGATGCTTTTAGTTTGTCGATTATAAGTTCACTCTTGATTGATGCACCGTTGAACTTAACTTTATCCTTTACAGGATATGACGACGCACTGCTTGCCGAAACGGTCGGTGCATATGCAGTAATGTAAATCTTACCGCCTTCGTCACGGTCGATAAATGCGTTTGTGATATAAGCGTAAGGAATTACGGCAGTCTGTTCAAGTGTTGCGAAAACGGCTGTGTTAAATGCGTCAAGATAGAATGTACCCGAAACGCCTGTTTTAAGAGTTTTGCCGTCTTTGTCGTTTATGTATGCCTCACACTTGCTGCCGATTTTATATGATTTACCGCCGATTGTCATTTTATCGCCGTTTGAACCGATTGAAGTGATTGAACCCTTAACAGGATTGTTTGTAACAAGAAGTGTGTAGTACGAACCGTCAAGGCTCTTTGTATAAAGAATTACATCGTTTGCGGAAATTGATGTAACAGGAATTTCCGAACCGTTCTTTGTGATTGTGTATGTATAATCAGACGCTTGAGGGTCAAGGATTAAGTAGTTACCTGTTACGAGCTTGTCTGTTATACGGTAATCTGTTGTTGTAGGAGTGGCATAAGCAACTATTGTGTCATAGTTGTTTATTTGGATCATATCTATTGTGCCGTCGTCACCGCTGTCTGTAAGTTTAACGTCACCGTAGATTGTGTAGTCTGTGTCAGGAGTAAGCCATTGTTCAAGTGCCTCTTCACGTGAGAATGTTTCTTCCTGCTTTGTTGTCGGATTTGTAAGAGTTACGGTTTCGTTCTTTTCAACAAGTTTGCCGTTGTATCTTACTGTAAGTTCATCTTCTTTTAGTTTTACAGTCTTTATCTTTGATGATGAATCATAGTATTTAAGTGAGTTGCCGGAAAAACTGTTTAAATCTTCATAATCTAATTTGATTTCAGAATTTTTTGTTGTTTCGTCGTCAATGATGATAAGCTTTCTGTCGTCCTTGTCTGTCAACTGTTCATAGTAAACGGTGATAGTATTGCCAAGATATTTGCTTATATCTGTAACGTTTGAAGTGAATTCCGAGAAGTCGATTTTTACAAGGTCACTGCTGTCGTTCGGCAAGATAGCCATTTCACTTTCGTTAAGGCCTTGCTTGCAGTCCTCTGTCAAGTAATCTTCAACACCTACAAGAGTACCTTTTAGCTTTTTAACTTTTAGGTAGTCCTGCATAAGAGTTTTCTCTGTTGCAACCCAGTTGTAACCGTTGTTTTCGTATATAGGTATTTCAAGTGCATTGTAAAGTACCTGTGCAATCATACCTCTTGTTGCACCTTCACTGTAACCTGTTGAATTGACTTTCTTTGTAAGGTCAAGAGTGTTTGCCTGCTTAATGAAACCTTCCGGCCATTCACCGAGATTTTCGGCAAACTGAACATAACCTAATGTACAAACTACCATTTTAAGAGCTTGTTCATAAGTTACAGGAGCGTCCGGAGCAAAAGTACCGTCGCCCATACCTGCAATTATACCAAGGTTGTAGGCGGTTTGAATATAGTTCTTTGCCCAGTGTGAAGCGTCAACATCAGTAAAGTCTGATGAGTCGTATGCAAGGTCTTTGTAGCCAAGTATAAATACGATAAGCTTTGTGAATTCGGCTCTTGTGATTTGACCGTCAGGCTTGAAAGTACCGTCTTCGTATCCGTCAATAACTTTAAGCTTTGTTAAAGTTGTAATGGCGTCTTTGTAAGTATTATCGTCACCTACATCGCTGAATGCGGCAAAAACCGATGTCTGACAGATGACGGAAAGTGTCATAATAAGTGATGTCAGAATTGCTGTTATTTTTTTCATGAGTTATTCATCCTTTCGTTTTGAATTTAATGTAGTAATATTCAGATACTGATATTTTATCATTCTTTTATATATAAGTCAATTAAAATAATATATTTCTGAATTGTGAATTTTAATAAAATTGTGTAAAAAAATTTATTTAACATTGCAATAATAAGAGGAAAGTGCTACAATATCTATTGACTGACATTTTTAATATTAGTTATATATAAATATGAAGAAAAACGTGGAGGAACATTTATGGATAATAAAAAGAAAAACCGTTCGCCGCTGAAAAATCCGTTATTGATATTTTTGGTGATTTCGGTTATTGCGACAGTTATTTTAAATATGGTAATGCTGTCGTTGCAGACACCGAAGAAACAGGAAATATCGTACAGTGAATTTTTGACTATGCTTGATGAAAATAAAGTTGACGAGGTTATTTTGCAGTCGGAGCAGATTGTCATATATGAAAAGTATGACGAATCACAGCCGATAACAACGCCTAAAACAACCGAGTTTATGAAGATGATGGGCATAGATACAGACGCGGTTATAGAACAGGCAAAGGAAAACAGCAGAAATGTGTATTATACGGGATATATCCCTGACGACAGACTTCTTGCGGATTTGGACAGTCACGGCGTGAAGTATTCTACGCCGATACAACATAACAGTCCCGTGCTTGATTTCTTCCTTACATGGATATTGCCGTTGGTAGTTATTTATTTACTGTTCTTTATTTTGACACGTTCAATGTCGAAGAAAATCGGCGGTGGCGGCGGAATTATGGGAATAGGTCAGTCCAATGCAAAGATGTATAACGTGGAAAATGCGACAGGTGTAACGTTTGCGGACGTTGCGGGTCAGGAAGAAGCTAAAGAATCGCTTGACGAAATAGTCGATTATCTTCATAATCCGTCAAAATATCTTGCAATCGGTGCAAAACAGCCTAAGGGTGCGCTTTTGGTCGGACCGCCGGGAACAGGTAAAACACTTCTTGCAAAGGCGGTTGCCGGTGAGGCGAAAGTGCCGTTTTTCTCGCTTTCCGGTTCGGAATTTGTGGAAATGTTTGTCGGCGTCGGTGCGTCAAGAGTTCGTGACTTGTTTAAGCAAGCGTCGGCAAAAGCACCTTGTATTATATTTATAGACGAAATTGATGCAATCGGTAAATCAAGAGATAATCAGATTAGTTCAAATGATGAACGTGAACAAACTTTAAATCAGCTGTTAAGCGAGATGGACGGATTTGATTCGTCAAAAGGACTTGTTATTTTGGCGGCAACCAACCGTCCGGAAGTGCTTGATAAGGCACTTTTAAGACCGGGTAGATTTGACAGAAGAATTATTGTTGAAAAGCCTGATTTAAAGGGCAGAGAAGATATTTTGCGTGTGCATATCAAGCACGTTAAAACAGAACCTGATATTAATCTTCACGAAATGGCACTTGCAACAAGCGGTGCGGCAGGTGCAGACCTTGCAAATATGGTAAATGAGGCGGCTTTAAGAGCGGTAAGATGTAACAGAAAGACCGTAAGTCAAGAAGATCTTATGGAGGCTGTTGAAGTCATAATCGCGGGTAAAGAAAAGAAAGACAGAATTTTGTCCGAAAAGGAAAAGAGAATTGTTTCGTTCCACGAAGTCGGTCACGCACTTGCAACGGCGGTACAGAAACATACTCAGCCTGTTCACAAAATCACAATCGTTCCGAGAACTATGGGTTCGCTTGGTTATACAATGCAAATGCCCGAAGAGGAAGAACGTTATTTGATGTCGAAAGACGAAATAGTTGACCAGATTACAGTGTTCCTTGCAGGCCGTGCGGCGGAAGAACTTGTATTCAACGTGCAGACAACAGGTGCGTCAAACGATATTGAACGTGCAACGTCACTTGCGAGAAATATGATTACGCAGTACGGTATGTCGGAAAAATTCGGTATGGCCGGACTTGAAAGCATACAGAATAAATATCTTGACGGCAGAAATGTTTCAAACTGTTCGGAGGAAACAAAGACAGATATTGATAAGGAAGTTGTACGCGTATTGAAAGAGTGTCACGAAAGGGCATTTAATATATTGAAAGAAAATCGTGACGCACTTGACGAAATCGCAGAATTTCTTATCAATAAAGAAACTATTACGGGCGATCAGTTTATGGAGATATTCAACCGTGTAAAAAGCGGCAGGGGAAATTCCGGAAACGATGCAGAGGAAAGTGCCGCAGTTAATGAAGAAAATGATAAAGAAGAATAACGGTACGTTCAAAAAGTGCTTTGCTCAAAGGCTTAGGAAACTGAGAAAAGAAAACGCTATAACGCAGGCGGGACTTGCGGAGAGAATGAATGTTTCAAGAACGTGTATCGCGAATTGGGAAAGCGGCGAGCGTATCCCCGAAGTGGCGGCGATAACGTATCTTGCCAAGCTTTTTAAAGTCCCCGTTGACTACCTTTGCGGCAGAACGGACGAACGGTACAGAGTGAAATTGCTTGATAATATCGACTTCGACTTAACAAAACTAAACGGCAAAGGCATTGAAATGCTTTGCGAATATTACGATTATCTTGTCAGCAGTGAAAAATATAGAGCAAAATAGAAAAAAATGCTTGACATTTGCTGAAAAAAGATATATAATTACAAGGCTTGCGGTAAACGTAAGCAATCCTTGCCCACACGGGGTATGTGTGGGACAAAAGTCCATAAGGAGGTGCAGAAAATGGCTGAAAAAATACTAAACAGCTATGAAACAATTTTTATCATTGACGCAACACTTGATGAGGAAACGGTTACTGCTCTAAAGGATAAGTTTACAACACTTATCGAACAGAACGGTGAACTTGAATCTGTTGACGAATGGGGCAAGAGAAGACTTGCTTACGAAATTAATGATAGAACAGAAGGTTTCTACTATCTTGTAAACTTCAAGGCTGACAGCGAGTTCCCTAAAGAACTTGAAAGACAGTACAAGATTACAGAAGGTATCCTAAGAACTATTGTTATCAGAAAAGACGAAGAATAGTCTTTTGTGAAGAAAGCGGTGTAAGTATGAACAAAGTTATATTAATGGGACGTCTTACACGCGACGTCGAAATGCGTCAGACTCCGAACGGTGTTTCACTTGCGAGATTTTCAATCGCGGTAAACAGACGTTTCGCCGGTAAAGATGCTCAGCAACAGGCTGATTTTATCAATTGCGTTGCATGGCGTCAGACAGGTGAATTTATCGCAAGATATTTCCAAAAGGGCAGTATGATTGCGGTAGTCGGAAGTATTCAATCGAGAAGTTGGGACGGTAATGACGGTAAAAAGCAGTATGCAACGGAAGTTGTTGTAGACGAGGCTTACTTTACCGGTTCAAGAGCCGAATCAGGTACTCAAGGCGGAGGAAGTTATCAGAATCAAGGCTTTAATCAGGGCGGATTTAACGCTCCTCAATCACAGCCGGCACAAGGCAGTGAACCAAACTTTGGTGATGATTTTGATATGGGCGATTTTTCGGACCTTGACGGTTCGGAAGACGATTTGCCATTCTAACATCCGCGTGATAAAAATTGATAGGAGGAAAATAACATGGCTGAAAGAAATGACAGACCACAGAGAGCAAGAAGACCTAAGAAAAAGGTTTGTATGTTCTGCGTAGATAAGGTTGAGCATATCGATTATAAGGATACAGCAAAGCTTAGAAGATACGTTACTGAAAGAGGCAAGATCGTGCCAAGACGTATCAGCGGTAACTGTGCAAAGCACCAAAGACAGCTTACAACAGCTATCAAGCGTGCAAGAATTATAGCACTATTGCCATTCGTTGCTGAATAATTGATTTTTTAAACGGAATGCACTGCATTCCGTTTTTTTATATATAATTTAACGGAAGGTGTTATAATGAACATAAAAGTAAGAGAATTTAATGAAAGCGATATACAAGCCGCAAATGAAATTTGGAACGAAGTCGTAGAGGACGGAGTGGCTTTTCCGCAGGAAGAATGTCTTACGGAAAAGAGCGGATTGGAATTTTTTAAGAGTCAGTCATATACAGGCATTGCGTATGATGAAGAAACGGGTGATATTGTCGGGCTCTACATACTTCATCCGAACAATGTCGGCAGATGCGGTCATATCTGCAATGCAAGCTATGCGGTGAAATCAACACAAAGAGGTAAGCATATAGGTGAAATTCTTGTGACGGATTGCTTGAAAAAAGCAAAGGAAATCGGTTACGATGTACTTCAATTTAATGCTGTTGTCGCAACTAATCAATATGCGCTTAAATTATACAAAAAACTCGGCTTTGTACAACTCGGCGTAATACCTAAAGGTTTCCGCATGAAAGACGGAACATACGAAGATATAATTCCACATTATCACACTTTATAAAAATTTTTTTGAAAAAAGTGCAACCTTTTGGTGTGCTGAATTGTATTATAAGTGAAGGGAGGGGGATTAATGACAGACGAAAGGTCAAAAACAGACGTTTCATCTGACGAAGTTATACGCAAGTATTTTGATATGGTGTATAAACTTGCTTTGTCACAAACGAAAAATCAAACTTTTGCCGAAGATGTGACGCAAGACGTGTTTGTTCGATTTATACATAATAAAGATAAATTTGAGTCGGAGGAACATATAAAGGCTTGGCTCATTAGGGTGACAATAAATTGCTCAAAGAGTGTTTTTATGTCATCGTGGTTCAAGAAAATCGTTCCGCTTGAAGAAGATTTAACCTTTGACAATCCCGAAAAAAGTGACGTGTATTTCGCTGTACAAGACCTTCCCTTAAAATATCGTACGGTGATACATCTTTTCTATTATGAGGATATGAGCGTGAGGGAAATCGCCGAAAGCATTGACATAAAAGAATCGACTGTTAAATCGCATTTACACAGAGGCAGAATGTTGCTTAAAAATAAACTGAAAGGAGATTATGACTTTGTTTAGAAAAATTTATAAACAAGCCAATGACGATATAAAACCGAGTGAAGATATGATAAACAGAGTTATCTTGAATGCGCATAAAGGTGCAGAGAAAAGACAATCTCCCCTACCGTATAGGCGATACGCAAAATATGCGGTATCGGCTGCGGCGGCAGTTGTTGTTGTGTCTGCGGCGGTTATATCTATGCCGTATTGGCAGAAAACAAGAGATGACGGCGTGATTATTGAGGAGCAAGTTTCAACACCGACACCGTCCGATATGTCGGAAAGTGTAGTTTCAAATACAGCGGATACTTCATATCCGTATCCTACCGATAGTCCCCAAACTATTCAAAATCCCTATACTCCCCCTCCCAATAACTATTTGGATAGTCAAACTAAAACGGAGAAAAAGAATGGTGACTATAAGAGTAGTGACAATGAAAAAGTTGCGGTAAATAATCGGATAGCAAACGAGAACAAATCGCTTAAAATCGAGGACAAAACCGAAATCCCCAATATCGAGAGTGGACAAAACAGTGAAATTCAAGAAATAACGGAAGATGTCACTGTCGAAGAAAGTGCAATCGAGGAAAACGCACTCGAATTATCAACAATATTTTCTGCTTTTATGTCAAGTGACAGAACAGCAGAAATCAGTACAAAAAAAGAAGTGCCGACCGAAATTACAAGCGATGAAGGCAATGCCGATACGGTTATCGGCACCGGAATGGCAATGAGTTCGGCTATGGCTACATCAGTGCCGACACCTCAAATAGAAATAAACGCTCCGAGCGGTTTTGAAACGACCGATACATATAACTGCGGTGCGGCTTTTGAATCAGAAAACGGCGGAAGAATAGACGTAAATTATTATTACAGCGGAAATGACGATACAGAGCCGGTGTATAACGAATATGAAAATGATGTATCGGCATATTTTACCGAAGATAAAATCGATTATAATATTTACGGAACCGATACGGGCAGAGAGCCTGTGGAAGAAGTAGTCAATTCAATCAAATAAAGTATTGAATTGATTTGCAATCTGTGATATAATATAGACAATATAATGATTTTGGAGGTAATGATTGTGAATAAGAAGATAATAGCATCTGTATTGGCTGTCGCATCTGTTTTGACTGTATCGGCAGGCGCTTTGGCTGATGATAACATTACGGTTACGGTAAACGGAAATAATGTTTCTTTTGTGGAAATAACACCTTTTATTGAAAATGACCATACACTTGTTCCTATGCGTGAAATATTCGAGGCACTTGGCGCAGACGTACAGTGGGACAACGAAACAAGAACTGTTATATCATATGATTCGGTAAGTGACGTAAGCATTACAATGCAGATTGATTCTGATGTAATGTATGTAAACGGCGACGCGGTTACACTTGAAACACCCGCAAAAATCGTGGGTTCATCAACGGTTGTGCCTGTAAGAGCAATCGCTGAGGGTATGCACAGCGTTGTCGGTTGGGACGAGGCAACAAAGACAGTTACTGTTGAAAAGGAAATCAAAACAGAGCCATCTTCACAAATTCCAAACCCATGGACAGATTATAACAGTCTTGACGAGCTTAATGCGGCATTGAATAATGCAGAGAGCGTAAAATATCAAGTGGCAGATTTGAACGCAAGCAGTTTTGATGAGGGTAGCAAGTGCGAGGCACAAAGCTACAGATACCTTGCCGACAGTAATTTGGCAGAAATCAAATACACTTACAATACAAATGTATTAGACATTACAGTTCGTACACAACCGGGTGACGCAGACATTTCGGGTATATCGGGCGGTACTAAGGTTGAGGACTACAAAGTAGCCGATTCGGCAGTTGAAATTTACACATACAATAAAACAACATACGCAATATGGTCATGCGAGGACGCGGGTACAGTAATGAGTCATAGTGTTGCCGTAACGGAAAACGAAACTGTTACAGATGTGAATGCTCTTGTAAAAGCACTTGTAGATGACGTTGAAACAAATCATCCAAGAGGTTAATTTGACTGAAATAAAATATAAAAACCGCTTTAATGAGCGGTTTTTTTGGTGTGAAAATACAGTTGAGAAAAATGCAGTGATATGGTATAATTTAAGATATGAAAAATGAAAGAGGTATTAAAATGGTTATTTTATATGAAGTACACGATAATTTATACGTAAATATGACGAACAAATGTCCGTGCGCGTGCACATTCTGTCTAAGACAAACGAGGGACGAAATGAATCATTCGGGCAGTCTTTGGCTTGAAAGAGAACCGAGCGTTGAAGAAGTTAAAAACGAATTTTCAAAATTTGATATGAATAAGTATAAAGAGGTTGTTTTCTGCGGTTTCGGTGAGCCGACCGAAAGACTTGACGATGTGCTTGAAGTCTGTCGGTTTATAAAGGATAAGTATAACAAGACTATCCGTATAAACACAAACGGTCTTGCCGACCTTATTCACAAAAAGAACACTGCGCCTATGTTTGACGGACTTATCGATATTGTTTCGATCAGCCTTAATACGCCGAACAAAGAACGTTATCTTGAACTTACACGCAGTAAATTCGGTATCGAATCGTTTGACGCAATGATTAAATTTGCCGAAAATGTAAAGCACTATGTAAAGGAAGTTGTGCTTTCGACTGTTTCGACAACGCTTACAGAGGAAGAAGAAAAGGAATGTGCCGATATTTGTAAAAAAATCGGCGTGACATACAGAATAAGACCGTTCGAGGATTGATAATTATGAATACTGTTGCAACAGAAATGATAAAGTATTATGCAGGTGACAAGAAACGCATAAACCATTTTATAAAAGTACACGGCTATGCCAAAGCGATAGGCGAAGCGGAGGGGCTTGATGAAAGGACTATGCTTATTCTTGAAACTGCCGCATATGTGCATGATATAGGAATAAAGATAAGCGAAGAAAAATATAATTCTTCTGCGGGCAAATATCAGGAAATCGAAGGTCCGCCGATTGCGGAGGAAATGCTTACGAAATTGAGATATAACAAAGACGTTATCGAACGTGTGTCATACCTTGTCGCTCATCATCACACATATTCAAATATCGACGGTATCGACTATCAAATACTTGTTGAGGCGGACTTCCTTGTCAATATAGATGAGGACGAAATGACAAAAGAAACGGCTAAAAACGTTCGTGAGAAGATATTTAAGACAAAATCCGGTACACAAATGCTGGATAATTTATTTTTAACGGAGCTGATAAAATAATGTGGATAGGACTCGTATGCCTTTACGGAGTTTTAAAGGGTGTAAGAGATATAATAAAGAAAAAGGCAATGGAGAAAAACAGTGCTATGGAGGTGCTGTTTTTCTACACGTTTATAAGCTTTTTATTTGTGACGCCGAGCGTGAAAAACGCATTGTCGATAGATTTTCATTATATCGGATTTGTAATGATAAAATCGGCTATAATTTTTATAGCTTGGATATGCAGTTTTAAGGCGATAAAGAAACTGCCGATTGGATTTTACGGAATTATGGATATGTCGCGCGTAATATTTGCGACAGTGCTTGGAGTAACAGTGCTGGGAGAAGTTATGACCGGGCATAAGATTGCAGGTATGGCACTTGTGCTTGTCGGATTGCTTTTCGTAAATGCCAAAGGCAAGGGAGTGGGCGAAGAAAAAACAAAGCCGATATACATTGTACTTGTGCTTATATCGTGTCTTTGCAACGCTGTTTCGGAACTGCTTGATAAAATGCTTATGCAGAGTATGAACAGCGGTCAACTTCAATTTTGGTATATGTTCTTTATGGTAATATTGTATTTGGGCTATATGATTGTAACCAAAACAAAAATAGATTTCAGAACGATATACAAAAATTATTGGATACTTATTTTGAGCGTGTTGTTTGTAATCGGCGATAAGGCACTGTTTATTGCGTGCAGTAAGCAGGAAAGCACGGTTGTCGCAATGACTCTTATAAAACAATGTTCGGTTATGATTACGATTATAGGCGGACGAATTGTGTTCAAAGAAAAACGCACGCTTTATAAAATGGTGTGCGCGGCGGTTATAATCGCCGGAATAGTTTTTGCCGTTATGTAAAAAGTTGAATTTGTTATTGCAAAAAAATGGTTGATATGATAGAATGATTTATATATAATTTATAATGGCATTAAGGGTATATGAAGGGAGTCGGATTATGCTGGATATATATAATGTATTAGATGCAATATCGGAAATTGTATATGTATCTGACGCAGAAACTCATGAGATTTTGTACATAAATGAGGCGGGAAAGAAAATCCTCGGCGATTGTTTGGGTGAAACGTGTTATAAACTTTTTCACGGCAAAAGTGCGGAATGTGCGAATTGTCCTTGCTTGAACGGTGAGGGACTTTCTGAGTATATTCGTGAAAATGTAATGACGGAAAAAGCATATATTATTAAGCATAAGGATACTGTGTGGGACGGTAAAAAGGCATATTTGGATATTGCATTTGACATTACCAACACTGAAGAAATTCAGAAAAGACTTGAACAACGTCTTGATATGGAGCATATTTTGGTAAGCTGTATGGTTGAAATGCACAAGAATAAACCGTTTGAAGAAAGCTTTACAAATTTGCTTGGAATAATAGGCAAGTATTTTGAGGCGGATAAAGTTTTTGTGTTCAGTTATGATGAAAATAAACTGAGCAATGTATTTGAATGGAATAACTATGGCGTCAATCCGAGAGCGGAAGAACTTAAAAGCTTGGATTCAAATATCGTTGATAAGTGGCTGCCGACCTATGACAGCAATGAAAATGTTATTTTAAATAATGTCGAAGATTTGAAAGAAATTTCTGTTGAGGCATATCATCAGGCGGTAAAAAGCGGTGTGCAAAGGCTTGTTGCGTCACCGATTGCCGATAACGGTAAGATAATCGGTTTTATTGGCGCAAGTAATTTGCCGGAAGAAAAATTTTCTCAAATTGTGACATTCTTTGACGCACTTGATTATTTTGTTGCGTCAATGGTTATTCGTGAAAAGAGTGCACGAAAACTCAGAGAGATGAGCTACGTCGATTCGCTTACGGGCCTATATAACAGAAATAAGTTTACAGAAGATACCGAAAGAATTATGAGAGGTCGTAATTGCGGCTTGGGCGTACTTTATATGGACCTTAACGGTTTGAAAGAGATTAACGATAAAAGCGGTCATTGCGGCGGCGATTGTGCGCTGAAAGATATAGCGAGCGTAATTGTTGAGTCGTTTGGCAAGGAGTGTTCATACAGAGTCGGCGGAGATGAATTTGTCGTGCTTCGCTATGATACGAATGATAAGGAGTTTACAGCTAAGGTTACTGCGTTCAGAAATTTGATTTCTGAAATGAAGTATAAAGTGTCGATTGGTTTTCATTATTCTAAAGATTCGTCGGATATTGATGAAGTAATAAAGATTGCCGATGAAAAAATGTATCAGGATAAGAAATATTATTACAGAAATAACGGTCAGTCGGCAAGATACAGATTTTATAATGATACTTTTGTGTCATTCTCAACACAGGAAAAGTTGAAAAAGCTTATACAAGAAGAAAGATTTGTTATATGGTTTCAACCGAGATTTTCCGCAATCAACGGAGAATTTTGTGGCAGTGAGGCGCTTATCCGATATTTTGATGAGGACGATACGATTGTTTCGCCTATGGATTTTATTCCCGCAATGGAATATAACGAAACGGTGCATATGATAGACCTTTATGTGTTCAGACACGTCTGTGAATATATTTCCGGCTGGATTGAGGCGGGTAAAAATATTAAGCCTGTGTCGGTTAATATATCGCATTGCACGATTGTCAGACCTAATTTTATGGAAAATCTTATGGATATTTGGTTTGATTATAATATCCCGAAAGATTCGATTGTGATTGAAGTGTCGGAAGATAAGGTTAAGGGCGGTCTTAGCGATGTGCTTGACAAAATTGTGGAACTTAAAAATAACGGTTTCCATATTGCGATTGATAATTACGGTGCGAAATATGCGGACTTGTTCTTGTTCTCGGAAGTTAAATTTGATACATTGAAACTTGACCGTGAACTTGTTCATAAGCTTGAAACAGATGAAAAGACTTGTATGATTTCAAAGTCGGTTATAGATATTTGTAAAAATTATAATATTTCCGTTGTCGCCGAGGGCGTCGAAAATGAAAAGGAATATGATATTTTGAAAGAAATGGGCTGCGATGAGGCACAGGGATATTTGTTCGATAAACCGATGTCGTGGAATAGATTTGAAGAAAAATATTTGTAATTTAAAAGGCGGTACATAATGTATCGCCTTTTTATGTATATAAATCGTAGGATGTAATTATGTTATGTTTTAACACAGAAAAGGACTTGTCCATTCGTGAACAAGTCCTTAATCGTTAAATATTTTAACCAAAGTATCTCTTTAACATACCTTCAAAGCCTTTTCCGTGTCTTGCCTCGTCTTTTGCCATTTCGTGAACTGTGTCGTGAATAGCGTCATAGCCAAGTTCTTTTGCTCTCTTTGCAAGTTCAAGTTTACCTGCTGTTGCACCACATTCAGCTTCTGCTCTAAGTTCAAGATTTTTCTTTGTTGACGGAGTTACAACTTCGCCAAGAAGTTCGGCAAATTTTGCAGCGTGTTCAGCCTCTTCCAAAGCGGCTCTCATATAAAATTCGCCGATTTCAGGATAACCCTCACGGATTGCCTGTCTGCTCATTGCGATATACATACCGACTTCTGTACATTCGCCTTCAAAATTAGCTTTTAGACCCTCGTAAACATCAGCTTCAACCTGATCTTTTGCACCTACTCCGATAACGTGTTCACATACAAAGTTTAGTGCAGTACCCTCTTCCATAACAGTGAACTTTGAACCCGGAACACCGCACTGTGGACATTTTTCAGGTGGTTCGTTACCCTCGTGAACATAACCGCATACCGGACATACATACTTTTTCATAATAAATTTCCTCCTTAGAATTAATTATTTTTTTTACTACTACAATTTTCGCAGATACCGTAAAATATAAGCGAATAGTCTTCTATATCTGCATTTAATTTTTCCGCCGCTTGATTTTTTATCTCGTCCATACCGTCTACATCAACATCGTATATTTTGTCACACTTATTACATACGAAATGAAAATGTCGGTGGACAAAACCGTCGAAATGTTCTTTGTTTGCGGAAGTGCTGATTTTTAAAATATCTCCATTTTCCGCAAGCTGTGCAAGGTTTCTGTATACAGTTCCAAGACTGATGTTAGGAAATTCCTTGCGCAGATTTTCGTACAGCCAATCAGCTGACGGGTGGGAGCGTGTACTTCTAAGCAGCGTTAGAAGTGCCTCACGCTGTTTTGAATACTTCATACATTTCACTCCTTCAAAATCAATAATGATAATCATTACTGATTTATGAGTTCATTATAACAGACATTTTTCGGTTTGTCAATAGTTTTTTGAAATAAATTTAGATTAATTTTGTGTAAATTTGATTTTGGGTATTGCCACCACTCCTCAGGGGGAGAAAAAAGGCTACCATAGAGAGGAGCTGTCGACAAGGTCGACTGAGGGGTGGTTGCGTGTGGCAAACGATGATTGCCCCTACGGAGTGTGGTTGATGAATAGCCACCACTCCGTCACTGCGTGCCACCACTCCTCAAGGAGAGGCAAGAAAGGCTCCCATAGAGGGGAGCTGTCAGCACAGCCGACTGAGGGGTGGTTTCGCACATTGCAAAATACTTTTTTATTCTAAAATTTACGATATTTTTTGATTAGTCTTGATTTTATCGGCGGTTTATAATATAATATAGAAGTAAAATTATGTTTACAGGAAAGGAACTGATAAATATGAAGAAAATGGAACAGCTTTACGAAGGAAAAGCAAAGAAGGTTTTTAAAACTGATGACGAAAATCTTTACATCGTTGATTACAAAGATGACGCAACTGCATTTAACGGTCTTAAAAAAGGTCAAATTGCAGGTAAGGGTGTTGTGAACAACAAAATGTCAAACTTCCTTATGCAAATTATGGAAAAGAACGGTATCCCTACTCACTTTGTTGAAGAAATTTCAGACAGAGAAACTGTTGTTAAGAGAGTAGAAATCGTACCTTTGGAAGTAATCATCAGAAATATTGCGGCAGGTAGTTTCTCAAAGCGTTTCGGCGTTGAAGAAGGCAAGAAATTAAACTGCACAACTTTGGAATACTGTCTAAAGAACGACGACCTTGGCGATCCTATGATTAACGATTATCAGATTATCGCTATCGGTGCTGCTACTAAAGAGGATCTTGATACTATTGCTGACCTTACTTTTAAAGTAAATGATGTTCTAAAAGCATATTTTGAAAGTATTAATATAGAACTTGTTGATTTCAAGATTGAGTTCGGTAAAACTCCTGACGGTCAGATTATTCTTGCTGATGAAATCTCACCTGATACTTGCCGTCTATGGGACGCTACAACTCACGAAAAACTTGACAAAGACCGTTTCAGACGTGATATGGGCAATGTTGAAGAGGCATATGCAGAGGTATTTAAACGTCTTGGACTATAATTGAGTGTAGACCGAATTAAATCGCCCGGCTCACCATTTTTTGTTGAGGGCAGTACATATGTACGGTACCGTCGACTGCAAAGTGGCAATCAAAGCGATTTTCTTCGGTCTTATAAAAAATTTAGAGGAGTAAATGAAATGGCAACAAATACTTACGAAAGTCCGTTAAACTCACGTTACGCGTCAAAGGAAATGCAGTACATTTTTTCTCCGGACAAGAAATTCTCAACTTGGAGAAAACTTTGGATTGCACTTGCCGAAAGTGAAAAAGAACTTGGACTTGATATAACAGACAAACAGATTGCTCAAATGAAAGAGCATATTTACGATATTAATTATGATGTTGCAAAGGCTCGTGAAAAGGAAGTTCGTCACGATGTAATGTCGCACGTTTACGCATATGGCGTACAGTGCCCGGACGCAAAGCCTATTATTCACTTGGGTGCAACAAGTTGTTATGTCGGTGACAACACTGATATTATCATAATGACAGAGGCTATGCAGCTTGTCAAGAAAAAGCTTGTATGTCTTATCGGCGAGCTGGCAAAGTTTGCAAAGGAATATAAGGATTTGCCGACATTGGCATTTACTCATTTTCAGCCGGCACAGCCTACAACAGTAGGTAAGCGTGCGTCATTGTGGCTTGAAGATTTGCTTATGGATCTTGAGGATGTTGATTATCAGCTTTCAAAGGCAAAGCTTTTGGGCTGTAAGGGTACAACGGGTACACAGGCAAGTTTCCTTGAACTTTTTGAGGGGGACCATGAAAAATGTAAAATGCTTGACAAGAAGATTGCCGAAAAAATGGGTTATGAAGAATCATTCCCTGTAAGCGGTCAGACATATCCGAGAAAACTTGACTCTCAAATGCTTAACACATTGAGCCTTATCGCACAGAGCGCGTACAAGTTCTCAAACGACATCAGACTTCTTCAACATTTAAAGCAGATTGAAGAACCGTTTGAAAAGTCGCAAATCGGTTCATCGGCAATGGCTTATAAGAGAAACCCTATGAGAAGTGAAAGAATCGGCTCTCTTGCAAGATATGTAATAGTAGACGCACTTAATCCGGCAATCACTGCATCAACACAATGGTTTGAAAGAACACTTGATGACAGTGCAAATAAGCGAATTTCAGTTCCTGAGGCTTTTCTTGCGGTAGATGCTATTCTAAGCTTGTACATCAACGTTGTTGACGGACTTGTGGTATATGATAAAGTAATCAATCAGCAGTTCATGCGTGAAATTCCGTTTATGGCTACTGAAAATATTATGATGGACGCCGTTAAAAAAGGCGGCGACAGACAGGATCTACACGAAAAAATCAGAGTATATTCTATGGAGGCGGGAAAGACTGTTAAAATGGAGGGTAAGGAAAACAACCTTGCCGAACTTATCGCCAGTGATCCTGCATTCGGTTTGACTTTGGAAGAAATTAATGCCGTTATGAAACCTGAAAATTTTGTCGGACGTGCTCCGCAGCAGGTTGAAGATTTCTTAAAGGATTACGTTGAGCCTGTTCTTGAAAAGAATAAGGATTTACTTGGTATTGAAGTTGAAATTAACGTCTGATCTATTTAAAATATAAATTTAGAGGTATTTATATGAAGAAAATTATATCTTGCCTTGTTGCGGTTTGTATGGTTGCGATGTCGTTTGTGACCGTACACTGCGAGGATAATATTAAAGTGATACTTGACGGCAAAACACTTGAATTTGACGTTCAGCCACAAATTATAGACGAACGTACACTTGTGCCTATGCGTGTGATATTCGAGGCATTGGGCGCGGATGTTGAGTGGGAAGAGGAGACTCAGACTATCAACGCAAGACGTTCGGATACTGATTTGTTTTATATCAGTATGCGCGTGGGTGACAAGACAATTCATAAGGAGTCGGTTAAGGCGAACTTGCCGACATCAAACGATATTGAACTTGATGTACCGCCGATGATTATAGACGGGCGTACGCTTGTTCCTGTTCGTGCGGTTTCGGAGTGCTTTGGCTGTAAGGTAGAGTGGGACGGCGAAAGTCAAACTGTTATTATTGAAAGCAATTCTGACAATAATACAGATACTGACGTGCCGACACCGTCACCGACAGAAACGCCTGTCAATTCAGTTAATACAATCGAATATAACGCCGATAATGAGCAGTATGCAAGTTATATGAAAGAATTTAAAATTCTTGACGCGGTAAAAAATTCGGACGGCAACTATGATATAACATACACACTTCAAACATATCTTGAAGGTCGTGGTTTGGTTGTGGTTGAATTTAGGTGCCTTGATGAAAACGGCAGTGAAGTTGACAGATTCGGCGGAGCATTCCAAGGCACAGATTATACATGGAGCGCTCAAGAGGCGAAAACAACAATTTCCGGTAAAACAACACGCATTGAGCTTGTAATTGAAAAATAAGTTATGAAATTAAAAATCAGGCAAACGCTTGGTTAGCATAGGAGGACAAATACATGGTAAAAGCAATAGTTGGTGCAAACTGGGGCGATGAAGGTAAGGGCAAGATTACAGATATGCTTGCTGCTGACAGTGACATCGTAATCAGATTTCAGGGCGGTGCAAACGCAGGTCACACTATTATAAACGAATACGGAAAATTTGCATTGCATCTTCTTCCGTCAGGTTCATTCAATCAGAATGTAACAAATATGATCGGAAACGGTGTTGCACTTGATATTCCTGAACTTATAAAGGAAATTGACGAGGTCGTAAAACGTGGTGTTCCGAAGCCGAACATTGTTGTGTCAGAAAGAACACAGGTTCTTATGCCTTATCACAAGTTGTTTGACCAGTACGAAGAAGAAAGACTTTCAGACCGTCAGTTCGGTTCTACAAAGTCAGGTATAGCACCGTTCTTCTCAGATAAATTTTCAAAAATCGGTTTTCAGGTTTGGGAACTTTTCGAGCCTGAAAGACTAAAGGAAAAGATTAAGAACGTAATCGAAGTAAAAAATCTTATGCTTGAACATATCTATCATAAACCGTTATTGGACGCAGACGAGCTTTTCAATACACTTATGGAATATGCCGATATGATTAAGCCGTATGTGATTGATTCGGTTGCATTTATGCACAACGCAATCAAAGAGGGTAAGAAAATTCTTTTGGAAGGTCAGCTTGGCTCACTGAAAGACCCTGATTTCGGTATTTATCCGATGACAACTTCTTCATCTACTCTTGCCGGTTACGGTGCGGTTGGTGCAGGTATTCCTCCGTATGAAATTACAGACATAATTACAGTTGTAAAAGCATATTCATCAGCAGTTGGTGCAGGTGCATTTGTTTCGGAAATATTCGGCGAAGAGGCAGATGAACTTAGAAGACGCGGCGGTGACGGCGGTGAATTCGGTGCTACAACAGGCAGACCGAGACGTATGGGTTGGTTCGACTGTGTTGCGTCACGTTACGGCTGTCGTGTACAGGGTACAACTCAAGTTGCATTTACTGTACTTGACGTACTTGGTTATCTTGATGAAATTCCTGTATGCGTGGGATATGAAGTTGACGGTGAAGTTATCAGAGATTTCCCTACAACAAACAAGCTTGAAAGAGCAAAGCCTGTTTTGAAAGTTCTTCCTGGTTGGAAAACTGACATCAGAGGAATCAAGAAATATGAGGACTTACCGGAAAATTGCCGTAAGTACATCGAATTTGTTGAAAAAGAACTTGAAGTGCCTATTAAGATTGTTTCTAACGGTCCTTCAAGAGAAGATATTATATTGAAATAATTAAAATGAACCCAAGGGGGAATTTGTTATGGACGCATCTAAAATCAAATTGATTATATGGGACCTTGACGAAACCTTTTGGAACGGTACTATTTCAGAACAAAAGGTCGCACCTGTTAAGCAGGCTTGCGACCTTGTTTTGTTATCCTCAAAAAAGGGAATTGTCAATTCGATTTGTTCCAAAAATGATGAAAAGCCGTGTATCGATAAACTGAAAGAATGGGATTTGGATAAGTATTTCGTGTTCAATTCGATTAACTGGGAGCCGAAAGGTCAGAGGATTAAAGATACTGTCGAAAGTATGAATTTAAGACCTTGCAATGTACTTTTTATTGACGATAATAAGCTGAATTTGGAGGAGGCAAAGTTTTTCTGCCCCGATATTATGACAATGCTGCCCGATAAAATCGGTGAACTTTATGCGGCGGTTTCAATGCTTGATAAGAATGACGAAAAATTATCACGTCTTGAAAGTTACAAGGTGCTTGAAAAGAAAAATAAGATTAGAAAGAGTATCGGTTCAAATGAAGAATTTTTGCGACAGAGCAATATCCACGTTGATTTTCATTCGGATTGTGCGGAACACATTGACAGATTGCATGAGCTTATATTCCGTGCAAATCAGCTTAATTTTACGAAAGTGCGTTCAACGAAAGACGAACTTAAAGCGTTGTTTGAAGATAAAAATGCGAAATGTGAATATGTAACGGCGTATGACAAGTACGGTGAATACGGAATTGTCGGCTTTTATGCCGTAAAGGATAATACGCTTGCGCATTTTCTGTTTTCGTGCCGTACGCTCGGTATGGGGATTGAGCAATATACATATGAAAAAATCGGTTGTCCGAAACTTGATGTTGTAGGTGACGTATCGGTTAAAATCGGCAAAGATGAGCCGACTGTAACGTGGATAAATCAAGATAACATAAAGACGGATAATGAATTTGAGGACATAAAAAATACCGGTTTTAAGGTGCTTATAAAAGGGCCTTGCGACTTAAATCAAATATTTTCGTTCATAAAAAATGAGGATATATTCGATTGTGAGTTCACGTATGTGAGCCGCGAAAAACAGTCGCTCGGTGTTGCGATTGAGGGTATGAACCATACATCACAAATTGTAAATGCCTATTCGATTACAGACGAAGAAACAGCCGAAATTTGTAAACTTCCGATATGCGACAGCCAAATGTACTCGGACAGCATTTATAAAAATAAGTACGGAATGATTTTTATAAGTATTTTGACTGACGCTAATCTCGGCGTGTATCGAAATAAAAACAACGGTGCTGTTTTTGCGTTTGGTGAGTATATTTATCCGCTTACCGACAAGGCTATGTGGAAAAAGTATATCAATAAAGAAGTTTATACCGCAAATTGTGATTTTAAAGAAAAGGATTTGCAGAAGATTGCGGAAGAATATGAATTTTTGGGCAGACTTACACCAAAGCAGACGGCGGAAAATCTGCGGTTTATCTATGAGCATATCAAACCCGATACGGAACTTGTTATTTTGCTTGGCTGCGAACGTGAGTACAAGGATAATAAGCTGGAGGCTTGGGTGAACAGGCACAATGACCACAAGGAATATAATGCGGCGGTACGGAAAGAATTTGACGGCTGCAAAAATGTGACGTTGTTTGACGTGAATGAATATATAACGTCCGATGATGATTTTAACGACAGTGTAAACCATTATAAAAAACGTGTGTATTACTTGATGGCGAAAAAAATTACCGAAATGATAAATGCTCATGCAAACGCAGATGTAGCAAAGCAAACGTCAAAAGCAAAACTTGCGTATTTAACATTAAAACAAAAAATTAAAAAGATTGTTAAACCAAACGGTTAAATTTTATATTGACAAAACAGTTGCATTAGAATAAAATTAAACTATTGATTAAAATAATTTGGGAGATTATAAATGAGTATACGAAAGGTAACTATATGCTTGGCGGTGATTCTTTTCATATCTGCCACCGTACTTGCATTTACATCTAATAAACGTGCAGAAAAAAAGGCTGAAAAAGAATATACGCCTACCGTACAGACGGTCACAATGACGGCTGTCGGCGACTGTACGTTGGCAACTGACATAAACGCAGACCCAAACGGCAGCTTTAAATCGGTTGCCGAGTCTTTAAACGGCGATTATTCATATTTCTTTAAAAATGTTTCACCGATATTTTCGGAGGACGATTTAACTATCGTAAATTTTGAGGGTACTTTGTCAAATCAAGGAACAAGACAGGATAAGCAGTTTGCTTTCAGGGGGAAGCCTGAATATGTGCAGATACTTACATCGTCAAGCGTTGAGGCGGCAAACCTTGCAAATAACCACAGTGCCGATTACGGTGACGTAAGTCTTTCGGACACGATAAAATATTTGAATGAGGCCGGTGTCTCCAATTTTATAGGTACGAATACCGCGATAAGAGATGTAAACGGAATATCGGTCGGACTTGTCGGAATTGACGCACTTGACGAAACAGAGGCGGCAAAACTTGAAAATGTTATCGGTTCGGTTAAAAGTCTTGGTGCACAGCTTGTTATAGTAAGTATTCACTGGGGCGAAGAAAAGGCTACCGCTCCGAACGATACACAAACAGAGCTTGCACACAAGGCGATTGACGCAGGTGCAGACCTTGTTTTGGGAACACACCCTCACGTTTTGCAGGGTATTGAAAAATACAACGGTAAATATATAGCGTACAGCTTAGGTAACTTCTGCTTCGGCGGTAACAATAACCCGGCGGACAAGGACACAGTTATATACAGACAGACATTTACGTTTGTTGACGGGGTTATGCAGGAGGACGATAATATGACGCTTATTCCCGCAACAATTTCGGGTCATGATGAGTATAATGACTATCAGCCGGCAATAGCTGAGGGTGACAGAAAGACTCAAATAGAGAATAAGTTGATTGAATATTCGACACCGCTCGGACTTTCTACGCTTAATTTCAGATAATTTGTTTTTACTATTGACAAATGGCAGTAAAGTTTAGTATAATATAACACAGATTAGATGAGATTAGAACAGACAGAGCATATTTTAATATGATTTTTATGCCTCTTGGACTTATCTGTCTGAGAGGTTTTTCTGTTTTTTCTTGCAAAAAAGAAAGGAAGATGTAAAATGAAAAATTTAAAGAAGATTATTGCAATGGGACTAACAGCCGCACTATGTGCCGTTTCTTTGGCAGGTTGCGGAGGCACACAAAACGGTGGAACTGACGGAGCAACAGACACAAATGCTAAAGATACATACAAAATCGGTGTACTTCAATACGCAGACCATCCGTCGCTTGATAACTGCCGCGAGGGCTTTAAGCAGGGACTTGATTCAGAGGGTATCAAGTATGATATTACAGAATCATCTGCAAAAGGCGACGACTCAACAAATACACAAATCGCACAGCAATTTGTTTCACAAGGTATGGACCTTGTATGCGGTATCGCAACACCGTCTGCACAGGCTTGCTACAATGCGGCTTATGAAGCAAAAATTCCTGTAATCTTTAACGCAGTTTCAGACCCTGTTGCCGCAAAGCTTGCAGAAAGCAATACACAGGCAATGGACGGAATTACAGGTGTAAGCGATATGTTGCCTGTTGACGAACAGTTAAAGCTTATCCGTGAAATGTTGCCTGACGCAAAGAAAATCGGTATACTTTATACAACAAGTGAGGCAAATTCTGTTTCTACAATAGAAACATACAAGCAAAAAGTAGGCGAATACGGTTTTGAACTTGTTGAAAAGGGTATTACAAATGCCGCTGAAATTCCGCAGGCAGTAGACCTTTTGGTAAGCGAAGTTGACTGTATCTCAAATATGACAGACAACACAGTTGTTGAAAACTTGCCTATACTTCTTGAAAAGGCAACTGCTAAAAACATTCCTGTATTCGGCAGTGAAGAAGAACAAGTAGGAAACGGCTGTATAGCGTCAGCCGGTATCGACTACATTGAACTTGGTAAAAAAGCAGGCGTTATGGCTGCAAGAGTGCTAAAGGGTGAGGACGTTAAGAATATCCCTTACGAAACTCTTACAGAAAGTAAAATTACTATCAACACTGACGCCGCAGAAAAAATCGGAGTAACAATACCGCAGTCAATCACAGACAGAGCTGAGGTCAAAAACGCTCCGTCTGAATCATGATTGAAGGACTGATAGTCGGAATACTTGAGCAGGGACTGATATATGGAATAATGGCTATGGGTGTGTATATCACCTATACCATTCTTGATTTCCCCGATTTGTCTGTAGACGGTACGTTCCCTCTCGGAATAGCTATATGCTTTGTGATGATTAATAACGGTCTTAATCCGTGGCTTGCATTGCTTGCGGCATTTGCCGCAGGGTGCATAGCCGGTATGTTTACGGGAATTTTCAACGTAAAACTCAGAATACGCAATCTTCTTTGCGGTATTCTTACTATGACGGCTCTTTATTCGATAAATTACGGAATAGTCGGAAAAGCGTCGGATTTTCTAAGTATGGATACAACGACTATTTTCTCACAGACAGCTTTCCTTTTCGGAAACGGTCACTTTGCATTGTACTCTAAACTTGTTGTTATTCTTGTGATTACGCTTATCGCAAAGTTTGCACTTGATTGGTATATGCGTACAAAGTCGGGATTTCTTTTAAGAAGTGTCGGAGATAATGAGGGGCTTGTAATCACGCTTGCACAAAATCCGGGAACGATTAAAATTATCGGTCTTGCGATTGCAAACGGACTTGTTTCGCTTGCCGGTGCGGTGTACTGCCAATACGGCAAAGCGTTTAACGTTGCATCTGGTACGGGTACTGTTGTCATGGGTCTTGCCGCCGTTATTATCGGCTCGACTATATTTAAGAAAATTAAATTCCTTAGAATTACAACAGGCGTGCTTTTCGGTATGATTATTTATAAGGCTTGTATTTCAATCGCGCTTGCCGCAGGCTTGCGTTCACAGGATACAAACCTTATGATTACGATTTTGTTTATCGCAACACTTTGCGTAGACGAATTTTTGCTTAAAAAGAAGAAAGTTGGGGTGAAGAAAAATGCTTGAACTTTCTCACATTTATAAAACTTTTAATCAAGGAACTATTGATGAAAAGGTACTTTTTTCGGACTTTAACATAACTGTAAACGACGGTGATTTTGTCGGAGTTATCGGTTCAAACGGTTCGGGAAAAACGACTATGTTAAACGTCATTTCGGGCGATATGCCGATTGACAGCGGAAGTGTTTTGCTTGACGGTAAGGAGCTTAATAAGCTGAAAAACTTTAAACGTGCGCAGAGAATAGGCAGAGTTTTTCAAAATCCAGCAATGGGAACCTGTCCGTCAATGACTATATGGGAAAACCTGTCTATCGCAGATAATAAGGGTAAGAATTTCGGACTTTCGTTTGGACTCAACCGTCAGAGAAAAGACTTTTACCGTTCACAGCTTGAACTTTTGGGTATGGGACTTGAAAACAGACTTTCAACCCTTGCAGGCTCACTTTCGGGTGGTCAAAGACAGGCGCTTGCACTTATTATGGCGACTATGATCAGACCTGATTTGTTGCTTTTGGATGAACATACAGCCGCACTTGACCCTAAATCTTCTGATACGGTTATGATGCTTACGGATAAGATTGTTCATGAAAAGAACATAACAACCATTATGGTAACGCATAATCTTCGTCACGCGGTTGAGCATGGCACAAGAACTGTTATGATGCATAACGGCGAGGCTATTATGGACGTTTCCGGTGCGGAAAAAGAAAATAAGACGATAAATGACTACTTGACAGTGTTTAACGAAATAAGTATCGAATGTGGAAATTAGCCTAAAAGCTGAATTTGAGAGTGTTCAAATTCAGCTTTTTTAGTATAAAAATCAGCAAATATTTCATTCTCTTCTTGAATTTTTATTCATTAAAGTTTATAATAAAAAAAGAGGCTTAAGAGAGATATTGGAGCGATTTGGAGTAAGGGAGAAAAAACTATGTTAAAAAAATTAACCGCATTTTTGACGGCAGCTGTAATGGTTACATCAGTTGCGTCAATACCGGTGTTGACGTCATATGCCGACACAAATTCAACTACTGAAAAACGAGTAATGGAAAAACTTGATCGAGGCACTGTTGCCGTTAAAACAAATGGCGGTGTGTATTTGTCGTGGCGACTTTTGGGTACGGAAAGTCTTACAAATCAAGCATTTGATATATACCGTGACAGTGAAAAAATATACACAACAGGCGAACACGATGCAACTTGCTATACCGATTCAAAAGGCACGGCGGATAACAAGTATACAGTTGTGCCGAAAGGTGAGGCAATAGACAAAACAGAGGCGGTTGATGTTTGGACAACAAACACAACATATAAAGGTCGTTCTGTGGCATATAAAGACATTGCGTTTAAAGTTCCTGACGGAGGAAAGACGCCGACAGATGAAGAATATACATATACCGCAAACGATATGAGTGTGGGCGACCTTGACGGTGACGGAGAATATGAATACATCGTAAAATGGGACCCGTCTAATTCAAAGGATAATTCCGTTAAGGGTTATACGGGCAATGTGTACTTGGATGCATATGAGCTTGACGGCACTCTTCTTTGGAGAATAGATTTGGGAGTTAATATCCGCGCGGGTGCGCACTATACTCAATATATGGTCTATGATTTTGACGGTGACGGTAAGTCGGAAGTCATATTAAAAACAGCACCGGGCTCAAAAGACGGTGAGGGTAATTATGTCTCAAAAGCAGGAAAAAATATAACCAAGGGTGACGATAAAAAAGATTACAGAAATTCATCCGGTTTGCTTATGGACAAGGATGGCGGACCGGAGTATTTAACTGTATTTAACGGTGAAACAGGTGCGGCAATGCAGACTGTTGATTTTGACCCGCCGAGAAGTATTTTGACATCTTCCGAATGGGGCGACAGCTATGCAAACAGAAGTGAAAGATATCTTGCCGCGGTGGCATATCTTGACGGTGTACACCCGAGTGTTGTAATGACAAGAGGATATTATACATATGTGTATGCGGCGGCATATACTTGGGACGGCACAGACCTTAAAGAACAATGGCTTTCAACTAATACACCGACAGAAGAAAATGGCGGTACAGGTTGTACCGTAAAATATGCAGACGGTACAAGTAAAAATAATCCAAACAAAACGCTTTATGCACAAGGTGCACACAGTGTATCGGTAGCTGACGTGGATAATGACGGATATGACGAGATTATTTTCGGCAGTGCGGTTCTTGACAATGACGGAACTGTTTTGACGTATGACGGTCGAGGACATGGTGATGCGGAACACGTTTCGGACTTTGATAACGACGGAAAACAAGAAATATTTATGGCGCACGAGGCAGGTAAGCACAATGATGACACAATTCCATATGCGGTAGATATAAAGAGATATAATGGTGATATTATGCTACAAGCCGCACAGGGAGATATAGGCAGAGGTATTATGGATAATGTCGATGATGATTATGCATTGTCAAGCGGTAATCTTCGTTGTTCTGGTCGGTAGCGGCTGACGGTATATATAATCAAGCCGGTGAAAAAGTAGGGATATACCTAATACCAATGGAAGCAATATGGAGAATTTTGCAGTTTATTGGGACGGTGATTTGGGACGAGAATTGCTTGACGGAAATAAACTTGTAAAATACAGCATAAAAAGCGGTGCGGAAAGAATTTATTATGACAGTAAAAATTCAGCGTTGCCGGGTTCAATAAATAACGGTACAAAGTCAAATGCGTGTCTTACAGCCGACCTTTTCGGTGATTGGCGTGAAGAAATCGTGCTTAGATACGGTGACGGTGTGAGAATTTATTTTTCGACTATTCCGACTGATTACAGACTTACAACGCTTATGCACGACAGTCAATATCGTTGCGCAATAGCATGGCAGAATGTCGGATACAACCAGTCGCCTCATACAAGCTATTATATAGGTTCGGCGGCTTTGGCGAAAGATTCGGGTGGCAACACGTTAAACTACCTTGCACCGAATACGTCATTTACGGAGGTGACTTATCCTGACACATCGTCAATTACACCACGTCCTACGGTAAAAGCCACGACAGCACCTGTGACTGTTACTGCCGATGCGGATACATATCTTGTGGACAGTACAACGGCACACGGCTCTGACGAGGAATTGAAGATTAATCAAGCACAAAATGTATATACATCAAGCTCGCCGGGATTGAAAGATATTAAAGGTTTGGGATTGATTCGCTTTGACCTTTCAAAGTATGCCGGTAAAAAATTAGTATCGGCAACATTAAATTTGTATGATAAATTTTCAAATACGGAAAAGAAAAATTCGGTTTTACATCTTGATTACTGTTCAAAGAATGATTGGGACGAGGCGACAGTTACTACAAATGATATAACAGTGAGAGGCGAAAATACACCGTTATCGTCATTAGGTTTACAAGTGTCACCTGCATACAATGTCGATTATAAGGAAATATCGTTCGATGTGACGGATGTGATAAAAGAGAAGTGTACAGATAATTTGATTACGTTTACCTTGTGGACAGGTACAGGACGTGAACAGGTTATCGCGTCAAAGGAATACAGCGGTACAGACGCACAAGGACCAACACTTGTTTTGGAATTTGAGGGAGAAGAGCCGACACCAACGCCAACAGTAGTGCCAACGACAACACCAACATTAAAGCCGACAGCGACGCCGACGGTAGTGCCAACGGCAACACCGACATTAAAGCCGACAGCGACGCCGACGGTAGTGCCGGCGGTTAATCCAACATTAAAGCCGACAGCGACGCCGACGGTAGTGCCAACGGCAACACCAACATTAAAGCCGACAGCAATACCGACGGTAGTGCCAACGGCAACACCAACATTAAAACCAACACCGACACCAACGGTAGTGTCAACGGCAACACCAACATTAAAGCCGACAGCAACACCGGCGGTTACTTCAACATTAAAGCCGACAACAATTCCGACAGCAATCCCAACGGTGATCCCAACAACGACACCAAATTTGGCAAACAACAAAATCACAGCTATGATAAATAGCAACAACAAACTTGATGTCACACTTGATTTTGAAAATGTGGATATGAATGATGTTAATGTGTATGTTGCCTTTAAGAATAATGGTAAGCTTGTGGGAATGAAAATGCCACAGGCAAGCGAGTTAAAGGGAATAGATTTGATTGATAAAGAGTATACGGATATAGAGGTTTATGCTTGGGATAATAAGCAGAAACCGTATGCGAATATAGTACGTATCGTTAATAATGTACAATAAACAAAAAACTGATGTGGAAACACATCAGTTTTTTTGTTATCTTATAAAATTAGTTTTTCATAATATTTCATCTCTTATTAACCGATTATACCGCAAACGTCCTCTGCAATTTGCTCAGGAGTAAGACGGTTTGCTTTGACGATTTCTTCAGGGTTATATCTGTCAAGAAATTCTTTCTTTAAACCGTAATTCAATACCTTGACGTCAGAATTGCCGTAAAATCTTGCAATCTTTTCACCGAAACCGCCGTCTAAAACACCGTCCTCGACTGTTATAACAATGTCATGGTTTTCTTTAAGCTGTTCCAAAAGCTTATCGTCAGTACCTGTAATGTAAATCGGGTTTATAAGTGTAGGTTTTACACCTGTTTTGTTTTCGATAATTTCAGCCGTTTTGGCACCTACCGAATAGAATGAGCCAAGTGCAACGATTGCAATTTTACTGCCGTTTTGAGTAACTTCATATTCATTTAGCTTGCTGAAGTCCTTTGTAACCTTTTTGCCGTCTGATACAACACTGATAGGTACACGGATTGCAACAGGGTGGTCGTTTTGCTCAATACTCCAATCAAGCATTGCAAGGTATTCTTCCTTTGTTGTCGGTGCAAGGTAGACAAGGTTAGGAATGTTCGCCATCATCGGAATATCGTATATGCCAAGATGAGTAACGTCATTCATACCGTAAACAGACGCCCAATATACAAGGATTGTTGCGGCACTGTTGTTGATACATAAATCCTGTGAAAGCTGGTCGTAGGTACGTTGAATAAATGTGCTGTAAACACCGTAAACAGGCTTGCCACCGTTCTTTGCGATACCCGAGGCAAGTGCAACGGCTGTTTCTTCGGCGATACCGACGTCAACAAATTGTGAGCCAGCCTCTTTTCTCTTGTCCTCTGTGAAACCGAAAACAGTAGGTGTGGCAGATGTGATTCCGACAATAGTCTTGTCCTCTTTCATCTTCTTCAAAAGAATGTCGGCGGTCATTGATGAATAGTCTTCTCCGCCTTGCGGCACATCAGATTTACCTGTTTCAAGGTCAAAAGAACCGCAGTAATGCCAAGCCTCTTTATTCTTTTCAGCTATTTCATATCCTTTACCTTTTTGCGTACAAATGTGAACAACAACCGGATAAGTGCTGTCTTTAACTTGCTTGAATGCGTCAATAAGTGAATCAATGTCGTTTCCGTCTTTTACGAACACATAGTCAAGTCCCATTGACTTGAAAAGATTACATTCGGCTTTTCCGTCTGTATCGCGAAGCTTTTTTAGGTTTTTATATAAACCGCCGTGATTTTCAGCGATTGACATATCGTTATCGTTTACAACGATTATAAGATTGCTGTTAAGCTCACTTGCAAAGTCAAGTCCTTCAAGAGCCTCACCGCCCGAAAGTGAACCGTCACCGATTACGGCAATTATATTTTCATTGTCACCCTTTAAATCACGACCTTTTGCAAGACCGCAGGCAAGTGAAACGGAAGTTGAAGTGTGACCGATTGTAAAGAAATCGTGGTCGCTTTCGTCGGGATTGCTGTAACCCGATACATCATCATACTTGTCCTCGTACAAAAACGCATCTTTTCTGCCTGTAAGCATTTTATGCGGATAGCTTTGGTGAGAAACATCATACACGATTTTGTCTGTCGGTGAGTTAAAGACATAGTGAAGTGCGATTGTCGCCTCTACCATACCGAGATTAGGACCAAAGTGTCCGCCGTGCTTGCTTAGCTTTTGCAAAAGTGCTTGACGCATTTCGTCTGCAAGAATGTGAAGCTGTTCACTGTTTAAATTTTTTACGTCTGTCGGTTGATTGATTTTTTCAATATACATTTAAAATTCCTCCATAATTTTATTTAATGTTATTTACCTATTTTGTTTTGGATACAATGACTTTAGCAACGTCAATCCCAAGATAATTCGCCTGTTTTCACGGCTGTTTCGTAACGGTCGATTTTGTAGTCCAGTCGCTTTAATGTGACATTCATTTGTTCCATTTGGTCGAGTAAATTTTTTCTTTGCTCAACCAAAAGCTGAAGTCTTGCCGGAATGGTTTCGTCACCCTCTTGACAAAGCTTGACATATTCGATTATAGATTCGACAGGCAGACCGGCACTTCGCATACAAATAACGTGCTCAACCCAACCTAAGTCGCTTTCCTGATAATCACGAATACCGCTTGATGTTCGTGTAACAGGCGGTATCATTCCGATACGTTCGTAATATCGCAAAGTGTCCTGCGAAATATCGTATTTTTCGCTTACTTCTTTTATAGTCATTAAAATCACCTCGCATATATTTTTTATTTACAAGTATATTATAATACTTGGAGTTTACTCTAAGTCAATAGTTTTTTGAAAATTTTTTGAAATAAATTAAGTGGAGGAGAGAATTTCGTATAAAAAGACAGGCAAAACCTTTCGGTTTTGCCTGTCTTATTATCATATTCGATAATGAATTAGTTTTCTTCGTTAATCTTAGCTTGAGCAGCTGCAAGTCTTGCGATTGGCACACGGAATGGTGAGCATGAAACATAGTCAAGACCAATCTTGTGGCAGAACTCAACTGATGATGGGTCGCCGCCGTGTTCACCGCAGATACCGATGTGAAGTTTTGGATTAACCGGCTTACCAAGCTTAATAGCTGTTTCCATAAGCTTACCAACACCCTTTTGGTCAATCTTAGCGAACGGATCGTTTTCAAAGATTTTAGCGTCATAGTAAGCGTCAAGGAACTTACCTGCGTCGTCACGTGAGAAACCGAATGTAAGCTGAGTAAGGTCGTTTGTACCGAAACAGAAGAAGTCAGCTTCGTTAGCAATTTCGTCAGCTGTTAGAGCCGCACGAGGAATTTCAATCATTGTACCAACTTCGTACTTAAGTTCGATGCCTGATGCAGCGATTTCAGCGTCAGCTGTTTCTACAACGACTTTCTTAACGTACTTCAATTCTTTTATGTCGCCGATAAGCGGAATCATAATTTCAGGAATGATTGTCCAATCAGCGTGAGCCTTTTGAACGTTGATAGCTGCGCGAATAACAGCCTTTGTCTGCATTTTTGCAATTTCAGGATATGTTACTGCAAGACGGCAACCTCTGTGACCCATCATAGGGTTAGCCTCGTGTAAACCGTTGATAATATCCTTAATAGCCTCAACGCTCTTGCCTTGAGCCTTTGCAAGCAATTCAATATCTTCTTCTTCTGTAGGAACGAACTCGTGTAGAGGTGGGTCCAAGAATCTGATTGTTACAGGGTTACCTTCAAGAGCCTCGTAAAGTTGCTCGAAGTCACCTTGTTGCATAGGAAGAATTTTATCAAGAGCTGCTTCTCTTTCTTCAACTGTATCAGCACAAATCATTTCTCTGAATGCGTCAATTCTGTTGCCTTCAAAGAACATATGCTCTGTACGGCAAAGACCGATACCTTCTGCACCAAGCTCCTTAGCTTTCTTAGCGTCAGCAGGAGTATCTGCGTTTGTACGAACTTTTAGTGTTCTGTACTTATCAGCCCATGACATAATTCTGCCGAATTCACCTGCGATTGATGCATCAACTGTTGGGATAATACCGTCATAGATATTACCTGTTGAACCGTCAAGTGAAATTGTATCACCTTCGTGATATTCTTTACCGTTAAGTGTAAACTTCTTGTTTTCTTCGTCCATTGCGATGTCGCCGCAACCTGATACACAGCATGTACCCATACCACGGGCAACAACGGCTGCGTGAGATGTCATACCGCCGCGAACTGTAAGGATACCTTGAGCGGCTTTCATACCTTCGATATCTTCAGGAGAAGTTTCAAGTCTTACAAGAACAACCTTTTCGCCTCTTGCAGCCCATTCTTTAGCGTCGTCAGCTGAGAATACAATCTTACCTGCTGCGGCACCCGGAGATGCACCAAGAGCCTTACCCATTGGTGTAGCAGCCTTTAGAGCGGCAACGTCGAATTGAGGGTGAAGTAGTGTATCAAGGTTTCTTGGGTCGATCATTGCAACAGCTTCTTTTTCTGTTCTCATACCTTCGTCAACAAGGTCACAAGCAATCTTCAAAGCAGCTTGAGCAGTTCTCTTACCGTTTCTTGTTTGTAGCATATAAAGTTTTTTATTTTCAACAGTGAATTCCATATCCTGCATATCTCTGTAGTGATCTTCAAGAAGTTTGCAAACATCCTTGAACTGAGCAAATGCCTCAGGGAATTCTTCTTCCATCTTTGCGATTGGCATTGGTGTACGAACGCCGGCAACAACGTCTTCACCTTGAGCGTTTATAAGGAATTCACCCATAAGCTTCTTTTCACCTGTAGCAGGGTCACGAGTAAATGCAACACCTGTACCGCAGTCATCACCCATGTTACCGAATGCCATTGACTGTACGTTTACGGCTGTACCCCATGAATAAGGAATATCGTTATCACGACGGTATACGTTAGCTCTTGGGTTATCCCATGAACGGAATACGGCTTTAACGGCACCCATAAGCTGTTCTTTAGGATCTGATGGGAAGTCTTCGCCAATCTTTTCCTTATATTCAGCCTTAAATTGTGATGCAAGTTCCTTTAGGTCGTCAGCTGTAAGCTCAACGTCAAAAGTAACTCCCTTTTCTTCTTTCATCTTGTCGATAAGTTCTTCAAAATACTTCTTACCGACTTCCATAACTACGTCTGAATACATCTGAATAAATCTTCTGTAACAGTCCCAAGCCCATCTTGCGTTACCTGACTTCTTAGCGATAACTTCAACAACGTCTTCGTTAAGACCAAGGTTCAAGATTGTATCCATCATACCCGGCATTGATGCTCTTGCACCACTACGAACAGAAACAAGAAGTGGGTTTTCCTTATCGCCGAACTTCTTACCTGTGATTTCTTCCATCTTGCCGATGTACTCATTGATTTCAGCCATAATATCAGGATTGATTGTGCGACCGTCTTCGTAATATTGAGTACAAGCCTCAGTTGTAATTGTGAAACCCTGCGGTACCGGAAGACCGATATTTGTCATTTCAGCAAGGTTAGCACCTTTACCGCCAAGCAACTCTCTCATAGTTGCATTACCTTCTGTAAAAAGGTAACAATACTTTTTTGCCATTGGATTCTCCTCCTAAAGTTATAAAAATAGTAGCGACGGCGTCTGCCGCCATATGTCTGTATATTAATTATACCATAAATAAAAGAAATGTCTATATTATTTATTCAATTTTTTTATAATTTGTGAAAAATATATCATTGTTTAGATATTTTTTTTATAAATCGACAAAAAAACACCGATGTGTCGGTGTTTTTTAGATTATTTTTTTACGTCTTTCATTTCAAATACGTTAATTTTCGGTGCTTTGTATGACTCAATGTAGTCAAGTGTTTCGTCCACGTCATCGAAAACTTTGTAAAGAAGTTTACAGCCCGCTCTCAAAAACTTTTCCTTGACCGCAACTTCAAGCATATCAATCATTGCGTTGTAATATCCGTTTACGTTAAGTATGGCGATAGCTTTGTTATGTCTTTCAAGCTGTTTTAGAGTAAACACTTCAAAAAATTCCTCAAAAGTGCCTATTCCGCCGGGAACAATAACAAAAGCGTCCGCTCTTTCTTCCATTATACGTTTTCTTTCACGCATTGTGTCCGTTCTGATAAGTTCCGTACAGTCTTGGAAAATACGGCCGTCAACACCCATATCTTCATCATCAAAGAAATTCGGTACGACACCGACAATTTCGCCTTTCTTTTCATAAACACCGCGTGCAACCGCACCCATAAGTCCGGATGCACCTGCACCGTAAACAAGTCCGTGACCTCTGTCAGCAATTTTACGTCCGAGTTCTTCGACTTGGCTGACATAAGATTTATCTATTGTGCTGCTTGACGCTCCGAATACACAAATTTTCATAATACATACCCCTTTCTGCCTGTTATTTTTGAGAAAAACTGTTGTAGAAAACAGTTTCGTTTAAATCTTTTCTGCTTGAATGAGCCGCCGAAGGCTCTGCGTCGTCTGACGGATAACCTGTCGGTAAAAATGCAACGGGAACATAATTTTCAGGCAAATTGAATTGCTCTTTTACGTCCTTCGGATTAAATGAGCCTACCCAAGTCGTTCCGAGCCCTATGCTTTTTGCCGCCAACATCATATGCGTTGCAACGATAGCCGCGTCGATTTCACCCTCGTCGTGTCCGTCATTTCCGCGCGTCCAAGATGTTTCTTTGTCGTAACATACAAGGAAATTAAGCGGCGGATTAAATGCAAATTTCGTGCATTTGCTCACCTTTTCAAGTTCTTTTTCGTCGGTAAGTACAAGTATTCTCTGTGGCTGAAAATTTACGGCAGTAGGCGCTGCCTGCATTGCCGCAAGAATATAATCTATCTTTTCTTTCTCTATTTTTTTATCAGAAAATTTTCTGAGCGAAAATCTGTTTTTTGCCAATTCTAAAAAATCCATTTTTAATCACTCCTCATCGTATTCTTTCCTTATTATTGTTATTTTATCATAAATATTATTGTTTGTAAATAAATTAAATTTTAATAATAATTGAATTTTTTATAAGTGTGTGTTATAATATATGCAAATGAGAAAAAGGAGGTTTTCCGATGTATACCGTTGATTTACACAATCATACAAAATTCAGCTATGACGGCTCGAACACACCCGAAGAAATAATCGAAAATGCAATCAGACACGGTGTTGACGTTATCGGTATAACCGACCATCAATTCTCAATCGGTGAAAATCTTCCTATATATTATGAATATATTCAGCATTGTAAAATAAAATATGCCGATAAAATAAAAGTTCTTTGCGGTCTTGAAATCGGTACACGTCCTACACCGCCGGAATCGCTTCCACGTGCAACGGAAAATTTTGATTATGTACTTTTTGAATGCCTTGACGATACAAGGGCAATAGATTTTTATGAATTTTTGGAATGGCGAAAGCTGTTTAAATGCAAAGCAGGTCTTGCACATACCGATATTTTCAAACTCGGTGAAAGATACGGACTTGATATAATAAAAATTTTACGTGACAACGATATTTTTTGGGAACTGAATACTTCGGGAAATTACATATATTATTATGATTTTCTTACCAACGAAAAGAAACAGCAGATAATCAAAGAAAGCGGAATTCCCGTAAGCGTCGGTTCTGATACGCATTACATTGCGGAATATCGTAAAAAACAAATTCGCCGTGCAAATGAATTATTGCAAAAATTAAATATTCCTTTACCATAAAAATGACGATTTTTAATCGCCATTTTTTTATTGTTAAAAATAAAATCGAAAAAGTTTTAAAAATATTGCTTAAAATCGAATATTGTTATATAATATAAATAATTGTGATAAAATCGTTTTGTCTGTAATCTGAATAGGAGTGATATTTTTGAAAATAAAAAGTGTTTCAAAAAAATCCGTCATACTTATGGAGTTTGACTGGGTTTTGTTTATAGCGACAATCTGTTTGTCGGTGTTTGGAATAGTGATGATTTATTCGGCTACGCGAACATTGCAGTCGAATACGAATGTAATAGTGCAGTCGGGTGCAATGGTTATAGGTTGTGCGGCAATGCTTGTAACGTGTTTTTTCGATTACGAACAGCTTAAAAATCTCGTCAAACCGATTTATATATTCGCCGTCGCGATACTGCTTTTGGTATTGGTGTTTGGTGTCAGCGGCGACTGGGGTGCGAGGAGCTGGATCAGATTCGGTGCAATTGGTATTCAGCCTTCGGAAATCGCAAAAATTTGCTTTATAGTAACTTTTTCGTGTCACTTATCAAAAGTGCATGACGATATAAATAAACCGCTTACGATTTTAGGATTGTTACTTCATATCGGCGTGCTTGTAGGTTTGATTTTGTTACAGCCTGATATGGGTAGTGTGTTGGTATTTTTGTTTATGTTTATATGTCTTATGTTTGTTGCAAAACTTTCATATAAATATATATTGCCGATTGGTGCGGCAGGTGTCGCGTCATTGCCTTTTATATATAAGTATGTACTTTCGGAATATCAGCAGAAACGTATTCAGGTGTTTTTCAATCCAAACCTTGACCCAAGGGGCAGAGGCTATAACGTAATTCAATCTAAAATTGCGGTCGGTTCGGGTCAGCTTTGGGGTAAAGGATATTTGCAGGGAACGCAAAACCAAATGGGTTATTTGCCTACTAAATATACCGACTTTATATTCAGTGTAATAAGTGAGGAATTTGGTTTTATCGGTGCATTGCTTGTTACGGCGGTGCTGTTCTTCATAATTTATAAATGCTTTAAAACTGCTCAAAAAGCCGATAATGCTTTCGGAAGATATATTTGTGTCGGTGTCGGTGCAATGATGTTGTTCCACGCATTTGAAAATATCGGTATGTGTATCGGACTTATGCCTGTTACGGGTATTCCGTTGCCGTTTGTAAGCTACGGCGGTACATCACTTGTTGTGAATATGATTGCAATAGGACTGGTGCTTAGTGTGTCGTATCACAATAAGCCGCGAAGTGTGTTTGACGTATACTAATAAAGTGAGCCTGGTGACAAAATGTCACCAGCTCCAAAAATCACATCTGCGATGTAATTTTTGAGTATTTTTTTGAAAAAATCATAAAGTTCCTCCAAAGTCGAAACTTTAGATTTTAAGCCATTTCTGCCGCACAGGTCGTCAGAAATGATTTTTAATGAGGTTGCACCTCAAACTCCCAAAAATAAAGTAGACAAAACCATTATGGTTTTGTCTAAAGTCCGAGGCTGTCGACAAATTGTCGGCAGTCTTTTTTGTTTACTCACAAACTATCGTCGATTGAATATTATATAGTAAGGAGGCAAGAATTTCTCGCTTGCCTTTTTAAAATATTTGAGGGGAGTGAAATTTATGTATATATTGATTGGATCGGTCACTACTGCGACAAGACTTAAAAAAGCTGCAGAAAAAATTATCGGTTTTCCGGCATATGTTGTGCATACGCCGTCCGCTTTAAATCAAGGTGGCTGTTCCTATTCCGTGCGTGTTGATGACCGTGCACTTAATGAAATCAGAAAGATAGCCGGCGATAATGAAATTCCGATTAGACGGATTTATATAGAAAGAACAGTAAACGGGGAGCGTGTTTATGATGTTGTATCTTGATAACGCGGCAACGACTTTGAAAAAGCCTTTGTCGGTGTATGCGACGCTTTTTAAGAGTACCTTGTTTTCGGGCGGAAACGCAGGACGGGGAGGACATAAGATGAGTATGGACGCAGTGCGTGCTATTGTAGATACACAAGATTTGATTGCACAGCTTTTTAATATAAAAAAAGCCGAAAATATTGTTTTTACGCAAAATGCGACGTATGCTCTGAACACTGCCATTCTCGGCACAATGTCAAACGGAGGACATATTGTCGTAACGGAGATGGATCATAACAGCGTTTTAAGACCTGCTTGTTTGCCCGGTAATTACACCGTTGTAAAAGCGGATAAGAGCGGATATGTACACGCGGAAGATGTTGAAAAGGCTGTGAGGAAAGATACAAAGCTTATTGTTTGTACACACGCGTCAAACGTGTGCGGAACAATTCAGCCGGTGTATGCGATAGGAAGAATAGCGAAAAAGCATAAAATACCGTTTTTGCTGGACGTTGCACAAACGGCAGGGAGCATAAATATTGATGCGGAAAAAATGAATGCGGATATGATAGCTTTTCCGGGACATAAAGGTCTTATGGGACCGCTTGGAACAGGCGGATTGTATGTGAAAAGTCCGGAAGAACTTGCACCGCTTGTGACGGGCGGAACGGGAAGTAATTCGGAGAGCGTTTCCCAGCCGGAGTTTATGCCCGATAAGTTCCACAGCGGTACGATGAATACACCTGCAATTAAGGCTTTGGGGGCAGGGGTTAAGTATGTTATGAAATACGGCGTTGATGTAATCGGTAAGTATGAAAAAATGCTTTCCGAAAAATTTAAAGAAAATTTGATGAATATGGATAATGTTACGGTATACGGGAATGATAACAGTGTTGCGACTGTCGCGTTTAATGTGGCAAATCTCGGAAGTGAAGAAGTTTTTGAAATGCTTAAGGGCAAAGCGGCGGTAAGAGCGGGTTATCATTGTGCACCGCTCGCACACAGAGCGATAGGCACATCGGACAGGGGAGCGGTCAGAGCATCGTTCGGAGTTTTCAATTCAAAAAATGATGTGGCGAAAATGACTGATTATGTGCATAAAATCAGTAAAAATGTGTCGGGATAGAGAAATCTGTCCCGGTACATAAAAATGACAAATTTTTTTGAAAAAAGTATTGACAAATGCTTTTTGGTCTGTTATAATTAATCAAGTCAGTTGGTGAGTAGAGAACTCACTGAAAGACAGATTGAATTATGCGGGTGTAGTTCAATGGTAGAATTCCAGCCTTCCAAGCTGGTCGCGTGGGTTCGATTCCCATCACCCGCTCCAATATATGTGTCTGTAGCTCAGTTGGATAGAGCAATTGCCTTCTAAGCAATGGGCCGGGGGTTCGAATCCCTCCAGACACGCCAATTTCTTTTTGAAATTCAAAAAGAGTTTAGTGTGCGTAGATAACTACCGCCATCATATGGTGGGTATAGTTCAGCTGGTTAGAGCGTCAGTTTGTGGCACTGAATGTCGTGGGTTCGAATCCCACTACCCACCCCATTTTAATTTTAATATACAGGGATATAGCCAAGTCGGTAAGGCACCAGATTTTGATTCTGGCATGCGTAGGTTCGAGTCCTGCTATCCCTGCCAGGGCCATTAGCTCAGTCGGCAGAGCACTTGACTTTTAATCAAGTTGTCCGGGGTTCGAATCTCCGATGGCTCACCAAGTGAAACCGCTTAAACGTATGTTTAAGCGGTTTTTTGTTCGTTAAATTGGATAGCGGCTGTTGTGTAATTTAATTATATAAAGAAATAAGATTAAACATTATATTTATTTTGTATATAGTGATAAGAAAATCAAAATTAAGGAGGTATTAGACAGAAATAAATGATGATTTGTATTTTTGTCCGTTGGTGGAAATGAATATACATAATTATGAATGTATAGAAAATTGTGATTGTATCGATGGGTATATAAAAATTTCATCCTTGCCTGATGAATATAAAAGAAAAGCGGAGTTCAAAGAAATTTGTAAAAATGCAAATATCACTTTGATTAAAATAGTTATAGCTTGTGAATAAACCTATTTCCGAATTATCTTATTTTTTTGTGTGGTTTAAAAGCAAGCCGTTTTACCGTCTAATATAAAAAAATAAGGTGTTTATTATGTATATGGTGCAAAATCCTAATCCGGAGGCAGTTATTCAAGTCGAAAAAATAACAGGTTCGGTTTTATCAAACCTTGAATGTTTTTCGGAAAAAAGTGTTGGAAAACAAAAAATATAAATAAAAAAGTGTTGAAAACCTTAGGTTTTCAACACTTTTTTATTTGGCAGGGGTACAAGGACTCGAACCTTGGGCACGCGGTTTTGGAGACCGCTGATAAAATCCTCTGTAACCCACATGAATACTATGTTTCTAGACTGCCTTTTTTATATGAATTACAGTTTGTATTACAATTTTTGAAAACGTTATTTAACCACATATTTTTGATATTTGCTATTTGGCTTGTTTGGGATTGTCATTTGTAATTTGTTGCTGGCAAGTAACGGTTTTAAATATCTATCGCGGAAATAGTTCTTATCTTTAATATCTATATGTGTCATCATTTCCTTTCGTGTATGAGGTTCAGAACAGAATTCGATCAAGGCAATGAATTTTTCATTTACACGTTTATCTTGGGGGGTATCTTGTGGGGTATCTTGGGGGGTATCTTGGGGGGTATCTTGGGGGGTAATTGACGGTCCTACTGTTTTCGTTATAATTTCAGTAAGCGGAATTATGATGCGGAAGATGTCACCCTCAATAAATTCCGGTTCCCCACCTGAATACATTTTAGTGTATTTATAAGTATTACGCATACCTGAACCTAGTTCGTCTGCAAGTCCAATTTCGCGAAATACTTTAGAAATTGGCGGGTTTTTTGAATATGGATCAAAAGTTGCAAGACTTAATAATCCATGCCCGTGAGAAATACTGGCATTTTCAGTATAAATTCTTGTTTTTTCAATAACCATTTTTGATACATAACCACTTGAAAAATCACGGTGCATTAATAAATTGGATATTATTTCACGAAGAATATGATCTCTTGCACTTACACTTTGTATTCCGTCTAAATTAAATGTATCATTTAAGTGTTTTTGACCAAATGCAAGAAGACGGTCATAACTTTCAAGAAGATTAGTGATAATAACATCGCGATCATCATAACGATCAACATTCTGCACTCTAAAAATTGCATCTGTTTTATGTTGAGGTAGAACTGACATAATAGTGCTGTTACTACCAAAAAGCAGTATAGCCGCTATGGTGATACCTTCTTTTTGCGTATATTCATCAGTAAGAATAAGACCGGCACTTCTCAACAATTCCTCGTCAGACATTGATTTCCAAGGGTGATTTTCGCCTCTTGCACGAGTCATTTTCCTTGCACGTTCTATTAAATCGGGTCTCAGAGCGTCTATACCAAAACGTGTAACTTTATTTACATAATAAGTTCCATTCTTACGAGCGTATAATTTATAAACTTCATCGGTATTATTGGTAATATCTATATCTGATTCATGATTTCTGTCATATATACGTCCGGAGCAACGGCATACATTGGCACCAACCGGAATGCGTATATATAGTATGATTTTATTGTCATATTCATATTCAATAGGAGTAAGATAAAGTGGTGGACTAATTTTAGACTCATTATTTATCGCAGTGACAAAATTCTTTTTTATATTATCAATACAATCTTTCTGAATACCAAGAATTGTACCGTTATCTTTTACTCCAAGAAAAATATGACCGCCGCCACGATTGGAAAATGAGCATACAGTTTCGTAGACATCTTTTGTAATAGCAGTAGTAGATTTTTTAAATTCTACATTGTTATTTTCGCCATCGGTTATTAAGGTTAAAAGTTCCTTTGGTAACTGCATATTTAAAACTCCTTTTTTGGATATTTTATATTATGTCCATTTGCATATATAATTTATATGATTATATCACAAATATTTTAAATATTCAAATTATAGTTGTATAAGTTAAAAATGATTGCTATAATACATAATGTAGATATTTATTATCTCGTGTTAAATTTCTTAGAGAAACACAGTATGTTTTAATTGGGGCTACTAACGAAATATTTGGCTACATCAAAGATTGTTACTCAACAAATATTACCTGTGATAGTTAAGAGCTTTTATTAAGATGGGAAGTAACAAAAAGGAGGAATCCTGTTTGAAAAAGAAAAAAGATGAAATAACCATCCGTTCCAGTGCGGCAGAATATCTAACCTATGTTGCCTCTGTTGGCGACCAGCAGGACAGCGTTGAAATGCGCTATGAGGATGAGAATATATGGTTGACACAAAAGATGATGGCAACATTATATGACGTGGATGTTCGCACCATAAATTATCATGTTAAAAAAATATTTAATGATAGTGAATTACAAGAAGATTCAGTTATCCGAAAAATTCGGATAACTGCCGCTGATGGGAAAAGTTATAGCACAAATCACTATTCATTGGAGATGATTATTTCAGTTGGTTTTAAAGTAAATTCTGAGCGTGCGGTTCAGTTTCGTAAATGGGTAAATCAGATTGCAAAGGACTACACCATCAAAGGTGGGGTCATGGATGATGAGCGTTTGAAACGTGGAACTTATCTGACAGAAAAGTATTTTGACGAGCAATTAGAACGTATTCGTGAAATACGAGCAAGCGAAAGAAAGTTTTATCAGAAAATCACAGACCTTTATGCTACGGCGATTGATTATGATAAAAATTCTGCAACTACGAGAAGATTTTATGCGACTGTTCAGAATAAAATGCATTATGCGATTCATGGTCATACGGTTGCAGAATTAATTTTGGAAAGAGCCGACCATGAAAAAGAGCATATGGGATTAACCACATGGGCAGATGCACCGGACGGTAAGATTAAGAAAAGTGATGTCACTGTAGTAATACAAGGATATAATTCTACCGTTTTGGAAAACAAAACGAAATTTCCCTGAAACATAATGGAGGTGAACGATTATTATGATTAGCTGGGAGGAATATTACGAAGAATACCTTGAGGGGAAAAATGCAGAGCAGATTATGGCAGTAATACGTGACCTTAAACAGGAAATTGACCATCTTAAGAATACTATGGAACATCCAAAGTATGGCAGTGAGTCGATTAAGCATCAGAGCGAATCAACTCAATTATGGTATACACGTACATATCTTGAAATAGCGAAAGAAGCTCTTATTGAAGTTGGTGGTACCTATACACCCTCCAAAGCTGAATTGAAGGTGGCTGCATTTGAGGCAAGCATTCCTGCAATATGTAGAGTGGAATTTTTGATAGGCGGCTACTTCTATGGATACGAAATAAGGACATACATATTAGATGATGAGCATCCATGCATGAATGTGAATCACTCCTTTAGCCCCAGATCGAACAATTCTCATATTGAACCAGACTATCCCATCAACAAGGATAAGTTGTTGAAAGGCATCAGAGAATTGCATATCGCTGAATGGCACACAAAGTATGATTTGAGCAGATTTAGCGATAGTGTCATGGACGGAACGCAGTGGCATCTTGAAATTTATTTTTCAGATGGACACGAGCCTGTGAAGATATATGGTGATAATGCGTACCCTTATAATTTTAGAGAGTTTCAAGAACTACTGGGGATGGGGCCGGATGTGTAGAAAGATGATGAGTGATATTTATTTCAAATTTACCACACATATAACATGGTTAAACAGAAGGGTGGATAGAGTATTTAAATAACATATAAAGAAATTATTGGAGTATCAAATATGCGAATTTGATGCTTTTTTTATTGCATTTAAAAAGTAACAAAACAACAGTTATGGCAATATAAAGAAGAATATTAAATGTAATATAAGCTATAAAAATGGATATGGATGTAATTAAAAACTCGATACATTTCTACAAAAAAAGTTTCGTATCATTCAATAACTGGTAATTACACTGGGTATATATATAGGCCCTATACATTAGTAGAATAAAAAATTATTTTCAACCACACCTATTTATAAAAAATAAATTTGGAGGTTATGAAAATGAAAAACTTAAACGAATTACCGGAGATTTTAGAAGTATCAGACTTGATGGAGTTTTTTGGGTTAAGCAGAGCCGGTACATATAGACTGGTGAGAAAAAAAGGATTCCCGGCATTCAAATTGTTAGGAAGATATACCATACAAAAAAGATCCTTGATTAAATGGCTTGAACGTCAAGAACGTGAAGCGGAAATGAGCTGATTGATTTTATACATTATTTACTTAGTAAAAATTTAATCAAGGAGGATATTAAAAATGAAGCGAAGAGGAAATTCAGAAGGTTGTATAACAAAAAATTCAAGAGGAAAATGGATTGCACGATTGCAAATCGGTTATAACAGCAACGGTAAGCCAAGGATAAAAACGTTTACAGGAAAGACATCTGCAGAGGCACGGCGGCGAATGAATGAATTTAAAAAAGCTGTTTCAAATATGAACAACATATCTCAAGCAGAAGGTCTTATGTGTGAGGGGTTAAGATACTGGAGTGCTCAATATAAAAAGCCGATGTTGAAACCGAGTAGTTTTGACAGGTTGGTACAGACAATCGAAAATCAAATCATTCCATATATCGGAAGTTATATGATTAAAAAAGTATCGACATATGATATTCAAGATTTAATAATTAATCGTATGCAAAAACAAGATTTATCCCATAGTAGTATTAAAAAGGCATACGAAGCCTTGAATGGTTTTTTCAGACAATATATGATAGAACGTAAGTTGACGTTAAATCCAATGCTGGGTGTTATCTTGCCATCTAAAGACCAATTTAACACAAAGCTGATTAATGCATTGAGTGAAGATGAAATGAAGACGTTCACAAGGGTAGCGTCAGATAAAATGAAAAATGGTGAATTATGCAGATACAGATACGGTTATGGGTTGATATTTGTTTTATACACAGGATTAAGAGAAGGTGAGGCTTTGGCTTTACAATATAAACACATAGACTTAAAAAATAAAAAAGTAAAAGTAGAGCAAAATTTGGTTATGGTAACAGATGGTTCGGGAAATAAGAAACGTGAGCCTTTAATACAGAAATCGGTTAAAACAGCATCCGGTATAAGAGAAGTGCCGTTATGCGATACAGCATTTGAGGCAATTTCTAATTATATTGATATGTATTACACCGGAAATGATGAAGATTACATATTTACGACAAAGACGGGTAGTCATCTTACACCGCATAATATAGCAAAAGCAGTTAATCAGATATTTAAGAGGGCGAATATAAATGCAAGTGGAATGCACATTTTGAGACATTCATTTGCGTCGTATCTATTTTCAAAAGGTTTGGAAGTGAAATATATAAGCCAAATACTGGGACATTCAAGTACACAGATAACATATGATACATACGTCCATACGGATTTTGAGCAGCTAAAGGAAATTGTTACGGCAATATAAAATTGAACAGGCAAGCCGTTTTCATATAGGCTTGCCTGCTATATTTAAGTTAAATATTTTGCACGGATTTTATAGACGTAGTATTTTTTTGAATTGGCATTTTTGTTAAAAACAAATCTTTTGTCGTTTTTTAACATTATATCTTTTGAAACAAGGTATTTTTTTAATGCTATTGATGTATTATGAATATCCTTATCAAGAAATTCCTTGATGATTTGGTCATTAAAAGAATATACGTCTTCCATTTTGCCTAAAGCGACTTTGTGCTTATCCATCCAGACTGTTTCTTGCGGAGAATCATTGATATGCCCATTTAGAATTATTTTCAGATGATTTAAAAACAATTCTTGATCAGATTCTAAATGTGTGTCCGGTTTGGGAAGTAGTGCATTATAATCATCATTATATATCAAACGCAGTTCGGTGGTGAACGGCAATGGATATCTTTTACTCAGCGATGAAAGAAGAAGAGCTTCGGCAGTGTGCAAATGGTTGTAAAATAAGTCTTTGTAATTTGCTGGAATTAATATGTTGCTTCCTTTATTGCAATAGTATAACTTTTGCCTATGTATGAAAAAAGACTTAAATGTTTTGTTAAGATCGTTGTATAGAATATTGGGGGTGTCAGCCCAATATCGTAATTCTTCTACTACATGTCTATAGATAGCATTAACATAAGGCTTAAGTTCATCAAAGTCCTTTTTTGAAATTTTCTGTGCTTTTGATAAATTGATATTCATCCAGTGATTTGATTTATAATTCCCTGGTTTTCTGTTTTTGTGCACAGACAGAAAGACGAAATTTACATCTTCAAGATTGGGATTATATAAAATGGATTGTACGATTTTTGAACGTGCCGATAACTGACCTGATTCTGAATATACAATAATCGGAATGTTATTAAAATTTTCGTAAGTATTTATGTTGGGACGCATTTTTTTCAGAACTTTTTTTCGATTATCATCATCCTCGGAATCTGTATATTTAATGTCTGATGTATCGATTCCTTTCAAAATATTAACGTGAAAATTATATGGATTTTTTATTGCATTATAGCCATATGGGAATACATTTAAAAACAAATTTGCAGCAATATTTAATTTGTCGATATTTTTTGAATGTAGCCAAAGATAAAAATCTATAGGTATCCAATTTTTTTTATCATCTTTACTATTGTTGTCTTTTCTTATCAATCTTATGCGATTATCTTTTTCAACGATAATGTCTTCGTCATGAATCTGTCTTACATCAAATACATACATATAATCAGATAATGACGAGAAAAAAGAGTATAGCGCATATAAAAATAGCGGTATGTAAATTGGGTTGTTTTCTAAGTAGGATATGACTTTATTGTAAGCTTTCTCTACTGAAATATTATCATTATCTTCGTCAAGCGGAAGAAATTTAAGTTGCTTTTTATATTTAAAAAAATCACCTCTATTATATATAGTTTCCCACCATGCATAATCCTCAAAGGATAGTCCTTGAAATGGGTGATAGTCATCAGCATATAGTCCAATTCCACTATTCTTTTTGGATTTGCTGTATCTATATACAACTTCAGCAAAAAGATATAGAGCTAAATCTTTATTATTATTATGGCGATAGTCTTTTTTTACAAGGTCTTTAAATGAATAAAAGTTTATTAATTGTGTAAATGCTTTTACTTTACTTGTATCAATTTTATCATTAAAATTAACAATACAAGCGTCATTCTCAATAGTGTTATGCTCAAAACAAGCATAATATGTGTCCGTGTGAGGGAGTTTTGCAACGCTTACTAAAGATATTTTAAAAAATTTAAAGGTCATTTTTTATTCACCACCCAACTTTTAATGACTATATTATATCAAGTTAGATTTTGAAATACAAGTAGCTGACTAATTTATTCATTTGGAGAATTTGAAAATTCGATCAAATCCTCTTTTTTTATTCTCCATTGTTTGCCGACTTTAAAGCCTTTAATTGTTCCGTTATGCAACATTTTTAAAAGTGTATTTTTGCTTATAAACAGATATTCCATAGCTTCTGCAAATGTAAGTAATGCGGGTAGCTGTTGGTTATCGAAAAACATGATACTCATCTCCTTTATAATTATGTTTGGACTAAATTGGTTTTAATTGCACTTGATGAAAATACAAAAAAATTTGTCAGTAATTTAGATCAGCATGGTGCAGGTAGGTCTATAGAGAAGTCGAAATAATAGAGAATATTAAAAATTATTTTTATTATTACAAGGAGTTAATGCAAAGGAGTACCGTTCTGGAATATATAAAAATTAAATTTTCCATCATGACGGTTTTTGCAAAAAAATATTAAAGGAGAGTGTTATTTATTATGAATATACACACATTTGAAACTACCTGTAAATTATCAGGTAGTCAGTACAGGAAGATTCATAAAGATTTAAAAAATTGTGGTTCTAATTATTATAAGAATAAATGCAAGGCTCTTAGAGATAAGGGTATTATTATTACTATAATAAAAAGAGAAATAGGCGATGGATTTCAATGTTCATTACTATATAGAATTAATCCGACAAGAATGAAAAAGGGAAATGGTAAAAATTATATCGACGTATATAATAGCAATTACGGTGACGAAATAATCAAGATGGCAGATGACATAATAAGGAGCTTATCTATTAATCTCCCTTGTATAGAAGAATGTTCTTTATCCAGGATAGATTTTTGTGTTAATGTAAAAACAGGAAAAGAAGAACAGGTTAAACAGTTTATTAAAATATTAAACCAGTCATTTAACCGGAATCCAAGATATGAGCAGAAACTTGTATGCTATAAAAATCGAAACCAATATACATATCCAAAAGAGGAAGCGACATTCACAAATAAAAACAGAGTTGAAGTTAGCATCTATAATAAGCAACTTCAAATAGAGAAGGAAAACTTATACTATGAACACAAAAGAAATATTTTAAGGGTTGAAGTACGATGTTATAAAAAGTATATAAATGATCTATGCACGAAATTTAATATTAAATCAATAGAACATTTTTTTGATGAGTTATTTTCAATCGGAAATTATGTTGTTGAAAAACAGTTGAAGAATTTAAATTTTGATGTAAAGTTTATGAGGCTTGAAGAAATAAGAGAGATAATCTTAAGCGGCAATTATAAAAACAAAATAAAACAAAGGATGATTGAGTTTGCGGAAGCGGTGGCAAGACATAAATCGTTCAGTTATGATTTAGATGGTTTTGAACCGGAAGAAATAAAAAAGTTAGTAAAAAAATTCAGAGAAGCAAGAATTTCATATAAACCAATATCGGTTAAAAGCTCTATCAACAGTCCGTTTGATTTCATTGATACTGTTTTTAAATATGCAGATGCAAAATCGGTAGATGATATAATAGAATAGGTCTGTTTAGACCTATTCCACTACTCTTTTCTGCCGAATAAATACATTAAAGCGGTAATCGGCAGAAGTGATAACAAAAACCATTTACCCATATAAAACACCTCCTTTACCAAAGCATAAGCAATACTTTCTTTATACCTTTAAGTATCGTTCGTATCATAACAGAAACCTCCTTTGCGTTTATTCAAGTAGATAATGTATAAGTAAATAAAGCAGTTTTACTCAGATTAAATCTACTCAAATATAAATGAGTAAATTATGATTGACTAAAAATATAAGCTGTGATATACTGATTTAAACAAAAAGAATGGAAGTGAAAGAATGTTTATCGGAAGAGAACGAGAAATAACGGCATTGGATAAATTATATAATTCAAATAAATTTGAATTTGCTGTCATCTATGGACGCAGACGTGTCGGAAAAACTGCACTTATAAATCATTTTACGGATGATAAAGAATCGATTTACTTTATGGGTGTTGAGAGTAATGAAAAACAAAATCTCGAAAATTTCAGTAAAAGCATAATTGAATATAGCAGTGGCATTGAGGCGGAAACTTCTTTTTTGTCGTTTCAAGCTGCACTTGAATATGTATTTAAGCTTTCTGAAAGAAAAAGATTAATACTTGTAATAGATGAATATCCATATGTAGCACGTTCATCTAAAAGTCTTGCATCAACTTTGCAACTGCTTATAGATAAATATAAAGACACTTCAAAACTAATGCTTATTTTATGTGGTTCATCAATGTCGTATATGGAAGATGAAGTGCTGGCATATAAATCGCCGCTTTACGGAAGAAGAACTGCACAAATGAAAATATTACCTTTTAGCTTTAATGAAGCGTGCAGATATTTGAAAAATTATTCTGATGAAGATAAAGCTCTTGCATATGGGATAGTCGGCGGAACACCTCAATATCTGTTGCAGATAGACGATAGATTGAGTATTGAGGATAATATAAAAAATACTTATCTGAATCCGATTTCTTTCCTATATGAAGAACCAACAAATTTGTTAAAACAAGAAGTGCGAGAACCGGCTATATATACGGCTATTATAACCGCTATTGCAGTGGGGGCATCAAGAATGTCTGATATTTCAAATAAAGTCGGAGAGGACAGTAATATTTGCGCTAATTATCTTAAAAGCTTGATAAATTTGGGGATAATAAAAAAGGAAACTCCATATGGCAAAAAATCATCACGAAAATCTATATATTCTATAAAAGATAATATGTTCAGATTTTGGTATAGGTTTGTTCCGGGTAATAATTCAATTATAATGCGTGGTGCGGCGGATATTGTATATAAACGTATTGAACCGCAACTGTCGGAATATATGGGTGCAGTATTTGAAGAAATTTGTAAACAGTATCTTTGGAATTTACTTTTGAACGGAAATTCACCGGTTGAGTTCTCTGAACTTGGTAGATGGTGGGGAAATGACCCTATTGAAAAGAAACAGACAGAAATTGATATAATGGGCGAACAGGATAAACAGACAGCTTTGTTTGGTGAATGTAAATGGACCAATGAAAAAGTTAACCTTGGTGTGCTTGAAACGTTGATAAAACGTAGTAAGTTGTTCTCATATGTTAATGTACATTTGTATTTGTTCTCAAAGTCCGGATTTACAAAGGGTTGTATTGATAAAGCAAATGAACTTGGTAATGTGTCGCTTGTAACTTATTCGGATATGTTGAAGTGAAAACGTAAAGTCATACATTAAAAATATATAATATCTCTGTGTAATAAAACACATGGAGGTGAAAAATGTATGTTCCAAAACGAACGATATTGTACTTGTGGGGTAAGTGAGGACGTGTCCGTTGTATTGCAAGCCATGATGTGGAATATGGTTGATACAATGAAAGTCGAATCGAAAGACTACTTGCAAGTATTTGAACTGTCGGAGTATGACGGTATGCAGAAAATCGTTCATTCACAGGAAATGCCGGAATATAAAATGGAGTATCTTGTTAAATTACAAGGTGCTCCTATTTTTGTGGGCAAAATTTATGTGATTGACGATAGAACACATTCAACAATGCTAAAAGCAGAGGAATATTGAGGAGGAAAACGAAATGAAAGAGGAAAAATACACTTGCGACATATGTCACGAAGAACATGATTTATCGGAATTAACATATTTTGATGATTCATATTTATGTGCGGATTGTTTAAGACGTGAAACATTTATTTGCCGTGATTGCGGCGACAGACATTGGAACGATGATTCGGCTGACGGCGATTTATGTCAAACTTGCTATGATGAAGATTACATCAGATGTACAAGGTGTGACGCAGTGATTCATTATGATGATGCGTGTTATTATGAAAACGAAGAATATCACGACCACCCATATTGCAGAGATTGTTTTGACAGAGATGTAACAATACATGATTACTATTACAAACCTGAACCGATATTCTATGGCGACAACCCGAGATATTTGGGCGTAGAACTTGAACTTGATGACGGTGGGGAAGATGAGTATTGTGCAAGTAAATTGCTTAAAATTGCAAATGCGCAAAAAGAGCATATGTACATCAAACATGATGGTTCACTTGATGACGGATTTGAGTGTGTAACTCATCCAATGACGCTTGACTATCATATCAATAAAATGCCGTGGCGAGATATACTTAACAGAGCAGTAGTTGACGGTTATCGAAGTCATCAAGCCGGAACTTGTGGACTTCATGTACATATAAGCCGAAATGCACTTGGAACAAATTATGAAGAACAAGAGGCAACAATAGCAAAGATTCTTTACTTTTATGAGAAGTTCTGGAATGAAATCTTGACATTCAGCAGAAGAACAGAGTCGCAAGTAGAGCATTGGGCAAGACGTTACGGCGGAGGAATAATTAACCCGAAAGAAACATTGAAACACGCAAAAAATTCACATATGGGCAGATATGCGGCGGTTAATCTTGAAAATGAAGCAACAATAGAAATGAGAATATTCAGAGGTACTTTAAAGTACAGTACATTTATAGCAACATTGCAGATGGTAGATGAAATCTGTAATGTTGCTATTTCTTTGTCCGATGAATTTATGCAAAGCCTAACTTGGATTGATTTTGTAAAAGGAATATCAGATGAAAAAACAGAGCTGATTAATTATCTGAAAGAAAAAAGACTTTACGTCAATGAACCAATAAGAAATGAGGTGGAAATATAATGTGCGGAATATATGGAGTGCTTAGCTATAAGGATAAGCTAAAAGATATGAACGAACTTGTGGATTTGCTTGGTATGGAGAGTGCCGAACGTGGTACAGATGCAACAGGTGTTGCATATTCGGTAATGGGAAATATGAAGATAAACAAAAGTGCGGTTAGTGCATATAAGTTTAATCCGAATATACCGAAATTCGTTAATGCGGTAATCGGTCATACAAGACACAGTACACAGGGCGATAAGAGTAAGAACTATAACAACCACCCATGGAACGAACGTGTGAAGAATTGTCAGTTTGCACTTGCTCATAACGGTGTACTGTTTAATGATAAAGAACTTCAGAAAAAGTATAACTTTAAGAGTAAAATTGAAACAGATTCATTTGTGGCGGTGCAACTGTTAAAATACAAAAATGCACTTAACTTTAAGTCAATAAAATTTATGGCTGAAAGTATAGAGGGGAGCTTTAGCTTTAATATACTTGATAATCATAATAACCTGTATCTTGTAAAAGGCGATAGCCCAATATCACTGATTCATTTTAAAGAAAAGGGTGTGTATGTATTCGCCTCGACAAAACAGATATTGTGGAAAGCATTGGTTGATTCGGAATTGTTTCAAGATTTGGAGAACGGCAAGTATGAACATATTATGCTCAATGAGGGCGATATTCTGAAAATTAAGAGTAACGGTAAACGAGAAAGAAGTCATTTTAATTATACCGAATCATACGGTAGACATTGGTATGATTACGGTGGCTATATTGATGGTTATGATTATGATGAGGATTTTTCAAACGATTATCTTGAAGATATAAAGACTGTTGCGGCAATGCACGGTGAAGATCCGGCAGTGATACAGGAACTGTATGACGGAGGATTTACACTTGAAGAATTGGAAGATATGATTTACACTTGATACTAAGATAGTGCCGTTAGGGGGAAAACCAAACTAACGGCATTATTTTTTTTATTAAGGTTCTAAATTTTCTTCATCAAATAACGGAGAATTAAAGAAGTCACTGATATTTATGTTAAAGCCTTGACATAGTTCGTGAATAATGCGTAGCTTAACAGAATCGTATGCACAAAGTACAATATTGTTAATAGTAGAACGTGGCACACCGCTTAGTAAATATAAGCGATATTGAGTAATTTCATGTTCATCTAATAATTCTAAAAGACGCTTACTTATAGCTTGATTTAATTTCAATATAATCACATCCGTTTCTGTAACTGTACTAAGTATACTATGAAAACAAACATTATTAGTCCTTGTAATTGGACTACCAGTCCAATTTTGCGTAATAAAAAAAGTACAATTTTTGACAAAATACGTCCATATACCTTGACTATGTATATAATATATGATAAAATTAAATAACAAGCGCAAAATATTGTGTGCTTTCAACAATTGATGTAGCAAAGGAGAATAAAAAATGGAAAGAAATAAAATAAAGATATGTTGCAATCCTTACGAGAAAACGATAGAGTATTACAGATGGGATAAGGAATATGAACAATATCTCGAATTAACTGATAAATCGAAATTATCAAAAACGGAATTTACAAAAAATATAACAATACAAAATAAAATTCAAGATATTTTAGAGATATTACAAGATGATTATAACGTAGGCAATGCCGGAATGGACATTGAATTTGAGGGTACTAGTGATGATTATCATGATATGATAGATGCACTTAAAATTTTTTGCGCAGGAAAGGATATAAGGATATATAAAGGGAAAAATGAACTGTTAAATGCTTCGGAAACGATGAAAGTTATTAACGCTGAATATTCAAAGCTTGAAAAATATTTTGATGAAAAAAATGCTGACAGTGAATTGAAAGATATTATATCTAAGTACAAAAATGCAGTAAAACCTAATATCCCAATTTGTGTAATGGGATTATACAGTGCCGGAAAATCATCTTTTATAAATAGTCTGATTGGTCAGGAAATTCTTCCAAGTGCATCGGATCCGACCACTGCAAGAAATTATAGAATCACTGCAGGCAATCATGCTAAAATATGTTTTACATATAATGGTCAAGAAATTGTTTTAAATTTCGATGGATCACAATATAAACCTAATAAAAGCGGTGAATTAGAAATTCTAAAGGATTTACAAAGTATAATTACTGACATGGAAAAACATACTCTGGAGATACATATGAATAAAGCATTGGAAATACTTAATAAAGAAAAATACAATGGTAATATATCAGATATTATTAAGGTTACAGTTCCGTTTGTAAATTCCTCACTTCCTATAAAAGAATATACTTTTGAAATTTACGATACTCCGGGTTCGGATTCTGCAAGTCACAAAGAACATTTAAATGTTTTAAAAGAGTCAATTAAAGAGCAAACAAATGGTTTACCTATTCTTGTGACAGATTGTGATTCGTTGGATAAAGAGGGCAACAGAGAGCTAATTGATACAATTAAAGAATTAGGCGATGCGTTTGACCAAACGAATACAATGATTATTATAAATAAAGCTGATGATAAAGCTAATGATGTTTTGGAAGAAAAGAAAGATAGTGATGGCATTATATCGAAATGGCAGTCCAACAGATTGTTCTTTGTGTCGTCTATAATCGGATTGGGAAGTAAAAAAGCAAATGCTACAAAGAAACAAAATTGGATAGATTCGCAGTATCATAAAATTTATAAGAATAACTATATGAATTTTGTGAATCCAAACAAACGTGATGACTTTGATCCGGATGAAGATGAATACAAAGAATTATATAAATATAATATTTGGTCTGAGGATAGAAAAAAAGAATATCAGAATTCCCCAAAAGGCGACAATGAAATTTTAGTCAACAGTGGTATTCAATGTGTAGAATACGAGATTGGTGTATTTGCAAGAAAGTATGCTCTATACAATAAATGTGAAAAAGCAAAAGAATATCTTGATGAAGCTATCAAGTGGACAACTGCAAAAATGGAAGAGATACAAAAGAAACAGGATGAAGAAATAAAATCATTAAAGGAGTCTATTGGAGCAAAAGAACGGGAATTAATCAAACAAATCGAAAAGTTTAAGAAAGAGTTTGCAAGTGAAACAAACAAAGAGTTTGCAGAAAAAATTGATGAATTGAAAAAAAACTCCATGGATAAAGACAATAATGCTTTAAAAACTGATATTGATGACATTTGGAAGAGAGCGAAAGAGGGTGCAAAAGGTCAGGATGAAAAAATAAAAAAGGCAGAAAGTGATATACAACGCAAATATAACGAAAAAATGGAGAATGTATACGGTAAAGCGAGAATGTTGGCTGTGGAGTATTTTGCTGACAGGGAAAGAGACTACAGAAATACATGTATTGGAATTGTTAGTGAAAATCAAGAAATTAGTAAAGAAAAAAAGCAGATATTAACTGAATTTATTATGAAAGTGAAATACATTTATTATCCTAAATTGGGGTTAAAACCAGCAAAAGAAATAAAAATACTTATGTTTAAGACTTTAAATAAAAAAGAATGGGTCAAAAGGTATGATGAAGGGTTGAATAACGGCTTGGAAAAAATGTCTGATCTATTTCAAGAAAAGAATAAAAAGTCATTCGAAGATTTTATTAAATTATTGAGTGACGGTTTAATAAAACGATTGGCTGAATTTAATCCGGACTTGAAGGAGAAAAGTAATAAAGTTGATTATTTAAATAAGAAACAGAACACATTAAATAGTAATTGCAAAAAAATAAATGAGAGTAAAGAAAAAATATTAAATCTAACAGAGTACAAGGAGTGTGTAAATAATGAGTGAAGCATCTGATAGAAGAATAGCTTTAAAAAAGGGCATAAGGAACGGAAAATTAAGCTTAGATGATGTAAAAAGAGAAGTCAGAAAAATGAAAGAAGAATTTGGCGAAGATGCCTTTCTTGCGTATGAATTAGATAAAAAAGAGAGACCGTGGGATGAAGAATATTTAAAAGAGTTAGATGATAAAGGTCGCTCAGGTGCAGGTTCAGAAGAATTTATACTTCACTTTGCAGAGGTCAAGGAAGAAGTAGCGAAGAGAAAAAAACGACGTTTATTGATTGGGGGTATAATAGGTGGAGTAGCTATTGCGGTTGGTATTGTAAGTGTTACAATGGTAGCATGCCATAATACAGCACCCAAAACAACCCATGAAAAAAAAACGCAAATAGAAAGCAAAATATTGCCAGAAGAAAATATAGATGGTTATGAAATTGTAAGGAGAAACGGTAATGAGTATTTTGACGAAAATAAAATCAACAGCTAAAAAGGTAGCCGGTAAGGCGGCAAATGGTGTAGCCAATGGTATAGCTAAAGCTTCAAAGCTCAGCCCTAAACAAATAGAAGAAATTGAAAAGAAGAGGGAAGAGTATTTAGCCCAAAAACCAAATATGAATGGTAAAGAGGCACAAGAACTTATTGAAAAATCAATGGGAGCAATATGGGTTGAGGTATTTCAAGCATATTTGCCACAATTAAGCGAAATATATTCGCCGGTAGATATATCATCATCATCTGAATTAAAATTTAATACACAAGACAGAATAAGATATTTTGATGTGACAAAGTGGGTTACAGATAAAGAAGAAAATAGTATTGATAAGCTTGTAAATGTGTATCAAACATTAAGTGGATCAGAATGTAATGTTGCTCTTATATATCACAAGAACGCAAAATCTTGTAGAGTAATTATGGCGATATCAAATCAAGTAAGTGCAGAGGCAAGCGAATCAAACAGTTTCTGCAATAGACTTAAATATGCTGTTAAAGGAAATTTCCCGGGATCGATTATCAATGATATGCAAGCTGATGTGCCAAGTGTAATAAATGATTATGATAAAAATGATTACAGGATTGCAACGGTTTCCAATATGGCGGCAGAAAAGTCTGAAAAATTCATAAGCCAAAGTATTGAAAAACTTTTTGATGGCATAGTTCTAAATGAAAAACAAGAATATACTATTATATTACTTGCTCAACCGATTGCAGAACAGATAGAAGAGAGAAAAGCAAGATTATATGAAATTTATACTGCTTTAGCTCCTTTTTCGAGTTGGCAAGCTAATTATACATATATAGCATCAGATACTATAGGTTCTCAAGCAGGTGGAGGAGTGCATGCAGGATTGGGAGCGGGTAACCAAAAGACTCAAACAAGTGGTGGGTCAAGTACAACTACGGTATCAATGGGGGAGTTTGAAAGTAAAACCAATGGAGGAAATGTATCCTTTAATCTAGGAGAAACAATTCTTGGAAAGATCCCTTTTGTAGGAGGATTGTTTAAAGGAGTTTCGGGTGGAATATCACATAGTGTTACTACTGGCATTAATACAGCAAGATCATTGGCAAAAACACTTCAAAATTCTGTGAGTAACGGAATGAGTATGGGATTTAATTTTGGACTTAATTTCTCAAGGTCATCAAGCCAAAACGCAACACGAGGGGTGAATGATGGTATAACAAATACATATGTAAATTATGGAGTGAAGAATACTCTGAAAATTATTGAAGAACAAATGAAACGCTTGGAACAGAGCAGTGCATTGGGTATGTGGGACTTTGCCGCATACATTGTTTCAAATGATGATTTTATTGCTGAAAATGTTGCTAATATGTACTTATCACTGACACAAGGTGAAAAGTCATTTATGACAACTGCGGCAGTTAATTTATGGAGCGAAGATGAATCTAAAGTAATTATGCAATCGCTAAAAAGACTTCAACATCCTATGTTTGGTATGGCAAAGACAGATGAAGATTGGCATATGTATCCGTCGCTTGTAAATGCGGCAACAGTGGTTTCGGGTAGAGAGTTGGCATATTCAATGAATTTCCCAAGAAAATCAGTAAGTGGTATGCCTGTATTGGAAAGTGTTTCTTTTGGTAGAGAGATACACCGATACCAAGCAGATGAAGAGAAAAAAAGTATAACAATAGGTAAAATATATCATATGCGTAATTCAGAGAATACAAATGTTTCTCTTGATGTAGACAGTTTGGCATCACATACATTTGTTACAGGTTCAACAGGTGCAGGTAAGTCTAATGCGATATATCAGATTGTTGATAAACTAAAAGCTAAGAATAAAAAATTCCTTATAATTGAGCCGGCAAAAGGCGAATATAAATTTGTTTTTGGCGGAGTTAAAGGAATTAATGTATATGGAACCAACCCTAAAAAAGCACAACTGTTGAAAATTAATCCGTTTTCATTTGTAGATGATATTCATGTGTTGGAACACATTGATAGATTGGTAGAAATTTTTAATGCTTGTTGGCCGATGTATGCAGCTATGCCGGCAGTGCTGAAGGATGCCATTGAAAGAATCTATATTGATAAAGGTTGGGACTTGAATTATTCATCTTGCGAACCAAAGGTGTTCCCTACATTATATGATTTACTTAAAGTGTTGCCACAAGTTATGGAAGAATCACAATATTCTTCTGATACAAAGAGTGATTATTCGGGCGCTTTGATTACAAGAGTAAAATCTCTTACAAACGGAATTAACGGACAAATTTTCTGTACTACTGAAAATGCAGAACAAGAGAGTAAAAAATTATTTGAAAAGAATGTAATAGTTGATATTAGTCGTGTCGGTTCAACAGAAACAAAATCGCTTATTATGGGTATGCTTATTATGAAGTTACAAGAGTATCATATGAGTAAAGGTGATATAAATTCAGATTTGCAGCATATAACAGTTCTTGAAGAGGCACATAACTTATTAAGAAGAACTTCATCAGTACAATCACAAGAAAGTTCAAATCTTCAAGGCAAGTCTGTAGAGATGATTTCAAATGCGATTGCAGAAATGCGTACATACGGCGAGGGATTTATTATAGCGGACCAAGCTCCTGAATTGTTGGATGAATCTGTTATAAGAAATACGAATACAAAGATTATATTCAGATTGCCGGATGAGAAAGATAGAATTCTGGCGGGACGTTCGGAGGCACTTACAAATAATCAAGTTTCGGAACTTGCAAAGTTGCCACGAGGTGTAGCGGCAGTTTATCAAAATGATTGGGTTGAGGCAGTTTTATGTGCTTTTGAAAAGTTTGATAAAAATTATGGCGAGTATGAATATGAACCTAAGGATGAAAGTGAATATCTGAAAAAATATTTCTATAAGCTATTTGGAATTCGTGATGGTGAAGAATTATCAAAGGAAAATGTTGATTTTATAAGAGAATGGATAAATGTTTTGAATGTGTCTGAATATACAAAATCATTGCTGGAACAAGTGCTTGACGGAAAAGAACTTAATAAGGGTCAGCGTTCAGAAATTGCATATAATGTGTTTAAAGGTCAACAACTTGGATATATATTACAGAATAACAGTGATGAAGAAAAAGGTGTTGACGATATGAGAAAAAGTATATATAATATGTTTAATATTCAAGATGAACTGTTGACAAATGTTGTTAAAATTTTAAATTTAAATACTATTCTGGATGAGCTTGAACACACTGAATTGGCAAATAGGTATGCAGAATTTGCGGAAGGTGGCATAATAGTATGATAGAATCGTTTGTTGTCAAAGCACTCGAAAAAAGGGTTGAAGATGTAGCTTTAAAAGGTGATGTCAGAAAACTAAAGAAAGAAATCGGTGGCGTAAATGATGCGGCAAAGTTGTCAAACGAAATTTGGGATGTATATAAAAATTGTCCTAAAGATAATGGAAAATGGTCCGGAGAAAGAGGAAACTCAAAATGGCGTCCGAGAGAAAATTTTATTCCGTTAAAATCAAATCCTGAGCATAAAGAGTGGCAAATTATTTTAAAAGAATACAGGCTTGGGCAAGGAGTTAAATTTAAAAATGGTGAAATTAATTTAAAGAAGGTTAGCGTAGCAGAGGTTAAAATAACCGGATTCTCAAAAGAGAGAAATGTTAATTTTGCTAAGGCAGATGGACAGCTGGCAACAAAATGGAAATGCCGCTCGTTAGACGTGAAAAAATTTCGCAGGGAATATGGTTATACATGGCACGAATGTAAAGATCAGAAAACGATGCAGTGTGTTCCGGGCATAATACATAATAATATACCACATAGTGGTGGCATTTCAGAAGCAAAGAAAGGAATATAGAAATTATGATTAATATATTTGATAAGCTGAAATTTGATATACAGTAAGTGAAAATAACTGTACAGTTACTGTTGCGTGGGCAGAAAATTCTGAAAATGACCTTGCACTGACAGAGGGTACAAGCTATGTTTATAAGCGTACTTTGACTAACGGCGTTTGGGGAAAAACAGAAACAATTGCAGAAGTAACAGGAGAATTGCATGATGTTCAGCTTGCAAAAGACGGCAGTGTTATCTATGAAGTTAAAGATAACGATATAACAGAGATTTATTCCGAAGGACGCAAGATTGGCGAAAGCGAAAATGACAATTCCGCTTTTCAGGTGCTTGATAATGAGGTTTATTATCTTTCGGGAGATAAGCTGAATACATACAATATAAAAACTAAAGGAACAGAAGTTCAAAGTATAGGTGAAATAACGGCGATGAAAAAATAGCCTTGTTATTGTTGTCAACAGGATTTACTAATGAATTGTATCAGAATGAATATAAAAACGGTAAATGGGGTGAATGGACTCAGCTTACCGAATACGGCAAATACATAAGAGATTATTCAGCCGTTGTTGATAATGGCTCTCTTGCGATTGCTCTTAATCTTGTAAATGTAAAAGATGAGGAAAAGGGCGGTTATTCAGATGCTGTATTAAAGGTTGTGAGTGATGTAGAGTACAACGATGTTATTCTTGATGATACACCGTATTATGACGGAGAGGTTAAAGCAAACGGAGCCATTGATATCTGTTTTAATGTAACCAATAATAGCCGTAATGATATGAATAATGTTGATGTAACTATTACAGACCCAAAAGGTAAGGTTATGTACTCGGGCAATGTAAAATGTGACATTAAAGCTGGTGAAACAGGGCTTATTTCTGTTCCGGTAACAATTCCTAAAAATTTTGTAAAACAGGATTTGACTGTTGAAGTATCTACAGATTTTGAAGAAAACAATACTGATAATAACAAGGCAACGGTTACGGTAGGATTTACTGATCTTGAATTGACACAGGTTGCATTGAATAAGAAAGGAAATACTGTTACTCTTGATGGAAATATCCATAATGTTGGTTTTGCAAGTGCGGAAAATGTAACGCTCAATATTTATGATTCTGATTCGTCGGGTAAGCTTTTGAAAACGTTAACCTATACATCTTTGTCAAGTGACGAAACAAAGACGTTCAACTTTGAATTGCCGGATGAGTATCTTGCTTTGACAGAAGGTAAAAAGGCAATTTACGTTGAAGTTTTGACGGATAGTGAAGAAGTTGAAACAGGTAACAATTCAGATAGAGTCGTATTTGCTGATTTGTCCGAATTGGAGGATATTAAAGACGTTTCTATGTCATATGAAGACGGTGTGCTAACGGTAAAATCTCCAAAAGCAATAGGTGCGGATTTTGTTGCGGCATATTATGATGAAAACGGTGCATTAATGACTTGCCGTAAGTTGGAGCTTGCCATAGGTGCAGGAACAAATAATATTTCTGTTGAAGGTCTTACAACAGGAGCAAATGTAAAGTTTATGCTTTGGGATAAAGATATGAAACCTCTTTGTGATTGTTTGACTTGGGAATAATGGATAGAATATGGTACGAATATATTTTATCATAGTACAAAAAAGGATTTAGAATAGTTAGATATAATATTTGTTTGTATTGAACTCTCAAAACAGGTCATACCCCAGGGTGTGACCTGTTTTGGTATCTGTGAAATCAATAGCCATATCCTCAATGCCGTAGGAACGGCATTGGGGATATGGATCAGAATGTAGACAAAAATTACAGATTCTAAGAACAAAATCTGTAATTTTAGCTTAACGGCACTATTGTGTGATATATTGTAAAGTCCACCAAATTGGACACTGTATGTGAGAAAATTGATATAACAAAGAAAGATAAAGGAAACAGAAAAAGCAGAATTTGACAGATAAAGAGGAATATAAGTCCGATTGATTTTGATTATTTAATAAATGGAAGATATAAATTATTATCTGCAAAAACGAAAATAGGTTCGGAAAATTTACAGATTAAATTTGTGAATAGAATTATTATATCGGTTAGTATTGGAAGCAAAAACTGTAAAAATATTACATAGAGGCGAGTAGACAGTTACTGGCAGCAAAACATAAAATAAAATTATATTTTTACAGATAGTAACTATATAGTTGTATGAATGGAATATAATTTGTGATTAATTGTCAAAGAGTATTTGCGTGATTAGGCAATATTATAGTTGGGTTTATTTTTTTCTTTTGAGATTCGTTAAGATTTTTATATTGCAAGGTATTATATTTATTGAGCATCAGCAATATATTATTAATTTTGTAATATGGGAATATAGACAATAGGGAAAAAATGTGATAAAATAAATTTGTCGAAAATGTAAGGGATAAAATATCCGTTAAATTTAGTTTTTGCAGTATTAATATAGTAAAACATGTTGTATTAATCTTTAATTAATAATAAATTTGGAGAAACTTATATGTGGTGTGAGAAGTGCAAAAGAGAGTCTTTGGGTGATATATGTGAAGTCTGTGCATCGCCTACTGTAGAAATGCCAACAAACGTGTATTGGTGTGATGAATGTAAAATTCCTATAATACACAAAGAAAATGATAGGGATAAATATTCATGCCCTATATGTAAATCATACACAAAATATCTTTGTGCAGACATAAGACCGGTGTTCCCGGAAGAAAGGTTGTTATTGGAAATATTGGATGGTAAACCTTTTGAATATAAAAATTGCTCTGTATGGGCGAATAATAATCGTTATTATATAGATGGAAAAGTTAAAATGTTTTCAACAGCTTGTTATGAAAAAGTTAATATTGATGAAGTATGTATTAAATTAACTGAACTGAAAATGTTGAATAGTTACAAAGAATTTAATAAGTATATTGAGCTATTTTCGAAAGCGAATAAAATGAGATTGGAATCTTTGAAAACTGAGGCTTTTTCATTTGTTCAAGAACAAGCAGCAAAGTATCCAAGAGAAAATGTAGTTTTATCTTTTTCGGGAGGAAAGGATTCAACAGTAACTGCAGATTTAGCAATAAAAGCCTTATCGGATCCTAGCCTTGTACACATATTTGGAGACACTACATTAGAATTTCCGATGACCATAGAATATGCTAAAAGATATAGAGAAAATAATTTGAAAGCAATATTTAAAATAGCAAAAAATAAAGAACAAAACTTTTATAATGTATGTGAAGATATAGGACCACCTGCACGAATGATGCGCTGGTGTTGTTCGATGTTTAAAACTGGACCGATAACCAGGGTTTTAAATAGCTTGTATAGAGATAAACCGGTATTGACTTTTTATGGAATCAGAAAAAGTGAGTCTGTTAGTAGAAGTAAATATAATAGAGTTGAAGATGATCCGGAATCAGTAAAAATACAGAAGCAAACTGTCGCATCGCCGATAATAGAGTGGAAAGATATTGATGTTTGGCTATATTTATTGACAGAACAAGTAGATTTTAATGATGCATATCGTTTAGGCTATGACCGTGTAGGATGCTGGTGTTGTCCTAATAATAATTTAAGGGCTCAATTTTTGTCAAAGATATATATGCCGGAACAATCAAAGAAATGGCGTAGTTTTTTAATTGAATTTGCGAAAAAAATTGGAAAGCCTGATCCTGAAGTGTATATTGATACAGGAAAATGGAAAGCAAGGCAGGGAGGTAATGGGATAGAGGCAGCTAAAAATGTCAAAGTCAAATTTTCGAATTGTACAGCAGAAGAAAATGCAAAAATATATAAACTAATTAAACCTATTGACGAATGCTTTTATGAACTTTTTTATCCTTTTGGAAAAGTATCGAAAGAATTAGGTCGAAAGCTCATTCATGAGGTATTGGTACTTGATATAAAAAATATGGTGCCAATTATATCAATACAGCCATTTAATAAAGAAGAATATGAGTATGCAGTAAAAATTAAAACCATGAATGTGGCTAAACATGATGATTTACATAGAATGATTAGTTATCAAATAAAAAAATATAATGTATGTAGAAAATGTTTGAAATGTGAATCATTATGTAGGTTTGGAGCAATTTCAATTATAGGTGATGAATACCATATAAGTGATGAAAAATGCAGACGTTGTAAAATGTGCGTAACTGCTAAATATTTAGATTATGGATGTTTAGTAGGCAAATACTTAAGAGTAAAAGATTAATATATTATGGAGGCAATTTTGGATGAGATTTAGGGCTCATGAAACTTTTTTTGTAAGAAAAGGTTGGTTATATAAAGGAATAAAAAATGTAAGAAGAAAACCTGATATATTTTCTGATCGTAAAAATAATCCGACAGATATATTGGGTATAGGTACTAATATGGTAAGGTCCCTGAGATATTGGTTGCAGGTGACTGGATTAACTAATGAAGTTAATACAGGCGGAAGACATCAAGAACTTACTGATTTTGCTCGTATAATTTGGGAAAACGACAGATATATGGAGGAAATGGGTACTCTTTGGTTAATTCATTATAAATTAGCAACTCAAAAAGAAAATGCAACAACTTGGTATTATTTTTTTAACGAATTTAATATGCAAGAGTTTGATAAAAATGATTTTATTAATACAATTCGACTATATACACAAATAAATAATGTAAATGTAGCTGACTCTTCGTTAGAAGGGGATTTTGATTGTTTAATTAATACTTATTTAAACAAAAATAAGATGTCAAATGAAAAACAAAATCCAGAGGAAAACATTAGTTGCCCATTGAATGAACTTCATTTGATAGATATTATAGATAAAAAGAAAAAAACATATAAAAAAATGTCGCCACAAAAGGGATTATTACATCCGCTAATTGTATTAGCTGTTATTGTAGACAATGCAAAAGATTGTGAAATAAAAATTAGTAGTATTTTAAATGACAAAAAAAATGCTGGAAAAATATTTAATTTGGATATAATTTTGCTTACTGATATTTTATATGAGTTACAAAAATTAAATTATATACAGGTTAATCGTACAGCTGGACTAGATGTAATTATATTGACTCAAAAAATGACTTTTGATCAAGTCGTCGAACAATATTATGAAAATTTAAGGCAATAATTTTAGGAGAATATATTTTTTATGAAAAGCTGTGAATTAAATAAATATCTTAATATAAATGAAGATTTTCAATATTCGACCAATATCGAATACGATTTAGGGAATGAATCAAAATTAAAAAATTTTATACTTACTGAATCGTCATTAGAGGTAATAGAAGATATCATGCTTAGCGTTCATCCGTCATCAACTGATAGAGCAAGAATATTGATTGGAGCTTATGGTAAAGGAAAATCACATTTGATGCTGGTAATTCTTTCGCTCTTAGTGTATAAAGATACTGATATGTTTGACAATCTGTTGAACCAAATAGGACAATATAACGAAAATTTGTATTCTTATATAAAAGCATATCTTAATAGCAATAGGAAATTATTGCCGATTATTATTCAAGGTGGAAGTAATAGTTTAAATCAAGCTTTTTTATCTGCGATGAAAAGGACACTTGATATGTTTGGATTTCAGGATTTGATTCCAGATACTCATTTTAAATCGGCAATCACTGTTATTTCAAATTGGAAGAATAATTTTCAGGACACATATAAGTCGTTGATAAATGAATTAAATGAGCCTATTTCTGAGTTTATTCATAGATTAGAAAATTTTGATTTCGATGCGTATGATAACTTTGAAAAAATCTATCCCAAATTAACTTCCGGAAGTGAATTTAATCCTTTTATGGGATTTAATGTGGTTGAAATATATGAGGATGTAGCAAAAAAATTGAAAAACAAGGGCTACGAGGGCATATATGTAATATATGATGAATTCAGCAAGTTTTTAGAGGCTGATATTACTAAAATTAATTCTATAGACATTAGATTGTTACAAGATTTTGCTGAAAAATGTAATAGAAGTAAGGATGTGCAAATGCACATATTGCTTATATCTCACAAAGATATATCAAATTATATTGACAAATTACCTAAAAACAAGATAGATGGCTGGAGAGGTGTATCGGAACGGTTTTCGCGAATTGAGTTGAAAAGTAATTATTACCAAACATATCAAATAGTATCAACAGTTATTGGACAAAATGATAGCTATTTTGCGGGCTTTTTTGAAAAATATAATTCACAGTTCAAGGTGCTGTATGATGTGTATTCAAAAGGGATGCTATTTAGTGAATTAGATGAACAGAATTTAAAGAATGTTATTTATAAATGTTATCCAATGCATCCTGTTTCAACATTTATATTGCCTAGGTTATCAGAAAAGGTAGCTCAGAATGAAAGAACATTATTTACGTTTTTATCTTCTAAAAATAAAAGTACACTATTCGATTTTACTAATAATAGTGAATGTGATTGCCCGATGTTAACTCCTGATTATTTGTATGATTATTTTGAAAATGCTATAAAAAATGAAGTATATACAAGTGCGATATATAAAATATGGAGTACTACAAATAATATTTTGAATAAACTTTCTCAGGAAAAATTAGATGAATTAGGGTTCAAAATTGTGAAAACGATTGCATTGATATATATTACAAATCAATTTGAAAAATTAGCGCCTACGCCTGAAACAATAACAGATATATTTGCTAGTGCTGGGTTTGACACATTGGAAATTACTAAAACTATTTTTGATTTAAGAAAAAAGCAATATGTAATATATCAATTCAAAAGTAATAATTATTTAAGATTAACAGATAGGTTTTCGTCAAAAATCGAAATCGAAATTGCTAATTGTTTAGAAACATTAAGACAAACTATAGATGTAAAGCAAGTATTAAATGAATTTAATACCAGTCATTACTTATATCCAACAGCGTATAATGATGATTTTGAAATAATTAGATATTTCCAATTTTCATTTATTACAGATAGTGAATTACTGGAAGTGGATAATTGGGATAAGAAAATTGGAAATATTGATGCTGTGGGTGTTATTTATGGCATTATTTTAAAAAAAGACGAAAATCGTAAAAGTGTTATAGAAAGGATATCGAATATTGATTCTAATCGTTTGATATTTATTGTGCCTAATATCATAATGGACATTAAACAAGATTGCTTGGAATATGAAACTGCGACAAAATTAAAACAAGAAAATTTGAATGATGAGATATTGGAAGAAGAATTAGATTTGCGTATTGAAGATAATAAAACTATATTATCTCAGTTTATTTCTATGTTTATTGTTCCGGAGAACAGAAAAGCAGAATATTATTATAAAGGTAGAAGAAAAAAAATATTTAGAAAAATGCATATATCTGCACTTTTATCTGATATTTGTAATGAGATATATACATTAACTCCTATTATTCGCAATGAAATTATTAATAAAAATATTTTAAATAAAGTATCTACTAAGGCACTATGTAAAGTTGTGGACGCGGTCATGATGACAGAGTTAAAACCAAATCTGGGTTTTGTGGGATTTGGACCTGAGGTGTCAATTATGCGTAGCGTGCTTATAAATACTGGCATTTTAAGAGACATAGACACAAAACCTAGATTGGTAATAAACGGAAACAGAGAAGATGAATATCAAAATGTTTTGTATGAAATAAATAATTTCTTTGTTAATTCAGAAAAGAGAAGCTTGTCTGAATTGTATGAAATATTAGTTGATCCTAAATATAATATTGGGTTAAAAAAAGGTGTAATACCTATTTTTATTGCTATAACGTTGCACGCAATAAAACAATATATTGTTATTTACAGAAACAATCGCGAATTGGAATTGAATTCGCAATTATTACTAAATATTAATGAAAAACCACATGAATATACCGTTTCTTTTGAAAGGTGGGATGATAGTAAAGCTCAATATATAAATAGATTAGAAGATATATTTAGAGACTATATCATAATAGAAGAAAAGGAAGCAAATTCATTTAGTTATATTATAAAAGCAATGCAAAGATGGTTTGCTTCATTGCCTAAATATTCGAAAGAAATGAAAACAAATTATGCGGGTGAAAAAATAGATATAGATAAAATTAAATTTATAAATAAACTAAAAAGAACAGATTTAAATACAAGGAAATTTTTGTTTGAAGATATTATTAATATATTTGGTTTAGTTGAATTTACTCCTAATGTTGCTGATATTATTGAAAATATAAAATTAACATATGATGATGCTATAAATGATTTAATAAATGGATTATCAAAAGATATTACACAGATATTTAGTGTTAATCAACATGATGGTGCAACATTAAATTCTATAATGCATGATTGGTATGATGAATTAAAAAATGAAACAAAGAATCATTTATATAATAACGGAGAAGACAAGATTTTAAGCATAATTGCTAATTCAACAAACGATACTAAAACATTTATAAAAAGACTTTCAAAGGGAGTTATAGGATTAAATGTTCAAGATTGGCAAGACACAACAATAAAAGAATTTATATGTGAACTGCGCGATTTTAAAACTATTGTTGAACAACAGGATGATTCGGAAATTCGTGAAGTCACCAATTCTTATTCTTTAACCTTTTTTGATGAAAATGGAGTGGGGGTATCAAAATCTTTTGAAAAATGTGAATATAGTAATCGAGCTAAATTACTATATAATGAAATAACAGAAGCTGTTGATTCTATGGGGCAATCAATAAGTGAAAATGAAAAAAGACAAGTGTTAATGGATATTCTTGAATCGTTGTGTAAATAATATATTTTTTTGAAAGGTGAGTTTGAATGGTGTATTTTGATAATGCGGCAACTACATATCCTAAACCTGAAGAGGTATATTCGTATATGAATAAATTTTATAGGGAAAGTGGAGTAAATGTAGGACGTGGACAGTATAAAATGGCAAGTTATGCTAGCAATGTATTAGAGGAAACAAAATCGTTGTTAAAGGAATTATTAGTGTGTTATAATAAGGAAATAGTATTTACATCTTCAGCCACCGAAGCATTAAATATAGTTTTGCGTGGATTAGAATGGATTAATGGTGCAAATGTATATATTACACCATTTGAACATAATTCTGTTTTGCGTGTGTTATATTATTTAGAAAGTATATATGATTTAAATATAAAAGAACTAAGCGTAAATAAAATCACATTAGAATATGAAATGGAAAAAATAAGATATGATTTTCAAGAAAATAAACCTAATGTGGTAATAGTAAGTCATGCAAGTAATATGTGTGGGCTAATAGCACCAATTAAAGAGATTTGTGATTTGGCTAAAATATATGACTCAACAACGATTATAGATATGTCTCAAACGGCTGGGTTAATTCCTACTGATTTATCTAAGATTAAAACAGATTATACTATTTTTGCGGCTCATAAAACTCTTTATGGAAGTTTCGGATTAGGTGGGATTATATTAAATAGAAATGCTAAATTAAAACCATTTTTATATGGAGGGGCTGGAATTGATTCGGCAAGTAAAGATGTACCGGAAACAATACCAGAAAAATTTGAAATTGGAAGTCAGAATATACAGGCAATTGCAGCATTAAATGCCTCTTTAAAATGGATAAATAAGATAGGTATCGGAAATATATATATAAAAGAAATTACTAATACACAAAAACTTGTTGAATTGCTTTGTAGATATGAAAATACAAAGATTATTGGATACAAGGACAAAAATCATAATATAGGAGTTATATCATGCATATTTGAAGGATATAGCAGTGATAATATAGGACAAGTTTTGAATGAATGCGATATAGCAGTAAGAACAGGATTACATTGTGCTCCCTTGGCACACAAATTTTTTGGGACATTTCCTGGTGGAACAGTGAGGTTTAGTTTAGGATATTTTAATGATGATGAGGACGTGAATAAATTAAAAGAAGCATTAGATTATATTGAATTATATGGATAAAAACATTAAAAATTACTATTATTAGGCTTCGCGATAGGAAAAGTCTATTGGCATTGCGGAATGCTATTATTTATACAATTTTGATAATATTAAGAAGAGTATTATAGTTTTTGATAAAGAAAAAGTAATATGGCAATAGTGATTGGAGTTGAAAATATGTCATTTCAAGATTTAACATTAAAGAAAGAATATCGTTCGTTAATAGATAATGTAGTTAAAGATTTCTATTGTCGAGTGCTTGAACAATCTGTTCTGTATAAAAGAGCGGTAGGCTTTTTTTCTTCAACAGCTTTATCAGATATATCTAAAGGAGTTTCTAAATTAATAAAAAATGGTGGAAAGATAGAGCTTGTTGCATCTCCATACTTATCAGATGAAGATATACAGGCTATAAAAGAAGGCTATAAAACAAGAGATGAAATTATAAAAAATTCGCTATTATCACAATTAAAAGAACCTAAAGATATATTTGAAGAAGAAAGATTGAATTTATTGGCACACTTAATTTCAATAGGCAAATTAGATATTAAGATTGCATTCGTTGAAAAAGATGGAGTGGGAATATTTCATGAGAAAATGGGATTAATGTATGATGATAATGATAATATTATTGCTTTTAGTGGCTCTATGAATGAAAGCAATACAGCATTCACACATAATTATGAGTCGATTGATGTGTATTGTTCGTGGACACAGGATAGTGAACGAGTACAAATAAAGGAAGCGGCTTTTGATTCTATTTGGAATGATACAGAACCGGGAGTGAATATTATTGAATTTCCGGAGATTAAAGAAGAAATCATGAGAAAGTATACTAAAACAAATGATATAGATTATAAGTTGATAGATGACTTAACGTGCGTTCGGTATGATGAAGAAGATATTTCAGAAATAAAAGGACCCAGATTGCCTCATGATTTGGAATTGTATGATTATCAAAAAGAGGCAATTAACAATTGGAAAGATAATAATTTTATCGGGATTTTTGATATGGCAACCGGAACAGGGAAAACATATACTGGCTTAGCAGCAATAGTAGAGCTTTATAAAAAAATGAATGGTACTTTAGCGGTTGTTATATGTTGCCCATATCAACATTTAGTTGATCAGTGGGTTGAAGATATAAAAAAATTTAACATAGAACCTATCATTGGATACAGTAATTCTCCAGATAAAAAATTTAAAAAAAGATTAACTAATAGTGTTTTTGACTTTGGATTAGGTGTGAAGAAGTTTTTTTGCTTTATATGTACAAATCAAACCTTTAAAAGTGATTTTATACAAAGTGAGCTAAACAAGCTTGAGGGTAATGTTTTAATTGTAGTGGATGAAGCACATAATTTTGGCGCTGAACAGTTATCAAAAACACTGAATGAAACATATAAATTTCGGTTGGCATTATCTGCAACTTTTGAAAGACATAATGATGAGGTGGGTACTGATTTTTTGAAATCATACTTTGGAAAAAAGTGTATTGAATATACTTTAGAAAGGGCAATAAATGAGAAGAAATTAACACCATATTATTATTATCCTGTAATTGTAAATTTAACTCATGAAGAGCTAACAAAATATTCAGAATATACATTCGAACTTGCTAAAGAAATGTCTAAGCAAAAAACAGATAAAAAAATGAAGAGAAATAAACTTACTAAACGTGCAGAAATTATTGCACAGAAGAGGTCACGTTTAGTGGCAGGGGCTGTTGAGAAAATATCGAAACTGCGTGATATAATGCAAGAGTATATAAATGATACGCATATGCTTATTTATTGTGGTGCTACAAAGCTTTTTGAACAAGAATTTGATGATGATATAGAAGATATAAGACAAATAGATTATATTACTAAAATGTTAGGTAATGATTTAAATATGCGAGTAGCACAATTTACGTCTAAAGAAGATGTTGCACAAAGACAGAATCGTAAAAACTCTTTTTATAATGGAGATATACAAGCGCTGATTGCAATAAAATGTCTTGACGAAGGTGTGAATATACCTAAAATTAAAACAGCATTTATTTTAGCAAGTACAACTAATCCTAAAGAATATATCCAAAGAAGAGGAAGAGTATTAAGGTTGTCAAAAGGAAAGGAATATGCGAAGATTTATGATTTTGTAACATTGCCACGCCCTCTTGAAGATGTTCCACATTTAACCCTTGCAGAAATGAAAAAAGATAGAACTTTAGTAGTTAACGAATTAAAACGAATAATAGAATTCAAAAATTTGGCAAGAAATCCTTATGATTCTGATAGTATTGTTGATTCAATAGTTGAGACTTATGAATTGTATAAGGATGAGGAGTTTGTAGGTATATGTGAAGAGTTTGGAGGTGAAAAAGATGGGTGAGATAGTGGAAAGTAATGGAATTGCCATTGATAAGAGAAAAGTAAATAATATAATTATGAAAGTGATTGTATCAGAGGGAATTAATCATCGTACCAAGCAAAAAAATGATAAAGAAATGGTTGATACACATATGAAGATAATTGAGGAGGAAATCCATGTTTATCAAGAAGATTGAATTATTAAATTTTAGACAGTTTTCAGAGAAAAAGATTATAGAATTTTCTACTGATGCTCAGAAAAATGTTACAGTAATAATGGGAGATAATGGTGCCGGTAAGACGACTTTAGCACAGGCTTTTTTGTGGGCTCTTTATGGACAAACCGAGTTTAAAGTAAAAGAACTTATAAATAGAGATGTGCGAGATGCAATGAGACCAAATGATGAAGTAAAAGTCAGTGTGGACCTTTATATTGTCAAAGATTTAAAAAATTACATAGTATCAAGAAGACAGAAATTTACAAGAGAATATAAAGGTATAAAGGCGCATAATGTGGAATTTGTTGTGGGAGAAAAAAATGAAAATGGAGAGTGGGAATACAAAAATGAGATTGGTTCAATGTCTTTTGTAAAACAGCTTTTACCATATGAATTATCAAAGTTTTTCTTTTTTGATGGTGAAAGAATAAAGAAGATGAGCGATGAAATTGAAAATGGAAAAAGTAAAGAGTTTGCAGATGCAGTTCGGGGATTAGTTGGACTTACGGCTATGATGAATGCAATCTCTCATTTTAAACCTTCAACAACAAACAGTACAGTTATTGGTAGGTATAGTAATGCTATTGATAATTCGGGTGATAGCAAATTGTTTAATTATACCAATAAAATAGCAAATTTAAACCAAAGCGCAGATGCATTAAAATTAAGAATTAATGATATAGAACCTCAGATTGAAAAATATACAGAAAAAGCAATATTAAAAAAACATGAATATTTGTCTTTAACACCAGCAATTGAACTTAAACAAAAATATGATAAACTTGAAAGAGAAATTGCGGCATTGAACAGAAGTAAGGTTGATGCTGTTAATTCTTTTTTGAAAATGTTTTCAAGTAATGCTTTAAGTTTTTTTGTTGCACCATTGATAAAGGGTTCTATGACCGAGTTAAAAGATAGTAAAAAATTGGACAAAGGAATTCCGAAACTTCATGCAGATACAGTTAAATTTTTACTTGAACGAGAAATTTGTATTTGTGGAAATCATTTAGAGGCTGGATCTGAGGGTGCAAAGAAATTATATGATTTAATTGATGTAATTCCACCTAAAAGCTTAGGACAGTCAATTGGAGAATATTCGAAAAATGCAAAAAATAATATAAATTCATCAAAAAATTATTATCAGATATTTGAATCAGAATTTAAAAGAATTCGTGAAATTGATGCGAATATTGAGAGTAAGTCGATTGCTCGTGATGAAATATATAATAACCTTTCAGACACGTCAAAGGCACAAATGCTAAAAAATCAACAAGCAGAATCGGAAGCAATGGCAAAAAAATTAAAAACGGAGTTGCGTCAAATTCAGAATAAATTGAGTGAAATTGACAAGGAAATAAAATATTTACAGGCTGAAAAAGATAAAATGATTTTGATGGATGAAAAAAATAAAAAAAATAGAATTTTTCTTGAATATGCAAGATACATATATAATGAACTATCAACTCTTTACTCGAAAAAAGAGACTGAAGTAAGAATGAAATTACAGGATTACATTAATGATATTTTCAATACAATTTATGACAATGGAATAGAATTGAGCGTTGACGAGCGATATAATATAAAGGTAAAAGTGACTGATGTGTTAGCTACAGGGGATGAATTGGAACGTAATACAGCACAAAACTATGCAATTATATTTGCGTTTATTTCGGGTATTATCAAAATGGCTAAAGAAAAAAGTAATGAAACTTATGGCGATGAAAACCAATTAAGTGAAATAAATTATGAGGATGCTAGTGGTTATCCGTTAGTTATGGATGCACCGTTATCTGCATTTGATAAAAAAAGAATACATAACATATGTGAGACTATACCTAATATTGCACAACAAGTAATAATTTTTATAAAGGATACAGATGGTGATGTTGCTGAAGAGCATATGGGTGATAAAATAGGGTTAAAATGGTTATTAAAGGCTATAACTCAAACTCAAACGGAAATTGAAAGGAGAGTTGATTAATGTTTGAAAAAAATATAGTTATAAAAGGAAGACATGCAAAATATATGAAAGAACTTGCTGCTAAGTTTAGCTCAGATATGTCTCAAGGTATTTTTGCAAGGAATCTTGATGTCTATTTATTAGCACCTATTGTCGGAAAATTATATAATAAAAAATCGGAAGTGGATAATGAATTTAAAGATGATACTAGTATACATACAGAACAGATGTATCCGGTTATGGATCAACTTGAATTTAATTATAGGACAATAATTTTATTAGAGAATAAGGCATCTACAAATATTGAAACTCGTATAGATAAGGCTTTTCGATATGACAGAAATGATGAGAAACGTTTAGCAGGAGATAAAATATTTGAGCAATATGTTTTAGGAGGCATTGATGTGTTGCATGAAAAACTTATGGAAGGCGTAACGGAAAATGATGATTATTTAAAAAATATATACCAATTTGTATGTGATTTTAATAGAAGATATTATAAACAAGTAGATCCTGAAGAAATATACAACTTATGTAAATTAGCTAGTAATTGATTATTATAATTAGAAAGAGATATGACAGAATACTCCGATAGATGATTAATTATTTGTTATTGGCTTTAGAAAGTGGGATTTCATTCCCACTTTTTTTATGTCCACTAAATTGGACTTTGTTTTTGGTAGAATTAAATCATAGAAAGAGGGCTAAAGATTCTATTTACTTATTTTGGACACAGTGATATAGTAGTTATATAGCTATATTACAGAATTTGAGTAATACAGTGACTGGAGGAATAGAGATGAAGTGGACAAATGGTAAAAAGGCTGTGGCGGTAATAGCGGGAATTGCCATAATTGCCATAATATCTGTGCTTTGCGGAATTGTGTATTATGGCGTGATGAGAAGTAAATACAATAACGTAGTAGAAATGATAAAGCAAGGTAACTACGAAACTGCCGAAGAAATGCTTATTGATATGAATGTAATAGGCACAAAAAATGATGAGAAAATGGCGGATTTTAGATTTCGTTCAGTGGTATCATGTGAACATCTGGAGATTGAGAATGCAGAGCATTATTTTGCCGATTCAGCCGTTTTGTATGTTTATATATCAGCAATGGAATATTATAATGATAATAAATTTGAATATGCAAAAAACAGAATAAATCTTTTACCGGAAGATTATAGTGGTGATTTGTGTGAAGAAATAAAAACTTCAAAACAAGAAATAAACAAAAGATACGAAGAATATCAACAAGAAATGAAAAAATCAAAAGAAGAATACATTAACGAGTTACGGCAATTAAGTGAAAAAGAGTCGCAAGAGAAACGAAAAAAACGTGAAGAAGAAACCATACCGTATCCTGATAGATTGCCGTTTGAAGGTATGAAAGAATTTTATATTGATTGTACGAAATTAGGTGTACCGGATAAATATGAACGAACGAAGAAGAATAATGCAACTGATGAGGAAGTATATGATATTATTGATGAATTTATATGGTATGATAAGGGATATTTGGTGACTTGCAAAAATGGAACTGTAACGAATGTTAAGAATTTATCATCGGATTATCTAAAAGAACATTATGATGGATATCGTGTATTAAGTTTTAGGCATAGCGTGATAACGGCCGATTTATCTTCAAGAGAAATCCGATTAAAAAATTCATATTCGTCATCATCTCATTCATCAAGTTCGCCACATTTATATGGATATTCGCACGGCGATTCAAACCATCGCTCTGATAAATATAATGTGTATGATTATGATGATCCGGAAGACTTTTATTACGACAACGAAGATGATTTTGACGGAGTAGAAGATGCAGAAACATATTTTTATGACCATAATGATTGAGCGAGATAAATGAGGAGAAAAATGGATAAGAAACAACAAGAATATTTTGATTTTATGATGAGTAAACCGTCCGGCGAAGACAACCAATATTCTTCCGGAGGAAACGGCGGTGGTTGCTTGACAAATATTATCGCTCTTTGTATTGCAATTTTTATCTTGGCAATTATAGGTAGTTTGTTTGATTAAACAGAGAAAATGATTTTGAAAAATGTGAATTATTCTAACTTTTCTTGTAATGTCCACTAAATTGGACTTTGTCTGTGGTAGAATTAAATCATAGAAAAGAGGAAACATCTTAATTTACAAAGTGAAACTCGGATTTTGATAAAGAATACGAGGACAAATAAAAGGAGGAAATTAAAATGGCATGTAAGAAACCGGAAGGATTTTTTGAGGGATTAATACACGATGCAACGTTGTATTCAGCTGTGCAGGCAAGTAAGGACAGTAATGGAAAACCTGATCCGTACAAGGCTATGGGTATGGCAGCCGGAATGGGACACACCTCGAATTACGATAGGACAAGACTTGGAGCAATGCTTTGGGCTGAGGGTGCATTTAAAGATGATTGATAATATCAGTGAATTTTAATTGCAATGATATAGTAAATAGTATTATTTATGAGAATCAAACCTGTTGGAATTGATGGGTTTGATTCTTTTTTGTGTGTAGCATAATAGACAAAGAAGACATTGCATATTTGTACAATATTAATGAAATTCAATTTTTTTATAAAAAATCGCTGATTTTGATGAAAAAATGCGATTTTGGCGAAAAGTCAAAAATCCGTATTACAATTTGTATTACAATTTAATCGAAAAATAGTGTTAAAAAGTGAAAAACAGTGAAAAATCAAAAATAAATTTAAGTAACAAAAAAGTCTTGAAACCCGCATAAACACTAGGCTTTCAAGACTTATCTTTGGCAGGGGTACAAGGACTCGAACCTTGGGCACGCGGTTTTGGAGACCGCTGCTCTACCAACTGAGCTACACCCCTATCAGTAAACTGCCTTATTATTCTACTACACAATCGACTATATGTCAATAGTTTTTTATGAATTTACTTTAAATATTTCAAAAATAATCACATTATGTCGATTTGCAAGTCTGAAATTATATCAAAACACCGTTACAGTGGTCGATTTCGTGTTGGACGATTTGAGCTGTCCAGCCTTCAAAAGTTTTTGTTCTTATTTTAAAATCAAGTGTCTGATACTGCACGCGTATTTTCTTATACCTTTTTATTTTACGAGGAACGCCGAGCAGGGAAAGACAACTTTCTTCCGTTTCGTATGGGTCAGACCTTTTAATTATTTCGGGATTTAGCATTATCATATATTTTCCGTCATTATCAAAGCATATAATGCTTTTATTTACGCCTATCATATTTGCCGCCATACCTACGCATACTTCTTTATGTGCGGTTAAGGTTTCAAGCAAGTCTTGGGCTGTTTGTAAATCGGCAGCTGTTGCCGGTTCTGATTTTAAGGCCAAAAATATTGGGTCATGTACAAGTTCTTTAATCATTTTAAAACCTCACAGTGATATTGATTATATTTGAATTATAGCACAATAGTAACATAAGTCAAGTGTAGAGTAATTTTATTTTTACAGTGAAATATATTGACAAAATAATACAATATAGGATAAAATATTTATGAAATAAATAAAATTGGTGATGAAGAAAATGATGAAATTAAATATAGCGATTTGCGATGACAATAAATTAGTATTGGAAAATGAGAAAACACTGATTGAAGAAACGTTGAAAGAGATGGGAATGCCGTACAAGATGGACAAGTATCAAAATCCTGAAAATCTTATCAAAAATGCATGGCAATACGATTTAGTATTTTTAGATGTGGAAATGGATGAAGTCAACGGAATTGTGGCGGCGGAAAGCATTCACAATGTCAACAAAGAATGTCTGTTATTTTTCGTAACCAATCACGAGGTTTATATGGACTATGCTATGAACGAGTATGCGTTCAGATTTTGGGTAAAGCCTATGTCGAAAGAAAAACTGAAATTTGGGTTAGAATCGGCATTGAAACGGTTGGAGAGCAATAACAAATGTATAGAATTCAACACCGACAGAAATGTTGTGAATATACCGATAAATAAAATTATTTTTATATGTGCCGAGAACAAAAAAACGACTATTGTTACGGTAGATGAACAATTTGTGGTAGACAGACCGTATAAAGTGGTCAAAAATATGATAAATTCGTATTTCTTTTATGAGTCGCACGCAAGTTACTATGTGAACTTAAATTATGTAAAGGCGTATTCACCGTCGCACGTCAAATGCGGAATAGGAAATCATGAATATGAAATTCATATGTCACGAAGAAAATATACGGAATTTAATAAATATTTTATAGATTGGATGGGTGAACAAAAATGAGAATAGATGCAGGATTGATAATTGGAATAGTGCTTGAATTTGTAATAATGTTGTATTTTTCAAATTCAACACTTAAACCAAAAAAGAATTATTACATAAGCGCAACGATAGCATTTGTAGGATATGTTATTTTGTTTATATTATCACTACTTAATCTTATAGCCGTTAATATTATTTCTTTTGTGATAATAAATTTTTTGATTTTTATTATTGGGTATCGGATAAATTTAAAAACAGCAATAATAAGGGTTGCGTGGCTAATGCTGTTTATGTTTGTGGGAGAAAGTGCAGTATCATATATTTTGAAAATTAGCTTTAATTTAGGATTTATGATAAATATAACACCACAACAATCTATGCTTATAACAATAGGTGGAAAATTAATTTATTTTTCGGCAGTGTATATAATGAGAAGAACAGTTAAAGGGAAAGATATTTCGTTGGAGAAATCTTCTATGCTGTTGGCGCTTATGCCATTAGTAACGGTTGGTTGCATGATAATTACGTATCCATTGCAATTTGATAATCGAATGTTTATTGCAATATATGTTATAGCAATAACATTGAATCTTGTAACTTTTGGTATAAATGAATTGATGATTTCTAAAAACCAAAAGATTAGAATACTTGAAGATGAAAATTATAAAAATTGTATTGAATTAAAAGAATACAAAACATTAAATGAAAAATATGAACACAGCAGAATAATGAATCACGATTTCAGAGAACATCTAAATGTTTTGAAAACTTTAATTTCGGAAGATATTCAAAAAGCACAAGAGTATGTGGGAAAGATTGAAAAAGAGTGTGAGGATTCAAAAATAGAAAAATACAGTGACAATAATATCCTTAATATATTACTTATTCGCAAGAAAGAAGAATGTGAAGAAAACGGAATTAAGTTAAACATAACCTCAACTAACCCGAAACTTGATTTTATAGACGGAATGGACACGGTTGCTATATTTTCTAATTTGATTAACAATGCAATAGAGGCTTGCTCAGACTCAGCAAGAAAAGATATTTTTATTGATTTATACACAGTTAATAACGCATTTAGTGTTATTAAAGTTGAAAATTATGCTGATAAAGAGCCAATAGTTGTAGAAGGTATGCTGAGAAGTGGGAAAGATGACGGTAATTCTCACGGAATCGGTATTAAGAGTATAAATAATTCATTAAGCAAATATGATGGTAAAATGAGTTGGTCGTATGACAAAGCTAAAGGTATGTTTAGAACCGTTATTTCTATAAACAATTCACAAATTAACATTTAAAATTTATATTGACATTGTTGACATTTAATGTTATAATGTGATTGTAGGAATATAGGCAAACGTAAAGATAAGAAAGGATGTTTTATTATGAAAAAGTTCCTAAACAAAGTAGTTCCAGCACTAATTAAAATTGTGCCTGTTTGCTCAGCTTTGATGCTTGTAATTAACAGTAATTCAACATCAACAGTTTGGAATGGACAGCCGGAAGCACCAAAAGGACTTAAGAAGTATCGTAAGTTCTAATTATGTTTCGTAAATTTTCGGAATGGGCTGTGGCATATGCTATTAGGTTAGGTTACATACCTAAAGAAGAACAGGAAGAATATACTTATGGACTTGACCTTATAATGAGTGTTATTGTCAGTGACTTGACAATGCTTGTTATAGGTATAATAATGAAAATGATATCACAAGTTATCGTTTTCGGATTTATGTACAAGTTTATCCGTAAATATGTGGGCGGATACCATTGTGAATCGTCTTTGACGTGTTTAATGTCGTCAAGCACGATGTGTATATGCGTTTTGCTTGCTATTAAATATCTTCCGTATAACCTTGGCGTATACATAGTCGCAACCGTTTTATCTATTGGGGTACTCTTTGCAATTTCGCCAATCGAGGCTATAAACAAACCTTTGGAAGAAATTGAAGTTAAAGTTTTCGGAAAAAGGGCGAGAATTGTACTTTGTATTACACTTGTAATATTTGGTGTAATTTGTGCGTTTGGTTTGACGGAAATGGTAAAAACAATGGCAATAAGCGTCGTTGATATTTTGCTTTTTGCGGTTATGGGTAAGATAAAATTGTTGAACTACAAAAGGAAAAAAATTGAACAGAATTAACTCGAAAAATGTGACATTTTTACAAATGTCACATTTTTTGCTACCAAGTTTCCGGATTAAGCTACCACTTAGTCGTAAACTGTTTACTTTTTTAAATTTTTGAGATGATATTACTGTATCAGATTTTATTAAAATTTTATATATTTCAATCGAAAAAACATCGGTTTTGCATATCTCCAAAGCAAAAACGATGTTTTTTTATTTTTACAGGGATATATTGGAATTATCCGATTAATTTATTTTAGAATGGATTGACGGTAAAATGACAGTGTGATATAATTTTAGTAGTTTATGAGATTAGAGGAGAATGAGAATGAGTTATATAAGAAATGTTGAATTATCCGACGCGGAAGTGTTGGTTGAAATATACCGTCCGTATGTCGAAAACACAACAATATCATTTGAATGTGAAACTCCGTCTGTAGACGAGTTTAGAAGTCGTATTGAAAATATTTCAAAAAAGTATCCTTACATTGTTATGGTGGAAGACGATGAAATTGTCGGTTATGCATATGCGGGAAGATTTAAAGGACGTAAAGCGTATGATTGGTGCGTTGAAACGACTATATATGTAAGAGAGGACAAAAAAGGCGGCGGATGCGGTAAAAAGTTGTATCTTGAACTTGAAAAAAGATTGAAGAAACAAAACATTCTTAATATGTATGCTTGTATTGCGTATACGGACAATGAAGATGAGCATTTGACAAACAACAGTATGCAGTTCCACGAGCATATGGGGTTTAGGCTTATCGGTACATTTAAAAAGTGCGGTTACAAGTTCGACAAGTGGTATGATATGATTTGGATGGAGAAATTTATCGGTGAACATAAGGTTAATCCCAAAGCGGTGACAAGACCGGAAATTTAGTTTACAATTTTCGATATGTGTGATAGACTATAGGAACAGTGCATAAAATAGTACATAAGGAGGTTTACATATGGCGAATAAAGTAGAAGATTTAGTCAATGTGATTTTAGACAGCTACAATGAATGTGACATTACAGCGAGAATTGACGAAGAGAATATGCTTAACAAGGATATTCTTATAGAAATTATAGATGAAATAAGAAAAGTGCTTTTTCCGGGCTTTTTTGACAACAACAAGGTCAGGAGTGAATACTTAAAGTTTCTTGTCGGTGAAAGACTGGAATTTATACAGTATCATTTGAAGAAACAGGTATCAAACGCGTTTGCAAATCAAGATGTATGCAGAGAGTGCAGTAAGGCACAGGCAGAGGAAAAAGCGGAAGAAGTTGTTTTTGAATTTTTAAAGAGAATACCGAAAATAAGAGAATACTTAAATACAGACATTCAAGCTGCGTATGACGGTGACCCTGCGGCATACAGCACAGATGAAATAATTTTCTGTTATCCGGGAGTGTTTGCAATCACTGTTTACAGAATTGCTCACGAATTGTGGCTTTTGGGCGTGCCTATGATTCCGAGAATAATGACGGAATATGCTCACAGCACAACAGGTATAGATATTCACCCAGGTGCGACTGTCGGCAAATATTTCTTTATAGACCACGGTACAGGTATTGTTATAGGTGAAACTACCGAAATCGGCGATAATGTAAAAATATATCAAGGCGTTACTTTAGGCGCACTTTCGACAAGAAAAGGTCAGCAGTTAAAGGGCGTTAAACGTCATCCGACTATCAGTGACAACGTTACGATATATTCGGGTACGACTATTCTCGGCGGTGAAACGGTTGTCGGTAAGGGTACGACTATCGGCGGTAATGCGTTTATCGTTAATTCCGTTTCGGAGGGTATGAAAGTCAGCGTGAAAAATCCCGAACTTGAGTACAGTGTCGGAAATGCGTCTATGAAGGACGGTTATTGGGATTGGTGTATATAAAAAATTTGCGAGCCTGTCGACAGCTCCAAAAATCACATCTTGCGATGTAATTTTTGAGTATTTTCAAAGAAAAAATCATAAAGTTCCTCCGAAGTCGAAACTTTAGATTTTAAGTCATTTCTGCCGCACATATCGCCAGAAATGATTTTTAATGAGGCTGCACCTCAAACTCCCCCAAGAATACAGTAGACAAAACCATAACGGTTTTGTCAGCAATCTGAACATATACAATATGATTTTTGATAATATTTCAGAGGTAAATATCCGCATAAAATCGAAGAATTTTAGCGGATATTTATTTTTTATAAAAAAATTTTCAAAAAGGTATTGACAAATCGGAAAAATGTGCTATAATACAAATCATAGTAATTCCATAGGAAAAGAGAAGAAAGGAAAATGCGATATGATAACACAAAATCTAAAGTATGTACAGAACGGACGAATGTGTTGCTGTTGCTGTAACTAATTCAATAAGAAAGAACAATACACATAAATATAAAAATTGAGAAAGAAAGAGGTACAAAATTATGTCAAATAAGAATTGGAGATTTGAAACAAAGCAATTACACGTTGGTCAGGAACAAGCAGATCCTGTTACAGATTCAAGAGCTGTTCCGATTTATGCATCAACATCATTCGTATTCCACAACTCACAGCACGCAGCTGACCGTTTCGGTTTGAGAGATGCAGGTAACATCTACGGCAGACTTACAAACCCTACAGAAGATATTTTTGAACAGAGAATAGCAGCCCTTGAAGGCGGTGTTGCAGCATTGGCAGTTGCATCGGGTGCGGCAGCTCTTGCTTATACATTCCAAACACTTGCTAAGCAAGGCGATCATATCGTAGCCGCAAAGACAATTTACGGCGGAACATACAACTATCTTGAACATACATTCCCTGAATTCGGTGTTACAACAACATTCGTTGACCCTGAAGTTGACGGCGCATTTGAAGCAGCTATTCAGGATAACACAAAGGCAATCTTCATTGAAACACTTGGTAACCCAAATTCAAACCTAATTGATATTGAAGAAATTGCAAAGATTGCTCACGCACATAACATTCCGCTTGTAGTTGACTCAACATTCGCTACACCTTATCTTGTAAGACCAATCGAATACGGTGCAGACATCGTTGTTCACAGTGCAACTAAGTTTATCGGCGGTCACGGTACTGCAATCGGTGGTGTAATCGTTGACAGCGGTAACTTTGACTGGGCTAAGTCGGGTAAGTTCCCTCACCTTGTAGAGCCTAACGCATCATATCACGGTATCAGCTTTGCAAATGATGTAGGAGCTGCTGCATTCGTAACATATATCAGAGCTATCCTGCTTCGTGACACAGGTGCTACACTTTCACCGTTCCATGCATTCATCTTCTTACAGGGTCTTGAAACTCTATCACTAAGAGTTGAACGTCACGTTGAAAACGCTCTAAAGATTGTTGATTACCTAAACAAGCATCCAAAGGTAGAGGCTGTTCATCATCCGTCACTACCTACAGAGCCAAGCCACGAACTATACAAGAAGTATCTTCCAAACGGCGGCGGAAGTATCTTTACATTTGAAATCAAGGGCGGAGTTGAAGAGGCTCACAAGTTTATCGATAACCTTGAAATTTTCTCGCTTCTTGCAAATGTTGCAGACTCTAAGTCACTTGTAATTCACCCGGCTACAACTACTCATTCACAGTGCAATGAACAGGAACTTGCAGAACAGGGTATTAAGCCAAATACAATAAGACTATCAATCGGTACAGAAAATATTGATGACCTTATTGCAGCTCTTGACGACGCATTCAACGCCGTTGACTAATTTTAAGTAAATTGTGTTAAAAGTCAGAAAGAAGGAATTAAAATGTCAAAGATATATCAGAAAATTACAGATCTTATCGGTGGTACACCGCTATTGGAACTTGCAAATTATGAAAAGAAGAATAACCTTGAAGCAACCGTTCTTGGTAAACTTGAATACTTTAACCCTGCCGGTTCGGTAAAAGACAGAATCGCAAAGGCAATGGTTGATGAGGCTGAACAAGAGGGTAAGTTAAAGGAAGGTTCTGTTATCATCGAGCCAACATCAGGTAATACAGGTATCGGTCTTGCGTCGGTTGCCGCTGCAAGAGGTTATAAAATTATAATCACAATGCCTGAAACGATGAGTATTGAAAGACGTAATCTATTAAAAGCATACGGTGCCGAACTTGTTTTGACAGACGGTGCAAAGGGTATGAAAGGTGCTATCGAAAAGGCTAAGGAACTTGCTGAAACAACAGAAAACAGCTTTATCCCAAGCCAGTTCACAAACCCTGCAAACCCTGCTTATCACAGAGCAACAACAGGCCCTGAAATCTGGGCAGATACAGACGGTAAAGTTGATATATTTGTTGCCGGCGTAGGTACAGGCGGTACAGTTACCGGTGTAGGTCAGTATCTAAAGTCACAAAACCCTGACGTTAAGGTTGTTGCAGTTGAGCCTGCAGGCTCACCGGTATTGTCACAAGGCAAAGCAGGTGCGCACAAAATTCAAGGTATCGGTGCAGGTTTCGTTCCTGAAACTCTTGATACAAAGGTTTATGACGAAATCATTACTGTTGAAAACGAGGACGCATTCAAGACTGGCAGAGATATTGCCCGCAGTGAAGGTGTACTTGTCGGTATTTCATCAGGTGCAGCTGTTTGGGCGGCTACAGAGCTTGCCAAACGCCCTGAAAACAAGGGTAAAACAATCGTAGCTCTTTTGCCTGATACAGGTGAAAGATATTTGTCAACTCCTATGTTTGCTGAATAATTCAGTATTTAAAATTTGTTCACTATACCAAAGATGGCATGAAAATGCCATCTTTTTGTGTACGGTTTTTCGGACATTGTAGTTGTTATAATATAATCATAATAAAGCTAAATTGTCAAAGTGAAGTTGGGGTTTTGAGGGTAAAAAACGAGAAATTTTCTAAGATCAACTTGACAAAAACGGAGGTAAATATTATGGTTATAGTGGGAACAATACTTATAAGTGTAGGAGCGTCAATACTTTTTGTATTAAAGGTTAATTCGGTAAAGGATATATAAGTTTTGGCGTTGTCTGCATATTGTGTGAGGAGATGAGAATATGCAGATAAATGAACTTGTGACATTTGCGGCAGATGTCGGCAGAGGTTTGCTTGAAAGCGGTGCGGAAACGAGTCGTGTCGAAGATACGGTTGAGAGGATAATACGGCACTTTTATGACGGTAAAAGTGAGGTTTTGGTCGTAATGACAGGACTGTTTGTCACTGTCGGCGATGTTACAAAAACGGTCAGAGTTCGCAGACGGACTATAAACCTTGATAAAGTATCGAAAATTAATATGATGTCACGAGATATTACTGATGATAAAATCGACTTTGAAGAGGCTTTAAAACGCTTTGAATATATAATGGTGCAGAAACCTTATCCGTTATGGGTGAAAACTGTTGCGGTAGCGTTTTGCTGTGGATTTTTTACGTTGTTGTTTGGCGGTAATGCGTTTGACGGACTTAATTCGTTTGTGGTCGGTGCGGTTATCAATGTTTTTATATGGTTTTTGAGAAAACATCATACGGCGGAGTTTATTATAACATTTTCGGGCGGAGTTGTTATTGCGTTGCTGATATTACTCTTTTATGCAATAGGTTTGGGAAAAAATATTAATCCTATGATAACGGGAGCTATTATGCCGCTTGTACCAGGTTTGGCAATAACTAATGCAATTCGTGATATTATTGCCGGAGATTACCTTTCGGGCGGTGCGAGATTGTTTGATGCGGTAGTCGTGGCGATTGCACTTGCCACAGGTGCGGGCAGTGTTATGTACATTTTCGGTCATATGACGGGAGGTGTTATGGGATGATTTTTCTTGAAATGTTTGTCGCTTTTGCGGCGACAATGGCTTTTGCAGTGATATTTAACGTGAGCCGAAGTGAATTGATATTTTGCGGAATCGCAGGTTTAGTCGCAGAGGGGGTGTATTTGTTTACACTTAGAATAAGCGACGAAACGGCACTTGCTATATTTGTTGCGTCTATTGCCGTGACGGTATTGTCACGAATTTTGGCGAATGTAAGACGTATGCCAGTTACGGTTTATTTGATTTCGGGAATAATATCACTTGTACCCGGTGCGGGTATGTATAACACTGTTTATAACATCATATCGTCGGACTATATGAAAGCAATGTACACAGGCGTTGATACAATAAAAGTTGCCGTAGCGATTGCGGTGGGGATTGTACTTGTGTTTGCATTGCCGAATAAAATGTTTTTTAAGAGAAAATAATGCCAATTTAGATCTTTTCTCTGAAAATACTCAAAAATTACATCGCAAGATGTGATTTTTGGAGTTGTCGACATTTTGTCGACAGCTCACATACTTTGGCTTGACAGAAACGATGTTGTATAGTACAATAGGCAAGATAGAAGTAAAAATTATACACCGCATTTTTACGGTGCAGGAGGAAAGGATTTTACGATAGTAATGAAAAAGATAATTGCTGTTATGGCGGTGCTTATAACACTTTTTTCAATGGGTAATGTGTCGGCAAGTGCGGCGGCAAAGGTTGCGGCACTGATGTATCACAGTGTGACAACTGATTCGTCACGTTGGAATGACTATACAATATCACCCGAACAGCTTGACGCAGATATACAATACTTTAAAAGTTGCGGATATATACCGATGACCGCGACAGAACTCGCAACGGCGAATATGGCTGATATTGACAACAGAAAAATATTGCTTTTGACATTTGATGACGGATACTCAAACTTCTATACGGAGGTATTTCCGATATTAAAGAAAAATGACGCAAAGGCTACAATGTTTTTGATTGGCTCATACATAGACCGTTACGGTTATTTGACGTCTGATGAAACATATGAAATGGCGAACAGCGGACTTGTCGAAATAGGCAATCACACAAACGGTATTCACAGTATGCCTAAGGAACAGTTAAAGGCGATTTACAACAATACAAACGCTTACGGCGATATACTCGCTGATATTCAGAGTAACGGAGAAATTTTGAAAGAAGTTACCGGAAAAGATGTGACAAGTATTTCGTGGCCGTACGGATATTATACGACAACACTCGATAATGCGGTTAAAAGTCAGCTTGGTTATAAGATTTCATTCAGTACGGTGTACGGTGTGAATTTCTTTACCGGCAATACATACAGTCCGTTAAAACGTATGAACAGAGAATACTCTGCCGGAACTCAACAGGTGTTTGACAGGGCAAACGGTAAATTTTATTAATCATCAGCGGTACGGTGAAAAGTACCGCTGTTTTTATAAATGAGGGGTAGTATGATATGAATAGAATAGAGATTAAAGATTTTTCGATAAAAATAGATAAAGATAAAGTATTAAAAACTTTGGGGTGTTTTGAGGGGAGCAGTGTGTATGAAACTGTTTCTTCTTATTTTGACGAGCTTGAAGAAACGGTGATGAATTTACTGTCCCCGCGTGCAGTTGCCGTAACGGAGGATATGAAAGCATATTGCATACTTACGGTCGGTGAAAAAATTAGCGGAATATCAAAAAGCTTTTTTGATAACGGTGAGGGTATGAAAGGTATACTTGTTGACGCAATGGCGGACGAGTATCTTTTTATGATGGACGATGTGCTTGCCGAAAATATAAAGCTTTTGTGTGCAAAAAAGTCTTGGGGTGTTAAAAAACGTCTTGATGCACCGAAAGATTTTCCACTTTCTCAACAATCTGTTATTGTCGCGAAAACAGACGTTGACGGAATAAAAATGACAAGCGGTTTTATGTTTGAACCCGTAAAAACTTTTGGCTACATACTTGAATTTACGACTGATGAAAAGGTATTTAATGCACAGCATGACTGTTCAAAGTGTTCTAATTTTGACTGCCCGAGAAGAAGTAATATAAAAAACGGCAGATTTGAAGTGTTGTCGAGTTATGAGTATAAACCGAATTTTAAAGAGGGTGACAGTGCAGTTTGTATTGATATAGGTACAACTACTGTTGCTTTTGAACTTGTGACGGATCAGGGGACACTAAAAACATACAGAACAATTAATCCGCAAAGACGTTTCGGACTGGATGTTCTTTCAAGAATCGAGTCGGCAAACAGAGGAAGGTTGGACGAGCTTTCGGCTGTTATGCGTTATACGATTATAAGCGGATATAAAAAAGTGACCGAAGAATTTGGGGACACTAAAAAAGTTGTTATCGCGGGCAATACAACAATGGTACATCTGCTTATGGGATATTCTTGCGGTACACTCGGTGAATATCCTTTTAAATCAAAACACTTGGGGACACTGAAAACTACGCTTGATAAAGTTACAAAAAGTAAGGTTTCGCCGATTGAAACCGTTATATACGGCGGTATATCTGCGTTTGTGGGCGGCGATATAGTGAGCGGACTTTATATGAGTGATTTTGATAAATCGGATAAGGTTAATATGTTTATTGACTTGGGTACAAACGGTGAAATGGCGTTGGGCAATAAGGATAAAATGATTGTTACGTCTACTGCTGCGGGGCCGGCTTTTGAGGGTGGAAGAATTTCGTGCGGAAGCGGTTCGGTTGACGGTGCGGTATGCGGTGTTGATTTGAAAACGGGGACACTAAAAACTATCGCGGATAAACCGCCTGTCGGTCTTTGCGGAACGGGTATAATTGAGTTGGTTTCGGAATTGCTTGACGAAAAAATAATAGATAAAACGGGTCTTTTGAATGATGACTATTTTATAAACGGTTATAAGGTCGCGGAGGATGTTGTATTTACGCAAAATGATATTCGCCAGGTGCAGATGGCAAAATCGGCGGTGAGAGCCGGTATTGATGTGCTTGCGAAGTCATGGGGAACAGAGCTTTCACAAATTGATACGGTGTATCTTGCCGGCGGTTTCGGTTACGGTCTTTCGATTGAAAAGGCTTGCAATATCGGAATATTGCCGCGTGAGTTTTTGGGTAAGACGAAAGTTATCGGTAACAGCTCGCTCGGCGGTTGCGTCAAGTATGCCGAAAGGCTGGATGGCGATGAAAGAATCGGTCGTATAAAGGAAATCAGTTCCGAAATTTCACTCGGAAACAGTGAAGATTTTGAAAAATTGTATATCGAATATATGAATTTTTGAAAGAGATAAAAAGTTACGCAAAACTAACAACGGCATAGTTAAGCCATATGCGAAAAACATCAATATTTTTTTGAAAAAAATTAAAATTTTTTATTGCATAATCATAAAAATAATGCTAAAATATATGTTAGATTGGCACAACAGAGTGAACCATAGCAAACATTGTACACTCTGATGAGAAAAAAATTAATTTTTAGAGGAGGTTTAACTATGTCATACGCACAAGACGTACTAGCAAAGTTAAAAGAGAAAAACGCAAGCGAGCCTGAATTTATACAGGCGGCAACAGAGGTTCTAACATCACTTGAACCTGTATTTGAGAAGCATCCTGAATTCGAGAAGGCTTCATTGCTTGAGAGAATAGTAGAGCCTGAGAGACAGATTATGTTCCGTGTTCCTTGGGTTGACGACAACGGTAAGGTACAGGTAAACAGAGGTTTCAGAGTACAGTTCAACAGTGCTATTGGTCCATACAAGGGCGGTCTAAGACTTCACCCATCAGTAAACCTTGGTATTATCAAGTTCCTTGGTTTTGAACAGATTTTCAAGAACTCACTTACAACACTTCCAATCGGCGGTGGTAAAGGCGGTAGTGACTTCGATCCTAAGGGTAAGTCAGACAGAGAAGTTATGGCATTCTGCCAGAGCTTTATGACAGAGCTTTTCAGACATATCGGTGCTGATACAGACGTTCCTGCCGGTGACATCGGTACAGGTGCAAGAGAAATCGGATTTATGTTCGGTCAATATAAGAGATTAAAGGACGTATATGAAGGCGTTCTTACAGGCAAAGGTTTAACTTGGGGTGGTTCACTTGCAAGAACTCAGGCTACAGGCTACGGTCTTGTATACTACGCTCAGGAAATGCTTAAGGATTTGGGTACTGACTTTAACGGTAAGACAGTTGCTATTTCTGGTGCAGGTAACGTTGCTATCTATGCTTGTGAAAAGGCACAGCAGCTTGGTGCAAAGGTTATCACTGTTTCTGACTCAAACGGTTACGTTGTCGATGAAGAAGGTATCGACCTTGCAGCAGTTAAGGAAATCAAGGAAGTTAAGAGAGGCAGAATTAAGGATTATCTTAACTACAGACCAAATGCTAAGTATGTTGAAGGTGCAGGTCTATGGCAAGCAGTTAAGGTTGATGTTGCTCTTCCATGTGCTACACAAAACGAATTGCTTATTGACGACGCTAAGGCTCTTGTTGCAAACGGTACAATGATCGTTGCAGAAGGTGCTAATATGCCTACAACTCTTGAGGCTACACAATATCTACAAGAAAACGGCGTTTACTTTGCTCCTGGTAAAGCATCAAATGCCGGTGGTGTTGCTACTTCAGCTCTTGAAATGAGCCAGAACTCACAAAGACTTTCATGGACATTTGAAGAAGTTGATGAAAAGCTACATAACATTATGATTACAATTTACAAGAATTCTGTTGCTGCAGCTAAGGAATATAACTGCGAAATCGGCGGAAAGACTAACCTTGTTGCCGGTGCTAATATTGCCGGATTTATAAAGGTTGCTGACGCTATGATGGCTCAGGGCGTTTGCTAATTATAATATTTTGAATTTTAAAAGGTGTTTCCGATCGGAAACACCTTTTTTGTATTGGTTGATGTATTTTATTGTATTATGCCACCCCTCAGTCAACTGCGTTGACAGCTCCCCTCAAGGGGAGCCTTTATGAAGTTCATCGGCAATTTTATTCGTAGGATACGGTACCTAAACGTTCCGTATCCCTTACCACCACTCCACCGCAAGCGGTCCCCCTCTCCTCAAGGAGAGGCTTTTGAATAACAGCCAATCCAAAGGCTCCCATTGAGGGGAGCTGTCGGCTATGCCGACTGAGGGGTGGTTTTCTTGTTTATTCTCTATTTTAAAATGTGTGACCAATGATCGCCTCTACGTCGTTAATGTGCGACCAATGATCGCCCCTACGTCGTTCGTAACAACTCCTCATTACTGGAATGGGTCATTCTTTGGCGAATCGTCTGTTTTTTTATAAACCGACAATGTGTTATTACCGTCGCAAAGTGCGATGAACACATCTTTCACATTGCCGATTTTTTGTTTTTGCAATTCGTTTTCAAGCCACTTTTTATTATTGCCGCTGAGTTTTAAATTTTCCTCCATAATATGTCCGTCAAGAACAACTGTAAAGGACAGCTTTTCTTGTTTTGCTGCGATGTTCATATCCTGCACATTAACAGGGCGTGCCTGTACTTTGGGCAAAAACGATATTTTACCGTTTTGTTCAAGTATTGCGGTATCGACATCATCTAATGTGAAAAAACCGTTTATTCTGCATTGTACAAGGAAATCGTTTATATCTATTTTTGAAGTCTTAAAATTTTTTTGATATATTTTACCGCTTTGCATTAAAACTATTGACCGTCCCGTAAAGAAACGTCTTAGTTTAATATTTTTTTCGGTAAGATATGATATAAACCACATAATGACGGTATAAATTACTATCGCAGTAAGGGGATAGTAAAACTTGCCGTCAAGCGAAGTCGCCATTTCGGCGGCGATAGAGCCGATAGTTATACCGTTTATATAGTCGAACATACTCAATTCCGACATTTGCTTGTTGCCGATTATTTTTGTTGAGAAAAACAATGCGATGATTGAGCCGACTGATGTAAGTATAATTTTTATAAATTCCATAATAATCTCCGTTCTTTTGGATGGTAAATATATTAATAGTATGCACAAAAAAACAGTATTTTAAAAATACTGTTTCAGATTTTCTATATTCATAATAATATTTTTCATTTCGGGATAATCTTTAATAATTCGTTTAATACATCGTCTGCAAAAATCGGCTCTTAAAAAAGCATTGTCGCGCATTTGCTGTTTCATACCCCATGTATGCGTAAACATATTGTCGCCGTTTTTAAAAAGCCTGTTCAAGTCCGAAAATGACATAATGCTCATATTGAGCTTTTTTGCACACATAGGCAACATACGCTGTTCCGCAAACACCATATATGCAAGTCTGTCGTTTTGTTCGCTTGTATGACGCATAAATTCGATTGATTTATCCGTATAATAACGGAGCAGTTTTTCGTTTTTTATTACACAAAATGCGGTGTTACACGCTTTTATGTTCCAATCAAAATCATTGTCAAATTCATAGTTATCCATATGAAAGAAGTCTATTGGGGGATAAACGTCCGGATAGAGATTTTCAAAGTGGATAACCGACACATCGGCGAGTTTTTCTTCGTCGATTTTCTCCCACACGATAAAATCCGTGTCAATCATTGCAACAGGTGCGTTTTGCTCCTTTAGGGCAAATATTTTGCCTGCCGCCCAAAAAACATTGCTGTTGACATCGACATTGTCAAGAATATTTTCAACGCTGTTCCAAATAACGTCAAGACCTGTTTTTTTATAATATTGTGCACCTACGGAATCGGTAACCATTTTTATATTACCGTTTTTTTCACGCCATTTCAATGCGGAAAGAATTGTTGTGAGTATTTCAAAATCTTCGACTTCATAAGGTGCGTTAAATCTGTTTCTGAAAGGCTTTGTCCAATTTATATGTATTGCGTCCATATTGTCACCTATATGAGATTAATTCCGTAACCGTTTATATATACACACCCACTGCCTGTTACAAAGCTTGTGGCAAATGATGATTGTGCCGAGGTGGTGTATGATGATGAATAGCTTGTTATGTATTCGTACTCATATTCATATTGATATGATGTTATATATGATGTTATATAGGAAGAAACCGAAGTAGAATGTTCGCATATCTGTGGTGCAAATTGCGGTACAAATCCGATACAATTTATGTTGTGCTTTTTCATATCGTCTTTTTTGAATTTTGCTTTTGCGGATATTTCGCCTATTGATATGTATGTTACACCGGCTATTTGCGGTAATATAAAGTCATTATCGCAAAGCCCGATTGACGTACAGCATAAGTTTAACGCATTGTCAAGCTCGTCCTGCGTAAATGCGATTGTGTCAAATGTCATACGTTAACCCCCCTATATAAAGTATATTATAATTATATCATAAAGATGATAAAACGGATAGAGTTATTTTTGAAAAAAACCGTCCTCAATCATTTTATTTATCTGTGCACCGAACAGGAATATGTTCATACAAAAATAAAGCCAAAGCATTAAAAATACGATTGCGGCAAGTGAACCGTAAACGAATGAATAATTTGAAAAGTGTTCTATATATATTGAATAGAAGAATGAGAACACCATCCAGCCGACCGCCGAAAATGCCGCACCGGGAAGCTGTGCCTTAAAGCGATTGTCCTTTTTAGGCAGAAACTTGTAGAACAGTGCGAATATAAAGGTAAGATAAATCATAAATATAAGTATCTTGCCCCTTAAAAAGAAGTCGAGCAATGTCGAGAAAAACGGCGAATGTGAATTGATAAAGTATTCGAGCTTGCTTCCGAAACCGAAAAACACAATCGTCAAGATAAGTGCCGCAATAAATGCAAGCGTATATAATATAGAAATAAGTCTGCCGATAAAGTAATTTTTGCTGCGTGAACGGTAGACTTTGTTAAGTCCCGTATACAGTGCCATAACGCCCCTTGACGCAAGCCAGAGTGTTGATACGGCGGTTACGGAAATGACTTGCACCGAGCCGCTTTTAGTAAATAAATCGGTTATTGTTTCCGTAAGAAACGTGCTGATTGCCGCAGGGGCAAATGAATTTATTGTGTGCAATATTGAGTTTATGTCTATATTAATGAACAGTTTGATTATTGAAAGTACAAGCATACTGAACGGTATAACCGAAATTATAATAAAAAAAGATGCCTGGGCGGCGTATATGCTCAAATCATCACCGGTAATTTTCAATATAAATTTTATGATTTTTGAAAATATGTCTTTTATCGTTTTCATAAAACTTTCTCCTATCAGTTACTATATTATAATATACCACATATTGAATTTTTAGTCTACTAAATTTAATTAACATTTGCGTTATATTACCTTGACAGTGAGTGAGTATTAGTATATAATATCCACATAAAAGGGGAGCTTTTCGGCTGAGAGGAAGTTTGACTTCGACCCATTGACCGTATGCGGGTAATGCCGTAACGGGATTTTGGAAACGGCTCTCTTTTTGAGAGCATTTTTTTATGCTCAATAAAAAGAAAGAGGAGATATATATGAATTATACAACACAAATGGATGCCGCTAAAAAGGGTATTATAACACCTGAGATGGAAATAGTAGCTAAAAAAGAAAATATAACCGCAGAGGAACTTCGTGAAAGAGTTGCAAGAGGCAGTGTTGCAATTCCTGCAAACAAAATGCACAAGGCTATAAGTCCGGAAGGTGTCGGCGAAGGTCTTAAAACAAAGATAAACGTAAATCTCGGAATTTCAAAGGACTGTACGGATTACAGTATTGAATGGGAAAAGGTTAAGATGGCTGTTGATATGAAAGCTGAGGCTATTATGGACCTTAGCTGTTACGGCAAAACTCACGAATTCCGTCAGAAACTTATTGACGAATGCCCTGCTATGATCGGTACAGTGCCGATGTATGATGCGGTTGGTTATCTTGATAAAGAGCTTGCGGATATTACGGCTGACGAATTTTTGGAGGTTATAGAGGCTCACGCTAAAGAGGGTGTTGACTTTATGACAATTCACGCAGGCATAAATCGCAGAACTGCTCAAATATTTAAAGAATCGGGCGGTCGTCTTACAAATATCGTTTCAAGAGGCGGTTCGTTGATTTTTGCTTGGATGGAAATGACAGGCAATGAAAATCCGTTTTATGAGTATTATGACAAGGTGCTTGATATACTTGCAAAATATGATGTAACAATCAGTCTTGGTGACGCTTGCCGTCCGGGTTCTACACATGATTCGACAGACGCGTCACAGATTACAGAGCTTATCGAGCTTGGCATTTTGACAAAACGTGCTTGGGAAAAGAATGTACAAGTTATGGTTGAAGGCCCGGGACATATGACGATAGATGAGATTGCGGCAAATATGAAACTTGAAAAACGTCTTTGCCATAATGCACCGTTCTACGTATTAGGTCCTCTTGTAACCGATATTGCACCGGGATACGACCACATCACTTCTGCAATAGGCGGTGCTATTGCAGCGGCAAACGGTGCTGATTTCCTATGCTATGTAACACCTGCGGAACATTTAAGACTTCCTAATGCCGATGACGTTAAAGAGGGTATTGTGGCTGCTAAAATCGCCGCTCATGCCGCTGATATGGCTAAGGGTGTACCGGGTGCAAGAGATATTGACAACAAGATGAGTGACGCAAGAAGACGTGTGTGCTGGGATGAAATGTTCCAATATGCTATTGAACCTGAAAAACCACAGAGATATTATAACGAATTACCGCCGGAAGAAAAACATACTTGCTCAATGTGCGGTAAGATGTGCGCCGCAAGAACTATGAATAAAATTCTTGCCGGTGAAAAGGTTGACGTTAAATAATTGAATGTGTACATATTTAAAGCGGATAACTACGGTTGTTCGCTTTTTTGATGAGTGAGCGTAGATGTTGTACGTGGGCAACCATTGGTCACACACCGGGAACATTGATTCAGTGGAAGTAGGGACCGCTTGCGGTGGAGTGGCGGCATGGAGTTGTGTAACAAATTAGACGATATATTTATTAAAAACGGTATTTTTGAGGATGTTTTTATTAATGAAAATTTATTCAATAAAAAATTTATTATAATAAGAAGAAACTCGAACGAAAATGAGTAAAATATGACGTGATTTAAAAAATATTTTAAAGAATTTCTCGGAGATTTTAACAGGAAAAACCGCACAGTGGTGCGGATTGTAGCAATTTCTTCACAACTTCTTAAAAATTTGTAACAAAGTTGTAATATTATGTGCAAGTTTTAACATAAATCGTTCAATATCTTGCGTATGATAAAAAAATATGTCAATATATTGTAGATGTAAAGTTTTTTATGTTAATCGTAAATGTAATATACTGTAAAAACGATGAACAAATTTTTGTAATATTTCAGCTTAATTACGCGGATGTTTCAGTTGTTTTACTGTAATTTTACAAGAACAATACAAAAATTTTAAGAAATTTAACATTTTTACTTGCCAAAGGCTTGACACAGCTATTTTTTAGTGTTACAATACAGTCAACGTTCAAAAAGCGAAGACTATGAGCGTAAGACAAAATATTAACGCGGATAATACAAACATAGAAAAAAACTCATAGGGTAAAGGTCTTTAAAGTGAAAAGGAGAGATTATATCTTGAATAAGTTAGCAAAGAAGATTATCTTATCTGTTATATCGATGTCAGCGGTTTTAGGAACTTCTGCTTTGGCGGCAGATCTAAGCGGCTGGGCTGTATCCGACTACCAACAGGCTAATGAAGCCGGTCTTGTTTCGTACTCGGTGGTTTCAAACAACCTAAAGGATAACATAACTCGTGAAGAGTTCTGTGAGCTTGCGGTAAACTTATACGAAAAGCTTACAGGTGAAGATATGATAGAACCGGAAGTGTCACCTTTTGAAGATACAGATAGCATGGCGGTAGCCCAAGCTTACTGTTATGGAATGGTTTCCGGTACAGGTGATAATACATTTACACCTGACAGACTTGTGACACGTGAAGAAATGGCAAAAATGCTTGTAAGTACACTTACTGCAAGTGAAGTCAATTTTAACCTTTCAGACGGTTATGACGACGCTGATGTTGTCAACGCATTTGAAGATTCCGACGAAGTTAGCTCTTGGGCTAAATCATCGGTAATTACAATGCTTAACTACTCATTAATGAGCGGTGTTGACGATGAAAACTTCTCGCCGTTGGGTTCAACAACAAGAGAACAAGCCATTTCAAGTATTAATCGTTCATACAATACATTTAAGAGCGGTGATTATTCAATCGAACTTCCTGAAATAACACTTCCGGAAGACGGTGCAGAAATTGAAGAAGGCAACTTTACAGTGTCTTGGACACCTGTAAGTAATGCACAAGCATATCACGTTATTATAAAGGACGCAAACGCAAGTTCGGTTCTTTTGTCAGACGTATATGACGGCGAAAGCATTGAAGTCAGCGAAGGTTCGCTTAGAACCGGTAATGATTACTCAATAACAATCGGTGCTGTTATTGCAGACGGCTCAGAAGTTTACAGCTTGCCTGTTGACTTTAAATATGTGGCAAAGCCGATAATACCAAACAGTGAATATATTCAGGAAAACCCTGCCGCACAGGGCTTGCTTACAGAAGCGGCTAAATATCTTGGCGTACCGTATCTATGGGGCGGTACAACACCATCAGGTTTTGACTGCTCTGGATTTGTACAGTATGTATGCCGTGCAAACGGTATTTCAATACCTCGTATAGCTGATGACCAACTTCACGGTCCGGGTACATATGAAACAAGAGGCGAACTTCAACCGGGCGACCTTGTATTCTTCGGAAGTGGCGGTTATGCATCTCACGTTGGTATGTATGTAGGCGACGGAATGATGATTCATGCTCCGTCAACAGGTAAGGTGATTCAATATACTTCTATTGACTCAAGTTACTATTCATCAAGATTTTTGGGCGGTAAAAGGGTAATTGATTAATATGTATAGTAAAACGGACTGTAATGTTATTTGCAGTTCGTTTTTTTGTGGCTAATGATTTGAACAAATATGATTATATATTTTGTGCAATATTTTTTTAAAAAACACTTTACTAAATTAAATTGATACAGTATAATAATATAGTAATTATAATTTAAAGGGGAAATTTAATATGAATATCAAAAAAGTATTTACATTTGCACTTGCAGGTGCGTTGAGCATATCAATGCTTGCAGGCTGTGGCGGTTCATCAAACGAAAGCACAACAAGCGAGTCTAAGGAAGATACATCATTGACAGATGTACAGGCGGCAGGTCACTTTACTTTGGGACTTGACGCAGACTTTGCGCCTATGGGCTTTACAGATGATAACGGCGAAATCGTTGGATTTGATATAGACCTTGCAAAAGCAGTCGGTGAAAAGATGGGCGTGGACGTAGAAGTTAAACCGATAGATTGGGATTCAAAGGATATGGAACTTTCATCAGGTAAGATTGATGTTATCTGGAACGGTTTCTCAATTACAGATGAAAGACGTCAAGAAGTTCTTTTCTCTAATCCTTATCTTTCAACAAAGCAATCAATCGTTGTTAAAAAAGGTTCTGATATAACAAAGAAAGCCGACCTTGCAGGCAAGAAGATTGCACTTCAGGACGGTTCAACATCAGAAGACGCTTTGAAAGCTGATACAGCTACATACGAATCGGTCGGCGATGACAACATTTCTCGTTTCAAGGAAAATTCACAGGTTCTTATGGAAGTTGATTCCGGTAGAGCAGATGCGGCTGTAATTGATGAAGTATTCGTAAGATACTACTTGCAAAAAGAAAACTTGCTTGACAAGTACACAGTTCTTGAAGAAGGTTTTGATGAAGAAGATTACGGTGTCGGCGGAAGAAAAGGCGACTATGCACTTATGGAGGCTATAAACAAGGCACTTGACGAGTGTAAAGCAGACGGCACAACTTCGGAAATTTCACAAAAATGGTTTGGAGAAGACCTAATTAAATAATTAAAAATAAGCAAACCGTTGGAATAACGTATTTCAGCGGTTTGTGCATTTATGGAGAATACATATGCAAGATTCTATTAAGTATATTTTACAAATACTGCCTCAAATGCTTGAGGGTTTAAAGATTACAATTAAATTATTCGTGGTGACACTTGTGCTGTCGCTGCCTCTTGGACTTTTAATATCACTTTTCAAAGAAGCGGTAAGCAAAAGACCGACTGATAATTTTGTTATCCGATGGATTGTGAAAATGCCAATCCGATTTATTATAAATGTGTATCTGTGGGTATTCAGAGGAACACCACTTTTGCTGCAGTTGTTTTTCTTTTACTTCGGACTTACATATGTGACATTGCCGAACGGTGAGTCGATAACGCTTTCGATGTTTACGGCGGCAGTGATATCATTCGTGCTTAATTACGCGGCGTATTTTGCGGAAATATTTCGCGGCGGTATAATAGGTGTGAGCAAAGGACAGTATGAGGCGTCAAAGGCATTGGGACTCACAGGAATACAGACTATGCGATATGTAATAGTTCCGCAGATGATAAGAACAGTCATTCCACCGATTGCGAATGAAACAATCGTGCTTGTAAAAGATACGGCATTGGCATCGTCAATTGCGCTTATCGACTTGTTAAAGGCGGCTCAACGTGCCGTAAACAGAGATATGCGTGTATCTCCGTACCTTGTGGCGGCGCTTTTCTACCTTGTTATAACGCTTATTTTGACATTTGGATTTAACTATGTGGAAAAACGGTTGTCTATATCGGAACAGGGTGTAAAATAGAATATAATTGAGGGATATTGCATAAATTGCGGTATCCCTTTTGTGTTAATTGCAGTATTACTTTTTTTTGAACAATTATATCTGCTTTTTGTATTTATTTTTTGTATAAAAGAAGGTAAAATACAATTAATATGATAGCGTAAAGTAAGAAAGGGAGAGAATTAAATGAAAAAGAAACTATTATCTATAGCTGCAGCGTGTGTACTTGGTGTGCAGGCTATAGCAATGCCTATGATTGCAAATGCCGAACAAGGCACACATTATGTGGAAAAATCTGATTTTAATGACGTTTCTATCGGAGGAGCTAAGGGTACAGGCTATTATGGTCTTGGAATCATTATGGACGGTTCTCCATGGCTTTCAAAGGGTAGTGCGAGCGTTCATTATCAGACATTCTATCATGATGATCAAAGAAACGTAAATTATTGTAATTTCTGGTCAAACAGTGATAAGACAGGTTCGGGCGACGGTGCAGGTTCAATGTATTTCTATAACAGAAACCTTGCTAAAACAATGGGACCTTACGGTATTGCCGAATATGACGTTCGTCTAAAAGCTGATACACAGGATTTCAACTTTATGATGGGTTGGTTTGAAGACCCGACAAGCAGTGGATTTAATGCGGCAACTCAAGTTGCTTTGAATCTAAGATTCAGCCTTAACGGTGTAACAGCCAATAACGGTGTAAGAACAGAAAACTTGGCAACACTTCAAGCTGATAAGTGGTACAAAGTAAGAGTTACTCTTGATAACAACTTTGAAGAATACAGTGCTGTTGTTACTGATGTAGAAACAGGTAAGGTAGTCGGCTCACTTCTTGATGCAGCTTACCAAGCATCAATTCCATCAGGTGTCACAGGTATTAAGACAACGTGTTGGGGTTATATAAGAGGTAACACTTATGACTTCGATTTGACTAATGTAACAATCGGTAAGTCAGATACAAAGTATTCGGCTCAATAATGTAAATTAAAATTACCGCTCTTGGAGCGGTAATTTTTTGTGCTTTTATAGGATTAGTGGTTGCAGAAAGTAAAAACTACAATATATAGTGTGGCAAAAAGAAAAATAAAAAAAGATGAAAAAAGTTGAAAAAAAGTGTTGACAAAAGGGGTAATAGAGTGTATAATAATCAAGTCGTCAG
>ERZ791906.153-NODE-153-length-107528-cov-24.235157_pt1 | contig 107528 bp, 88 predicted proteins | sample MGYA00510146_ERZ791906 | MGnify/ENA primary metagenome ERZ791906 (study PRJEB30046, sample SAMN00792096) | human gut metagenome | study: EMG produced TPA metagenomics assembly of the A metagenome-wide association study of gut microbiota in type 2... | reverse complement strand
ACAATCTTGGGAAGCACTGCTTCTCAAGATTGTTGCTCAGAAGCCTATCGGAATGTCCAGCGAACAGAAACATAATATTTCGTTTATGCCGTTTTTCTTTTTCATTACATATAAAATTCTGACATGTGAGAGGACGCTTATATCTGCCCTTCACGCCCTAGGAAAGCACCACAAAATCTGCTGCTCCACGGTAAGTTAAACTCCGGTTATTTAAACAGATTTTTGAAGAACTCCCCAATCGCACTAAAGATATTTCCAAAGAAATTACCAATAGATGCAATGATTCCGGAAAAGCTTCCTCCATTTTTAAAGGAATTGTAGAGAGAGGCTGCGTAATCCACCAGTCCACTTAAATCAATTCCAAGAGAAGTAATTTTCAAAAGAAGATCAACGATTTTCTGTCTCTCATCATCAGATAAAGTGACGCCATATTTATCACAGGCTTCATCAATTGCTTCGTTGATACTCTTCTCGTCAGTCAGTCCTTTTTCTGCGATCAGTGACTTGATGTAAGCAATAAACTCCTCCACTTCCTGATCGGTCAGACCCTGAATGGAAGCTTCCAGTTCTCCGGTGACAACAAGTTCATTTAACGCTGCATCTACAACGTTATCCTGTACTGCTTCCCCGGTCATTGCCTCATATGCCTCAAAGATTCCAACCAGTGCAGCGGTTCCGGAGATTGGCTTAGGACCTGCAACGATAATATCTGCATCTGTAATTCCAGCAGTTGTCAGCGCATTTTTGTACATACCAACGGTACAGTATGTGATATTGTTCGTAGAAATGTTTAATCCATTTCCTTTTTTACGTTTTACGATCACGACAGAAGACCATGACTTGCTTCCAATTTTGGAAGAATCCACATAGGAATCCAGATACTGATGCTCCTGTGCATTTGTAACGTAAGTCACGTTATAATTTGCCAGATTGGCAGGATCGATTCCCATAAGGGATAATACGGTATTTTTCTGGTCATCGGACAAATCCGCACCGAGTGCAAGATAAGGTTTATCATCTTTCTTAATCTCAACATTATCGTTATTCTCATCCACAATGACATCTCCAGTCACATTTTCTGTGGATTTTTTATCATCTTCTACCGTTACCCCACCTGTAACATTATCGGTTGTGCCACTGGTGGAAGTATTTGTGCTGTCAGAATTTGTTGTTGTACTGCTCTGCGAATCTGAAGCAGCATTATTGGTTGTATTGCTCTGTGAATCTGAACCTGTACTGTTCTGTGTATCTGAACTTGTGCTGCTCTTTGAATCTGAAGCTGTGCTGTTTTGTGTATCCGATCCTGTATTTCCAGTCGAACCAGCATTGGTATCTGTACCTGTTGTGCTGCTGTCATTCTGCGTTGCCGCCTGATTCTCCGACTGTGTTGTCTGGGAATCACCGGATGTGGCATTGCCTGCCTCCTGCCCTGCGGTGTTCTGCGCAGAAGCATCTGCTGCAAATGATGTTACATGTGTTGGTATCATCATCACTGCTGCTAAAATAATTGCTGCAATTCTCTTTGTCATTCTCTTTCTCTTCACTTTTTTTCCCTCTCTTTTTATTTACGTATCGATCCGCACTCTCATCCATGCAAGAAGATCTGCATACACTTTATCGCGGTCTGTCTCATTTAAAATTTCATGTCTGTCATTTTCGTAAAGCTTATATGTAATATCCAGAGAACCTGCCTCTTTGAAGAGATCATACACTTTTTTCACGCCGACACCATTATCTCCCACCGGATCATCCTGACCAGATACAATAAAAATTGGAAGCTTGTTTGGTACTTTCTTCACATTTTCCAACTGATTATCGTAGAGAACTGCTTCCATCAGCCCCAGATAGCCGTTTAATGTAAATTTGAACGTGCACCGCGGTTCGCTATAATAAAATTTTACAATATCCTCATCTTTTGTAAGCCAGCTGTTTGAAAGTGTTTTTCCAGAAAGATCATATTTCTTATATGGTCCGCCAAACGACAGCGATTCTACCAGTTTGCTTCTGTGATGCCAGCCAAAAATTTTTGCCAGGAATTTGCACACGTTGATTCCAAGTTTGGTCGTATTGTCCGGCACACAACCGGTTCCCATAATGATTGCCCCTCTCAAATCATCATTGTGAATGGTGAGGTATTTCCGAAGCATATAAGATCCCATACTGTGTCCCATCATAAAATAAGGAACACCCGGATTTTCTTTCTGGATCATCGTGCGCAGTGCATGCATGTCTGCGATCACCGTGTCACTCGGATTTTCTGCAAAATATCCCCAGTCATCTTTGGATGCAACGGAATCCCCATGTCCTAAATGGTCATGTCCCACCACCATAAAGCCATTCTCTGTCAGGAATTCAGCAAATGGTCTGTAGCGCTCTACAAACTCTATCATGCCATGTGTGATCTGTAAAATTGCCTCATACTTTCCATCTTCCGGAATCCATTTGACTGCATGGATGGTTGTTTTGCCATCCGCTGATAAAAATGTAAACTTCTCCCCTTTTGCCATACTTTTCCCCTCTCTTTTCCATGATTATAAATTAGATATATTTTAAAACCTGTGGCTTCTTTATTCTGTCTGGACGAAACGATGGACTTCCTCCACATTGCGTTCTAATTCATCCGCACATTCTTTGTGCTCTTTCCACTCCTGGCGCAGTGTTTCCGCTTTGGATAACACTCTGCTCTGCACTTCGAAAAATTCATTTTCACCCTGACAGAGACTTTCTAATATTTCTTCAATATTTGTTTCTTCTTCCACATTTTCATGATCCGTTTCCACTGCCTCTGTGTCCCTATCTTCCAGAAGTTTCACCAGAGAACCGTTATTTTCTTTTAAGAGATCATTTAACGCATGAATCTGTTTTTCCGCCTCTGTGGCAGTTTCCTCAAAACCACTGATCCTCGCAAGCACATCCGCAACCGCCGAAGTATACTGCTCTGCGTTCACACGCACTTCCTCTGCCGCTGTCACAAATTTTCTTCCGTCTTCTCCCATGCGTCCTGCCTCGATTGCTGCGCCGAGTGCCAGAACTCCCATATTCTGTGAAATATCTGCCAGTTTCTGTAACGCCTCTTCAACAGACTCTCTCTCCTGGCAATATGCCTCATAGAACGATTCTATCTCCTTCATGGGTGTGGTGACGTACTTGTTCTTCTCTACAACTTTTGCAATTTTCTCGTGCTCACCCTCCATTTGCTGGCAGAGTGCTTCTTTTTCCTGCTGCAATCTGATATTCTGTTCATTCTTTTTTGCAAGCTGCTGTTTCAACAGTACGGTCTGTCCTGAATTCGCCTCTGAACACTCCTTTAACAGTTCCAATTCCTCTGAAACCGCCGTGATTGTCTCATCCAGTTCCGTTTTTGAGATCGTCATCTGTACCAATGTCTCTTCTGCGCTGTCTTTTGCTTTTGCAATATTAGAAATCTGCTCCTGCAGACGGTTCTGTTTTTCCCGTAATGCCAGAAGTTCCTCTTCCAGTTCTTTTGCTTTTTTTCCACCAAACATATGCCATCCTCCAGCTTTTACTGATAATTTCGAATGATAACCTGTACGCTTTCCACTCCATTATACTCGTTAATCTCCGGATAGTACACAATCATTATCCTCAATTTGTTTATCTGACCGCGAAAAGCTTTTTCCACTTCCGCACTTCCATACTTTTCCGCATAATATGCTTTGAACGCCTCAATATCACCAAAATAGACTGCCGATACCGCCTCTCCCGCGGCTGTCACCAGGTTCAGCCGCAACACATTCTGATTTTTTCCGACCACAAAAGCCTTTGTGATACTCAGGTTTTTGTCGGCAAACTGTGGTTTGATATTGGCTTTTCCAAAAGGCTCTAACACTGCAAATTCCCGGATAAGACCGGCATCCGCATACGCTGCTGGCATCGGAATATCAATTTTGATCTTCGGAATCAGGTCATCCTCCGTGAGATTTGCACAGGCATTGATTTTTTCACGGAACTTATCCACGTTTTCTTCCGGAAGAGATAATCCTGCCGCCATCGGATGTCCGCCGAATTTTTCCAGAAGTTCCCTGCACTTACATAGTTCCTCATACATGGAGTACTCCTCAATGGAACGCCCGGAGCCCTTCACGCCCTCCTCCGCCTTCGTCAGCACAAATACCGGCTTATGATAAGCCTCCCGGATACGCCCTGCAATGATTCCTGCAAGACTTTCGTGCACCTGTGGCAGATAAATGACAAGCACTTTATCCGACATGTAATGTTCCTCCACCACACGTTTTGCCTCCTCGACGCCATCTGCTGTCATATCTTTGCGCTGCTGGTTTAACTCCACAAGCTCCCTTGCCGTTTTTGCTGCCTCTTCCTCTCCCTGTAAAAAAAGAGACAGAGACAGTTTTGCTGTATCAAGTCTGCCACTCGCATTGATGCACGGTCCCAACACAAAACCAAAATGATATGCATTGATCTGCTCCGGTTCTAAATGATTCTGAAAGATCAGGGCGCGCATCCCCGGATTTTTTGTGCGGTGAATGCGGTTTAATCCCTCTTTCACCAAAATGCGGTTTTCGTCTGTCAGATCCATGACATCGCCAACGGTTGCAAATGCGACATTTTCCAGAAATTCATAGGTTTCTTCCAGGGCAAAACCCATTTTTTCATACAATACCTGCAGCACTTTCCATGCGACTGCTGCTCCACATAACTCTTTAAAAGGATACGCACATTCCTGCTGCTTTGGATTCACGATTGCATCTGCGTTGCTGCGAAGGAACTGCTTTTCCCCGTTCTCCTCTGTATAGGGAATCTCGTGGTGATCGGTCACTAACACGGTCATCCCAAGTTCTTTGGCATGCGCAATCTCTGAGATTGCAGCAATTCCGTTATCGCACGTAAGAATGGTATCCATTCCGTCTCTTTTTGCCTGATCGATCAGATTCTCATTGATTCCATAGCCATCCTTCATACGGTCCGGAATCTGCGTGGAAACATTTCCACCACAGTGTTTAATTCCCCGGTATAAAATATAGGTTGACATAACTCCATCTATATCATAGTCGCCGATAATACGGATCGGCTTTTGCTCTTCTATTTTAACTTTTAAAATATCTGTCAAACGATCTGCATCTTTCAATAAATGTGGATCGTATAAATCCTTTAAACTTCCATAGAGATATCTTTCAAATGCCGCCTCCCCGATCACCTCACGGTTTCGGATAAGACGCGCTGTGACAGGGCTGATCCCGAACTCTTTTCCAAGCTTTTCAAAATCAGCCCCTTTGTTGATTACAAACCATTTTTCCATGTAACACCTGCTGCCTGTTTTTTCTTATGAATTTATCTTTTAATAATGCACTTCCATCAGCATCAGTCCACATGCCGGTGCTGTATAGCCTGCGTTCTCCCGGTTTTTGCTCTCTAAGATCTGCGGCAGCTCCTCCGGCGCTCTCCTGCCATCCCCGACCTCGATCAGCGTACCCGTCAGGATCCGCACCATATTTTGCAAAAATCCATTCCCCCGGTAATCGATCCAGAGATCATTCCCTTTCTTCGTAAAATTGATCTCATAAATTGTGCGGACTGCCGTTTTTTTCATTTTCTTATTTCCGCAAAATGAAGTAAAATCATGTGTTCCGATCAGATAGGAAGCAGCTTCTTTCATGCGTTCCACATCGAGTGTTTTCTCATACTGGTACTCATATTTCCGCTCGAAAACATCCGAGATCTCTCCCATATGGATGTGATAGCGGTAGGTCTTTTTCTTTGCGGCGTAACGGCTGTGAAAACGCTCGTCCACCTGCTCAACCGCAATAACGGCAATGTCATCCGGCAGATAATGATTCAGATAGGACAGGATCTTTCCCTCCGTAAAATGCTCCTCAATATGAAAATTTGCCACCTGGCCTTTGGCATGCACGCCCGCATCCGTTCTCCCCGAACCGATGACTTCCACCGCGTGTCCTGCCATCTGTCCCAGCACTGCTTCTATTTTTCCCTGAATGGTCAGCCCGGTGCTGTTCTGCCCCTGCCAGCCCTTGTATCTTGTCCCATCATACTGGATTGTGATTTTATAGTTGTTCATACTTTTTATCCCTGCTTTACTGCAATCTAAACTAACTTTTAGTTTAACACATTTTCTACTCAAATCCTAGTCTGCGATCTGTTCCTGAAACGTTTTTGTGCCGGGGAACTGAAAAATACCAATCCCCCGGCACATTTACTCCACATTTTATACCAGTTCTGCAATCCTTGTCACCGCAACATAGATCTCCGATATTTTATACCAGGTGCGGTAATCTACCACTCCCGTCACAGGCAAGCCAAAAATAGACTGGAATTTTTCTACTGCTGCCTTCGTTGCCTCTCCGTAAATCCCATCCGGTGTGATCGTCGGGATTGCCGGATAAGCCTGCGAGATTCTCGCTAACTGTTCCTGGATCTGCCGGACCTTATCTCCGGCAGCGCCCACTTCCAGATTATACCGCGGCCAGGATGCAGGGATACCGGAAATCTCCTCCGCTGTATTGATAAACATATTATCACCATAATAATAACGGAGAATTTCTATCGTTTCGTAGTTCTGATCCCCAAGATATTTGCTTCCCCACTGGCTCAGCCAGTTGCTGCACGTCACGCGCTGTCCGTCACAATACTGCGTCAGGATTGGCTGTCTCACATTCGGTCTGGAAAGATAATTCTGGAACATTTCCTCTACCACATCCGAGATACTCTGGAAAATATTTCTTCCATATACAAATTTCTGGTCATAAGCAGTGGATGTTGTGATGGTGAAGTTATAGCCTTTGTTCCGGTACCATTCCGTGTAAACCCTGTTTAACGTAAAGGACATGATCGCAAGGATATTGGCACGCAGCGTGCTGTCCGGCCACGTGCTGTATATCTCGCTGGATGCCACATTTTTGATGTAATCCCGGTAACGGACATAATAATTTGCCGCATTGGGATCCGATGGCGGTCCGTCATGAACAACAACAAATTCCGGGATCACCACTTTACTCAGCACGATCTCCCCTGAGTCGGAGACAGGCTTGATCTCGGACTCTGCTATTTTTGCCGGGAAATTGCCAAACAACGTATTGACCGGAATCACAATGGAATCTATTTGATTTTCTTCCTCATTTTCTTCCGCCATTCGCACCTGTTGCAATGCGAGCTGCTCTGAAAAAACCTGAACGCCCGAAATACTGACGGGACGATATCCCGGTGCGGTAACTTTGACTGTATATTGGGCAAATGGTTGATTTTCGGAGGGTTCCATCGAGTATTCAAGCGGAGGCGCATCAAGCGTAAGTTTTTCCGACATTCCCGAATCATCCGCGCTTACCTCCTCCACCGTGGAATCCGGATCTCCAGAATAGGAAATGGTGATTCTTGCTCCCTCAATCGGTCTTCTGGTCCGGTTTGTAAGTACTTCTACTTTGAGGCTTCCTTTATCTACAGCCTCTGTCTGGGCATATTTGATATCTGGCATGAACAACCTCTTCATACATTTCCTTATATTATATGCTCAGACATGCAATCCTGTTCTGCTTCCTGTGCAAAACATTCGATTTCCCAACTTCTCAATTTTTATTTCCGTTCTTTATCAGAATCCCCCAAATCTTAATCCTTACTCTACCGTAACTACCTTCGCTAAATTTCTTGGCTTATCAACATCAAATCCCTTATCGGATGACACGTAATATGCCAAAAGCTGTAATGCAACCGATGCAGGTAAAACCATAAATTCATCCTGCATATCCGGAAGCTTGATCACCTGATATTCGGTATCAAGATCACCGGAAAGTGCCTCTTTGATAAATAATACAATATCTGCACCTCTGGATTTTACTTCCTTAATATTGGAAAGCTCTTTTGACATGAGTTTTTCCTGTGTTACCGTTGCAACAACTGGTGTGTTAGTCGTGATCAGTGCAATTGGTCCGTGTTTTAATTCGCCGGAGGCATAAGCCTCAGAGTGAATATAAGAAACCTCTTTCAGTTTCAATGATCCTTCCAGTAAAATAGAGTAATCCAGTCCACGTCCGATCATAAACAGATCCTTTGCTTCCAGAATCTTCTTTGCGATCACATGGATGTCACGTCTTTTCTCCAATACTTTCTGCATCACTTCCGGAACACGCTCTAATTCTGCGATAAAGCTCTTTGTCTGCTCCTCTGTGTAGACACCTCGCAATAATGCCATTTTTGCAACCACAAGATAAAATACGGAAAGCTGTGTTGTGTAAGCTTTTGTACTTGCCACTGCAATTTCAGGTCCTGCTGCGGTGTATAACACATAATCACTTTCTCTTGCAATGGAAGAACCTTTTACGTTGATAACGGATAAACATTTTGCGCCCTGTCTCTTCGCATATTTTAATGCTTCCAAGGTATCAATTGTCTCACCGGACTGTGATACTGCGATCACCAATGTTTTCTCATCAATGACCGGATCGGAATACATAAACTCTGATGCAAGTTCTACGTCCATCTGCACATGAACGATAGATTTTACCAGAGCCTGTGCCACAAGTCCCGCATGCATGGCTGTTCCGCATGCTACCACACAAATTCTGTCACAGTCTGTAAAAAGAGAATCCGGCACACCATCCGAGGTAAAATCAGGCAGACCGTTCACGATACGGTCTTTGATCGTATTCCTGATTGCTTCCGGCTGCTCCATAATCTCTTTTTCCATATAAAATGGATAACCATTCTTTCCCGCGCTGTTCAACTCCCAGTCAACGGACAAAAATTCCGGTTCTACCACATTGTCATTTAAATCCGTAAGTACCACATGATCTTTGTGCAACTCTAAAATGTGATATTCCGGTACAACAAAGTATTCATTTGTAAAACGGCAGAGTGCAGTCAGATCTGATGCAAGCATTGCTCCCTCTTTGCATATGGTTGCAACGATCGGGCTGACATTCCGGATCGAGTAGATCACATCCGGCTGATCTTCAAACAGAATCACAAGCGCAAATGTACCCTTTAATTTGCTCACTGTTTTTTTGATCGCTTCCTTTGGATCTCCCTTGTAATAATGATTTAATAATGCAGCCGCAACTTCACTATCTGTTTCAGAATGAAGGATTTCCTGCAAATCGTAATCGGCGATCAGCTCACGATAGTTTTCGATGATCCCGTTATGAACCAGGGTCACTTTTCCCTGCTGATGCGGATGTGCATTCTGGTCTGTAACTCCACCGTGAGTTGCCCATCTTGTATGTCCGATACCGCAGGCAGACAAAATCTTCTTTGAATCACAAATTGCTCTTAAATCACTTACTCTTCCGGCACATTTATAAACATTTGTCACATGGGAAGTTTCGTCTTTCACTGCAATACCCGCACTGTCATATCCACGATACTCTAATAATTCCAACGCATCTAATAAAACATCTTTTACGTTTTCACTGCCTGTATAACCTATAATTCCACACATATTAAATTTCCTCTTCTTTTCTATTTAAAATTTAAATCATATTCGAATTCAATTGTCCCATTATACCGTATTTGTTTTGCAGTCACCTGCATATTTGCCGGCATATCTCGCACTGGGAGGTACGAAAGGGCGTCCGCCGAATTTTCGATAACCCTTTTCCTCGTTAACCTGTGTATGGTCGTCCTCACAGGTACATGGCGCTAGAAGAGAAACCTAAATGTCTGCAATCAGTCACAGACAGGATTGCATATCTGAAAATATAAACCTTATTCGATTATCAATGTGCTATATATATTGTAAATGCCTTCATAAATGCTGCTACATCTATGAAGGCATCTATAACATGATTACTATACTATGATATGCGAAAAATGTCCAGAAGTTATTTTACTTCTACTGTCCAGCCATATTTATCCGGGATTCTTCCCCACTGGATGCCGGTTAAGGTATCATATAATTTCTGTGTCAGTTCTCCAATCTCAAAGTTGTTGACTGTCACAACATCATCTTTGTAACGGAGCTCTCCGACTGGTGAGATAACAGCTGCTGTACCTGTACCAAATACCTCTTCCAATGTACCGTCATGTCCGGCTTTCATCAGATCATCTACGGAAAGTCTTGTCTCATTTACTTTGTAACCCCAGTCACGAAGCAGATGGATCATGGAATCTCTTGTAACACCCGGAAGAACGGTTCCTTCGATTGGTGCTGTGTAGATTTCACCGGCAATTTTGAACATGATGTTCATGGTTCCAACTTCCTCTACATATTTACGATGCTCACCATCTAACCAGAGAACCTGTGCATAACCAAGTTTTTCTGCTTTCACCTGTCCCAGAATAGAACCTGCGTAGTTACCACCACATTTTGTAAAGCCTGTACCACCTTTTACAGCACGGACAAGTTCATCCTCAACCAGAATCTTAACCGGATTAAGACCTGCTGCATAGTAAGCACCTACCGGACAGCAGATAATCATAAACTTGTATGCGTTTGCCATATGTACGCCGAGTGCTGCTTCTGTTGCAAACATAAATGGTCTGATATAAAGGGAAGTGTTTGGTTCAGATGGAACCCAGTCAGCTTCTACTTTTACAAGTGCTTCCACTGCTTCGACAAACATATCAACTGGGAATTCCGGCATGCAAAGTCTTGCGTTGGAATTGATCATTCTCTTTGCGTTCATCTCTGGACGGAACAGCTGGATTTTTCCTTCTGCTGTACGGTATGCTTTCATACCTTCAAATGTTTCCTGTGCATAGTGAAGTGTCACACATGCCGGATCCATTGTGATAGGTCCTTCCGGAACGATTCTTGCATCTTTCCATCCGTCTTCTTTTGTCCAATCCATGACAAACATGTAATCTGTCATATACTTGCCAAAACCAAGATTCTTCTGGTCTGGTTTCTCCTTTAATACCGGTCTTTTTTCAAATCTGATATCCATAATATCCTCCTTTTCCCATTACACTTTTGGGAAATTAACTTTGACAACCATTATGATACTTTCTTTTTTTCATGTCAAGATTATTCCGAAGCCTTATGTTATGTATAACTATCAGTTATTATCCATTTTATTTTCTATAACCTGATTTTATTTTCTTTTTCAAGTGACTTTTCCACTCTCCTGTAATATAATAAAAATACCTAAAAAATTTTGAGAGGTGATCCCTATGCATACATTTCAGCCAATTCCAGTTGACATGCTGGACATGAATCCATTTACAAAAATCGGCAAAGAATGGGCGCTGCTCACAGCCGGAAATAAACAGGAATCCAATACAATGACCATTAGCTGGGGCGGTGTTGGTGTTTTATGGGGCAAAAATGTTGTCTATGTTTTTGTCCGTGATTCCAGATATACCAAGGAACTGATCGATGCGGGAGACTTTTTCTCCCTTACATTTGTAAGTGACCAGTACCGCGATGCCTTGAATTACTGTGGCTCCCATTCCGGCCGGAACGAGGATAAGATTGCAAACGCAGGGCTTACCGTGGACTACCGGCATGGAATCCCATACATTGACGAGGGAAATCTTGTTTTGGTCTGTGAAAAAATGTCTGCTACCAGAATCACGGATGATTCCTTCCTCGATTCCGAGATTGCTGACAAATGGTACAAAGACGGCGATATGCACACCATGTACGTTGGACAGATCATTGATGTGCTCGCAAGATGATCATTTCTGCTAAACTCTTATTTTTTTGCAAAACGCTGCATTCCTAAACCACAAAAGCCTCCCGGCAAAAATGATCCGGATTGCCTTTCATCGCAATTCCCACATTTTTATCGGGAGGCTTTTTTACTCATGAAGCAGATAACCACTTCTTATTCAACAAAAAAATTTATTTTATTTCAATGGATATTTCTCTGTCAAAGATTTCACGATCGCCTTTGCCTTGTCAGCTGCCGGCTCACCCTCTTTGATCATCATTGCGATTGCCTCTGCGATCTGATCCATATCATCCGTGTTTAATCCGCGGGAAGTTACCGCCGGAGTTCCAAGACGTACACCACTTGTCACAAATGGAGATTTCGGGTCGTTTGGAATGGTATTCTTATTGCAGGTAATGTTGACGGAATCCAGAAGTTTCTCAACTGCTTTTCCGGTAAGATCATAATTGGTCAGATCTACGAGCATGAGGTGATTGTCTGTTCCACCGGATACGATCTTAATTCCACGATCCATCAGTCCCTTGCAGAGTGCCTGTGCGTTGTCAATAATATTCTGCTGGTAAACCTTAAATTCCGGCTGCAATGCCTCTTTGAAGCAGACTGCCTTGGCTGCGATCACATGCATCAGTGGTCCGCCCTGAATACCCGGGAAGATTGCTTTGTTAAAGTTATACTTGTCCGCAACTTCCTGACTGCTCAAAATCATTCCGCCTCTCGGTCCGCGCAGTGTCTTGTGTGTTGTGGTCGTCACAACGTGTGCATATGGAATTGGGCTTGGATGAAGTCCTGCTGCCACAAGTCCTGCAATATGCGCCATATCGACCATGAGCACTGCACCACATGCGTCTGCAATCTCACGGAATCTCTTGAAATCAATGGTTCTCGCATAAGCGGATGCCCCTGCTATGATCATTTTTGGTTTACATTCCATTGCAAGTTCTTCCACTTTATCATAATCAATGAATCCCTCGTCATTGACACCATATGGTACTACATGAAAATAACTTCCGGAAAAATTGACCGGAGAACCATGTGTCAGATGTCCACCATGGTCTAAGTTCATTCCCATGATTGTATCACCCGGTTTTAAAATTGCAAACTGTACCGCCATATTTGCCTGCGCACCGGAATGTGGCTGCACATTGACATACTCACACCCAAATAATTCTTTTGCGCGCTCTCTTGCCAGTTCTTCCACAACGTCCACGCACTCGCAGCCACCGTAATATCTCTTTCCCGGATAACCTTCCGCATATTTATTCGTCAGGACACTTCCCATTGCTGACATAACCGCCGGGCTTACCCAGTTTTCGGATGCGATCAGCTCAATATGACTGTTCTGTCTGTCAAGTTCATCGGTAATTGCCTGTGCAACTTCCATATCCACTGCCTGAATATCTTCTAATGTGTACATAAAATCCTCCTTGTCCTTCGACGGAAAATATATTTTCATTCTATCAGCTTTATCTTTTGATCATCTGAAAATTGATTTTCCCCAGTTGTCTTTTTGACAGAGACATATGTCTTTGCCAGATTTTAAACTTCATTATAAAGGACTTTCTGAAAATATTCAATTGCTAATTTATTTTTCTATTTCTTATAAAACATCGCAAACCATGCATTTATCACATCCCAAACCCATGCATATTCCCGATCAATGCCGTAATGCATATCTGTAAGATCAGGATAAGCGGCATTCCTACCACAAAATACCAGTGCTTTGTCTTATGATGAAACAGATACATGCCGGCCCACGTTCCGACACTGCCGCCTAAAATACTCACAAGGAAAAGTGTTTTCTCCGGTATCCGCCATGCATGATGTCTCGCCTTGCTTTTGTCCATTGCCATCACTGCAAGTCCAATGAGATTCATAACGATCAGATAGATCCAAAGTCCTTTTTGCATTCTCCTGCCTCCCTTCTTTTTTCCTGTAAATGTGAACTACAAAAACGGCCGCCAGAAAAGGCAGCCGTTTTCTTATTTCACAACTATTTTGTTGCTTTATTTTTTCCAAAATGTACTTTCATGACATACCATAACTCTGTTGCGATGCAGATAGAAGAATAAGCACCACATACAAGACCTGCCATAAGTGGAAGTGAGAAGTCACGGATACTTGCCACACCTAAAATGTAAAGCATTACGACCATAATAAAAGTTGTAATAGAAGTATTGATACTTCTGGACAATGTCTGTGTCAGACTCTTATTTGCAACTTCACGCAATTCCTCCGCAGTCTGTTTTCCGGTCTTTAATGCAAGATTCTCACGGATACGGTCAAAGATAACGATCGTATCATTGATAGAGTAACCTACGATGGTAAGAACACATGCAATAAAGGTACTTCCTACAGAAATACGCACAAGTGCATATACTGTGATCACAACAAGAACGTCATGAACCAATGCAAGGATCGCACTTGCTGCAAATCTGATATCTTTAAAACGGAACCAGATGTAAAGTAACATAAAGATACAGGACACGATAACCGCTTTCAATGCATCGGAACGCATCTCACCACTGATGGTAGAACTGATACTCTGGGAAGTGATGGTGGATGCATCCACGTCACAATTTTCTGCCAGTGTATCTTCCAATTCCTGACGCTCATCAAGACTTAAGGTACGTGTCTTAATTGTAACCTGAGTTGTTCCTTCTACTTTTGTTGCCTGCACATCGGAATCCCCGGTTACTTTTTCCACATAAGGAATGATGTCATTCTCGATATCCTCGATGGTCATATCTTTGCCAAAATCAGCCGTTGTGGAAGTTCCACCCATAAAGTCAAGACCATAGTTCAATGCCTTGCCCTCTGTTGCGGAATGTACTCCCATACTGATCAGTCCGGCAGCGATAATGATACCGGAAATTGTAAAGAATACTGCTTTTTTTCCAATAAAATCAATGCTCTTTCTCTCTTTTGCACGACCGTAAAGTTTTTCACTCTTCAGTCCCAATGCATACAGAGAATACAGAATGTATCTGGTCACAACCATCGCTGTAAAAAGGGAAAGGATGATACCGATCATTAATGTATAGGCAAAGCCTTTTACGGTACCGGAACCTAACGCCATAAGCACAACAGATGCGATCAGGGTTGTAATGTTACCATCTAAGATAGCTGACATTGCTTTCTGGAAACCGATCTTCATAGATGTCTGGACCGATTTTCCGGTTGCGATTTCCTCACGGATACGTGCAAATACGATAACGTTCGCATCCACCGCCATACCGATGCCAAGGATAATACCTGCGATACCCGGAAGCGTCAGTGTAATATCGAATAAATATAAGGTTGCGATCACTAAAGTTGTATAAATTGCAAGTGCTAAGGATGCTGCAATACCCGGTACTGCGTACATCACGATCATAAATACCATGACGATTGCAAGACCGATCGCACCTGCTTTTAAACTGGAGGCGATCGCCTGGCTTCCCAACTGTGCTCCTACGACAGAGGACTCTAACTCGGAAAGCTGTAAAGAAAGAGAACCGATACGGATCTGCGTTGCAAGTGTCTCAGCCTCTTCGAAGTCTGCCATACCTGTGATCTGTGCCTCACCGCCTGTGATAGCTGTCTGTACACGTGGATAACTGATGGTCTCTCCATCGTATACGATAGGAAGGTTTTTACCAATGTTTTCAGAAGTTACTTCTCCGAAAATCTTTGCACCCTCATCGGTCAGTTTTAAGGCAACCACATACTCTTTGTTGCCATACGTGTCTGTCTGGGTTGCAGCCTGTGCGTCTGCGACCATATCACCGGTCATAAATACCGTTCCATCCGGCATCTGGAACTCCAGGGAACCCGGATTACCAAGATCCTCTAAAATCTGGTTTGCATCCTGCACACCAGGGATCTCAACCGTAATTCTGTCGTCTCCAACCTGATATACGGAAGCTTCTGTACTATAACTGTCTACACGTTTCTGAAGTTTATAAATGGTATCACTCATATCTTCAGCACTTGGATTCTCGTCCACTACCTGATAAGTAATGGAAACACCACCGGAGAGATCCAGTCCCAGAGGAATTGACATATCTTCGCCGATTCCGGTGGATGAAAGAATAATTGATGCATAATAAGCAAGTCCCACAAACGCTGCAAGGATCACTGCCAATATGACTGCTGCTTTACTCTTTTTCATTGTTTTACCCTTCCTTTATTCTTCGTCTGCCTCAGCAGCCTTAATCATGATTGCGCATTCGATACGCTTTTTCTGAAGTGCACATCCGATGTCGTATGCATTATGGATGTCTCCATGGAAATTATAGGAGTTTGCTGCACATCCGCCACTGCAATAAAATTTTGCAAAACAATTACGGCATTTTTCTTTCGCATAAACATTGCAGCACTTAAATTCATCACAGATATCCTGACGTTTGATACCCTCGTCCACATTTCCAAGCAGGAAATCCTCATTTCCAACAAACTGATGACAAGGATAAAGGTCACCCCAAGGTGTCACTGCCAGATACTCTGTTCCTGAACCACAGCCGGAAAGACGTTTTGCCACGCACGGTCCACCCTCCAGATCTATCATAAAATGGAAGAAATTGAAATCATTTCCATTTTTATGTCTCTTTACCATCTCAGCAGCCAGCTTGTCATATTCCTCATAAAGCTGTGGAAGGTCTTCCTCACGGATCGCATAATCCTCGGTCGGCTGTGCCACTACAGGTTCTACTGAGATCTGTTTGAATCCAAGATCTGCCAGATGCAGCACATCATTGGAGAAATCAAGGTTATTGTGTGTGAAAGTACCTCTCACATAATACTTGTCCTGATTGCGGCTCTCTGCAAATTTCTGGAACTTCGGCACGATCAGGTCATAGCTTCCCGCTCCCTTGCGGAATGGTCTCATATGATCATGGACTTCTTTTCTTCCGTCAATGCTTAAAACCACATTGCCCATTTCTTTGTTGGCAAATTCCATGATCTCATCGTTTAATAAAACGCCGTTTGTAGTAAGTGTAAAACGAAAGTTCTTGTTGTGGATCTTCTCCTGCTCTCTTCCGTAGGCTACGAGGTCTTTTACAACCTGCCAGTTCATAAGAGGTTCTCCACCAAAGAAATCCACCTCTAAGTTTCTTCTGTTACCGGAATTTGCGATCAGGAAATCCAATGCTTTTTTACCGGTCTCAAAGGACATCAATGCCCTTCTTCCATGATACTCGCCCTCTTCTGCAAAGCAGTAACGACAGGCAAGATTGCAGTCATGTGCGATATGTAAACAAAGGGCTTTTACAACGGTCGGGCGCTTTTTGAAATCCATCATATAGTTTTCATAGGTGTCCTTTGTGAAAAGTTCCTCATTTTTGATCAATGTCTGAACTTCGTCAATCGCTTCTTCTACTTCTTCTTTTCCATATTTGCCGGATAATGCAGTTACAATCTCTTCCGCAGAGGTATCTGCTACGTTCTCACGTGCAGCATACATCTCAATGACATCATATGTCACATCGTCAACTACGTGGATTGCACCGCTGTTTACATCCAGAACAATATCATAGCCGTTGTTCTTATACTGATGAACCACTATAATATTTCCTCACTTTCTATCATCTTTTCCTCATAATATGTGCAATCATTACACATATCTATAACGTACAAATGACCGCACGCTGCGCGAACGGTCGTTTGTGAGTGTCATTATTCACTTTTGAGTTAAAACTTATCTGTTCTCGCAAGTCTGGTTTCCTACTGTGCAGGATGTCTTACAAGCAGACTGGCAGGATGTCTGACATTCGCCGCATCCACCTTTTTTTACTGTGTTCTGTAATTTTCTAGTATTTAATGTTTTAACGTGTTTCATGATTATTTCTCCTTTAAAAATCTTTTTTCGCTGTTTTATAGTATAACACATAGTTTTTCATAAGAAAAGCATTTTTTTAACTGATCATGCCGCCGGCAGTTCCCGCACACGCACAGAGCACCCAGGTTGTGATCATTTTCACCGGTTCAATGCCTGCTCCCCCCTTTATGATCAGTGAGACGGCAAACAAAATTCCAAAATAAACCGTTCCTGCCACAAATCCCCAGAGGAACTTTTTATCCCTGATCTTTTTTCCCATCAGAATGCCTCCAGTCAGCCCCGTTATGATATAAATAACGATCACTGCCACTTTGACAACTGCCTCCGAGAGCTCCAGCCGGTATAAAAGCAATGCCAGAAACAATAACAATAACGCACTTATGATAAACATGATAAAAAGAACCATTGCCAGCACTTTTGCCGGGTTTTCCTTTGCATCTCTCGCCCTTAATCTCAATCCTGTTCCCAATCCGCCACCGCCAGACTTTCACTTCTGTCTATATATATGAAGCAATCCGGCTGCTTATGCGGATTTTTTTAAATGAGCGCTTATGTCCTGCCGTGGCAGATGAAAGTTTTCTTCTTTTTTACAGGTAACGGATGCTGTAAGAAGCCTCAAATGTCTGCTCCGGCTCCACTGCGTTCTCGTATGCCCGTTCCTCTAATGTACCATCAAAATCATCTGCATCACATCTTCCATACCACGGTTCAATGCAGACAAACGGTGCGTCTTTTCCTTCCGGTGACCAGATCGCAAATAAAGGTGCATCAAAATCCATAGTCACATAAGGCTTTCCATCCGGTGTGACCAGTGAAACTTCCCCGGTCTGTTTTCCTTCCACCATATAAGTGCAGCGGTCAAAAAATCCCGGTGTAAAGTACACTTTCTCATCCTCCAGCGGGATTACAATATCTTCACTCATTACTGCCAGTCCGGTATCCGGTGTATTTCCATGATGATGCACTTCCTTTAGTCCTGCAAATTGCAGACCATATCCAAGCTTATTTTCTTCGCCGTTAAATGGGCATAAGAAAGCCGGATGTGCGCCGATGGAAAAATATAAGGTCTTTGTATCCGGATTTTCCACTTTCCACATGACTTTTAATTCATTGCCTGTCAAATTGTATCCAATTTTCAAAACAAACGCGAATGGATACTTTTCCATCGTTTCCTCATTGGAATGTAAGGAAAACCAGATGGTATCCTCTGTCCTGGATTCCATGGTATGTTCCATATCCCTTGCAAAACCGTGCTGTCCTATTGCATACGTTTTTCCGCCATAGCGGTATTCTTTATTTCTGCAGTTCCCCACAAACGGAAACAACACAGGGGAGGTTCTTCCCCAATATTTTTTGTCCGCATACCACATGTACTCTTTATCGTCGGATTTTCTCTTTACGGATTTTAGTTCTGCCCCAAAAGAATCGATCTCCACGCGCAATGTGTCATTTTCCAAAACATATCTCATACAATCCATCTCCTTGTCATCTAAATATCGTAGCAGGCAATTGCGAAACTCATCCTACTCTTCTTTCAATTGTTCAAAATCAACAAAATTTTCGAAAACACGCTCCCGCTACGTGTCGCTGGTAACGGTACTAAGAAGCCAGTCACGATTGACATCGTACCTGCCTTCTAAGTACCAATCGAACTTGTTCGATTTTGGCTCACCCAGTGTTTTCTCAAGCTTTTGTTAATTTTTCACAATTCAATTTAGATTTTCATGAGTTTCGCAATTGTCTAAAAATATCGTAGATGACAAAAAACACAATTGTTTTCGCAATCACCTACGATATGAAACTCAATTTTATAATTCGCAGTTGTTGACAGTTCTTGGGAATGGGATCACGTCACGGATATTGGACATACCTGTTAAGTACATTACGCAACGCTCAAATCCCAGTCCGAATCCTGCATGTCTTGCAGAACCGTATTTACGGAGGTCAAGATAGAAACCGTAATCTTCCTCTTTCAGTCCAAGTTCATTGATCCTTGCAAGTAATTTTTCGTAATCATCCTCTCTCTGGCTTCCTCCGATGATCTCACCGATGCCAGGAACCAGACAGTCTACTGCTGCAACTGTTTTTCCGTCCGGATTCAGCTTCATGTAGAAAGCTTTGATTTCCTTTGGATAATCAGTTACAAATACCGGGCGTTTGAATACCTGCTCGGTCAGATAACGCTCATGCTCGGTCTGAAGGTCACAGCCCCAGGATACTTTGTAATCAAATTTATCGTTGTTCTTCTCTAAGATTTCAACTGCTTCTGTATAAGTCACACGTGCGAAATCAGAGTTTGCAACATGCTGTAATCTCTCTAACAGCCCTTTATCGATAAAGCTGTTGAAGAATGCCATCTCTTCCGGTGCATTCTCTAATACATAGTTGATGACATATTTTAACATGCTCTCAGCTAAGATCATGTCATCCTCTAAATCTGCAAATGCGATCTCCGGCTCGATCATCCAGAACTCTGCTGCGTGTCTTGTCGTGTTGGAGTTTTCTGCACGAAAAGTAGGTCCAAAGGTATAGATGTTCTTAAATGCCATCGCATAAGTCTCACCGTTCAACTGTCCGCTTACGGTAAGATTGGTTGGTTTATTAAAGAAGTCTTTGCTGTAATCTACTTTTCCATCCTCTGTCATTGGAAGATTGTTCATGTCAAGTGTTGTTACCTGGAACATCTCACCTGCACCCTCACAGTCACTTCCGGTGATCAGTGGTGTGTGTACATACACGAAATCCCTCTCCTGGAAAAATTTATGGATTGCATAAGCACAGAGGGAACGTACACGGAACACTGCCTCAAATGTATTGGTTCTCGGTCTTAAGTGTGAAATTGTTCTTAAATATTCAAAGCTGTGTTTTTTCTTCTGTAATGGATAATCCGGTGTAGATGGTCCTTCTACTTCCACTTTTTCAGCCTGAATCTCAAATGGCTGCTTTGTGCCCGGAGTTGCAACTAATTTACCGGTAACGATGATCGCTGCTCCGACATTTAATTTTTCTACCTCTTCAAAATTTTCCAGAACATCGGAATAAACAACCTGGACCGGCTCAAAAAAAGTTCCATCGTTTACCACGATAAATCCAAAGTTTTTGGAGTTACGGATGTTTCTCACCCAGCCACCGATCGCGATGGTCTGATCCACATACTCATCCTGTCTGCGGAATAAATCTCTTACATTTACTAATTCCATTTTTCTACTCTCCCTTTCTCTCATCAACGTCTGTCGACTCTTTTATGATCTCATACCTCTGTTTCGGTATCGTTTTCTTATTCTTCTGTGCTATCTGCGGATTCTGTACTTTCCACAGACTCTGTCGTTTCTTCTACTGCGTTCTCCGTAATCTCTGCTGTCTCTGCCAATTTATCTAAAACTAATCCTGCAAGATAAATCACACGGATCTGATTCTTTCCGTAAACATAATCGCCATAACCATAGTTACTATATAACGTATCAGCATCACCGAAACCGCCGCTGCTTACGATCGTGCTTACATAATCTTCAAACTCCGTATCGTCAATCTGGATATCTTCTTTTTCTGCAATGGCTTTTACGATCAGTTCTAACCTGATACTGCTCTCCACACTGTCAGACCATTCCTGCTCGATGCTCTCTTCTGTATAGCCGTAAGAGCTGAGTACCGTTTCCATCTGGCTCTCATCCCCGGAGCAATAACGGTCAATGAAATTGGCACGGATCGCTTCGATCACATCAGATCTGTAATCTGCCGGCATATCAACGGTACAATTTTCTAACAGATAATCCTCCAAAGCGGAGTAAACATCATTTTTATGAGTGCTCTCTGCGCTGGACTCCAGATACTGGCGTACCTGCTTGTACACTCCATCCACGGAATCCGCACCAAACTGTTTCGATGCAAATTCATCATCCATCGTATCCATGGTCACTTCCTTCTGGATAGAATTGACCGTAAACGTAAATACAACTTCTTTTCCGGCAAGATCCGGGTTATTTGGGTATTCATCCGGGAACGTCACATTAGAATCGATCACATCGCCTACTGATGCACCGATCAGTCCGTCTGTAAATCCATCAATGTAACCGGAACCGCTTGTGGAAGAATTGTTGGACACATCAATATTCTGATCCTCTGCTGTTCCACCGCTGAACGCCTCACCGTCTAATTTTCCGACATAGTCTACGTTTACAATGTCGCCCTCTTCCACTGTTGTCTTGTCCGGATCAGCCGTATAAAAAGGTCCTCCCTGTGTAAAAATCTTTTCCACATAATCAAGCACATCCTGATCTGTGACGTCATAATCTCCTGAAATCGTAACCGGGATTGCACTGTAGTCACACAATGTCACATAATCCGATCCCTTCAGATCATATTGTGCAAGCGGAACTGCCGGCACCTCTTCTGTGCTTTCGGTGTTCTCTACTGCTTCCGTTGCCTCAACTGATTCACCTTTGCTGCCGCATCCTGTCATGCTGATCGCTGTGGATACACACAATAAAAGTGCTAACACTCTCTTTTTCATTTAATCTTACCTTTCTTTTCCTCATTTCCTTTTCCGGCTTTTCTGCCGGAAATCCAAAAGACGGAGTCTGCCGTCTAACTTTTATAACATATCACAATTTTCCCTAAAATAAAAGGTATTTCCCCAAAATCACATTGCTTTTTCCAAAAATCAATGCTACAATAAAACACGAATTTGAAATTAGGGAGGATTTTCGTTGTGAGTCCAGTAACAATTGTATTATTAGTTATTTTAGCAGTGCTTATTGCTGCAACAATTGCTTTATATTTCCTCGGAAAGAAAGCTCAGAAGAGAAAAGACGAGCAGGATGCACAGCTTGCTGCAACTGCACAGACTGTTACCATGTTGATTATTGATAAGAAGAGGATGCGTCTGAACCAGTCCGGTCTGCCACAGGCAGTCATTGACCAGACACCAAAGCTTATGCGCCGTTCCAAGCTTCCGATCGTAAAGGCTAAGGTCGGACCAAAGGTTATGACTCTGATCGCTGATGATGCATGTTTTGATATGATCCCTGTGAAAAAAGAAGTCAAAGCTACAGTAAGTGGTATTTATATCACGAAAGTTACCGGTGTCCGCGGTCCATTAGAGAAACCGGAAGGCAAAGTAAGCTGGAGAACCAAGTTAAAGAGAAAAGCTGAGAGCGCCAACAAAGAACTTCAGAAAGAGAAAAAATCTATGAATGAAGAAAAGGCCGCTAAGAAATCTAAGACAAAATAAGAATGAATGGGAAAGGCTTCCAGCCCGAATGGGTTGGAAGCCTTTTTTCACTTCTTCCTTATTTCTTCAATACAAATGAAGCTTTATTATCTGTCGAACTATCTTTTCCGATAAATATTTCGAATTCTCCTGCTTCGCTCTCATAGATTCCATTCTCCGTCAAGAAAAGAAGCTGTTGTTCTGTTATGGTAAAGACTACCTTCTTTTCCTCTCCCGGACGAAGCGTAACCTTCTTAAAATCTTTCAATTCTCTGACCGGACGCACTACAGAAGCCGCAATATCATGGATATAAAGCTGCAGGGTTTCTGTTCCCGTGCAATTTCCTGTATTTTTTACAGTTACCTCCGCTTCGATCTGTCCCGATGTATCCATCCATGTCCGATCCAAATGAATATCTGATACCTCAAATGTTGTGTAACTCAGACCGTATCCAAATGGATACAATGGCTCATTTGGAATATCCAGATATTTCGAGCGGAATCTGTCTTTATCTTTGCCTTCTACATGTGGGCGTCCTGTTGAATATTCATTATAATGTACCGGAACCTGTCCTACACAGTATGGAAAACTCATCGGCAGTTTTCCGCTTGGATTATATTTTCCAAATAAAGTGTCCGCAATTGCCCTCGCTCCTTCTGTTCCAGGCAGCCACACCTGAAGGATGGCTTTTGCCTTTTTGTTTATTTCACGTATGTCTAACGGGCGTCCTGAAAATAAAACCACTACAATATTTTGATTGACTTCCGCAATTCTATCAAGCAATGCTTCCTGTACCTCAGGGATTCTGATATTTGCGTTACTGGTTGCTTCACCCGACTGTAAACGGTCTTCTCCTATTGCAAGTACAACAATATCTGCCTCTTTTGCTGCCTGTACTGCCTCACGCAGCATATGATCCTCCTGCTCCTGCGTATAAGATTGCTGCTGCTGTTCTCCAAATCCTTCCAGACATACATCCGCCCCTAACATTGGTGATCCCTGGCAAAATGTACTGTTTTCTGAAACGTACTGTTCCTGTACTGCCTCATGCAGCGTCATAACATCTTTTGCATCTGCGATAAATGACCAGGCACCAAACAGGTTTCTGTTATCTACATACGGACCAATAAAGGCGATCTTTTTCTGTTGATCTAAAGGCAGGATATGTTCCTCATTTTTCAACAAAACAAAAGATTTCTTTGCAGCTTCCCTAGCCAGTTTCCGGTGTTCCTCACATAAAATATATTCCTGTTCTTTTTTCTGATCTGCATCTTTATATGGATTCTCAAAGAGTCCCAGCTTATTTTTAAGCCGCTGAATACGAAGACATGCCTCATCTATAAGCTCTTCTCTTATTTTTCCATCCCTGACCATCTGACACAGATTTTCACTGTAAATTCCTGTCATCATGTCAATATCTACGCCTGCTTCCACTGCACGCACTGCTGCTTCTTCTCTGTCTGCACAATATCCGTGATAAATGGTCTCCTCGATGGCTGCCCAGTCTGATATAAGTACACCATCGAACTTCATCTGCTCTCTTAAAATGTCCCGCATCAACTTTTTATTTCCGGTTGCCGGGATTCCGTTAACTGTATTAAAAGATGTCATAACAAGAGCTGCACCTGCATCTATTCCAGCCTGATACGATGGCAGATAGAACTCTCTGAATGTATGTTCTGAAAGTTCTACCGTATTATAATCTCTCCCTGCTGTCGGTGCACCATATCCCGCAAAATGTTTGACACATGCTGCAATTGCATAGTTATCTTTCAAGCTGTTTCCCTGAAATCCACGCACCATTGCTGCACAGAATAGACTGTTCAGGTAAGGATCTTCTCCCGTTGATTCCATGACACGTCCCCACCTTGCATCTCTTACCAGATCTGTCATAGGTGCAAATGTCACATGAAGACCGCTAACCGAAGCCTCCTTTGCTGCCACAGATGCACACTGTTCTGACAATTCCGGTTCAAAGGAAGCTCCCTGCGCAAGCGGAATTGGAAACACCGTCTTATAACCATTTATGACATCTAGCATAAACAGCAATGGAATATGGTGCGGATGCTTTTCCATATAGTTTTTTTGTATACTTTTCAGGGTTTCAGCGCCCATGGATCCGATGACTGATCCTGCAAGATTTACATTGTCTTCTGTAAATCCCTTATCTGCCATAGGACCTGTGACAACGATTTCACCATTAAAAAATCCTCCTGTCACCTGACTCATCTGATTTACTTTTTCTTCCAGAGACATGTCTCTCAAAAGTTCTGTTAATTTCTGTTCTGTCATACGTGTGTTTCCTCTCCAAATTTCCTTCTATATTCCAGTGGTGTCAATCCTGTATTCTCCTTAAACATTTTTGTAAAATAGGAAAAATTACTATATCCAATATGTAATGAAACCGTATTGATTGGAATGCTGCTGCCACACAAAAGTTTTTTTGCTTCGTCTACCCTTTTCTGCAATATATAATTGCTTATAGATACTCCCTTTTCTTTTTTGAACATCCGAGACATATAGTCTGTATTCAAATAGACTAATTCTGCCAGTTCATCTCTGTGTATCTCTTCCCTGAAATGACTGTCAATATATGTACATATCTGATCTGCGACAGAGTCTTCTTTTGTGATATATAATTTATATCCAACCGCTTTCCGCATCAGATTTTCTACATACTCCATCATTTCGTTAAATCCATTTACAGCACCGAGCATGTAATTCTCACTCTCTTTATCTGAAAAAAGTGCATTGGCATAAATCCCCATCTCTGACAGCCATACATACACCATCTGTGTAACATCCGTCCTTAATGACAGCAAAAACTGCCGTGTGATCATCTCATTCTTCCTGACTGTCTCCAGATAACTGCGTATGCTTGCTATGACTGCTTCCACTTCCTCCCCTGCCAAAAGGGTTTTCCATGTATCCAGCTCCGGATTTTTATAGACTGTTCCACTTGGCTGGAACTCATACAGATATATAACCTCATTCCATACCGACAGACTGCTTTCACGCATCTTCTGCAAATCGTCAGCCTGTGCGGTCACTTCAGAAAATCCACTCCAAGTTCCCGCTCCACACCAAAAATAGGAATGTACATGATCTGTCATCCATTGCACAAAATGATTGAGCAGATCTTTTTCCCTTATTTTTTCTCCTTCCTCCGGCATTTTATCCGTTGACAGAACCACCCAGTATCGACATTCGTTTTCACAAAATACGGTGTCCACTCTGGCATAAAAGGAATTAAATAACTCCGTCAACACATTTTGCATGACAAATTCGATGGTGGAAGGTTCCCACTTTTGTGTCTCTTCCGCTTTATGATCCATATAAAAGCAGATCAGTTTAAAATATATCAATCCATCCTGATACAGATCCATCCTTTTTGCGGATTCGCAGAACTGGTTTTGTGTCATGTTACCGCTCAATAAATTTCTCCAGATATCCTTTTGCAGGATTGTCCGGTCTTTTTCCCACTGCTCACTCGCTTCTGTAAGTTTTTCGATATGTTTTTCCTGAAGCACTGCCTGTTCTGCTTTTTTTAATGCTTCTTCCAGTTTTTCAAAATCAATTGGTTTTAGCAGATATTCAACGCTTTCCAGCTGTATCGCACGTCTTGCATAGTCAAATTCCGCATAACTGGTCAGAAAAATAACCTGTATCCTGAAATTCTGCTCCCTCACCCATTGCACCAGATCAAATCCTGTTGCAGCAGGCATCACAATATCACTGATAATAATGTCCATTTTAACAGCTGTTATAATTTCCTGCGCCTGTTTCATTGTAAATGCTGTATAAATCTCAGTAATACCTGTCCGCTCCCAGCAGATATTTTTCTTTATACTTTCAATCACATAACGTTCATCATCCACCAGCAATAATTTCATTCCTGTGTATCGCTCCTTCCGATTTTATATGGAACATGAATATCCACAACGGCACCACCTAATGGACTATTGCTGAAATGGATCTCTCCCTGATCCCCATAATAATACTGAAACCGCCTCATACAGTTCCAAATACCGATATGTTTTCCATTGTCAGAAATGTTTTGTCCATTTTGTAGTTTACATAATATTTCGTCCGGAAATCCCTTTCCCGTATCCGAGATAAAAATATTAACGTATTTTTCATCGTCCCTGTCCTCAGGATATACCGTAACTGAGATCAGCATTTTTTCATCTGCCATCAATGCCTGTTTTGCAGCATTTTCAACATAAACCTGTATTAAGAATGGAAATATCTCCGCATCTGCCACTTCATCATGAACTTCAATATAATAGGTAAACTTATCCGGATACCTCAGCAGCAGGATTTTTAAATAATCTTCACAATGCTTTGATTCCGCTAAAACCGGAACTCTGTCCGTTGTATTCCGAAAAATATATGAAAGATAATCCGAAGTGATTTTTGTCATTGCCCTTGCGTGTTCATAATCGCCAAAGTCGATCATGCTGTAAATAAAGTTCAGGCAATTCAAATAAAAATGCGGCCGGATCTGCATTTTCAGATAATCCATCTCAATTTTCTGTTTCTCTAATTCCCGTTCATATAGCGTGATCTTCAATTTGCGGATCTGATGGATCATTGTACGGAATTTTCCATCAATCTGCTCTAATTCAAGCAGATTTCCTTCCGTCATGTTCAGCATATATCCACCCTCATCATATTGCTGAAGGTTTTGTGTGAACACTTTAAGCGGTTTCATAATATTGGAATACACATGAAAAAGCAATATCCCACTCATAATAAGAATCATAAAGATCAATACTGTCATCCCGAGCAGACTTCCCGCCATCAGGCTTAAGACACCGCCTAAAGAAATCCCGATCCTGATCTCAAAGGGTGCTCTGGATAATCCCTGACGGATCGTATAAGTATTTTTGGTATTCATACTTTGCGGCTCTGATATGATTCCGCTCTGGTCTAACATACCTATACAGACCTCATCCTGATCGACAAGGCTTACATATCCATGCTTTCCCAACGAAAGCTTTGAGAATGGTTCTAAGATACTTTTTACATTTACAATGCATCCTAATGCAATTCCATTTTTTTGTGCAATTTTACAGATATATACCTCATTATCGCACTCCAAAACATCCCACTTCCGCTTCACTGCATATGTCTTTTCATCTAATTTGTCTATCTGTTCACGGATAGATGCTGCAATATCAGATGACATTGTGTAATTTCCGTCCGAAGACAGGGAAAGCTGATATAATTTATCCGTATCATGTGTGTATAAAAAAATCCTGTATTCCGTTCCATATTCCCATGCCGAAGAAAAATATTCTTCTCTGAGTTTTCCGATCGCATACTCCGAATAATCCCCATTCTTCATCAGATTTACATTTCCCCAGAACGTGGAATTTGTCTCATTGGTATCCATGATCGTAGAAAAAAGATTCCGGCTGATCCTCAAAAAACGATTGTCAAGCTCCTGCGCATACAACTGTGCCATCTGGCTCATCTGTTCGTAAATCTGCCCACTTGTTTTGTTTAAAACATAAGTGCATCCTCCCAGAATAATTACCAGAATGACTGTCATTAAAATTAATATTTGCTTACTCTGTTGTGCTAAAGATTTCTTTTTTCGTCTTTTTAAATTCATCTTTTTTCCAAACGCCATGATATTCCTTTAACCTTTTACTGCCCCTAGCGTAATACCCTCTGCGAAATATTTCTGTAAAAACGGATAAATGATAAATAATGGAAGCATTGCTATAAAAGCAATTGCCATCCTTATGGACGTTGTCGGAAGTTTTGCAACTTCTGCCCCTATATTTCCGGCAACCTTACCGCTTGCAAGATACTGGATATCAGTGATCATCTGATTCAAAAGATTCTGGATACTATATAATTTCTGTCCCTGATTTCCTGATAAATAGTATAAACCATTTGTCCAGTCATTCCAATATGCCAGTGCCGAAAATAATCCCATGGTTACAAGGATAGGTTTACCAAGTGGAAACGTAATCTGAAAAAAGATTTTTGCATGTCCTGCGCCATCAATTTTTGCCGCTTCATACAATGCTTCCGGAATACTTGTCATAAAATAGCTCCGTATCATCAGCACATTGTTCGCACTCAGCAACAAATTAGGAATTATCAGTGCCCATATTGTATTTTTTATATGAAAATAATTTACATACATCAGATATGTAGGTACTAAACCGCCATTAAATAACATTGTAAAAAATACAAAAAAAGTAATCTGCCTTCTATAAGGCAATGTCTTCACAGACAGCGGATATGCCAGTAATGCTGAAAACATCAGATTAAAAAAGGTACCTACTACTGTAATAAGAATTGTAACGCCATACGCACGGAGTATTTTCTCTCCCTGTCTGATAATATACTGATATGCATAAAAGCTTATTTTTTCCGGGAAAAAGGAATATCCATTCCGGATCAACACTGTTTCATCCGTGATGGATGAAATAAATACCAGCAAAAATGGTAAAATAATAGTCAATGTCATCACTATCAGTATCAGATTGATCCAAAACTGGTATCTCTTTGTTTTTTTTGAATTTGTCATAATGGACTCTCCTCCTAAAACAATGCTCTGTCTTTATCTACACGTCTAACGATCCAGTTACTTAACATGACAATGACAAAACCTACTAATGACTGGTATACACCCGCTGCGGATGACATACTGATATTTCCCTGTTCGATCAATGCACGATATACATACGTATCAATTACGTTTGTTGTTGGGAACAACACACCGGAGTTCATCGGAACCTGATAAAATAATCCAAAATCAGAATAGAAGATTCTTCCAATGCTCAATAATAACAGCGTAATGATTGTCGGTACCAGGCATGGCAATGTGATTTTTGTGATTTCCTGCCACTTTGTAGCTCCATCCAGTCTTGCTGCTTCATAATAAGTCGGATCAATACCGATCAGAGATGCAATATAAATCAGGCATCCGTATCCCACTCCTTTCCAGCAGTTTGCAATGATAAGAATCGCCGGCCAGTATTTTGGTTTCTGATACCACTGGATCGGATCTATATGCAGTAATGGCAGGATCGTATTGTTTACAAGACCATTTTCAGCACTTAAAAGTGCATACACAATATAGCTCAGAATGACCATCGACATCAAAAATGGCAATAATATAGCACTCTGGTATATTTTTTTCATTTTTGTGTTCTTAACTTCACAGATTAAAATTGCGATTGCAATTCCAACGACCATATTGACAAGAATAAAAGCTATATTATATAGCAATGTATTTCTTGTAATAATCCAGGCATCTTTTGACGAGAACAAAAATTTAAAATTATCCAGTCCTGCCCACGGGCTTGCCAAAATTCCTTTTGAAAAATTCAACTTTTTGAAAGCAAGTATAATACCTGTCATCGGAAGATAATTATTGATCAGCAGATATAATAATCCCGGAAGCATCATCAGATAGAGCGGCAGATATTCCTTAACTTTGTTCTTTTTCTTCTTCATAAGTTTCTCCTTTTATGAAAAAAGTCCCACGCTTTATCTGTGGGACTTCCCTTCTGAACCTAATTATTTTGCTGCAAGAAAAGCATCTAACTGTTCCTGTTTTGCCTGGATCACTTCATTGATTCCCGCATCATCTAATGCTTCTAACAATTCCGGAATAAGTTCATCTGGATCTCCGGAACCGCTGTAAAGTGCTCCGCTGTATTGTTTTACAATATTGGAAAGAGCTGCGATCTCACTTGAACAATTACTGCTGTCAAATAAAAATCCTACTGCTTTGGAGCTCTTTGCAGAACCGTTAAATTCTTCCATTTTTTCCCATAATTGCGGATCTGAACCAGTCCATTTATAAGCAATAAACTGATTTGGCAATTCCCATCCAAGGTTTAAGTTATAGCCTGCATTATCAGAAGTGATTCCTTCCGGGAAATTGATAATGCCATTATCAGCATCTTCTATCACATAGTCTTTATCCTGTTCACCCCAGTTTAAAAGATTCATGATCTCTGAACTTCCGTAGATATAATCCAGTACTTCCATTGTTTTCTCCGGATTTTCTGAATTCTGGGCAATTGAGAATGTAACACCATTATAGGATGAGCTATTTATGATCGGTTCATTATAAAATGGCACGATCTCAAAATCATAGCCGGTGGAGCTTTCAAATTCTACCGGTGTTCCAGGATGATAAGAAAAAAACAGTGAAAATAAATTTCCAGCCTTGCATACTGTTCTCCAGTTCTCTGTGTTGGTTCCTGCATCCTGGCTGATATATCCCTTCTGATACCAGTCATGCAGCATGGTAGTTGTATCTTTAAACCAGTCTGTCGCAAAGAAGTTTTCTAATTTTGTGCTGTTCGTCTGATCCATGAGTACACCAAGATAATTGTTATCTGACAGAGTATCTCCACGGAATAATCTTGTAGCCGGTGCATCATTCTCACTGCTCGAATATAACATTGTCATATCCGGCTCTCCCGCTTTTACTGTCTCAAAAACACTTTCCAGATCTTTTGGTTCTTTAATCTGTGTTGTATCAATATTGTACTTTTCCACCAGATCTTTTCTCATAAATATGGCAGGAATACTTCCTCGTTCAATCTGATTTGGCACGCCATATACAAAGCCTTCGATCTGATTGATCTTAGCTATATCCTCTCCATAAATCTGTTTGATGTTTGTTCCATATTTATCAATCAGTTCAGACATGTCTACAATCTGTCCTGCATTCATATACTGCACTGCATTGGTTGCCTGGGTATAAAAGACATCAATTTTTTCATCCCCTGATAACATAAGCTGTAACTGCTGGCTTGCACTTGCCCACGGCAGCACAACAATATCAAGATTCGCATTAAGTTCCGGTTCAAGAATCTCATTGATTTTTTGTTCGATTCTTTCTTCATCCGGCTGTGTGCTTCCATTCAGAACCATGGTAACTGTATATGGTTCATCCCCATTACCGTTATTTTTAGCTGAATCCTTTGATTCTCCTGCATCTGAATTTCCGCATGCTGTCATGGACACAACCATAGACAAAGTAAGCATAGCTGCTAGAATTCTTTTTTTCATACATTTTCTCCTCTCTGTGACAGTGTGATTTATGTCCACCTCTCTTCTGGTGTATCTTTATATTAATCATTTTCTTTCATCATCTCTATAACTGAACTGACTCGTCAATATCACTCTTTTGACTCTTTTAAATTACTGCCGGTGCGGAATAATACTCTTCTCCTGTGTCCAGACATATGGCGGCGAGTCTTCCACCCGGATAAGATGCCCCGCAATCAATATATACCCATCTACACCATCCTTGTAAAACTCATTTATTCAAATTGATTTTGTTAAAATTGATTTGAATAAAAAATATGCACTGCGAACATTCTATTTTTATGAATAAGAGCCATCCGCTGTGGATGGCTCAATATAAACTCAAATTCTAAAATCCTTCGTATCCTTCGACATGATATTCATGGAAATGCTGCACTCTGCCAGATGTTCATAATTGACTTCCAGCTTATAATCGACCTTGATGTCAATGTTGTCTTCTGTCTCATCCATAAAGTGAATCCAATGTAAGCAGCAAAACATCCTCATCCGCCAATTCTGTCTTTTTCATAGAATTCTTTTAAGGATGCTAACTCTCTTTCTCTGCCAATAAACATAGAAATCACCTTTCTGCAAATTTAGTTTATTTTTATTCAAATTGATTTTGTTAAAATTGATTTGAATAGAATATAACCTATCATATGATATCTCGCAATCCTCTTTTAGTTTTCCCTGACAGCATGGTACAATAATTCAGCTTCGTCAAAAGAAGATGGACTATAATACACATCAATTCCATCACTAGCTTTTTCTAAAATGTAATACTCAAAAATAACCGTATCATCTTCATACACCTGTGCCGGGTATTCCAGATATACTTTGTTTTCCTCTTCATTTTTTACATTTGTTTCATTTGCCAGAAATCTATAGATATCCTCCGATTCATAATCAGAAAGATCAATGCCATTCTCTGTCGCTTCAATCATTAATCGACCTGTTCCATAATCGGAAGTATAATGATACGTTCCGATCATTTCTGATAATTTTTCAAAATCCTGTATGTGTTTCTCTGTATTATCTGTCGTTTCTGTATGAACTACAATTTCTGTTGGTGTGACTCTTTCTATAACATCATCCTGCGTATCATTCAAGATATAGGTTATCTTGAAGTCGCTTCCTGAATTATTTCTGATGTACTCTGCCAGTTTCTTATTTTCACTCAAATCAACATAAACAAAATGTCCATATTGTAAATTGTCCTCTGCATACAAAAATTCAAGAGCAAACACATTATCCTCTTCAACTCCTGCATCCGCTGCATAAAAAACATGCTCTTTTCTATCCGCCTTTATATTTTCTGTCACATCCTCAGAAATAAGTTTTCTTATGCTATATCCATCGAAACAGCTATACGGATTTTTTATCAGATAAACCGTTAGTTTTTCTTTTTTTTTGTTATTTGTGCCATCACTCTGTAATTGCATATCTGCACTCAATACAATTTCACCATTATGAATTTCATACTCATAGTCTGTGATATTCCCAAAATTCATGCCACTTGTTGTATCTTGTACATTAATTTTTTCGTCCATATAATCTGAAAAATCCAGTTTCTTACCCGTGAGCGAATATTGAATATATTCCACCTGTTCCTGTGAGATAAAACCATTGTTTTTTGTTTCCTGTTCATCCATATATTGGAAAGAATATCTGGAATTTTGTATAAATCTAGCCAGAAATATATTTTTCCAATCTTCTCCATCTATAACAGTTTCATCAAAATCATGATAGCAGCATGCCAATTCTGTAATTGCGCCCCTCAAATCATCTCCAAGCTCAAAATCAGAAGGATACACATATTCATCAACATCCAACTTTTCATAGTCAAATATACTATCGTCTGATTTGTTGCTGGCTGTGCAGGCTGCAGCTAACATCATTACTGCAAACATCATACCGATTGTGAATACCATTTTACAATTTTTCATAATATATTACCTCAACTTCACGATTATCATATCATGTGCAAAAACGGCACATGATTGACATTCATCGTTCGCCGAATGCATAAATGCATTCTTCTCGCTTGCACTCCTTATATCCTAAAATCCTTCGTATCCTTCGACATGATATTCATGGAAATGCTGCACTCTGCCAGATGTTCATAATTGACTTCCAGCTTATAATCGACCTTGATGTCAATGTTGTCTTCTGTCTCATTCACTTTCACGTCTGTGGCGTTGATTCCGACCAGCAGATTTCCAAACGGTGTGTTGTAGTATGACATATTTTTCTTGTTTTTCTCAAACATCATATGCACATTGGTCACACCCTTTTTAGTGACATCCAGAAAATCATCATTTACTTTGATAACGCTTTTCGTCACGCCGTCAAAGCCTTCCTGCACTTCATCATACAGAATATAGTGCTTTCCATTTTTCTTATAGTAATTTCCGGTTGTGATAATCTCCACCGGGCCGTTATCCTGATCTTCTGCAAACTGTAAACCACTGATTTTCACAAGTACATCTTTTGTCATTTATGTAAACCTCTTTTCTATTTCTCGTCATTGTCTTTTCAAGCCATATATTAGCGTGTTTCTTATAATTTAGCAAGCGTAAGCTTTTTGAAACATTGTTTTCTTATAAGTGTGCTGCTTTATTTTAGTTTTCAGCCAGCTTCTCCAGATACGGATTCAGCCACGAAAAATATTTCATTCTGACCTGATAGTCTCCTTCTGCCAGCACCTTCTCATACTCTTCTTTGGTCAGTACTTCACGCAGCTTTTCTCCTGCTTCCTTATCGACCACCTCATACATGCTATCTGAAAAACACATGTTAGGATACATTACACACCACCAGTTATGTCCGTTTCCTTCTCCGATCACAATACGGAGTGCCTCGTAATCTCCCGCCGGAAATGTGTAGCTTCCATAGTTTTTTACCGGAAACGAAGTGTGTTCCAGCTCCGCTGTCACATCATAGTCATAACCGTTTTCTGCGATTATCTCTGCTGCGGCTTCCTCAATTTCACCGAGGCTCTGGCGCACAACCAGCTCACATTCTTCCAGATTTTCCACAGCTGTCAGTTTTTCCTGCATAAAACTTCCCACCGCATCACGCACTGCAAGTTTTAAGTTCTGGTCTGCCTCGCTGTCGCTGTTCGCCAGCACATGAAACCGCAGTACTTTGTCCGAAATCGTCTGCTGCAGTCTCGCCTGTCTTGTATACAAAATACCGCATCCCAATGCAGCGCACATCAGACTTCCAACTCCTATGTATCCGATCCATTTTTTTGCCATAATTCAAATCTCCTTTTCACTTGCCAAAATCAGATAAATGTAGATAATATTTATATTTATCAGGCTGTGTCGTTGCTTGCGAAACTCGCTCATAGAATATGTTATATTGCAAAAAATAAACAGAAATATAGTACCGCTGCGAGTGACACATAGCGGGAGCGTGTCTTGAATATTTTTGTTCATTTTTCGCAATCTTCATAACCTAAATTCGAGTTTCGCTCATCGACCTTCTATCCCTACATTGAATAATTCCCGAAAACTTTGCATTTATTCCGATTTCCAGTTTATTTTTACCAGATATTGGATTTTGATGTCTTTCTCATAAGCGGCAGGAGTGTTTTGATACTTAAAATACCATGTGCGGTTATCGGCGCCGAGATTCCGGTAACTGTTTGTGATGTCGATTTCTTTCTCAAGTGCATGTGAGGCGATCGCTTTCAGATAGTCCTCCATCCGGGTGTTGAGAAGCTGCTCTTTTTCACTTGCGGAAACTGTGCCGCTTAAGATTTCGCCTTCTCCTGTCACAGTCACTGTGACAACCTGCTCTGTCAGACCTCCGGCACCGATTTTTTCCGTTTCTTTGACTCGGCAGGAAGCTGTATCCACTTTCACATACAGTTCCGGTGCAAGTTGTAAGGTGTAATCATCCGCAAAGTTCTGTGTGAAGAATGCTGCACGTGCGGTATCCGTATCGACAAGCCCCGCCGCCCTTCCACGTTTCCAGACTTCGTAGGCTGTAATCTGCGGTTTCTCGGTATCATCCTCCACTGCCCCGGACTGCTCCCGCTCTATATCGACAAACGGAATATAAAGTGTCTCTAAGTGATTAGCGCGCTCCTCATAGAGCATGCCAAGCGTCGGGTAAGCTTTCTGGTCAATGCCCGATGTGTTTTCCAGCAGTTCTTCCAGATAATTTCCAAGCAGCACATCAAGTTCTCCCTCTGTCTGCGCCAGACGGTCACAGCTTTCCGTCGTCATCACATAAGCGTTCCACGGAACCTCTTTTTCCTGCTCCAGCATGGATAGCATATCTTCCACTTCCGCCTCTTTTTCCAGAAAAGACCTCTCAATGAGCACCACTTTCAAATGGTTGTAATCCACCTCTTTGTTTCCTGCATACTCATGATTCAGCCACACATTTTGGAAATCGTCCTGATCTCTGATATTCAAAAGAACCGGGAATGCCTTATCCTCAAGTTCTGCGACATTACACCCCTGTAAGAAAAGACACCCAAACAAAAAACATACCAGCACCAGCACACGCACTTTTTTATTATGTTTTTTTCTCTCTCCAGCCAGACACAACAGTACCGGCACGCCAACGACAAAAGGTGTTCCAATCTTCCACAACAGGAATGTCACGCAGTCCAAAAACTGCTGGTTTCTGTAAAACAGCACTGTCACGCCATACACCAGAAGAAGCAGAATGAGATACGGCAGCATTCTTTTTTTCCCTTCCAGATAACCGCCGCAGTCACGGATCACTTTTTCAGCCAGATTTCCACTGTAAAAAACCATGCTGTTTAGCATCGCATACAGCGTAAAAAACCAGATGCTGAACATAAAAGCATCCGTTCTCTTCAAAAATCCGCCCGTCACCTGCACGCGGCTCATCATCGTGACCGCCGGAAATTTCATCTGAGCCAGTGCCTCGACGCCAAACAGCCCGATCAGGATCAGATACAGTGCTGTAAATACGCCGCCGGAAAACCAGACCGCTTTTTCTGCTGCGCCAACGCCTTTCTTACGATCCGCAACATATTCTTTCAGAAACAGTACGATCGACACCATGGAATAACAGAAAAGCACATAATAGCTGCCGCTTAACACTTCTTTTCCATCCGCCACAAAAACCGGGCTCCAGTAGGCAGGCTTTACCTCCCTGCATGCCGCAAATAACATCAGAAAAAGCGGTATCATCAGAAACCAGAACAGTATCTCATACACTCTTGCCCTGCCCTCGATTCCACCTGCCATTCCATAAAATGCGAGCAGTAATATCAACAACAGCACCAGATAAAAGCTGACGTTTTCCACAAGCCCATTTAACATTAGCGTGGAAAACAGATACGCCGTGTACGAAGCCATGAGGATAAAGTATAGAAAATATCCGCCCCAAAGTACATAACCGCATATTTTTCCACACTTCTGCTTCAAAAAATCAGGATAACTTGTTTTCATGCCTTTCAACAGATATCTCAATAATTTCAAGTACAAAAACGTGGACAAAATCCCCGCCAGAATGCAGAAAATCCCGTCGCGTCCTGCCGTATCTGCAAGCATTGTCGGCAGCAGCAGCGTTCCCATTCCAAGAAAGTCATACGTCAGAAGGCGGAACACCTGTCTGCCTGAAATTTGATTGTTTTCTGAGAACATACTTCCCCCTATCTCTTCTAACATCTGCGCATTTTTTCATCAGATTTCCATTTATCTTAAGATAAAAACTTTTCTCAACCTATCTCTTCTTTGAAAACGTCAGCTTTGTCCGCTCCTTCGGGTTCGCATAAACCGGGCGCCTGCGCAATCTCCGTAAAGGCTGCCTCCAGATAAAATCCCGCTCATCCTCATAGTCATTCAGATCTGCACCCACGAATGGCATGAGATACGGGATGCCAAAGCTTGTCAGATGCGACAGATGGGTGAGCACCGCAAGCAGCCCAAGCAGCATGCCAAAGTAGCCAAGCCACGCACAGACCGCAATAAAAAAGAATTTCAGGATACGGAAGGCTGTGGCAAATTCTTCGTTCGGTATTGCAAAAGAACATAGCGCAGTAAAAGAGATGACGATCACCACGATCGGGCTGACCAGATTTGCCTCGACTGCCGCCTGTCCGATAATCAGGCCACCCACGATCCCGATGGTATTTCCCATCGCACCGGGAAGCCGCACGCCCGCCTCCCGCAAAAGTTCAAACGACAATTCCATGATAAGCACTTCCACGACTGCCGGAAATGGGACACCCTGCCTCGCCTCAGCAAACGACAAAAGTAGTGTAGTTGGAAGTATCTGTGTATGAAAATTAGTCACTGCAAGATAAAATCCCGGCAGCGTCATTGCAAAAAAGGATGCGAGATACCGCAGGATCCGCCCGAACGTCGCAATCTCAAAACGGCTGTAATAATCGTCACTGGTACGGATAAATGAATTGTAATCTGTCGGCAGTATCAGACCGATCGGAGAATTATCGCACATCACGATCACTCTGCCCTCTAATACCGCCATGGCCGCCCGGTCAGGACGCTGTGTTGTCTGAAACTGTGGAAATGGCGAATACCATTTTTTCTCTGCCAGCTGTTCTAACATTCCGCTGTCTAATATCCCATCAATCGTGAAATCCTGCAGCCTCTTTTCAATTTCTTTTACAAGTCCCGGATTCGCAAGATCCTCCACATACACAAGATAGACGTTCGTGTTCGATCTAATCCCGGCTTTCAGTCCTCTCACTTTCACACGGGGCGAACGGATCCTTTTCCGGATCAGCGCCGCATTCTGCTTCACGGAATCGCAGAAACCTTCGTTGGAACCGCGGATTACTTTTTCCGAATCAACCTCTGTGATCCCCATATTCGGATAACCGTCATCCGGTATTTTTACTGCCCGGTCAAAACCATCCACAAAAAGGATCGCCTCCCCGGTGAGCAGACCGCTCACAGCCTCCTCAATAGTCGGAAAATATGTTGCATCCGAAATTCCAAGCGCATTTTCCTGCAGTGTACAAAGGATCTCATCTCTTGTCAGTCCATTTAAGTATTTTAAAGTCTCTCCGAGTGCGGACGTTCCCATGTCCACGGACACTTCAATAAAGGTCAGATAACAGGCGGTATCCTGATTCCTGCCAAGCTTCATCTGCTTCTTTTTAATGTCCGCACAGTCATGAAAATAAAATTCCATTTCCTCTATATTTTGCGTTAAATCCGTCGATACCGGACATTTCTGATTTTCCGACATTTCCAGCTTGTTTCCTTTCTATTAATTCCCCCTAATACGAAAGAGGATAAGCAAAATGCTTATCCTCTTTCTAGTCTGTACGGTTTTCCATTTTTTATGCAGTTTTCCTGTCCTCCGGGCAGTTACTTCTTATTCCTGCTCCTGGATCATAGCCTTAACTGCGACTGCCTGATTCTTCACATGCTGGTGCATCGTCTCTGTCACCTGCGTTTTGTTCTTACGGACTAACCCTTCCACAATATCTTTATGTTCTTTCATCAATGTCGGATAGTTATTCTCATCTTTCAGATATTCCACACGATAGCGGTACATCTGCTCCCGGAGGTTATTTAACATATTCACAAGCTTCGGGTTACCGGTTGACTGGTAAATAATATCGTGAAACTTTACATCCGCCTCTGCGATTTTTTTCACATTATCTGTCTTGGTGGATTCCTCAAACTCATGCATGGTCGCAACCAGCTCTTCTAACTGTTCCTCAGAAATCTGCTCACATGCAATTTTTGCCGCAAGCTCATCTAACGCTTCGCGGATCTGAAGGACATCCTCCATATCTTTCTCCGTCATTTTGGCAACTTCCGCGCCTTTTCTTGGGATCGTAACGGCAAGTCCCTCCTGCTCAAGCATACGGATCGCCTCACGGATCGGTGTACGGCTGACACCAAGTTTTGCCGCAAGCTGCAGCTCCATCAGCCGCTCGCCCGGTTTTAATTCCCCTTTTAAAATAGCCTCTCTTAACGTGTTAAACACAACATCTCTCAGCGGAAGATACGCATCCATATTCAATGTTAAATCTTCTGTCATCTTTGATACCATGCCTTTCTACTTACGCGCGTTATTATAAATACTCGTTAAATATACCTGTTTTGCAAGACCGGAGGCTTTCATCGCCTCGTATGCCTCTACTGCCGTCGCTTCCTTGTCAAAAAGACCGAAAACCGTCGGACCACTGCCACTCATCATGGCATTCACAGCGCCATGCTCCATCATGTGATCTTTGATGTCTGCGATCACAGGATAAGCCGGGATTGTCACTGTCTCTAAGACATTTCCCATATCTGCTGCAATTTTATATAAATCTTTCTCTCTGATATCTGCCACAAGCCGGTCAATATCCGGGTGTACCATATCAGAGCCTAACTTCAGATTGTCATAGACGAACTTAGTAGAAACACTGATCTGCGGTTTTGCGATCAAAACAGGACATTTCACCATCGGCGGAAGCTTCGAAAGCTTCTCTCCTATGCCCTCTGCCAAAGCCGTTCCACGCATAATGCAGTACGGAACGTCTGCACCGATCTTCACACCGCGCTCCATCAGTTCTTCCCTTGTCAGTCCCAGATCAAAAATCTGGTTCATACCATATAACACTGCCGCTGCGTCCGTGCTTCCCCCTGCCATCCCGGCAGCTACCGGAATGTACTTGTGCAGCCATACATGCACGCCATCTTTTATCGCAAACTCATCCTGCAAAAGCTTTGCCGCTTTATAGACAAGATTGTTCTCATTCGTCGGCAAAAAAGAAAGATTCGTTTCCATCGTGATCTCACCGGAAGTATTCTTCGAGATCTCCAGCCTGTCAAACAAATGAATGGTCTGCATCACCATGCGGACCTCATGATAACCATCCTCTCTTTTTCGTACCACATCCAGCCCAAGATTGATCTTAGCCAGCGCCTTTACTGAAATATCCTTCATCGGTTAGTTTCTCCTTACCAAAATCGTCGCTAACACGCATTGATTGTACCTAAAATAAAACTTGTTTTTTTTGTGTTTTTTGTATACAATTAGTATCTTATCATTTTATGTCCAAAAGGTCAATCGGCACTAAACTTTTTTCTTTGCCAGTCCGATATAATTAACAGAACCATGGAAGGTTAATAACTATTCATTCAGGTGGCTGAACATTTTGTTTTCTGTAAAAACAAATGCATCCAGCTTCGCCAGACAAGGAGGATCATATGGCAATCAATTCCATTAACACTGTGACTGCTGCCGCAGCAGCATCTACACAGACAACAACAAAATCAGCAGAAAAGACATCCGAGACAACGAAAAAGGCAGCTTCTTCCAAGACAGCTTCCGGTGTCATTTACGAGAAGAGTTCTGACTCCAGGACAGACAAGGCTTCCAATAAAACAACAAGCAAGACCGACAACGCAGCGATCGTTGCAAAGTTAAAAGCTGACGCAGAGCAGCGCACTGCACAGCTCCGCAGCATCGTTGAGCAGATGATGACCAAGCAGGGTGTTGCGATCGGCACCGCAGATGATATGTGGAAATTCCTTGCAAAAGGTGATTTTACCGTATCAGCTGATGTGAAAGCACAGGCACAGGCAGATATCGCGGACGACGGTTACTGGGGTGTAGAGCAGACTTCTGACCGTATTCTTGATTTTGCAAAAGCTTTATCCGGTGATGATCCTGACAAGGCAGACGCTATGTTAGAAGCTTTCAAGAAAGGTTTCGAACAGGCAACCAAAGCATGGGGAGATAAACTTCCGGATATTTCCCAGAGAACCTACGACGCAGTTGTCGAGAAATTCAACAAATGGAAAAACGGAACAGAGGATGCTTCCACTGAGGCATAATTCATAAAGAAAAGACCTGCGTGTACCTATGTCATGCGAACATCATGACATTGTACACACAGGTCTTTTTCTTTTGCTTTTCAGCGGTTAAAAACTTACTATTATTCTCCTAAAAGCTTCTCAATGCTTGCGAGCTTGACACAGACAACAAAGATGTCGATCGCAGTCGTAAGATCTTCCAGGCTAGGATAGGATGGTGAGATACGGATGACAGAATCATGCGGATCTTTTCCATATGGGAAAGGCGCACCCGCCGGAGTCATCACAACCCCTGCTTTTTTTGCTTTTGCCACAACATTTTTTGCACATCCATCCAGTGTCTCATATGTGATGAAGTATCCACCCTTCGGGCTGTACCAGCTTCCGGCTCCGAGTCCTTTTAACTCTCTTTCAAATGTATCCAGGATCATTTCAAATTTTGGACGAAGAGAATCTGCGTGTTTGCGCATATGCTCTGTGATTCCGTGGATATCTTTGAAGAAACGGACATGGCGCAGCTGGTTTACCTTATCATGACCGATGGTCTGGATCTTCAACTGTTTCTTGATATCCTCTAAGTTGTTGGCAGAAGTTGCGATCGCTGCCACACCGGAACCAGGGAATGTGATCTTGCTTGTAGAACAGAATTTGTAAACCATATCCGGGTTTCCTGCTCTCTTGCATTCTTTTAAGATCTCGATCAGATGATCCTGATTAATATCATATAAATGATGCACGCAGTATGCGTTATCCCAGTAAATACGGAAATCTTTTGCTGCCGGTTTTAATCTTGCAAAACGGCGGACCGTCTCATCCGAATAAGTGATTCCCTGTGGATTGGAATATTTTGGCACACACCAGATACCTTTGATCGCCTCATCTTTGCTCACAAGGTCTTCCACCATATCCATATCCGGTCCGGTCGGAAGCATCGGTACGTTGATCATCTCAATGCCGAAATATTCTGTGATCGCAAAATGTCTGTCATATCCCGGTACCGGGCACAAAAATTTTACTTTATCTAATTTGCACCATGGAGTATTTCCCATTACACCGTGCGTCATGGAACGGGAGATGGTGTCATACATAATGTTAAGGCTTGAGTTACCATAAATGATGATATTGTCCGGATTACACTCGATCATATCACCGATAAGCTGTTTTGCTTCACTGATACCGTCCAGCACACCATAGTTTCTGCAGTCTGTACCATCATCACAGGTCAGATCAACACCGGAAGTCAGTACATCCATCATTCCCATCGAAAGGTCTAACTGTTCCTGGGATGGCTTACCTCTGGACATATCAAGTTTTAAGCCTCTCTGCTGGAATTTTTTGTATTCCGCTTCCAATCCTTCCTTCTCTTTCAATAACTCTTCTTTTGTCATTTCCTCGTAGGACTTCATCTCTAATTCCTCCTGCTTTTTAATATATGTAAAGATCCAATACCGGAAAAATGTGCTCTGCTCATCAGCCTGTGAAACAGAGATCATCTCATGCCCGGAATGTTCTCTTACTCCTCTTCTGGCTCACCCTTGATCTTTTTGAAATATTCACGGATCTTCTTCTCGTAGCCGTTCTCACCCGGAACGTAGAACTTCCGGTCTGTCAGTCCGTCCGGCAGATATTGCTGCTCCACATAATGATCCGGATAATCATGTGCATATTTATATCCAACACCATGCCCCAGTTTTCCGGATGACTTGTAATGTGCATCCTGTAAATGAACCGGGATCGGCGCTGTTTTCGTATTCTTTACTGCTTCCATCGCATCGAAGATCGCATTGACTGCCGAGTTGCTCTTTGGCGCACTTGCCACATACGTGACCGCCTGCGACAAAATAATCTGTGCCTCCGGCATACCGATACGCTCAACTGCCTGTGCTGCCGATGTTGCGACAACGAGTGCCATCGGATCGGCATTGCTCACATCCTCCGCTGCGCAGATCATAATCCTTCTTGCGATGAACTTAATATCTTCCCCCGCATAAAGCATTCTGGCAAGATAATAAACTGCTGCATCCGGGTCAGAGCCGCGCATGCTTTTGATAAACGCAGAGACTGTATCGTAATGGTTATCTCCTGTTTTATCATAGCGCACCACACGTTTCTGGATACATTCACTAGCTACCTCAAGTGTGATATGGATTTTTCCATCATCACTCCGCTCCGTTGTCAGAATGCCAAGTTCGATCGCTGTGAGCGCTGCTCTTGCGTCTCCGTTTGCCACATCCGCAAGAAAATCCAGTGCCTCTTCCTCAATGACTGCATCGTAAGCGCCCATTCCTTTTTCTTTATCATTCACCGCCCTGAGGATCAGTGTCTTAATATCTTCCGTGGACAGATTCTTCAGCTCAAAAATAATGGAACGGGACAAAAGCGCTCCATTCACCTCAAAATATGGATTCTCGGTCGTTGCACCAATTAAGATCACGGTTCCGTCCTCCACAAACGGAAGGAGATAGTCCTGCTGTCCCTTGTTGAAGCGGTGGATCTCATCGATAAACAGGATCGTCTTTTTGCCGTACATGCCCTGATTGTTCTTCGCCTGCGCAATGACATCCTCCATGTCTTTTTTCCCGGCGGAAGTTGCGTTGATCTGAAGGAACTCAGCGCTTGTGGTATTGGCAATGACCTTTGCCAGTGTCGTTTTTCCGGTTCCCGGCGGTCCATATAAAATAATGGAACTCAACTTGTCAGCCTTGATCGCACGGTAAAGCAGCTTGTCTTTTCCGATGATATGCTGCTGCCCTACCATCTCATCCAGCGTCGCTGGACGAAGTCTGGAAGCTAACGGCGATTCCTTTTCCCTGTTCTGTTCTCTCATATAATCAAATAAATCCATACAAAAAACCTTTCTTCTTGTCCGTGTAGTGCGTACACTTGACCATATTGAATATTCTAATTTCAAAACTTGCAATATTTGAGATCATAAATTCAATTTTTAGTATTTTATTCCAAAAATATGACGGATTTTATTCGTGAAAATTCATCGCAATTATTACATTACATGAATTTGCCCTGTTTGACAAGTGGATATTTCATTTTATCTTATTTTCCACGATTAAATTATGTTTTCTATAAGTTTTGCAATTACCTATATTGTCATTTTGACCTGTGTCATGTTTCTGAATTTAATGATATTATTGCATACATAGCCCTGCAAAAGCAACCTGTTTTATGTGGGGATATCCAACGAGCAGGAGGCGGTGTCTAACCGCCATCCTCTCAAAATATTTTCTCTGAACTCTTTGTGCCTATCGTTGAAATAAACTCTCCTTATGGGTATAATATAAAGAAATTACCAATACCTCAAAGGAGGGATTTTATGATAGAACAGCTAATTGCTGAAGCAACCGAATGTGATTTCAAAGTTGCACTTGAAATAAAGAAACCCAAAAGCTGGTTAAAAAGTGTTAGTTCCTTTTCTAATGGAATCGGCGGAACTCTGTTTTTCGGAATCTCTGATGACCGGAAACCTATCGGCTTGTCCGATGTTCAAAAGGATGCTGAGGCGATCAGCCGCTTAATCAAAGAACGAATCACACCATTACCTCAGTTTATCTTAAAACCATTACAGGAAGATGGTAAAAATCTATTAGCTCTGGAGGTTTCTCCCGGCCGCAGCACCCCATATTATTACAAGGCAGACGGAGTGATGGAAGCATATATCCGTGTTGGAAATGAAAGCGTAATTGCCCCGGATTACATTGTAAATGAATTGATCTTAAAGGGAACCAATCAGTCCTTTGATACCCTAACAACAGACGCGGTAAAAAAGGATTACAGCTTTACACTTCTGGAAGCAACCTATCTGGAACGGACTGGTCTCCGCTTTGAGCCATCCGATTATGTCTCCTTCGGTTTGGCTGACAAAAATGGGTTCTTGACCAATGCCGGAAAGCTCATGACCGATCAGCACACAGTTTATAACTCCCGTATGTTCTGTACCCGGTGGAATGGCTTGGAAAAAGGCTCTATCTTTGATGATGCACTGGACGATAAAGAATACGAAGGGAATCTGATTTATCTACTGAAAAGCGGCAGTGAATTTATTCGCAATAATTCCAAAGTCCGTTTTGTCAAAGAGGCACAGTATCGTGTAGACAAGCCGGATTATGCTGAACGAGCTGTGACAGAGGCTCTTGTCAATGCGCTTATCCATCGTGATTATATTGTGCTTGGCAGCGAAATCCATATTGATATGTTTGATGATCGGGTGGAAATCACATCTCCGGGCGGTATGTTTGGCGGCGGCTCAATTCAGGAATACGATATTTACAGTATCCGTTCCATGCGACGAAACCCTGTGATTGCTGACCTGTTCCACCGCATGAAATACATGGAACGCCGTGGAAGTGGTCTACGCAAAATCGTCAGTGAAACTGAAAAACTACCAGGATATTCAGAAATATATAAACCTGAATTCTTCTCGACAGCAACAGATTTCAGAGTTATTTTGAAAAATGTGAATTACCATCTTAGTCAGAAAGACTTAGTCAGTGACCAAGATTGTGACCAAGTTAGTGATCAAGATAGATCACAGGACATCCTACACGCAGTCTTGGATTTTTGTATAACAGAAAAAAGCAAACAAGAAATTTGCTCGTTTATTGGTTATCGAAATCTCACTTATTTTACAAGAAAATATTTGAATCCTCTACTGGCAAGTGGTCAGCTTAAAATGACTATTCCAGATAAGCCAAACAGTCGAAAACAAAAATATATTACTGTTCATTCCGAATAAATTCCATCTCACGATGGACACCCTTACCTTCGGCTATATCCTTCCCACTACCGGGCGGATTCGGGACTTTAACCCATTAGAAACGTGCGCCGCTAGGCGCACAACAACAAAAAATCTGGCCGCTGATGCGGTCAGACTTTTTGTTGTTTGTCTTATGGTATCTGTAATTACTGTAACAGAGAAAGAACACCCTGTGTAGACTGGTTAGCCTGTGCAAGCATAGACTGACCTGCCTGTGCAAGAATGTTGTTCTTGCTGTAGTTAACCATCTCTTCAGCCATATCTGTATCACGGATACGGGATTCAGCGGATGTTGTATTCTCAACAACGTTATCTAAGTTGTCGATTGTATGCTCTAATCTGTTCTGAACAGCACCGAGAGCGGAACGCTGAGAAGAAACTTTTGCAATGGCATCAGAAATAGCATCAATTGCATAAGTAGCTGCTGCACCTGTTTCATCATTCACATTAATTCCTTTAATTCCAAGTCCTGCTGATGACATAGAATCAATATTAACACTAATCTTATTTGTCATATCTGCATCTGCACCTACATGAAGATTGAATGATAAAGAAGTTGCTACATCTACAGTTCCCTGTTTAATCTCAAATGTACCGTCTCCATTATTCTTTACAGAAGCAGCTTTTTCAGCACCGATAGAACTTGCATCCTTCAGCGCATCAGCCATTTTCTCGTATGCTTCCTGAATCGTGATATCTTTGTCATTTCCACTGTTCTTTGGAACTGCATAATAGTCCTTATTGCCATCATTTACATAAGTATTTTCTTTCACAAGGGCTGCAACATCATCTGCTGTATACTTAGATCCATCATCTTTTGTTGTCACACCAATTGTATAAGTTTTTCCTGTATCATCTGGAGATGTTTTGATGGTAACAGTATCTCCATCAGCAAGAGTTTTTATCTTGTCCTGAATATTTTCAACAGTTGAAATACCGTTATTATCAATCTGTCCTTTTTCACCTGTCAGATGAATTGTGTAACTATCACCAGCTTGTGCTAAATTTGCATTGGTAACTTCATTACCATCTTCATCTTTCCACTTATTTCCAGCACCTGTATATGTATATGTTTTTCCATCGTGGACTAAAGTGTCATTCTGCGCCCATGTAGGTGTAGCCTTTGCAGCTGTATCTAATGTGATATTTGCTGAACCAACTAAGGTTGTTGTAGTGGTCTTTCTGGTTACAGTATCATATTTAGACAAAGTAGATCCTGCTTTTAACGTTACAGTATCAGCGGTAGCCGTCTTATTATCCTCTGAAAACCATCCTGCTGCACCCGCTTTTTGTCCATTTGGTGTTGTTCCATCTTTTGCAACATAAGTGTACTTTTTGCCATCCTGTTCCAGAACATCACCAGCTGCTGCTGTATACTCTTTTATAGATGTATATCCTGTTGTTTTGGAAGAATCAACAATGTTGTACTGAACACCGCCAATTGTTGTCTTATCTCCTACTGCCAATTTATCTGCTGTAAATTTTGTAATTCCATCTTTGGATTCGCCAATTTTACCTGCAAGACCTGCATCATGAGCTGCAAGAGTGTTCGTTTTGGTTGTGCCCTTTGTATCACCTTTCAGAAGATATGTCTCATTAAATTTTGTTGTCTCAGCAACACGGTCGATCTCAGTGGATAACTGATCAATCTCATCCTGGATTGCCTGACGATCAGATTCAGCATTTGTTCCATTTGCAGCCTGTGTAGCTAACTCATTCATTCTCTGTAACATAGAGTGAACTTCTGTAAGTGCACCCTCTGCTGTCTGTACTGCAGATACACCGTCCTGAGCGTTTGTGGAAGCCTGATCAAGACCACGGATCTGTTTTCTCATTTTCTCAGAAATTGTTAATCCTGCTGCATCATCTGCTGCACGGTTGATTCTGTAACCAGAAGATAACTTCTCTGTGGATTTTGCCTGCTGTCCTGTTGTTACGTTTAACATTCTGTTGGCGTTCATTGCCTGCATGTTGTGTTGTACTACCATAATTTTTACCTCCGTGTGTTGCGGTCATTCTGCCGCTAAAATAATTTTTTATTTTCGGGATTCCATTCCCTTTTCCCTGAAAAAAAATCAGGATTTTGGCACAAAGTGCCTGTATAATAAACCACGCCCCTAGGTTAGCATGGCATTATTACCGCCTGTGGCTGACTGTGTAAATGTTTTTTTTGCAGCCGGTCTGTCCGTTATCTCAGAAGCTGCGTGCTTCTCACGCATTAAGATTCCTGCGATCTCACGCTTTGCTTCCTCCGAAATTGTCTGCTCACGATAGTATTCTTTTTGGTCCTTCTGCTTCATGGAATTACTGCGCACAATGTTGTATTCGCGTGGTGCGTCTACAAGAAGATGAATGTTATTTGCAGAACCACCGGAAAAAACGACACGGATGTTTTCTCCTATATCAATGTATTCTCCCGGTTTTAAAGATAATTTAAGCATTGTAACCTCCATGTGGCTTTGTATTTTTCCATAAATACTGCGTATATTAAAAACGGTACTCCATCCGTTTCAGATACTGGTAACACATTGTATATTGTGTTACCCCTGTTTTGCGTTCCGGAATCATGGAACCACATTGATCACAATGCATATTGTTCAGATATTTTATTGGAAGGAAAATCCTGTCCCTTATAAACAGATTTTGCGGAAAACCTCGTCCCTGTCATCCTGCTCGATCCCAAGATAACGTTTGGTGATGTCAAAAGAGGAATGATGATAAATCTCCATGAGAAGTACCGGTGGAACTCCCTGCTTCCACGCATAATATCCAAATGTTTTCCGCAAGGAATGCGGGCTTATCACGCCGCTTAGACCGCTGTTTTCTGCCGCCCTGCGGATAATCCGGTAAGCCTGTACCCTTGAGATTGGATCTGCGTCTTTTCCACAGAAAAGATACGCATCCCCACTGATTTTGAAACTGCGTCCAGACGCTAAAAACTGATAATACTTTTGCAGCTGGACAGTTATTTTTTCATTCAGATAAATATTCGATGCTTTTCCGGTCTTTGCCTCCACAAGAAGCAGATGTTCTCTTACGCTCCGGTTTTCTAAGTCATATACCTGCTTCCACTGTAAAGAAAGAAGATCCGAAATTCGCAATGCGGTATTCAGCCCCATCGTAAGCAGCAGTTGATTTCTCGGATGATACTGTACCTGTTCATAAAAGTTCATAAAATCTTTCAGTTCCTGTTCTGAGCGGATTGGCTGAGCTGTGTTCATATTTTTTCTCCTCACATACTTGAATAAATTTTTTAAAAAAAGGGGTTAAGTAATGGAAACTCTGTCCGATATACAAAGCAAGAAACAGAGGTAACACAATATACAATGTGTTACCTCTGTTTCTGTTATCATAGCATTTTACATTTGTAAATTATTCCAATATCAGTTCCTCGACCGTCACAAACGAATATCCCTCTCCCTGCAATTCATCAATAATCAGAAGTGCTGCATTTACCGATGATTCTGAGGCATCATGCAGCAGAATGATATCATTTTCCTGCACTTTATCCATGACACGCTTTGCAATGACGCTGGAATTATCTGTCTTCCAGTCGAGCGGATCAACGTCCCACAGCACCTCGATCATTTTTGTCTCATAATCAAGATTGCATTTCCAGCAGCCGTAAGGCGGTCTGATATACTGCGCATGTTCTCCGGTCAGTCCAAAAATAATCTGGTCTGTTTTGTCCACCTGCTCCATCGCCGCCTGATCCGTGAGATTGGAAAGATTCACATGTTCATAGGAATGAACGCCGATGAGATGTCCGTCTGCATGGATTTTCTTCACGATCTCGGGATATTTTTCACACTCCGCACCCAGAAGAAAAAAAGTTGCCTTCACATTCCGCTCTTTCAAGCCTTCCAAAAGTGTCTCCGTATGATCCGGATTTGGTCCATCATCAAATGTCAAAGCCACTTTCTTAACTTCCTCTTCTTTGATTTTTCCTGATGCTGCTTTCGTGTTCTCTTCTGCCATTCTCTCTGTCTCCATCCCACTGTCTGCTCTTATCCTATTGTCCTTTTTTTCCACACAAATACCAATGATCCCTGTAAACACAAAAATAAGCAGCAGAAATCCTGCTGCTCTTTTTATAACGAATTGTTGCTTTCCATTGCTTTTCTGTCTCAAACGGATTCCCCGGCTGTCATTTCTTTATTAATAATATATGCCGTTCTTCTCATGAAAATTATAAGAATCATCATTTGGAAGATAACCAAAGAAACCATCATCCGGTGTATAATCATAAAAATCTTCATCCGGCGTATAGCCATAGTAGCCATCATAATAGCCATCTTTGTATCCCTGCTGATACCCCTCATACAAGCCGTCATAATAATCATCGGAAGCATCATCATTTTCTGAACCTTCATAATAGTAAGTGCTGCTATCCGTGCTTTCTGTTCTGGCATCTGACACAAACATACAAGCCCAGAAAATCACTAACAGAAATAATGAGATTGTACTCATGACGATCCCGGAGATTGCCATCCCTTTTGGTGCCTTTCTCGTCAACTGGATGATACCAAAGATAATCGAGAGAATCGCAAGTGGAATATTCACGAAGGAAAAGAATAAGACCAATGCGATAATGCCAAGTACCATGGACGCAATTCCGAATCCACGCCCACCGGAAGAAACTTCTCTCACACTCCAGTTCTGATTTTGCATCGGCTGATTACTGCGGTTTGTCTGATTATAATTCTGCTGCGACTGCTCATTGCTGCCCCGGTAGTTTGCACTGTCTCCGGCAAACTGATAAGCAATTCTTGGCGCACCATTTGCAAGATGAATGATTCCACATCGCACGAATCCATTCTTTTCCAACAAATGCTGCATGATTTTATTATCCTCATGGGTGTCTGCTCTCAGATTTCCAATCTGGCTCTTACACCAGCTAATACATCCACTGGCAATTCCATGATAAGAAGTATTTCCCGCAAGTCTGTGAATGGTTCCATATGGCTCATGATTCAGCCATGCTCCATTCTCAATCCCATAATAAGTCGGGTCCTCACCTTTTATAAAAGCAAATGTTGCTGCAAGGTTCTTCTCATCATCTTCTACAATGTAGCTGTTTCCAAAGGCAATATCCTTTTCCAACAACTCTCTCGATGGATAATTTTCATCCCACTGGTTTGGATTTCCATTTTCACGCATAAAAACCCTTGCCTGCGCATATAACTCCATCATTGCCGGTATATCTTCCATATTTGACCGTCTAACGTACATACCTGATCACCATATCCTTAGTTAAATCCAACAATTTTCTGTGAAAGTTTGTAAGCTGCAACTGAAATCTTTCTTCCGCCTCTTCCCGGAAGGTTCATCGCATTTCCCATAATACCGTTTCTCAAATGGTGGAACAGACGGATATCATGGTCTTTGATATATTTCCATAACTCACGTTTTTTCTCAAGATTCTCCTCTGTGCCGGAGCGGATCAGCATGATCGTTGAGATTACTGTGATGATCTCAAGATAATTAAACATATAATGACGTAGTTTTGGATTCGGGATCTTCCAGAGATCAAACTCATCGATCATGATCTTATTCACCTTGATCTGCTGGTCAATACGACCGATCATCACTTTTTCATTGACGGACTGATCATCACGTCCAATGAAGTAACGGTAAAAATCAACATCCATATAGTACATATGCTTTACGCTTGGCAATGGCTTGTACACATAAATGTTATCCACATAAAAAGTATGTTTTGGCAGTTCAAGCCCACATTCCCGCAGAAGCTGTGTACGGTAAATGACAGAATGCATCAGAATGTACTGTCCCTTGTGGAATCTTCCTGCCTCATTCCATGTAAAAATCTTATCCTGCGGCAGGGAAGAATAGCGCATGATTTTTTTGTGCCGTACACCCTCTTTTTCATAAACATAATTTGCAATGAACATATCCAGCACGGTATCTCCACCAGCAAGTTCACGCAATTTTTTTAAAATCTTCATATAGGCTTCGTAATCCACCCAGTCGTCACTGTCCACAACCTTGAAGAAAAGTCCTGTGGCATTGCGGATCCCGGCATTCACGGCCTCTCCGTGCCCTCCATTTTCCTGATGAATGGCACGCACGATTCCCGGATATTTTCTCTCGTACTCGTCTGCGATCTCTGCGGTGCGGTCCTTTGATCCGTCATCCACGATCAAAATCTCAACATCATCCCCACCCGGAAGCAGAGACAGGATGCAGTGTTCCATATAATCCTGCGAATTATAAGATGGAATTGCAAATGTAAGTAACTTCATAATGATAACCTTTCCTACTGATTCATAATGGCATCTGCCAGTTCCATGGCTTTTTTCGTCATGGCATCAATATTGTAATATTTGTATTCTGCAAGCCTGCCTAATAAATGGAACTTCGGCAGTCCTGCTGTGAGCGCCCTATATTTCCCGTAAAGCACCTGATTTTCCTCATTTAAAATCGCGTAGTAGGGAATCTCGCCCGCCGCACCCGTATATGCAAACGGATATTCTTTTACAATCGTAGTTCCATCTGTGTTTTTCTGTCCTGTCAGAAATTTAAACTCCGTAATGCGGGTGTAATCTTCGCTTACCGTGTAGTTGACCACGCTGTGTCCCTGATAAGACTCCTCATCATAATGCTCAAAATGGAAATCCAGCGAACGATATGGCAGTCTGCCGAATTTACAATCAAAAAGCTCATCCAGCGCTCCTGTGTAAATGACATCTCCCTCAAATGGTTTTCCCTCAAAAAGGATCTCATTCCCTGTAAACTTTAAGACATCCCTGCAGTCTGTATCCAGAACAACTTCTATGTTCTCATGATCTAACATATGCTCAAACATCGGTGTGAAGCCATCCTTTGGCACACCCTGATATTTGTCCTGAAAATAGCGGTTGTCATAAGAGATCAGCACCGGCACTCTTCCTGTCACTTCCGGACTGATCTCTTCCGGCTTCTGTCCCCACTGTTTCATGGTATATTTCAAAAATACATTCTCATAGACATACTGTGCGATCTCACGGATATCCGGATCATCATTCTCACGAAGTTTCATGATCGGCACACGGCTTCCCTCACCGTAAGCTTCGATCAGTTTTTTCTCCAGAAGATCTGCTTTTTCCTTATCATAGACCATGTGCAGCGTATTTAAGTTAAATGGAACCGGGATCAGCTTGTCCCCCACTTTTGCTACCACTTCATGTCCGAAAGGATACCATTCCGTAAATCTAGATAAATATTCATAAACTTCTTCCAGACCTGTATGGAAAATATGTGGACCATACTCATGGATTAAAATGCCATATTCATCCGAAACATCATAACAGTTTCCTCCAATATGGCTTCGTCTCTCAATCACAAGAACTTTCTTTCCGGCTTCCTCTGCCAGTTTTCTGGCACAGGCTGCTCCGGCAATTCCGGCTCCTATCACGATGCAATCGTACATCTTTTATTACCTCTGACTTTCCTTATTATAATATCAACATTTTCCAACATTATTTACTGATCGTCTGCAATCCTGTATCCGGACTGCGAAACGGTTGTAGTACTTTCCTATTATACATATTTTATTATGACAAGCCAATTTATTTTTTCTTAATTATTTATTACAGCCTGAATTTTGAACATTTTGTTCATATTTTATTTACAAATTTCTCACAAAGCCATCATACGATAGACACAATTCAACTTTATACTCTAAGCATAAGTTAAGACAACAAGAAAATTTTTCATAGAACTTTTTTTCATACCTGAGTAGATCAGGTTGCCTTGCTTAACCAGTAAGCAAGGTTCCTCCCAGAAAATAGTGAAGCATTTCACTTTCCATACACAATCTTTTTCATATGAATAGCCGGTGCATTGCACCGGCTCCCTCTTTTTTATCCCGGAAATTGTAATAATTCCATACCTTCTAATCCGTCACCAGAAATTTTTCATTTCCAAGTCTGATCCCCATATATTTTGCATAAGCAGCAAACGCAGACGGAATTGCATAATTTTCCTGAGATTTTTCTGCATCCACAAAAATAAGATTATTTGCTGCCATTTTCTCTGCCACAGTGTCAAATCCTGCTTCTTCCACCAAAACCGCATATCCTTCCATCTGCCATTCGATATGGGAAAATATATGTTTTGCATCCTCTAGCTTCTGCACCCGGATTGGAGAAAGATGCATCTCTTTTACCAGATGAACAATCTCATCCTGCGAGTATCGCCCCTCAACATTCGGCAGTTCATAGAGTCCTGCCAGAAGTCCTTTTTCCGGTCGTTTCCGGATTGCCACTTTATCATTGTCCCGGATGACAAGCACTGTCCTCTTTTCGATACGTCTCGCTTTCGCTTTCGTCCTGACCGGAAGTTCTGCGATCCTGCCCTCTTTCCTTGCCAGACAGAGACTGTTCCACGGACATTGTTCACATAACGGCGCACCATTCGGCACACACACGGTCGCACCAAGTTCCATCAGTGCCTGGTTAAACGCCCCCGGCATCTCCATTCCCTGCATGACTTCCCGCAGCTCTTTTTCCAGAAGGGTACGAAAAGACGGCTTCATAATATCGGTATCGTCCGCAGCCACTCTCGTCAGGATGCGGAATACATTTCCATCCACAGCCGGCACCGGAATCTGATATGCAATGGAGGCGATCGCCCCTGCAGTGTAACTTCCGATTCCCTTCAGTTTCAACAATTTCTCATAATCTGCCGGAAGTTTTCCACCATGCTCTTCCATCACCTGAACGGCTGCCTTCTGCATATTCCGCACGCGGTTGTAATAGCCTAATCCCTCCCAGAGTTTTAGCAGCTCATCCTCCGGGCATTCCGCCAAAGCCTCCACATCCGGCAGACGCTTCGTAAACCGCTCAAAATAAGGTTTTACCGCTTCCACTCGCGTCTGCTGCAACATAATCTCCGACACCCACACCCGGTACGGTGTCGGTTCTTCCCTCCACGGAAGCACACGGGCATGCCCCGCAAACCATTTTAATAACGGCTCTATTAAAATCTGTAAATTAAAATCTGTGATCATGTTTTATTCCTCTTTACCTTCAAATATCAATTATTATCAACATCATATGTAATGTAAATTCAATTGCAAAACTCACAAAATGTAAATTGAATTGTGAAAAAGTAACAAAAGCTTGAGAAAACACTGGGGAGCGGTCGGTTCTTAGAAGGCAGATACAACGTAAGTTGTAACTGGCTTCTTAGTACCGCTACCAGCGACACGTAGCGAAAGCGGGTTTTCGAAAATTTTGTTACTTTTGAACAATTTCAAAAAAATTATATAAGTTTTGCAATTGTCAAAGTCTTCATAACATAAAGTATGTTTCGCTCATATTCCCATTATAATAAGGAATCCCCCGGATGTAAACGGAGCGAATTTCCATTTTTTACAGATTTTAGAAAAAGTTTATCGACGTTCATATTGACAAATCCTCTCAAAAGAAGTACTCTAGATATAACATGTATTGTTAATTTTTTATCAATCTATTCAGGAGGGTATTATCGTGAGCGAATTCAACAATTTAAAATTAGATGTGGAGAACGAGATCGCCGTTCTTACCATCTCAAGACCAGCAGCATTAAATGCATTAAACAGTGAGACATTAGACGAGTTAAACACAGCTTTAACAGAGATCGAGGGCAGAGACGATATCAAAGTTGTGATCTTAACCGGTGGTCCTGACAAGAAAGACAACGCATTCAAATCTTTCGTTGCAGGTGCTGATATCGCCGAGATGGTGAACTTTACAGCTCCGGAAGCAAGAGCATTCGGTATCAGAGCTTCTGTTCCATTCTTCAAATTAATGAACATGCGTCAGGTAACGATCGCAGCTGTTAACGGCTTCGCACTTGGCGGTGGATGTGAGATTGCCATGGCATGTGACATCCGTATTGCATCTGACAATGCAATCTTCGGTCAGCCGGAATGTGGACTTGGAATCATTCCAGGATTCGGCGGCACACAGAGACTTGCCCGTTTAGTTGGTATGGGACGTGCCAAAGAAATGATCTTCACATGCGATAACATTGATGCAGCTGAAGCTTACCGTATCGGTTTAGTGAACAAAGTTGTTGCAAAAGAAGAATTAATGGAAACTGCAAAAACTATGGCAGCAAAGATCATCTCCAAAGGAAGCTACGCTGTATCTGTTGCAAAAGCAGCGATCAACAATGGTTACGATATGGATATCAAGAATGCTGTTGAGATGGAAGCAAACCTCTTCGGTGTTGTAAATGATACTCATGACAAAAAAGAAGGAATGGGTGCCTTCTTAGAGAAGAGAAAAGCTGATCTTACAGATTTCTAATCTGCACTTTTTATAACTTTGGTTTTATTACATAGGAGTTTCTTCCTATTATATAAACATTAACAAACATTTTATTTCATGTAATGCGTAGTATTTACGCAATTGATCAGGGAAAGGAAAAAGAACGTAACTCTGATGGTGTACCGGCCATCTTCGTTACGTTCTTTTTCATGTACCTGTCTGCTGTACGATCTTATCCCTCTCATTTTCCTGCAAGTGCTTTCTCTGCTTCCATCCTCTTCATCTGTCTTTCGTGACTTGCAAACATTCCAAATGCCACAATGTTTAAAATAAACTGCGTCACAACTGCTGTGATCCAGATGCCATCCAGTCCAAAAATCCGTGGGAGGATCACGATCGTAAGCGGCGTCATAATAAGAGGATCAAAGTAAATCATAAACAGCGAGTATTTATCTTTTCCAACCGAATAGAAAAAGGAATTGGTCACGCGGACAAGTCCTGTAAAAATAAGCTGTGCCGCCGTCACCATGACCGCATGATACCCAAGTTCTGCTGCTTCCCCCTCATATCCGTAAATTGCCGGATAAAACCGGGCTGTTGCGATGGTAAAGATAAATAAGAAGAAGCTCACCCCAATCGCTGTGATGACCGCCTTGTTTCTTATCTTCCGGATCGCATGAAAATCATGTGCACCATAGGCATAACTTGCCAGTGGCTGAATCCCCTCTGCGACACCGATCAGAAGCACACGGTACGAGCCAACGGTGGAACTGATGAGTGCATAGGCATTTACCGCAAGGTCACCGCCAAATTTCAGGCACGCTACGTTATGATATAAGATCAACAGGGAAGGGGTCAGCGATATTCCAAACGGTGAAACCGCTGTCTTAAAAATTTTTTTCCAGTATTCCTTCCTTATAATAAACTGTGAAAACCGAATCGGATCGGTTTTCTTTGTACCAAGAATGATTAGGCAGCACAAGGTCGTAAACAACTGTGCACACAGCGAAGCGCCTGCTGCACCGCCAATTCCCATATGAAAAACATACATAAAAACAAAATCAAGACCAAGGTTGACAAATAAACCGCCAACCATGATCATCATGGCACTGACCGCCCGGTTGTCATTCCTGAGAAGAGGTGTCAGTCCACAGGATAAGATCTGAAGCACGCCGCCTGTGAGCATTACCCTTCCATAAATCTGCGATAACCTTAAAAGTTCGCCTTCCGCGCCCATCAGTTTCAGTAAGGGTGTCAGTAAAACAAGAAAAAGAATCGTAACCACAATACTTGATGCCAATAATGCAAGAATGACATTTGCCCGTACAATGTTCGACTCTTCGTTCTTTCCCTCTCCCTGTTTGGTTGACATCATTACGGCTCCGCCGCATCCAACGCCGGTGCCGATCGCAGTTACCACTGCAATGACCGGCCACGCAACATTGACTGCGGATAATGCCGTGTCACCTATCAGATTGCTGACAAATAAACCGTCAATCATGGAGTAGGCGCTTTGGAGAAACATGGTGATCATGGAAGCCATGACATATTTTCCAAATTTTTTTTCAACTGCTGTCTGTTCCATATTAGTTGCTTACCGGCTGAGAAGCTACTGCCTGATCCATCATGGCATCTCTATCCTCCTGTGAGAGTCCGGCGAGCACTTCATTGATCTTATCTACTAATTCTGTGTTTCCTTTCTGGCAAGGGATACCAAGGTCTGTCTCTTCGTTGCTGACCTCAAATCCGGTACCGCCCTCAAAATCGATGATCTTTAAATCCGGATTGCTTACTAAAATAGATTTTGCAGAAGGCATATCACAGGTAAATCCATCAATTTTTCCTGCATGGACTGCTGCAACCATAGATGCAAATGTATCAAGCGCTGCATCCTTTGTCGCATAATCCGTGATCTGGTCTAATACATCATACCATACTGTGTTCAGTGTAGAGGTAAGTGTTGCACCCTCAAAATCTGTAACATTTACTGCATCTGCATAAGGTCCGTCAGCCGCAACAACCGCAACAATATTTGCATTGTAATACGGATCCGAGAAATCTACCGACTGGGATCTCTCGCTTGTGATGGACATTCCGGCGATCGCACAGTCAACTTTTCCGGACTGGATGGAAAGGATCAGACCATCCCAGTCAATCTGTGTGATCTCAAGATCCATATCCAGTTTTTCTGCTATGTATTTTGCGACAAGAACATCATAACCATTCATATAGGAACCATTCGATGTCATCACTGCTCCATTGGAATCATCCTCCTGCAGCCAGTCAAACGGTGCATAATCTGCTGACATTGCAACCCGGAGAACTTCTTTTCCGGAAGCGGTTGTTGTTGCGCTCGCCTCTGTCACACTTGCTGTCTCTCCTGTGGATGCCCCTGCCGAAGCTGTGTCACCTGATCCGCCGCAGGCTGTTAATGAAATTGCCATTGCTGCTGTCAAAAGTGCTGCTGTTAATTTTCTTCTCATAATATTGTCCTCCTCTTTCTATGCTAAAAAAACAAATACAATTTGTCTTTTACAAACCTTAACCCTGCATAAACCTGCTTAAAAACTCTCTGGTTCTCGCTTCCTTCGGGTTATTAAATAACTCCTGTGGCGGTGCATCCTCCACAATATATCCTTTATCCATGAAAATGGTTCTTGTGGATACATCTCTTGCAAACGCCATCTCATGCGTTACGATCACCATAGTAAGTCCTTCATTTGCAAGCTGTTTCATAACCGATAAAACTTCTCCGACCATTTCCGGATCCAATGCGGAAGTCGGTTCATCAAAAAGCAATACTTCCGGTTCCATTGCAAGTGCCCTGGCGATCGCCACTCTCTGTTTCATACCACCGGATAACTGGTGTGGTTTTGCTTTTACATAAGGCGCCATGCCTACTTTTTCCAGATACTTCATACAGATCTCGGTGGAATATTCCCTGCTTCTTTTTTTCACCTTGTGGACACCAGCCATGCAGTTGTCAAAAACCGTCATATTGTTAAACAGGTTGAACTGCTGGAACACCATTCCCACCTGAGAACGGAAACGGTTGATCGTCTGTGCATCCTTCGTCAATGGATAGCCATGATATAATATCTGACCGCTCGTCGGTGTCTCCAAATGATTGATGCATCTTAATAAGGTAGATTTTCCTGATCCGGAAGATCCGATGATACAGACCACATCGCCCTCAAACAGATCAAAACTGATGTCTTTTAAAACTTCATGTTCCCCGAATTTCTTTTCCAGATTCCTGACACTGATGACCGGACCACGAAATTCATACGTTGCATCCTTTGCCTCAGTCGTCACTCTCTCATTAAACTTAAATATTGATTGTCTTGCCATAACACGTTCCTCTTTTCTTTCCATCTGATCCCCTGATTTATTTTGCGGCTGCCGGATTTAAAACCTCGTAACTTTCTTTTCCTGCCATATACTTTTCGATCAGCTTCAGCAAACCGTTAAATAATAAGGTAAGTGTCAGGTAAATCAATGCTGTGATCGTATATGCCTCAAACATTCTGAAATATGTTCCGGCTGCAACCTTTGTGATATAGAAAAGTTCTGTGACTGCGATTACATTTAATACGGAAGTATCTTTGATATTTGCAACAAATGTATTTCCGATCTGCGGTGCGATAATTTTAAAAGTCTGTGGAAGGATAATATAGATCATCATCGGAACATATCCCATTCCAAGCGCCTTTGCTCCTTCAATCTGTCCTACATCAATGGAATTGATACCGCCGCGGACTGTCTCTGACATATAAGCTCCTGTATTTAACAGGATGATAAAAATCGCTGCATTGAATGGTTTCAGGTCAATTCCGAATACTGTAGATGATCCATAATAAATTACCATTGCCTGAACGATCATTGGTGTTCCACGGAAAATCGTGACATAAATTTTTGCGATCACCCATGGAATACCAAGTAAAATCTTTTTGATCATGTTATCCTGCGCCCGGATGTCCGTTGCCTGGATGATTCCAACCAGAAATCCTAAAAAGCATCCACAGATCGTACCTGCGAGGGATGTTTCCAATGTGGTAAGCAGCCCTTGTAAATAGTATCCGTGATACTGCTGTATCAGAAAAATGATCCAGCCAAAAAATGTGGTAGGTGTATTCGTCATAACTAATCCTCCTTATTGTTCCGAAGAAACATCATTTCCTGTGAAATAATGAAATAGATTGTTCTTCTGTTTTCTGTAAACAACAGCATCTGTACTCTGCATATATTCTATGTACAGAAAAGGCGCTAAGGATGATTCCCTAGCGCCTTTGCTATGTTCAGGTCTGCTGCCTGATTGCCTGCTGTTTTAAATTAAACCTGTTTTATCACACTTTTTGTTTTCCTGTCAACAAAATCCAGCCAATTTTTATAGATTTGTATACTTTTTCCAAAATGCGCATGATTTCTATTATTTTATTGTTGGAAACGTAAAAAATGCGATTTTTTCGTCTGACAACACATATTACACGCTTATATATTAACTATAGAAGAAACTGTCTTACAATTATATTTTTTCACTTAATTTGAAAGAAATTTACACTTGACAAATCAACATTTTTGAACTTATATTAGCAATCATAAACAAATGGAGGTGACAAACAAATGAAAATTGTTGTGATCCAGGAGGAAATTATTCAGACAGATATCACTCCAAAGGAGCTTACAGAACGCTGGAAACGGCTGGAGCAGCTCCCCAGTATTGACGAGGTTGTCATTGAAGTTCCTGCACATTATCCCAATATAGAACAACTTCATACTTATATCGGAGATGCGGACGCTGTATTCGGACTGTGGATCGGTCCGGACAATATGAATGAAGAATTCTTAAGCCAGCATCCGAATTTAAAATATGTTGCCACCTTAGGACATGGATGGGAAAAATTCGATGCAGAAATGACCAGAAAACGCGGTATTTCCATTTCCAATACCATCTACGGTTCACAGACGATTGCAGAATATGCTTTCGCTTTATTAATGGATGTCTGCCATCATATCGGCACGCATGACACCCGGATCAAAACGATTGACTGGTCTGTACCGGAAAACCACAACGAATTCTGTAAATCGGTCACCAGACAGATCGAATTATATGACAAAACGATCGGTGTGATCGGTCTTGGGGCGATTGGTTTTGCTTTTGCAAAAATGGCACAGGGATTTGGTATGCATGTGCTCGCATACAGCCGCCACAAAAAAACAGGTGCTGAGTATGATTTCATTGAACAGGTATCGTTAGACGAGCTGCTTGCCCGAAGCGATTTTATTTCCCTGCACACGCCGCATACTCCGGCAACCGAACGCATGATCAATCAGGACACCATCGCCAGAATGAAAGACGGTGTGATCCTGATCAATACCGCGCGCGGTGCCCTCATCGATGAACAGGCACTTGCGGATGCGCTTGCATCCGGAAAAGTATTAGCCGCAGGACTTGATGTTCTGACGGATGAACCTCCGGTTTGCGGCAGTCCGTTGTTAACTGCACCAAACACCGTTATCACCGGACACATTGCATGGCTCACAAGAGAATCCAGAATCCGCGCGATCGATATGGCGATCGACAATTTCCGGTGCTACTTAGAAGGGCATCCGGTTTCCATTATCAACTGAATTTATATATATAAAAGACAAGGAGATTATGAAGATGAATGTAGAATGTTTATTAAGAGACAGCATGAAAACAAAACCAAAGAGCAACCGTGGTGCACGTCAGAAAACTTCCACCCCGAAGAATGTAACACGAATGAATTATAATGAAAATCCATACGGTATGTCTGATGAAGTAAAAAAAGCAGTTACGGATGCTTCCCTCAACAGCTATATGTATCAGGATTTCTATGCAGTCGATCTCAAAAAGCAGCTGGCTGATCTCTATGGTCTTACCGTAGATCATGTCTGTATCGGTGCCGGTTCCTCTGCGATCATCGATATGCTTGGTGAAGTATTTATCAATTATGGGGACGAAGTTGTGTACTGTGCTCCAACTTATGAAGCTTTCCCGGATATGGTCAGCGATAACGGAGGTGTCCGTGTTGTTCTCCCATTGACCGATGATTACTGTTACGACCTCGACGCAATGCTTGCAGCCATTACAGATAAAACAAAAATGGTGATCGTCTGCAACCCAAACAACCCGACCGGAACTTATGTAAACTCTGCAAAAGTCGAAGAATTCATCCGTAAACTCCCGGATCATGTCATTCCGGTGGTGGATGAAGCATATTTCGAATACGTGGAAGATCCTACTCACTACAGCCTCATCAAAATGATCCAGGAAGGCTACGACAGACCTCTTTTTGTACTGCGTACTTTCTCCAAAATTTATGGCATGGCCGGTCTCCGCATCGGTTACACCTTTGCTGATCCATTGCTGATCGATGAACTAATGAAAGCCTGTCAGGCATGGAATGTCAGCTACAATGCACTTGCTGCCGCACAGGCTGCCTTGAAAGATCAGGAATACATCAAAAAAATCAAGGCTCTCACCACGGCAGGGCGCGAATATCTTGAGGATGAACTGACAAAATTAGGCTGCACTCTTGCAAAACCATGTGCAAACTTCATCTACTTCGACACACACCATGATCCAAAAGAAATCCGTGCCGCCCTTGCAGAGCGGAAAATTATGATCAGTGCATTTGGTTTTAATCGTGTCAGTGTCGGTACAGAAGAACAGAATAAAGCATTTATCGCCGCCTTAAAAGAAATTCTGGCAGCCTACTAATTTTTTAAATAAAAACAAAGTATATATCAACTATAGTTTGTTATTTTTTCCTCCCCTTTACGGGCTGGAATACTGTAAAATGTAATGATTTTTTAGTTACTGTTCACTCAGCAGTAAAACACTTGCTGTTTTGCTGTGTAAGAAAGTGATTCAGGAGTGAGCAGACTCCTTTTGCAAAACAAAAACTTTAAATGAGTCTGCGAATCGTTACTGGAACGAGATACGAGTGAACAGTAACATTTTTTACAGTATTCCAGCCCTAATTATGTCTAAAAGGTTGACCTTTCAGAACAAATGAACTAGGATGAAAGAAAATACAGGACACAAACAAGGAGGCAACATCCTCTGCTCCTGCATGAGCAGTCGCATTTGCTTCGCAAACAAGGAGGATATATGATAGATAAGATTATCGGTTTCATTGGAGCTGGAAATATGGGAAGTGCCATGATCGGCGGTATTGTACACTCAGAGTTAGTGACAACCAGCCAGATCATTGCCAGCGCCCATTCCGCAGCTACCTTAGAAAAACTGCAGAGTACATATTCCATTGAGACAACCCTGTCCAATGAAACGGTTGCAGAACGCAGTGATATTTTATTTCTTGCTGTAAAACCAAATAAATTTGATGAAGTAATCCCACAGATTTCCTCTCATGTAAAATCAGGATGTGTGATCGTATCCATTGCCGCCGGAAAAACAATTGCCGCCATCGAGGACTCCTTTGGCAAACCAGTCAAGCTTGTACGTGCCATGCCAAATACCCCAGCCTTAGTCGGTGAGGCAATGAGCGCATTGTGCGTCAACCAAAATGTGACCCCGGAAGAATTAAAAGAAGTTCAGGCACTCTTCAACTCCTTCGGCAAATCGGAAGTGATCAGTGAATCTCTTATGGACGCTGTCATCGGGGTTTCCGGTTCTTCTCCGGCTTATGTATACATGTTTATCGAAGCTATGGCGGATGCCGCCGTTGCCGACGGAATGCCGCGTGCACAGGCCTATAAATTTGCCGCCCAATCTGTCTATGGCTCTGCAAAAATGGTTTTGGAAACCGGAAAACACCCGGGCGAGCTAAAAGACGCTGTCTGCTCCCCTGCCGGGACCACTATAGAGGCTGTCGCTGCTCTGGAAGCCGGAGGTTTCCGCAACACTGTGATTTCTGCCCAGCGTGCCTGCTCGCAGAAATCCCGCGATATGAGTGCTGAATAAATGTAGCATGTTTTATATTCTGTATGCAAAATGTGCAGATCGACTGAATCATTACTTCTGCACCGCTAATATTTTGAAATAATTAGGAGGCTTGAATATGTGGGCTTATGAAAGCGTATTTTATCAAATTTATCCACTTGGATTCTGTGGGGCACCTTTTGAAAATGATGGTGTACCAGAGCATCGCATTTTAAAAGTAAATGACTGGATTCCTCATATTGAAAAACTTGGGGCAAATGCCATTTATTTTTCACCGGTATTCGAATCTGACACGCACGGCTATAACACCAGAGATTACACCAAAATTGATACCCGTCTCGGCACGAATGAGGACTTTCAATCTGTCTGTAAAAACCTTCACAAAGCAGGTATCAAGGTTGTTTTAGATGGTGTATTCAACCATGTTGGAAGAGGTTTCTGGGCATTTCAGGACGTTTTGGAGAAACGATGGGATTCCCCATACAAAGACTGGTTTCATATCAGTTTTGACGGTAATTCAAACTACAATGACGGTCTCTGGTATGAAGGCTGGGAAGGCAATTATGATCTTGTAAAACTGAATTTACGAAATGAAGATGTCATCCAGCATATTTTTTCCTGCATCAAAGGCTGGGTTGAGGAATTTGACATTGATGGTCTGAGACTTGATGTCGCATACTGTCTGGATCACGATTTTCTCAGACGGCTCCGCTCTTTCTGTGATGGATTAAAACCGGATTTCTTTCTTGTCGGAGAGACACTTCACGGTGATTATAATCAATGGATGAATGATTCCATGTTACATTCTGTCACAAACTACGAGTGTTACAAGGGATTGTATTCCAGTTTTAACAGCATGAATATGTTTGAGATCAATCACTCCCTGCTGCGTCAGTTTGGCCCGGATAACTGGACCTTATATAAAGGAAAACATCTGCTTTCTTTCGTAGATAACCATGATGTCACCAGAGTCGCAAGCATTTTATCAAACGAAAATCATCTGCCTTTGATCTACGCTCTCGCCTTTGGCATGCCGGGTATTCCATGCGTCTATTATGGCAGTGAATGGGGTGCAAAAGCAAAAAAAGAAGATGGTGATCCTGCGCTGCGTGCCTGCTTCGAAAAACCGGAATGGAATGATCTCACAACTTTTATTTCCAGACTGGCAGAGGCAAAAAAACATTCTGACGCATTGAATTACGGTGATTTCCGTTCGGTTCTTCTGACCAACCGTCAGTGTATTTTTGAGAGGAAAACAGATTCAGAGCGTGTTCTTGTAGCGATCAATGCGGATGATCAGTCTTTTATGGCACATTTTGACGCCGGATGCGGCACTGCGGTAGATCTGATCACAGGAGAAACACACGATTTTGGCGGTGGCAGTGAACTTGCACCTTACAGTGCGGCTTACTGGAAAATGGAACGTTAGAATGTGATTTTGCAGATTCTGTGGCGCTTTTATAGGGTGTGAAGGGCAGATATAAGGGTCCACTCACAAGTCGTGATTTTATAGGTTTATGAAAAGAAAAACGGTACAGACGAAATATGATGTTCCTGTTCGCCAGGCATTCCGATAAGCCTCTAAAGAGTCTTATCTCCATGGCTCACGAAGGAAATCATATTTGTCTGTACCGTTTTTCTTTCATTTACGCTGTGAATGACTTGTGAGAGGACGCTTATACATGCCCGGTCAACGTTATGAATCGTGGCATGAGTTTCCCAAGTTTATTAGAATTCCCTCTACATTGCACCATAAAATCTGCCAATTTACATATAGGAATATGCCTCTCGATGTTTGTTTATCATCAGTGTTTACTTTATCGGGAATTTTTTCATTTATAACCATGTATTTTCATGATATTTCATCACTTACCCCAATTTTTATTTTGCAAATATTTTATAAGTCTGCAAATCAAGTGACAGATTTCCCTAACAATAGAAAAAATAAAAAACATCACTATGAATCCAACAACACCAAACACAATATCTGCAAACTCCATTGCACCTGTATTGGTTACTTTCTGACCGATTTCAATTGCAAATGTAACGACTAGAATTAAGGTAAATACATATATCCAGGCGATGACCATCACATGATTGTGCTTCGCCAGCCACTTAAACACAGGATAAACAATAAATACAAATGCCATTCCAAGCAAACCTATCACAATAAAATGCAACTCTTTATCTGAAAAATTATATTCGTAACTATCATTGAACCGCATCAGATAACTGTGGATTTCTGCTATCCACCCAACGATCATATACAAAAATTCCTTCATTAAGACTTCCTCCCTGCATTAATCTCAAAATAACTGTTTGTGTCATATCATAGCACTTAATATAAAACATGTAAACCGAAGTTTAACGTATGAACTGCCGCCTGTAGGTGGTGGCACGGATTTTTAGATTGAATTTTATAATTTAGGTTATGAACAAAATATTGCAGTCTGACATGTTTATGAAAACATGAATGTGAAATGGACGAATATTGTGTTTCGTTGCGTTAAACATTGCGATGAACCTCTCTGATCATTTGTGTTCAGCAGAGGCTTCCACAAATGGAGAGTTTCATCTCCATAACGCAAAACGAAAACAATATTCGTCCATTTTACATTCATTATCTCATAAGTTATGAAACTGCAATATTTTGAATATACACTCCATAGAAATTCAATCTAAAAATCCGTCAATCCAAGTTACGAGCGGCAGAACCTAAAGATGAAACTCCGGGAGGTGTGCCCTTTATCATCGGCAAATCACAAGACATTGAAAATGACTGTATTTTGTCGCCACCTTTCTTTATAGGCACTCCTCCAATAACCGTGAGTTCCATAACGTAAATTGCAGATTCTGTGGTGCAATCCATAACGTTGATTGGGCAAATATAAGCGTCCTCTCACAAGTCATTCACAGCGTAAATGAAAGAAAAACGGTACAGACAAATATGATTTCCTTTGTGAGCCATGGAGACAAGACTCTTCAGAGGCTTGTCGGAATGCCCGGCGAGCAGGAACATCATATTTCGTCTGTACCGTTTTTCTTTTCATAAACCTATAAAATCACGACTTGCGAGAGGACGCTTATATCTGCCCTTCACGCCCTAGAAAAGCACCACAAAATCTGCTGCTCCACGGTAAGTGAAACTCCGGTTTAATTCTTCTTACCAAGAGTAACAGAGATTGTCTGCTCCTCATACTGTCCATTGGATGATCTTTCAATCACCACATCTACCGTAGTGCCTGCTGCATAATACTGCATATTGGAAGAAAGTTCCTCCATGGAAGTGACATCTTTTCCATCAAATTTTGTGATAATATCGCCTTTCTGGATACCAGCCTGCTCTGCGGCAGCTCCTTCCATGACCTGTGCGACATAAACACCGGTTGGCATATTATATGTTTTTGCAACATCGCTTGTGACATCTACACCTGTGATACCGAGATATGCACTGTTGGATTCATCTACTTTTTCTTTTGTGATAAGTTCTTCAATAATTGGTTTTGCTGTATCCATTGGGATTGCATATCCAATACCTTCAACAGAAGTGTCTGAATATTTTACAGAGTTAATTCCGATCACTTCCCCTGCTGTGTTTAATAATGCACCACCACTGTTACCAGGGTTAATTGCTGCATCTGTCTGGATCAGTTCTGCCGTATAATTGGTGCTGCTGGAAGAATCTGAAACAGAAACTTCACGGTTTAATGCACTGATCACACCGGTTGTTACAGACTGTCCGTAACCAAGGGCATTACCGATTGCGATACAGGATTCACCCACTTTTAATGTATCAGAAGAACCAAGTGTTGCAACCTTGATTGCACTCATAGTATCATCTTTAATACTGCTCAGGGCAACTTTTACAACAGCAAGATCTGTAGAAGGATCTGTACCTTTAATCTCTGCACTGACCGTATCATCATTTGCAAAAGTTACAGTAAGGCTGTTTGCTCCCTCGACAACGTGATTATTGGTTGCCACATAAAGATACTCCTTATCCTGACTTACAATAATACCTGAACCACAGCTTGTGCTCTCATAAGTCTTGGATTGTCCCCAGAAACTCTGATACTCTGTCTGGCTTACATTTGTAATTGCTACGATAGAAGGCATTACTTCATCGACGATATCTGAAACATCTGTTGCTACATAGGAAGATGAGATTGCTGTCGGCTGTACGGTAGAATCATCTCCGGTAGTCAATGAAGCCTGTACATTTCCTGCATTGGTTGTTCCAAGAACTTTTCCGGATGCATAATTAACGCCTGTCATGACACCGCCTGCAACCAATCCGAATACAAGTGCAAGCGCTGCACATTTTGCAAGCTGTTTTCCAAATCCACCCGGTTTTCTTTCTTTCTTTTTCTTCTCCGGTTTTGGATTGCTGCCATATGTTCCATAGTTACCGTTCTGGTTTCCATAGCCATAACTCTGGCTGTTATTCCAGGTACTTCCATAACCGGCACTCTGATTATAATTCTGGGCACTTCCGTAATTAGCACTCTGGCTGTTATTCTGTGTCGTTCCATAACCAGAGCCATGACTGTTGTTCTGACCTCCATAAATAGAACTCTGTGTGGAGCCATATCCGCCTGCCTGGGATGCTGTACTGTCGTTCTGTGTATTGTTCTGATTTCCATGATTCTGCTGATTATTATATGAGTAGAAAGAATCAGAATACTGATTACTGCTATTATTATTGCTATTATTGCTATTATTGTTATTATAGTTGCTATTGCTGTTAGTGTTGTTATTGTTACTATTGTTGTAATAATTGTTATCCATAACAATTTGCCCCTTTCTGTGCAGCTTCTTATTATCTGCTGCCTTTATCTTTATGACCTTAGTCTAGCGTCAAATTGTGTTCGAATTGTGATAAAAATATCAAGAAAAAATGTTTTTTGAAAATAAAAACTTCCCATCTCTCAAATTTTCCTAAACCAGAGAAACAGGAAGTTCAAATTTTTCATTTGTAAATGAATGTTACAGTTTTAATAACATGATGGAATACTGTGACAGGAAATTTGCAACACCAAGAACTACAACTCCTGCAATAAATAAATTTTTCTTTTTCTCACTATCCATGTGCATTACCATCCACAAAATAATAAATAAATACATGAGATCCGTCAGATAATAAACACGGGCACCCGACGCATAAATCGTTGGTGAAAAATATAACACTGCCTCACTGGCAATCCCCCCAAGAAAAACCATGCTGATAAAAACAGAATGCCCCGTCACTTTCCATAATAAAACCAGAGTAAAAAGTACAGCCGCTATCCACCAGAAAAAGGCAATCCGGTTCTGTGTGGTCATACTCTGCCATGTTGGAAGCTCCATGAGACACTGCTCGATATCAATATCTCCAATGCCCATCTCCGAAAAAAATGAAATTCCGGCATAAGGAAGAATCGCTGCCACACTGAATACTACTGTTAAAATCTGATAAACTTTTGCCTTTTTTGACTTCATCAGCAAAAGAAAACCTGCTGCCCAGATTGCAATAAAAAATGCCTTTCCATCATTTGCAAAGGAAGATAACATCCACTGAATGGTCATAAATAAATGCTTTCCTACAGATAACTCTTTGTACCCTGGCATCCAGGTTGCAATTTCTGATGCCACACGCACGTCATTTCCAGGTGCCATAAAAAGGATCACAAATGCTGCAAATGTTATAACCGTCTGAATCCATATCACCGCCGGTATTCTTTTTTTCTGTATCAAAAGACTTAAAATTGACATTCCTTCAAATGCGAGTAAAACTGCTCCCATCTGTTCAATTGACATCGCCGCAATGATACTGCATGGAATAGCATAAATCAATTGCCTATTCGAAAATGCCCCTGTATCAAAAACAAGATCCGCAAGCGGCATCATCGCCCAAACTCCTGCTGTGAATGTCCAGGTATAAAATATGGAACCATTCACCCAGACCGCAGAATATCCCAATGTCATGACACTCATCAACAGATATCCACTCGCAAGTAAAACCGGATACCGGATGCTTTTCCAGATATTGCGCCACACGTTTAATTCTTCAAAATTGTGTTGCTCTGTGCCAACTTCCACACACTCCTGATACTCATTCAGCAAAGCTGTATATCCCGTATAGCCTGCCGTCTTGCATCCCAATCTTAAAATTCCGATTGGAAGCAGCACCATCATAACCGCATCTGCAACTCTCCAAAATCCAAGTCCAAGATTAAATGTAATATATACAATTGCTTCTGCAGCCATTCGTCCTACCCACGTCTGATAGCGCCAGGATAAGTACTCGAAAAATCCCATGGTGGTAGAATAATGGTAAAAATAGGTGTCATCGCCATCAGAATACCCCGTCTGATTCAAAATCAGGAAAATAGCGGCTGCCATAATTCCCCAAAATATCCATACTATTTTTTTTTGGTTTGTCCTGCTCTTCTCTTTGTCTGCACTCATATCTATAATATTTATTAATCCCTTAACGTCTTTTTCTCTTCTAAAAAACAACAAAATTTTCTGAAATGCCAAAATTCATTTTTTACAAATGGCGGTCTATGCTTATATCCTTGTCATCTAAAATCACCGACTCAATAATATACTTTGGTCTTTTTTTTGTTTCCAGATATGTTTTGCCGATATACTCACCGATAATACCGATTGCAAAAATCTGCAATCCGCCAAGCACCCAAATTGAAACCATAATACTTGCCCAGCCTGGGACAACATTTCCATTAAAATAATCCACAAAAGACTTAATTAGCATTATCAGACTGATCAGGCAGATCAGTAAACCGCCTATTGTAATCATTCGAATCGGTTTTACAGAAAGGGATGTGATTCCTTCAAAAGCAAATGTGACCATCTTTCCAAGCGGATACTTACTCTCGCCAGCAAAACGTTCTCCCCGCTCATACTCCACAGTAGTGCTCTGAAAACCAACCATCGGTACAATACCGCGCAAAAACAAATTCACTTCATCAAAATCTAATAAATTTTCTGTCGCACGCTTGCTGAGTAATCGATAGTCTGCATGGTCATACACAATATCTGCTCCAAGGAAACTCATCAGCTTATAAAAAAGATGTGCTGTTCCCCGTTTAAAACAGGTATCCTTTTTTCTGGAGGAACGCACTCCATAAACCACATCATTTCCTTCGTAATAAGCATCAATCATACGGTCAACCGCATTAATATCATCCTGCAGATCTGCATCCATCGTAACGATCATATCTGCATACTTTACTGCTGTAGCCATACCCGCTAAAAGAGCATTCTGATGTCCCCTGTTTCTTGAGAGATTCACGCCGGCAAACACAGAGTTTTCCTCACATAATCCCTTTATCATACTCCATGTCTGATCTTTCGAACCATCGTTTACAAACATAATACGGCTGTTATCCGCTATTTTATTTTTCAAGACCAAAGACTGCAGTTTTTCTAATAATCTTTTTGCTGTCTCCGGCAAAACTTCCTGCTCGTTATAACAAGGTACCACAATATATAATGTCTTACTCATGAACATCCTCTCTCATATCCCAGTATCCCGGATTCATCGTATACTTTAAAATCTGTTTCCTGCTGAGCTTCTCATAATGCCTGCCCATCCAGAAACCTGCATACTTTCCAACACACTGCATACCAAAATGAAAAACAAGCCATGGCTTTCTTATTGCAAAAAGATAAGCGATCGTACTCTTCACCAGCTTCATACCCTCGGCTTCTGAACTCACCTGTTCAAAAATCTCCGGATGCTGTTTCTGTGAAACTGCGAGATCAAAATTCCTGTGAAACTGCTGCCTCATCGTATAATTGTGTGAATGTACTACCTTTGCTTCTGCTGCATACGCAACGCCATATCCGTGTTCGATGGCATTTGCTGCAAAAAACATATCCTCATTAAAAATAACCGGAGACTCAAATCCCCCCAGTTCTTCAAATAAATCCCTGCGATATGCCGCACAGACATCTGAACAGAAAAACGTTTTGATCCCAAGTGTCGGAATATCTGCCTTTGTTTTAACACAGCTTTGCTCTGGATAATTAAACTGCCTCGTATACTGCTCGACAATATGGCAGTCATTTTTCGGAAGTTGCCTTGCGTAAGCCACTGCAACCAAACAATCTTTTACTGCACTTTTTTCAGTGTCTGCCACTTCCATTGCATTCTGCTGTACCCGCGCAGACACCTGATCTTCCTTTAAAAGCAATGACTCCACTAATTTTTCTACCAGAAACTCATCCGCCGGAACTGCATCCTGCGTCATAAAAACCATCACATCCGCATCCGAATGTTCTGCTCCAAACTGCCTTGTTCCACCATGGTCAAAATCTTTCTTCGCAATATGAAATACCTCATACTCACACGGAAGTTCTTTCAATACCTGTTCAATCGGATAAGCTGCTGCTGCCTGTTTCCAGAGTTTCTCTTCCGTATTTAAAATAATTACCCTATGAACGACAAAGGTCTGCCCCTGCAATTTGTGCAGGAGCAGACATAATGTTTCATCCGGTTTATAAGTTGGAATGATAATATCTACTGTCATTTATCTGTATCCACTTCCCTCATTCATACCTGTGTCATTGATAATCTTCTTACTGTTTGCAAGAACGGTATCCGATGGTGTGTATTCCTCATCACCGAACAGGAACTGGTGTAATTCGATTACGTTTGATTCCAATGTACAAGGTACAACCACACTTCCTTTGGATCCGAGAGTTGTTGATCCATGGTTAAACGGAAATCCTGATGTCTCGCCAAGTTTGTAATTAAATACCTGTGCTGCTAATGCAACTAAATCTGCATTCGAAAAACTTGTCTGAATATCCCCAAATACTGCATCGATCAGCTTATTAATCGTAACAAGATCAGATTTCTGAGCCTTTGCAACCATTGCCGCAAGAACCGTTCTCTGACGCTCTGCACGCTTATAATCATCGCCTTTGGTATAACGGATTCGTGCATATGCGCATGCCTGTACGCCGTCCAATGTCACGTTTGTTCCACCACCGGAAAGATACTTGGAATTATTCTTGGTAAGTTTATTGATTTCATCCATATATCCCTGCATAAGAACTGCTTCTTCATCTGTGACTTCATCCAGTGTAATACCACCGAGCAGATCCACACACTCAACAACGGCATTAAAATCTACCGTCACATAATCTGTTATGGACAGATCAAGGTTCTTATTCAACATATTAATGGCTGCCTCCGGACCACCTTTTGCATAAGCGGCATTACATTTCTTAAAGCTTCCATCTCCTGTATCCAGATAAGAATCACGGAATACCGAACATAACTTTACTTCTTTAGTATCATTATTGATATTGGCGATCATAATGACATCGCTGCGTCCTTTTGACAAATTACCATTAGAGCGGTTGTCCAGACCAAATAAGGCAATGGTAGTATAACTCTTCATAATCTCCTTGGATTCTTCTGAAATACCTTCGTTCACCTCGATGTTTTCAAGTGGAACTTCCTCACGCTCAATACGTGACAGTTTACTAACCATAAACAAAACACCAGCAAGAATTATTAGAACTAAGATTTCAATTACCAACAATATAATCCGTTTCTGTCTTTTCTTTCTCCTAATTGCCTCTCGCTGTTTCTTGGTCATTGGTTTACGTCTGCTCTGATGATTATTTGCTTCACTACTCATGAATCATTTTCTCCTAATACGCATTTTTATTGATAAATCCCTTGAAAACGGTAAGGAACAAAATCTTAATATCTAGTCCTAATGTCCAGTTTTCAATATAATATAAATCATGTTCAATCCTCTTTCGAATGGAAGTATCTCCACGATATCCATTCACCTGTGCCCAGCCGGTCATTCCCGGACGCACCTGATGCTTGATCATATATCTTGGAATTTCTTCCCGGAACTTCTCCACATACTGCGGACGCTCCGGTCTTGGTCCTACAAGACTCATATCGCCTTTTAACACATTAAAAAGCTGTGGAAACTCATCCAGGCTTGTTTTCCGTAGAAATCTTCCCACACTGGTAACTCTTGGATCATTTTTCTGTGTCCAGCCTTTTCGTTCCTCTTCCTCTGTCTGTACATACATTGTGCGGAACTTATACATCTGAAACGGTTTGTTATGAAGGCCGACACGCTCCTGTTTAAAAATTAGTGGTCCTTTAGAAGTTGTTTTCACCAAAATAGCTGAAACTAACATAACTGGCGAAAAAATTATAATACAGATAACTGCACCAATAATATCTGTCAATCGTTTGATCAATGCGTTGAATGTATTACTCAAAGGTACATAACGAATATTAATAACCGGAAGTCCCAACAAATCTTCTGTATATGGTCTTGTCGGAATAATATTTCCATAATCCGGAATAAACTTTGTATGAACTCCTGATTTTTCACATTCGGCAACAATTTTATTTAATTTATAATATTCTTCTAACCCTAATGTAATAGCTATTTCATCTAATTTATTTTCGGGCAATATATACTCAAGGTTTCCAGTGCTTCCTATTACTTTTACCCCTTTATATACTGTTCCCCTCGCTATATTATCATCAAGAATCCCTTGCACATCATATCCCCATTGCGGATTCTGTTTAATCCTATCAATGTACTGTTCTGCTGCCTTTGAATATCCAACAAGCAGAATATGTTTTAGATTGTATCCCTTTTTTCGAACACTACGCAATATAGCCCGAATAAACAGCCTCTCTATTTCTTCTAATATTATATTAATAATATAAAAATAGACAAACATAGAACGAGAGAAGTTCTTTGCGTCTTCCGAATATGATAATACAAGGAAAAAACCGGCAAACACAATCAATATTCCAATAGTATTGGCCATTATTATATTTGACAGTTCTAACCGTCTGCCCTGTACACGTTTTGGTGTATACAAATTAAATGCATAATATAATAATAGATATAACGGAACAATTAGTATTAAAGCTTTCATATAAAAATTGAAAGACAACACACCAATTTCCGGATTAACAATACCACTTGAAAATTTTATCCACCAGGCAATTACATATGACAGCATTACAACAATTGCATCCAAAACAACATGTAATCTGTTAAAATGTTGCTGATTATTTTTTATCATATTGTCATCCTTTAATTTTCAAGCTATAGTGATTATCTCTTATTCACCATATAATATTCAAACACAATCATATAATATCTTTTGTGCTCATTGTGATAATGATACAATAATTTCCAACAAATCACAATCTCTTTTTATTAATATATTTGTCTTTAATTCTTAATATTTTCTTATCATTTGTAAAATGATATTAATAATTTAATACTATTTTCCACTTAACACTCTGAAAATATTAATCCATAATTCAATTTGTATATAAATATAATTCCATAAATTTTGTTTGCGATACCTGACTTTCCAACATTTTTTACAATCGCGGACGCCTTCTTTCATTCCCCGCCAATACTCATGTACAAATCCTTTTTTCATAAAAAACAACGTTTTCACAAAAATACCCAACAAAATAAACGGACTATTCAAGATAATCTGGATCAACGGCATATTTTTATATACGACAAAAATAGTATTCCTTGCTGCAAGAAATACTTTCTTTTCATTATAACGCGTACCTGTTGTTGCACTCCCCACATGGTATACCCTTGCCTCTGGTTCATACCAGTTTTCATATCCAGCAATCCTTGCACGATATCCAAGATCCACATCTTCCAGATATGCAAAATGATACTCGTCCAATCCACCAATCCTTTGTAATACATCCATACGATAAATGGCTGCACCGGCACAACATGAAAACACGCGGACAGCCTTCTCATAATCTGCACATCTTTTACCTTTGCCTCTGGCGACCGCCCATCCCAGAGCCGTATATAAATCTCCTGCATTATCTAAAATCTCATGATTTTTAAAATCGATCATCTGTGCTCCACAGGAAAAAATCTGTTTTGATCTTTGAATTGCATTTAGCAGAGCTTCTACAAACTGTTCATCCACTTCCGTATCATTATTCAACAAAATAATATATGGTGTCTTTGTCTTTTGAATCCCAAGATTCACTGCTCCACAAAAGCCCAGATTTTCTGTCAATGATACTATTTCCATATCCAGAACTTCCGAAGTAACACTCACGCTTCCATCTTTAGAACCATTATCGACAACAAGAACCTTAAAGCCCTTATATGTCTGTTTTTCCAATGTTTTCAGACAATTTTCCAGCAATCTTTTCCCATTATAATTTGGGATTATAATTGTCACATCCTGCATGAATTCATCCTAATTCCTTTTTGTTTTTCCTTTGCTGTGTATATACATCCAGGCCGCCGCATATTCCTCGCGCTCTTTTTCCGACCACGAAACATAGGTAGCAAAATCCACCTTGGCAAGCGTCATATCCTGTACACCACATTTGTAACATTCTACATTCTTACGTCTCGAAACCATACGCATCCACCCACAGTCCGGACATATATATACTCTCATCATAAGCATTTGTCCTCTTTTTCATCTTTGCGATAAAAATATTATAGCACAAGACAAAAAAGCTTCCCACTCATTTTTCATGACAAATGCCGACATCTTTCGCATCTGTTCTTTATTTTCCAAGTAAATACTGATTACTTACCAATGAAAAGTTACGATTATAATAAGGATCTCCATCCTTTAAAATATCCTTCCATAAAACGCGAAATGTATCTATTTCCCCCTGAAAACGCCGGACTTTTTCAGGCGTATCCTCTGCCCCTCTGGATTTTGATTCGTAATGATACCCCTCAATTTTTGGATCATACATCACCAAATAACCCTTTTTTCGTACTTTCAGGCAAAAATCCACATCATTGAATGCCACCTGTAACTTTTCTGTAAATCCATCTACTGCATCAAATACGTCTTTCTTTACCATCATACACGCTGCGGTAACCGCACTGTAATCTGCCTGCAGGGAAGCCCTGTTTTGATACCCATGTTCCTCCCGCGGCAGTCCCTGAAACATATTAGCTGCAATCCCCCGCTTGCTTCCACCAATCCCAATAACGATCCCAGCGTGCTGCACCGTATCATCCGGATAATATAACTTTACACCGGTAACTCCCACTTTATTTCTATGGCAGTCGCCTGACAGTCTTAAGATCCAGTCCGTGCCAATCATTTCAACATCATTATTCAGGAAAATATAATACTTACCAGTTGCAAACTGAACACCAAAATTATTCAGCTTTGAATAATTAAATTCATTTTCCCATACAACCACTTTAATATCCATGTTGTGAGACAATTTTCCCTGAAATGTCTGAACGCCATGCACCTTTTCTTCTCCTGGTGCAATTCTGCGGTAAAACGAAAACGTATCTTTACAACTATTATTTTCCACAATGATAATCTCACAATTGTCATAATTTGTCTTTTTAATTCCATCCAGACATTTCTGTAAAACTTCTATTTCATCTTTATTTGGAATAATAATGGAGACTCTTTCGTGTTCTGCGACATAATATTGAACGGAACATGCCTGCAATTGATTTTCCACCGTAACCTTTGCCTTTTCTCCCATACGCTGTAAGTGCTGCTCTACAAGCTCACACTGTCTCTGCAGATAATAATCCCAATATATTTGATCTATATTCTTATTTTCCATATGATGCACTAATATATCAGAAATATGTCCTATGAGCTCTGTATGTTCGATGCAGCAGAGAATAAATTCATATAATTGTATTTCTCTTTCTGCAGCCTTCTGTGTCCTGTTCTGGATTTCTTCATAAATTCTGTTTTTCCCGGTTATATTGCAAAGTTTTTCCTGTAATCCTGCCTTCTCTATAAACTCGCACTTTACAACAAACGATGTCCCAAAATAATTCTCTGTCCGCAGTAAATCCAGATTATAATCAGGTTTAAAAAAAGGAACTGCCTCTTCTTTTACATCTGTGACCTTATCATCATCATAATAAATCAAATCTTTTTCATCACTCGAACAAGCAATCCTGTACAAAGCCTGTTCTGCTAAAACATCCCCATTATTCAGGAAAAGAATCATTGCCGCTCGTTTGTTTTCCTCTATGGACCAGTGATCATACGTCTGATTTTTCAGAGAATTTAATGTTGCGGGACTGATTTCTTCTTCAGGCTCCTTGCCTATAACAATACGGAAAAATGGTTTATCTGCCCAGCTTTCTGCTGCCTTTTTCTGCTCCTGTAATTGTTTTTCCGTAAGTGAATGTAACTTCTTCCATTCATCATATGTAATTCCCTGTTCTTCACCTTTTTCCCGTAATCTGATCAAAAAATCTTTTACCCCATAACATCTGAGAAAATGAAGACCACGGATTACTTTCGAAACAATATCTTTCATATAATTCACTTTCTAAAAAAACAGGTGGTAGCCATTCTTTGGTACCACCTGAAAAATACTATTTAATTTCTAATTCATCCCATGAATCAGACGGAACTAAAGCAACATAGGTTTTACCTGTGTTGATTTTAATCTCATTTCCTGACATATCATAGTAACGTGTTGGAGATGTCTCTGTTGTTTTTGTCCATGTAATTGGAATTGCCTCACCATTTGTCACATAGTAACCATCCTGATTAGAAGCAATACAGTTATAAATCATGTATCCATGCTCATCCAGCTGTTCAAAATCACAGGACTGAAGTAATAAATTCTTAAATGCAAGCTGTGCGTTGTCATTACCCGGATCCACATGTGCTTTGCCATACTCAGAATACTTATAAACCTGTTCTGACTCATCATACTCTAAATATGATCCATTATGAGGAAATGGAAGATCTACAGAGGCTGCTTCTATTGCATCACTTGCTGAAGAAAGATCTACAGGCTCTGACTCGCTTGCAAACTTATAATGAGCTCCTTCATAATACTGTGTATAAGTAGTAGAAACACCAGTGCTTGAAAAGTTTCTGTCTAAATCACCTGATACAATATACTCTGTGTATTCTCTAGGTTTTCCATTATTAACGCGTGAAAACGTTCCACTAAAATGATCTGTCCATGGATGTGCCAGATACTCATCAATGTAGAACGGACCACCATCATGGCATACAACCGCATTCCATTCTGCTGCCAGAATCAGGTTTGTAGGTCTGACACTTCGGATACTTCCTAATTGTTCAATCTTCTCCCAGTCTTTTACCAGAACCATAAATCTGGTAATTCTTCCGTTAGCTGTACTGTTCATCATCTCATACACAACATCTGCATTCTCTGATAAACCATAATGCGGTAATGCATAAAGTTCGTTATCCACCATTGCTGCGATAGGTCTCTGATCTTTTAAACTTTCATCGATCAATTCATTTGTCAGCTCGCTATGATAAAATCCTTCCGGCGCATCATCCTGCACATCTTCTTCCGCTTCTGTTACTGTATCTGCCGCAGCATTATCATCTGCTGTCACATCTGCCGTGACCTGATCGTTGACTGTGTCTGCATCTTTTCCACAGGCTGCAAATGAGCATGTAACTGTCAGCATAGCCATTATTAGTGCTAATCTTTTTTTCACTCTTAAATTCCTCTTTCTTCGTTATTTACCCAAATATGGTATTAAGATTTAGGAAATGTTCCCAAAAACATATACATATATTAACATAATTTTGCATAAAAATAAAAGGGATATTGTATTATTTTTGTGAAATTAACGAATTATTAAGATTTATATTCTTCTAATTCTTTACTTACTCCGACTTTAAATTCCACAGGATCATATCCAAATGCTTCTGTCGCCTTTGCATGTGAATATACACGCGGTTCACATAATCTCTGTACTTTTTCTCTGTAATCAATATTCCTAAACGAAATTATATAAATAACTACTGCACCCCAAAATGCCAATTCAAATGGTACACTGATAAAATGAACTTTTTTTCCAAGACAATTTCCAATCTCTAAAAGCATCTCACGGAGCGTAATTGGTTCTTTTCCCGACAAATCAAAATCCTGATTTGCTGTCTTTTCCTCATTCATAAGAACCTGATAATAAGCTCTACCTAAATCTTTATAATATACTGGCTGTAATTGATATTTTGCACCATTTACCACTGGCATCATTGGAAGTTTATCTACCATTTTAGTAAAAACATGAACATTATGATCACCTAAACATCCATATATCATTGTTGGTCGAAGTATAGTCAATATAATTCCCTCTTTATTACATATATCATAAACTACACTATCGATCCTTCGATATTCTTCCCCTGCTTCCTTATACTTTGAATAAATACCAGTAGTATGAACAAGAATCAATCTGCGAACATGACATTTTGCTGTCACTTTAACAATATTTTCCGAATATTTAATTCCAGCTATATGCACAATTGTATCAACTCCATCCAACTGATTTTCAAGATATAATTCATCTTGCAGATCACCATATGTTATCTCTGCAATTGGTAATAATTTCTTTGTATTTTCTAATCTTGAACTGCTCCTCGCTAAAATTTTTATTCCGCTCTGAAATTTATCCAGTACATTATCCATATGCATTGAAAGATATTCCGCAAATGCTTCACCTGTTTTTCCTGTAATTCCAGTGATTGCTAATTTACAGTTCATATAATTCCCCTCTTTCTTCCTTGAAATTCCAATATGGATCCCCTTTACAAATATACTCTCCCCAATCATTCTTCAGATTTTGATTGCGGTTCATGTATTCCTTTTCTTTTCCTGATTTCACTGCAATCACTTCTGGATCCAGAACAATTCTATATCCTGCTTTTCTTAATCGGATACATAAATCTATTGCCTGTTCTTCCTTTGAAAGTTTCTTGTTTATTTTTCCTATTTGTCTTAATGCGCTTTTCCTGACCACTGCAAATTCAAGCGAAGCAATGCTTACATCCTGTGCCAGTACTGCACGTTTTTGATATCCCCGATATCGAATAGATTTTCCTCGAAACAAATGATATAGTTTTCCCTGCTGATCATAACTCATACCACATTCAACAATTCTGCCATGATAAATTATCTTTCCGGCAACCATGCCTATCTCAGGATCAACAAATCTGCTACTCAGTCTTTTTTTCCAGTTTACATCTTTCGGTTTTAATAAAACATCCTGAAAAAAAACGCCCTCTTCTTCCATATCTGTCAAATATTCCACATGATAACTTCCTGGATCCACTCTTGGGATAACCTCTACAGCACTATAACCACATCGAAATAAATGATCTGATATTGCCTTTGCTCCATTTAAAAAAGCATACTCTTTGTTTCCACTATTTCCAGCTGTTGATGTTTCACTTATCCGCCAATGATATAATATTTTGGGAATATGACATACCCTCTTCGCAAGTTCTGTACATCTAAGCATATATTCATAATCCTGCGCACCATCATATTTTGCATCTATTTTCCCTGCCTTTTGCATTAATTCTTTTTTTATCATAATAAAATGACATAAATAATTATAGGAGCATAGCAATTCTTTATTATAATCCGGTTTAAAATGAGGATTACTATATTTTTTTAAATCGTCAGAAACTTTATCCTCATCTGAATAAAACAGATCCGCACTTGCATTATTTTGTGCAGCAATTACCATTTCATATAAAGCATTTGGTGTTAAAATATCATCGTGATCCAGAAAACATATATACTCTCCTGTCGACATATCCAATGCAGCATTTGTGTTCTGTGCAATCCCACCATTTTTTTCAAGTTTTTTATACTTTATTCTATCTTCATTCCCATGCATTGACAAAATCACACTTTTCACTTTTTGTGTTTTACTTCCATCCGCTATACACAATTCCCAGTTCTTATATGTCTGATCCATAACTGAAAGTATCATCTGCCTTAAAAAATCTGGCTTTGTTTCATATGTCGGTACCACAATGCTCACTAATGGTTCATTATTCCATTTTTTATTGCGTTGCAAACTCAGTTCATTCTCAGTAGGTAAATACTTCTCATATACTTTTTCATACTTTCTTGTACAAGATGTTATGTTTTCGTATACTTTATAGCCAAAATCAATGATTCCATAATGCTGGATCAACTTTAAAGTTCTCCCCATTGCAACTCCTTATTAATATCGATTTTCTCCATCATGGGACAGTAATGAAACATTGGTAATCCCTTCTATTTTTTCACATTCACTTAATAAATCTTTTTCTTTTTTGGTACGAAGTTCTACTACCATATTTATACCGTCAGTTCCAATATTTCTAGCCTTGATTTGATACCCCTTTGCATTGGTTTTTAAAATCTGCATAAGGTTTTCCTCCATATCTTTATTAGTTCCATTGAGCACTAGCAGATATGGAGCTTTCGGTGGTTTTACAACTTCTAACAATAATAAAAGAATCGTAACTGCAAGGCTCATAATAATTGCAACCTGATATAACGATGCACCACAAATAATCCCCACACTAATTGACCAGAATAAAAACAGTAAATCCAACGGATTTTTAACGGCATTTCGAAATCTCACAATTGATAATGCGCCTACCATACCAAGTGAAATCACAAGGTTAGACTGCATCGCCAACACAATTGCCGCTGTAATTACTGACATAATTGCTAACGTTTTATTAAAATCTTTTGAATAGAAATTTTTATTAGAACATAATCGATAAATAGCATAAATATATAGTGCAATCAATATTGTAATCACCATACTTATAATAATTGTCGTGTTAGTAATGTCTGAATTAAAACTCTCTAAAATTGATTTCTTAATAATGTCATTTGTACTCATACGATTTCTCCTTTATTCAATATACTTCTTCCCATATAGTATTTGGAAAAGCTTATCTGTTGTAAATTGCCCAATTCAAGTAATTGTAAAATAAAATCTGGTATTAATTCATCATGCTTAATTTCTAATATGTGATTATCTACCGGTAATAATGGGATTTTTTGCAAATTATCGTCAAATAACTTATTTGTTTCCTCCGAAGCCGCAATATTTTTATCGAATGTTATTCTTACATTTCCGATTGGATAAGTAAATGCGGTTCTATCATATTCAATGATATTAACCGGATGATATCCATAATTTAAAATTGCCACCGCAAACATACGCATCACTTCTCTGTCCGAATATAAAAACTCTTGACATTTTCCCAATAAAATTTTTTGAAATTCTTCTTCATTGATACAACAAGACTTCTTTTTCGTAAGATTTCTATATTTTTCTTTTACCTCTAGCTTAATTGTTTTTCGGCTTTTGTTGTAAACTCTGATACGTAACTTTTTTCTGTCATCTACTCCTGCATCGTTTTCAAAATAGCTAGAATTATCATAATTATCAAAATAAATACTTCTTATCTGATATGCATCAATTTCTTTCTGATTCTTGTCTATCGACATTACTGCCTGTAATCTCGCCTTTAATATAGCCAATTCCATATTCGTGCATATATATTTCTTTTCCACACGATATTCCATTTTATCCATCCTTTACAATGTACCAAAATATGTATCGAGATAATTCAAACGATGATCTATCCAGTTTTCAAGATTTTTCCTTCCATCTTTCACTTCACATTCTGGCCACTTTTCTTTTTCTCTGTTCCATGCCCCACTATCTTTTAACAATTCCATATCATCATTTATCATACCTATTAGATTTTCTGTTGTCAAAAATGTTTCTCTCCAAAGTCTCCATTTTTCTTTGGTTTTTCCGTTAATGTTTTCACTATCATTCTTTTTTAAGACTTCATAATCCTGAATGGAACCAAGTATTTTGTCTTCCGCCACATTCACTGTCCACAATGCTTCCTTGTCATCCACCATTGTGTCTCCCCATGTGTAATTCAGATCCCACACAGTCTTATATAATTTATAACTGCTATCATCCTGCTTTTTTGCTATAATATAAGCATTCTTCCATAAATTGTCAGTAGCATACGTAACCTGACAAAACAAATAGTAATCAATAATATTATCTATATCTATTAATTCTTCCGCACTCTTTATATCTGGTACATCTGTCCAATAGAATTTTTCCATATAACTTTTCAATGGACTCCACACAGACTCGTCCTGTACCTCCTTTGGATATTTCATTGAAATTGTTCTTCCACCATTTTCGTTATATAAGTCTGGAAACCACTCATACATATTGAATACATCGTTTGTCGGAATTTCCCAACTGCGTACCTTATATAAATAATCACCCTGCCCAAGTGAAAAATGTTTTCCATTCATTGGTTCCATCAACGCATAAATACCACGATAAATATTATTTATATATACTTCTACAAACTTATAAGAAGCCGTTTTTACTGCATCTTGTCTATTCTCATTAATTGCATCCCAGAATTTATATCCAAGATTGTCACGCATTCTGGTAGAGTCCGTGTAAAATCCTGTTAAAATCCAATCATCATCCTTTTGCATTCCTAAGAAACTTGTCTTAACCTGATTTTGTTTTTTATCACACAAGCTTATTTTATAATTCCTTTTTGCATACATTGCAGAAGCTGCACCTCTTGCATGATACATAGATTTTGATGAAAATACATTATATTCTCCATTTTCGTCATAGCCAAAAAAAGTCAAATCCGATAGTCTGTTATAATTATCATTTAGTCCATTTATTTTCATAATTGGAAGACCGCTAAAAACTATACTTTTCTCCCAATATGTGTCTTCTGATAACAAGATACACTTAAAAGCATGACCATCTTTTATTGCCTTTTCTTTTTGATCAAAGTAATCGTCTGACAAAAAATACATTTGATATTCTGACACATTATTATAGTCAAACTTGCCTATCCAATCATCCTCTTCAAGTGGCTGATAAATGTAATATGTCCTTGATACCCAATCATACGCGATATCCTCACCCTCAAACGATATATTAATCCACTCTTCCTTTCGCTTCCTGCCCTCTGTCAGATTCTGTACTTCTTTTTCTGTCACAACTGGAATTCCTAATACTCTTCTGCCATCTTCCTTTGCATAATAAATCAAAAAAAGTATCAACAAACCTATCGTACAGCACAACAAAAGGCATTTTAGCCAATAGTTTTTCTTAATGTACATATTATCTACCTTTTTATTCAAGACTATCTATATATTGATCCAATACATTTAATCGATAGTCAATCCAATTACTCATTTCCGTTATATCTTTTGAATTTTCAGATTCCGGCCATCTTCTGGCATTTCTGTCCCATGCCCCACTGTCAATTAATGGCTGCATTATTTCTTTTGCAGTAGATGTCAGACTGTCTGTATTTAAAAATGTATCTCTCCAGGTTTTCCATTTTTCCTGAGTTCTTTCAACCATATAATCTTTATCCATTTGCATTAAAGTTTCATAATCAACTATATCGCGGAATAAGTCATCATGATACTGAAAATCAGTCCATAATGTTTGTGGATTATCAGAAAAATTGTCTCCCCATGTATAATTTAAATCCCATACAGTTTTATAAAATTTAAACTTTCCATTTTTCTGTTCTTTCATGATATAATAGGCATTTTTCCAGCGGTTATCGTTTGCATATGTTATCTGACAGAACCAATAATAATCAATAATATTGTCTATATCCACCAATTGTTCCATATTACTGACATCTTTTTCTTCATCCCAATAAAACAATTGATAATAATCCATCAAGGGTTTCCATTGCTCCCCTTTTCCAATCTCAAAAGGATACTTACAAGTAAGTGTCATAATATGATCTACCCACACATCATCATCTTCGCTGAAATATTCAAAATCATCTACCGATGGAATCCCCCAGGATCTTACTTTATACAAATAATCTCCCTCTTTCAAATTCATGGATTTACGGTTTATCGGAACCATAACTCCATATAAACCCATATATTCATTATTAATAAATACCTCGCAATATTTCATGCTAGATGAAAGAACTGGCTCGTCCTCTAATTCATTCATTTTATCCCATAAATAATAAGATAATTGATCTCTAACATTGCTGGAATCTGTATATAATGAATTAAGTTTCCAATCATCATCCTTTTGCATTCCCAATACACCATACTTGACAGAATTTCCACTTTCATCCAATAAACTTATTTTATAATTTCCCTTGTTAAATAAGACTGACCCAGCACCTCTTTGATGATACATTGATATTGACTGAAATGTTTCATAATGTTTTGTATCCTCATTAATCCAAAAGATACTAAATTGTGACAATCTATTTTCCCCATCATCCGGTCCATCCAGACAAATTACAGGTAATCCGGTAAAAACAACCTTACCTTCTGCATATGTATCACCAGAAACAACTATATAGGAAAAAACATGTCCATTTTGAATTGCCCTTTTTTTATCATCAAACATTTTATCTTTCAACCAATAAAACTGGTTTTCTTCGTTTACTTCTATTTTTCCATTCCACTCATCACTTTCCAGTGACTGTGAAATATAATATACACCCTCACTCTCATTATATGGAAGTTTTATTCCCTGCATCTGTAGATTTTCATCTACTGTCATTTGCACTTTATCTTTGATCAGTTGTTCATAAAAGTCTTTGTCTATCACTTTGACTCCCATGACTACCATTGCTTCTTCTTTTTCAAAATAAATAAAAGTTCCAGCCAATACACTGATGGTAAAAAAAAGCAAAATTATTTTTATATAATAATTTCTTTTCAGATACATTTATACTCCTCTTTTATCTACCAAATAAAATTTTACTCAGCATTGTTTTTTTCTTTACCAACAACGTAATCTGATATAATATTTCACATCCTATCAATGCCAAAAGCAATGTAAACACCCAATCATACAAAACAGTATTTTCAGTCAACGGATTAAATCCCAATACACTGATTATTTTTGCCCAACATCCAACCGCCAAATACTCTACTGCAATTTTCTGCATCACATAAATTTGCAATGACATTGCTCCAAATCCAGCAATCTTTCTTACCACTTTGCTATTTCTAAAATATTCTGTACAATATTCAACTACCATAATCACAAAAACAGCTCCACAAAGTCCAATTGCATACCGATATATATCTATTTTTAACTGCGCCATAAATTTCGAAATAGTTTCAAAGTTTGTTATTCCTGTCGTATATATATATGAGTTTGAACTATAATACGGTAACAAAATTGGAAACATAGCCGCCAAACTAATTTTGCAACCTTTTATAAACTTTTGGGAAATTGTATCCTTATACTTATTGTATAGATATCCAAGAATGAAGTATGGATACATGAACATATGATTATTGTAATTAGGAATAAAATATAGCAATGGGAAAGCAAAAACCAATACTATAATTTCCAACCTTCCATCAAATAATTTTCCTATAATACATACAAAAACACTGCATATTAACAAAGTCCATAAAAACCAGGTTCCCTGAATCGACCACCACATTTCCTGTAATGAAAATTCCATTTCTACCTTCATTACTTTCATTTCTACTACATACTGAATAAAATACAGGCAGGCTCCCCATACACATGCAGGCCAGACAAGATTCTTTATTCGATTAATAATAATTTCTTTTAGATTTCTTTTCTTCATTGTATAACAGAAAAAATATCCACTCATAATCATAAATAACGGCATAACAAAAGAATGAATAAACTTCATTGCATAATCTTCAAAAACCGGGACTGTGTCATCCACATAATAATATTGAACAAAATGAACCCATAACACACATATAATCGCTACACCCTTGGCAACATCCATTGCCTGATTTCTCTCTTGTTCTGCCGTCATCATCACAATCCTTATCTCCTACTCCCAATCCATAGAAATTCTTTCAACATCATCCTTACTCAAATCTCCAATTAATGTTTCAATATACTTCAAATCAGTTGAAGAAGCCTTAATACCATGGTAAATGCCTTTTTTTATATAAAAAGCTGCACCCGGGACTAATTTATGATATTCCTCACCAATCTTAAGCACTCCATCACCTGATATTATAACAATATTTTCATCATGTTGTAAATGCCTATGATATGAGGTGCCTTTTTGAGCCATCACTTTAACTCTATTTGTGACACTTTGAACCCCATCTTCATCTGTCACATCGATTGTTTTGATTGTTCCCCATCTCCGTTCCTCAAAACGCGATTTATCTCCTATATCATTTAAGCAATCTTTAATATAAGAACTCTGATGCTTATCTGCAACTAAGATTCCATCATGTGATGCAGCTATAACCATATTCTTAGCCCCCATCACCACCATCGGTATTCCAAGCACATTAATAGCATGTGTGTTTTCGCATGTATCATCCCATGTCACATCACCAATACTCTGTTCATTCATCTCTTCTGTCAATGTATTCCATGTTCCAAGATCTTTCCAGATATCATCATACTTAATTGCAACAATATTCTTCCAATGTTCCAACACTTCATAATCAAAACTTTTCTTTGGTAATTTTTCATAATTAACAACCATATTTTCGTAATCTGTTGTTACGCCATACTTTTCGACCCACTGTGCTGCCATAGACAATTTAAAACAAAATACTCCACAGTTCCACAATGCCCCCTCATTTACCAGTTTTTCCGCTGTTTTCTCATCTGGTTTTTCGCGGAATCCCTGCACTTTCAATAACTCATCGTCGCCATTTTCCGGAACAATATAACCATATTTGGTAGATGGATAAGTTGGTACTCCACCTAACAATCCTATTGTATCATCTGTTTTTGCTATATATTCACCCAAATTTTTAATTCGATTAAAAAATTCAATCGTGGTATATGGATCTACTGGAAGAAATGCAACGACATCTTCTTCTTTTGCGCCTTTTTTTGATAGAAGGTATGCGCAGGAAAGCATCACTGCTGGAAACGTATCCCTTCTCATCGGCTCCACTGCAACCTCCGCAGCATTTTCTAATTGACTTCCAATAATTTCTACTTGAGCATCGCTGGCACAGACAATTGTATTATCAGATAATCCTGCATTTTTCAACTGTCCGAAAACTCTCTGTAGCATAGAGCACTTTTCTTCATCATCTTTATTTTCATGATTCATCAACTTAATATATTGCTTTGAGCATAAATCATTAGATAAAGGCCATAATCTTTTTCCGGAACCGCCGGATAACAGTACAATATACATATATTTGTTCTCCTTATATTCGAATGGCACAGTTTTTACGCTGTGCCATAAAATCTGGTAAATTTATTTTTGATTTAAGAATTATTAGCGTTCTGCACGCATCGGATTATTCAAGAAGTCCTCATATGCAAGACGGATACCATCCTCAAGTTCTGTCTTATATGTCCAGCCAAGTTTTGCAGCTTTACTCACATCCAGAAGCTTTCTAGGAGTACCGTTTGGTCTTGTAGTATCCCACTTAATCTCGCCTTCATACCCAATGACCTTTGCAACAAGCTCTGTCAGTTCCTTAATAGTAAGTTCTTTTCCGGTTCCTGCATTGACAGTCTCGTCACCGGAATAATTGTTCATTAAGAATACGCATAAGTTGGCAAGATCATCCACATATAAAAACTCACGCAATGGGCTTCCATCTCCCCAACATGTTACCTCTTTTAATCCGTTTACTTTTGCTTCATGGAAACGACGGATCAGTGCAGGTAATACATGAGAATGTTCTGGATGATAATTGTCATTTGGTCCATAAAGATTAGTTGGCATAACAGAGATATAATCGGTTCCATACTGCTTATTTAAAAACTCGCAGTATTTCAAACCGGAAATTTTTGCCAGTGCATATGCTTCATTTGTCTTCTCTAACGCACTGGTCAAAAGACAGCTCTCCGGCATTGGCTGTGGAGCCATACGGGGATAAATGCAGGATGAACCTAAAAATTCAAGCTTTTTACATCCATTTTTCCATGCTGAATGGATCACATTCATCTCAAGGATCATATTGTCATACATAAAATCGGCAAGCGCATTCTGGTTTGCGACAATACCGCCAACCTTAGCTGCTGCCAGAAATACATACTCTGGCTTTTCCTCTGCAAAAAATGCTTCTACTGCATCCTGTCTGCATAAATCCAGCTCTTTGTGTGTGCGTGTGATAATATTGGTATATCCCTGACGCTCTAACTCACGGACAATTGCAGAACCTACCATTCCTCTGTGTCCTGCTACATATATTTTTGCATCTTTTTCCATCATGATGCCATTCCTCCTAACGTAATGCTTTTTCACGTTTTGCAAGTTCTCTGTCATGCTCTGCCATAATGCGGACGAGTTCCGGATAACTTGTCTTCTGTGGATTCCATCCAAGAACCGTTTTAGCCTTGGTCGGATCTCCCCAAAGGTTATCTACATCCGTAGGACGGAACCACTGTGGATTGACACATACTAACATTTTACCTGTCTGTGCGTCATAACCCTTTTCATCTACGCCTGTTCCCTCCCAACGGATCGTAATACCGTTTGCTGCAAATGCCTTTTCTGTGAAATCACGGACTGTGTGCTGTTCTCCGGTTGCAATGACGAAATCTTCCGGTGTTTCATGCTGTAAGATCATCCACATACATTCCACATAATCTTTTGCATATCCCCAGTCACGCAGACTGTCCATATTACCAAGTTCCAGATGATCCTGAATTCCTTCTGCAATACGTCCTGCTGCCAGTGTGATCTTACGTGTCACGAAATTCTCACCACGTCTCTCTGATTCATGGTTGAATAAAATTCCGTTCACTGCAAACATTCCATAAGCTTCACGGTACTCTTTTACGATCCAGAAACCATACTGTTTTGCAACTGCATATGGAGAATATGGATGGAACGGAGTTGTCTCTCTCTGCGGAACTTCCTCAACTTTACCAAACAACTCAGAAGTAGAAGCCTGATATACTTTTGTTTTCTTAGCAAGACCTAAAATGCGGACTGCTTCCAAGATACGAAGTACACCGATCGCATCGACATCACCGGAATACTCCGGCACATCAAAAGATACCTGTACATGAGACTGTGCTGCAAGATTATAGATCTCATCCGGCTGTACCAGCCCGATAATCCGGATCAAAGAAGAAGAATCAGACAAATCCCCATCATGTAATGTAATTGCGTTCTTAGCGATCAGATGGTCAATACGTGCTGTATTGGAGATAGATGCACGACGTGTAATACCGTGAACCTCATATCCCTTCTCTAATAAAAACTCTGCAAGATAAGAACCATCCTGTCCTGTGATACCTGTGATCAATGCTACTTTACTCATTCATTAATCTCCTTTTCGTTTTTATACTATATACGAGTTATATAATTATTTTGCTTTTCTTTGCTCTGTGAGCCGATACTAAGAATAATCTAATTTTTCATTCTTTTCAATTGATTATATTGCCCAAAAATAGTATTATATTGCTATAGCATATAATACCGGAAAGGCAATGATCTCCCATGAAAAGTTCCTTATTTGAAAAATATAAAACATCCGAAGTTACCAATACCAGACGTGTGATCTGTACTCCCGGTCAGTTCACCAGAGATCACTTCTTTTATATTCAGGAAGCCGGATATTTAAAAAGTCTGCAGCCCCATCTTTCCAAACGAAGCGGACTGAAATCCTACCTTTTTATGATTGTGCTCTCCGGCAGTGGAACCGTTTCTTACAAAGATGCTTCCCCAGCAAAAACAACCGCTGTCTCTGCCATGGCCGGCGATTGCTTTTTTCTCGACTGCTCGAAAGAATATACCCATATCAGCAGTGAAAATGATCCATGGGAACTGCTCTGGATCCATTTTTATGGTCCCCAGGCCGAGGGCTACTATTCCTATTTCTGTGAACATAATGACTGGCATTTCCGCTCCCGGCATCTAAATGAGCTGACGGCCAGCATTACGCGAATCCTCGAATTGCATGAACACCGGAATGATGATACCGATATTGTGGTAGCCAATGAGATCACGCATATCCTGACCCTGATCTCCACTTCCCCAAAAGAACTGGAACGCAATGATTCAGAGCTTGAGATAAAACTCAAAAATGTAACCAGTTATTTAGACGAGCATTATACAGAAAGTATTTCTCTGGATTTTCTTGCAGAACAGTTTTACATCAGCAAATATTATCTGAGCAGGGAATTTAAACAAGAACACGGAACGACCATTATCCAGTATCTACTGACAAAAAAAATCACCCATGCCAAAGAGCTTTTACGTTACAGCAATTCTTCCATTGAAGATATCGCTGTGCTCTGTGGCATAGATGACGCCAGTTACTTTAATAAAGTTTTTAAAAAATTAGAAGGTTGTACTGCTTCGGAGTATCGGAAACGATGGTAGCATATACCTCCACTTTTCCTTAATTTTCCACAAGGATACTGCCCAAAATATTTATCTTATTTTCCTTACAGAGTCCAATTTCATTTCGAATTTCTTTGTAATATGACTTCTGCTGTTCTTCCATAATAATCGCATTTCCACACTGTGAAAGACTGACGAGTGCCTCTGAAGAATAATTAACATCACTACAGTAAATTAATTCAATAGACACTTTCTCTAATTCACTTTTTAAAATGTTCAATAACTCCTCATTATCACATTTCTCTGTACTCACAATACATACTTTATGTATTGATGCACGTTCACAGGCAAGTTGAATATTAGACACCAAATACAGTATCTGCTGCTCTTTCGATAACATCTTGCATCCAACCCTTTTTGCCCTATCTAACATCTTGTCAACACAGCCACCTAAACCCTTACGATACTTCTTCAGAGACACACTTCCAAGATTTGTAACCTGTAAGTCATTCATCTCTTCTTTATTTCTCAATTTTCCAGACAGAATATAAATCAACACTAAAAGAGCTGTCGCAAAAAAGAATCCTATAAGCCCTCCCATCAAAACGTACTTTCCATCTATAGATACCAAAGCATGTGTCGGTTGAGCCACCTGATTCTCTTCCTGCTCTACATTTTCATCACCTTCTGCTTCCAAGCGTAGAATCTCATCCCAGTTATTTAACACCGTTGTAGTTGTATCTGTCAAAGAGGACCGCAATCCAGATAATGATATTTTCAGTGATTCTACATATGTTTGATCTTCTCTTTGAATCTGATCCAATTCATCATCAACGACTGTCGCTTTATCATCGCTTAATATTGTCAACTGATGTTCCCCGACTTTTGATCCAACAATTGTTTTATACTGATTCAATAAATTTTTGACTTCATCTGCAATTGCCGCACATTCTTCTTCATCTGAATGTCTTATCACAACAGAAAAAGAACTTTCATCACTTGACTCAAACTGAAAAAGTTCTGTTATATATTCAGGTTTTGTATCAAGATTGAGATTTTCCACAACATCTTTACCAAGTTGTCCATTTAGAACATAATTACGATAAGCAAAGATCAAATCTGAAGATTTCTCATCATTTTCATTATCAATAAAATATTGCAATGTAACTGTTTTCTCATCAAATGGATCTATATTCATCATAATGGAATTGCTTCTATATTCATTTCTATAATCGATCCTATTGTTCAATATTACCAATTGTTCAACAAGCAACAAATCATCTTTGCTCAAGGAGTTTTTCACATCAAGTAATGATTGTGTTACAACTGGTGTATTTGCTATTTTATAATCTTGTCGATACTTCACCCCTCCAAGTAATACTGCAAACAGTAGTATAAATACTAATAATACTCGCCATTTTTTCAAAACATACCAAACTATATCTCCCAAAACAAGTTTTCTTTCTGGAATTAAGCTTTCACTTTCTTCATAAAAAATCATTCTTTTTCCTCCACATCTATCGATTCATCTTGATCACTGCATAATTCTCTGTAGTTTCTAATATTTCATGACCAAGCGACTCATAATTTTCAAGCAGTGTCTCATCTTTCTGACTGACAACATAATCATATACATAACCACAATTATAATCCTGAAACTCTAAATACAAGCCAAGATCGCCATGACAGGTAAAATTGTAATCACCATAATCCGTGACTCGAATGGAATATCCCGCCAATCTAATCTTTGATGTATACTCCCTGATAAACGGCCAGTTTGTATCTCCCTGTGGAAACAAAATATTTACATATTCCCCTTCACCTGCATCCTTTAAAATACACTGTGCCACATCTATTTCTTCCTGCGGAATCTTATACCGATTCTCTGTCCTGTGGTATGCCTTAAGCTGATAATAAGAGGTTCCCATCGTACCTAATAAAACGATCCATATAATCGTTACTGCTATTCTTTTTTTATTTCTACAATAACTGATTGCAACAGTTGCGGTATATGCAATCACATAAGATATCGGTAACAGATAAAACACCCGGATATAAGTTGTTGTAAATGTTGAAAACTTAGAAGCTATCTTTCCAAACAAGGGATTTAATATTATTCCAAGAATTAGCAAAGAATACCATAATAGTATTCTTTTATTTTCATTTTTTTTGCTTTCAAAACAGACAAACGCAAGACATAAAATATATATCATCCAATATCCCTTGTCGCCCCAGAATACACGAAAGCTTTCTTCTACTATTCCCATATGCTTACCATCCTCCGGACGTTGTCAGAATTGATATCACATACATTCCAAGATAAATTGCTGCAGGAACACAACAGATACCTGCCTGCAGTAATATCATAAATCTATGCTTCTGTATCGCATTTAAAAATGCAATTGCTAATAACATCACAGGAGCAATACCAAGACTCATTAACGATGCAGATGCCGCTGCAAACATTGTTACCATCAGCAGAATCATCTCACCTATTGTAAACTTTTCACAAAACACCTTATTCCCGACATAAAACAAAAACGGCAACACAATCACCGCCATGATTGCTTTTCCCTGCCAGGGGCATACCATTAAACGAAAAGTTTGTGTATAATTTGAAAAGGCCATAAATAAATTTACAATACTAATCACAAACAAAAAGATTTCTGATTTATATCTGGAATCTGGAAACAACAAACCTCCTATCATCCACTGAATATAATAAGCCATGCCGATTATTATAACAGGTAATATTGTCTTTCCAATTACCAGTGAATGTAGTCCTGTTATTCTGGCAAGATATGCCATAAATGTAATAAATGATGTCAGCTTATACTTTAATGAAACCTCATCTATTGACAGTTCATGTCCGGTAAGGCTGTCAACCTTAATAATCATATCTGTCTCATCTGTATCGTTTGCCATTGTAATATACGTATTATCATCCGCACAATATGCATAATCAGGCATAAAGCATACCAACGTGATAATCTGCCCTAAAATAAGGACAAGTGCCATATAGAAAAAGAAAGAATGACCTCTAAATATATTTATCCATTGCATTTTCTCTTTTACCCATATTAATATAGCTCCTGCGTACTTCCATAGTGCAATGGCAGACAGTATTCCAAGAATAATGCTATAACAAATTACTAACTTAGAAAAACTATACTCTTTTAATGTCATTGGTACACAGATAATCTGGTATAAAGCAAGCATCGTAAGGAAACCAGACAAATACCAGAATCCTGGTTTCATACAATATTCTTTTTTTATTATATCCGCAACCAGCCTCCCTATCAACAACGGAACAAGAAGCAATATCACGAACAATACTATAATTTTCATCATATATCCTATAAGTTCTTTTTAATCGTTCTAAAATCTTTTACAGCCTGAATTCCTATTTTTGTTATTTTCTTTAAATTAATAGAGTTCACGCCACCCTGTCTCGGTCTAAATGTGATTGGAATAAACTGAACGTTTTCTTTTCCTCTTAAAAATAAAACAGTGAGCATCACATTTGACAGATTAAAATTTTCCGGCACTTTTACTATATACTTTTGCAATAATTTCTTAGGCATAAGTCTATATGGACTATTAGCATCTGTAACTCGAATTCCAAAAATAAGAAACAAAACCATCTTTAATACTTTTGTAACAAATATTCTCGAGATTCCGTCTTCTCTGTGATTACGGTATCCTATGAGAACCTTTTTTTCATTGCGCTGTTCCCAGAATCCTTGAAACTCAGACGCAAGTGTCTGCCCATCTGAATCTGTCTGAAAAATATAATCTGCCCCATGTTCTAACGCATAGAAATAACCATATAATACAGTAGCACCATGTCCACCATTCTCTTTTGTAACAGGAAGTAACTGTGGAAGTTCTGCCTGTAACGCACATAATTTTTCATATGTCTGATCCTTTGACCCATCATTAATAATAACAAGCCTGGAATCCTGACCGATACCCGCAACCACTTCATGCCATTCCCTGGCAACCAGCTCAATGTTTGCTTCTTCATTATAGGCCGGGATAATTATATATAACTTGTCCATACTATACCTTTCTCTCAGATGCCCTACACACTCATAAATTTAAGCATAAATGAAAAAAAAAGTTCCGTCAAGGTTCTCCCTTTAAATATCATTTATTTTTAATAATTTAATGTTGCATTACAAATGCTGCAATATTCAAAAAAATAAATCCAAATGGAATTGCAACAATAAGCATATTTACAGCCAAACGTTGTACCATGAATCTTCGATAGTTTATCTTCTGATCTGTAATGCGTATCTTCTCTGGTCTGTTTTTCCATAGAATCGCCCATAAACAAAGGAGATAAACTGCAAAAATATAATCACAATAATCATCAATTTTCAATGCCTTTGTCACCATATTCATCCGTATCCAGAATCCTTCATAATCTAACGCTCCAAAAAGCTTATTCCAAAACATTGCCTTTGTATTACTGATATCATAACACCATGAATATGCACTATAATGTGCAAGTGTCAATGCACCCATGCCTATTGTTTCCAACAAAAAATTATGATAAGTTTCTGCCGTATTTGCCACAAGCACAATTGCCAAAAACGGTGCAAGATACAGTCCCCAATATGGATTGAAATCAAAAGATGAAAAAACAATTCCCATTGATAAAAAAGATATATATATAATGTATTTCTTTCTCAAATCCTCTTCCATCAGTTCATTCTTAAGAAAGCAAAAGAGGCACACCCCTCCCAATAATATGATAACTAACGGAATGTCCCTGTTTAAAAATGGTACTTTTGCAGCTGTCAGCATTTCCAACATTTCGTTTGAAAATTTCTTTTTTATCTCCATTGCCTCTGTATTACCATAAAACGGAATGCCTGATACCAATGTTAGTGAAACTGCAACTATCATTTTTCCTATAATTCTAATAATTCTCTTATCCGTCAATAGAAGTAATGGTACAAAAATAAATAAAGCAAACTGCTTAAAAGAAATTGCAATCATAAAATAGATAACAAATTTCCATTCCTTTTTTTGAAGCAGTGCCAATATGCCCAACAAAATCCAGACAATGCCCAAAATGTCGGACTGTCCAATAATACAGACATTTGTAACTACCAGTATTGAACTGGCAAATCCAAAGCTTCCCCATATGGAATTCTGGCTATTAATACCTAATTCTTTACAAATCCTGTAAATCAGATATGCGGAAATAACTAACGCTACAATATAAATACTCTTGCCATAAAACAATGGCCAAAAGAAATACGTAGGATCTATTCCAATTATCTGTTCATAAATATAAAGAGGAATTCCCCATATTCCCAATACAATATACATTGGGAAATCATATGTTGCATAAGACACGCCTTCAATACTATGATCGATATAAAACTTCACCTGATTCATACAGTAAGTATAAAAGTTCTGTAAGCCTCCACCCTTTAATATGCTCCCTGTAAAATTAATCTCATAATGAATAATAGACTTCAAATCTCCATAAGCAAAGCTAATAAATGGAATCATCAGCAACAACCCTAATACAACCCATTCCCATTTATAAACTCCATGCTCATCTGTCAGATATGTTTTTAATCGTTTCATTCTTCCCCCTGTATATCCCATTCACCAGTGGTGATCACATAGCCATATCTCGTAGAGCTGTCTACAACTTTATGTCCATCAAATGGCTCTATATCGCTCATTCTGTATATACACTCCGGATATTTCTGTTCTAATTTTCTAAACTTTTCCACATCTTCCGATGAAAAAATGAAATCTATCCGTGCGCGTTGTGGAACACACACTTTCTCAAACGAAGGCTGTATGCCGCAAGCCACATCAATTACCATATCTACAAAATCATAGCCAGTAGAAAGTCTCACCAGATCTGATCCGATACAGTCGCCCCCCATTCTTGCACCAATTTCAATAATTTTAATATTTCCTTCATCATCAATCTTCACTTCCGAATGTGATGCTCCATTCTGAACCATTAATGTGCATAATGCTTTTTCAACAACGTCTTTCACTCGACTAAGCATTTTTTCATCGATTGGTGCCGGCTCCACATGTCCCGTTTCTATGTAATTTGGATCTCCGGTTGTATATTTCAATGTCATTGCAAGAAATCTGTGTTTTCCTTTATACGAAATATATTCAACACTATATTCTGTACCTTCCACAAATTCTTCTATCATAGCTTTTTTATCAAATGAAACCTCTGTAGCAACCCTGATTGCTTCCTTCAATTCATCTTCATGATGAATTTTAGTGATTCCACGGCTTCCCGATCGATCGACCGGTTTTACGATCAGTGGAAACTGCATCCCCTGCAATAGCTCTTCTGTGAGTTCATCTGAGCAATAATTTTTTGGCGATGGATCTCCATTCTTTGCAAAGGCTTTTCTCATATAGTACTTGTTTGTAGTTAACAAAGTACATTCCATTCCATTTCCAACCAATCCAAGTTGTTCTGCAATATAATTTACAGTTATCATTGCAAGATCTGATGCTATTGAAATAATACCATCCGGTTTAATTTTCCTGCATTCCTCTAATATCTGTTCTTTTTCCACAATACTGATTGGATAAAAATGATCCGCTGTTTTTTCTCCTACCGCTCCATCTCTCCACGCAAATGCATATGTTTCGAATCCTTTTTCTTTTGCCTTTAATATTAATTGATTCTGAAAATCATTTGCCCCGATAATCACTAATTTCTTTTTCATTTTCCTTTTTTCTCTTTTCTGATCCATTTAAAATTTCCTGAATAAAATAAGACTGTCTATGTTTTGTCTCATTAAAAATATTGCCAATATAAACTCCAATTACTCCCATTGAAACAAGCTGAATGCTTCCTATCAGACATACAATCGCAACCAGACTTGTCCATCCTTCCGGCACATCTCCCTGCGTAAAAAAAGTAATCACCTGATACAGAATATAGAATAATGCCACAGTTCCTGTCAGTAATCCAATCTTAATAAAAAAATAAAGTGGTTTATTAGATTGAAATGTCAACATGTCAATAGCAAGATCCAGTCTCTTTTTAAAATTGTAAGAGGATTTTCCTTCTAATCTTTTTTCTGCCTCAACTTTGATTGTAGATGTTCTATATCCCATCCATGATAATATCGTTGTAAAAGATTTGTTATGTTCCGGCATTGCACAGTACTCTTCCACAATTTTCTTTCTGACCATGCAATAATTTCCAACATCCGGATTATAGTGTCCTTCCACAATATAATTATATAAATTGTAAAATGTTCTGGAACAAAACTTTACAAAAAAATTATCTTTTCGGTTTTCACGGGTTGCAAAAACGATGTCATAGCCCTTTTCAATCTCATAAAATAAATCCAGCAATGCTTCCGGCTGATCCTGTAAATCACAGTCCATCAAAGCAACATAATCACCTGATGCATATTCCAACCCTGCGTTTGTAGCATTGACCTGTCCAAAATTACGAGACAGATTCATGCCAATAACTCTCCGATCCTCACTGCACACTGCCTGAATCTCTTTCCATGAATTCTTTGGACAGCCATCATTCACCAAAATAATTTCATAATCTGATGTAATCTGTAATAATGTATTCTTTATTCTCTCATGCAATGGTTTCACTGCCGCAGGGCAGCCATAAACTGGAACTACAACTGATATTTTCATTTATCTGGATCCTTCCCGTTTCAACACAACCTCAATTGTCTTTAATATAATCTTAATATCCATACGAAGTGACCAATTTCTGATATATTCATTGTCAAGTCTTACTACCTCTTCGAAATCTGTAATATCACTTCTGCCACTCACCTGCCACATACCGGTAATTCCCGGTTTTGCTGCCAGTCTGCTCTTATGATACAATGCATACTTCTCAAATTCATCCACTGTTGGTGGTCTTGTACCCACCAGACTCATCTCCCCTTTCAGTACATTCCAGAACTGTGGAAGCTCATCTATACTTGTGTTCCTAATGAAATGCCCAAACGGGAAAATACGCGGATCGTTCTGAACCTTAAACATCAATCCCTGCATTTCATTCTGACTCATCAATTCCTTTTTTCGTTCCTCTGCATCCATATACATAGAACGGAACTTATAAATTTTAAATTTACGTCCATTCTTGCCAACTCTTTCCTGTTTAAAAAGAATCGGTCCTGGCGACTGTATCATAATCACTGGTGCTACAAACAAAAAGGCAATTGCACAGATTATCATTCCAACAATCCCCCCCAGCAAATCCATCAGACGTTTTAAAAACAACTGTCTGTCCGTTGCAACGTTGATACATGTTGTAAGTACATTAAAGCCCCCCAGCTTTTCAACCATACAATTTGGATAATTCGTTTCAATCTTATTCAGATTCACATGGACGGTAACTCCCATATTTACTAACTGATTTACTATCTCATTCCCCCATTCAGTGTTAAGATTCATCATAACCTCATCCACCACATTGGTTCTTACAAATTCTAACAAGTTATCCTTGTCCGTTACAACCGGAATCTTTTCTATCTCCTGTCCTGCCATATTTCCATCTACGATTGCCAGTCCCTTAATCACTGTGTTACTATAATTATTTTTCTCATATTTATCTATGAATGCAATGACATCTTCATATTTACTTACTACCAGTAAATACTCCTGATTTTTGCTTTTCTGTGCTCTATGTCTGATCACTTTCTTCATTAATAATCTCTCTGTATATATACACACTATACTCAAGCCCCAGAAAGCAATAACAACTATACGTGAATACTCTTCCGTAATCTTAAAAAGGAACATATATACAAACATACCCACAACAACACCTGTCACATGCTGAATTGTATGCTTTAATTCCTCAAAATAGCCTCTTCTCAAGACGCCTTCATATGGTTCTCCAAAAAAAACAAAAATCAAATGCAATGCAGCTAAAATGATTGCAAAATTTATATAAAATTCATTTATAAATAGATTGCGTGTTCTATGACGTATAAAATTTGCAATAAAAAATGAAAGATAAAAACATAACATATCCATTAAAATAAAATCAAGATGCTTACTCCATCCTTTGGTTGTCTTCTTGTACATTCCTTATATAACTCCTCAAATCTGTATTTCAGAACTTTCACATCTGCACCATTATAACAAAGGACTTTCTAAAAAGAAAGTCCTTTGTTCTTAAGCTTTTTTTAATCTTTGCTATATATCGAATAATCCTAATACCTATTTATATATTCCTTAACTATATCGAACTGCTTTTTCATCAGTTTATCTTCTCCATCATCGACTAATCTGATTGAAAATGAATTTCTAATTCAATTTTTTCCTCAATTCTTCCCGATTGCAAAAAACTATAATAATCAGCGTCTTTTCCCGTAATATTAACATTACCGTCTTTTGTACTATATGTTACATTTATTTTTAAATCATTTGTCACGCTATGAGAAATCCAATGAAACGCAGATGTTCCAGACATATTTTCCAGATTTTTACTCAATAAAAGCTTGGAAATCCGATATTTTTTCATATCCAGCAGATCCGCCAATCTTAAAATAATCTGCATATATTTCAAGCTATACGTCATTTCCTGTGCTACCGATTTTCTTCTATACACATCATCTGTTTTATATCCATGCGCTGCCGATACTTCCGCAACAACTTCCTTCATGCATTCATCAAGAAAATCCAAATCTTTTGTATGTCTAATTTCCCATGCACTCTGTTCGGCATGATTATTTCTTACAAGTTTTTCAAAAAATTCATCTATTGCTTTATAAGCATTTAACAGCATTCCTTTTGTGTATGAACAGTCATACTTTTTTTCTATATAAAATTCCTTTGAAAACTCTGCTGCAATTAAATTTGAATCTTTCATATTTTTTTGAAAAATCTGAAGATTAGGTATATTTACCATAGATATATCGTGAAGATAGCATGCAATAAACAAAATATAATAGTCAATTGTCTTTAATTTGAAATAATTAATAGCGCGAACCAGTTCTATTGAACTTTTAATCAGATCAATTGCGTGTTCCTGATTATGCATAGTGTAGAAATACAAATATTTGGAACCATTTTTCCAAAGATCACATGTATATTTATGCACACATATCAATTGGTCTATATATTCATACCGCTTAACGAATCTTTTAAAATAATGCAAAACTTCTAAAATATTATAATCGATTTTATCTTCTGCATCATATATCTTATCCAATTTTGCGTCCATGGTATCTATCCTAAACTCTCTGTTTCTCAGTAATACAAGTAAACGGATTTCACTGTATGTCAATGCTCGGTTATTCTGCTTTGCAAAATCATACCCCTCTGAAATACAAATATTATATAAATATGATACGCTGGCATTCAGAATCATTCTTTTTATTTCGTTGCTATTACTTTCTACAACAGAATATAAATTCTTCATTTTTTATTTATTGTCAAACAAATCATAAATTTTATTTATATTTTTACAGATTGATTTCAGATACGCTTTTATAAAATCATTTTTCTTATCCTCCGCAATTCTTCCCATTTCCGGAAAATGATTACGAATCTTCTTTTGTTATATTGATACTCGTTATCAAAGGCACAAATAAACTGATTTACCAGCTCCACAAAAACCCATCCCTCATGCATATCCTCTTCCTTATTATCTAATTCTTTAATCCCTTTTAGGAATGTCTGCTTTATATTTTCTTCTTTTTCTTTTGCATCATTTTTCATCAAATCCTTATTCCCCTATTTTTTATGATAAATCAATGTCCTTCCGACAATTTCGTATAAACTCTGTATTTCAACTCCACATCCCGTATCTGCGGAATGATATTATCATATACCTCTTCTTCCTTGAATTTTCTTATCAGATCATCGCTATGTTCATACGCCACACGATCACTGTCAATTGTACTCTCATAATACCGGATCCTGTCTGCCAGTTTATCCATTGTCACAACCTCATGCCCTGATTCTATATCCAAATGGATCTGCTCATCTGTAAGTCCAATAATATTGACAATTGCAATCGCCGGCACATCCCGTCTGATAGCTTCTCCTGCCAACATCTGTATATACTCACAATAACTCTGGTTTCTCTTATCCAGATTGTCCACTTTGTGCTTATGCGTTTCCTGTTTATCTGTGTTCTCTGCATAATACCAGTTTTTTGCGTCTGAGCTCCCGTATAATTCGACATGCTTCGGAAACTTCACTGTCTTGATCACATAGATTGCCTGATCACCAATCACGATATGATCCACATGCATTACTTCATACATCCCTGCATCATGATTAAACGTCTCTGTCTCATAATAACCATTATTTATTGTACAAAACTTTGGAAAGTTTTTGATCAGATACTGTTTTGCCTGCTGTATTGCCGCTTCATGCTCCTGCTCTCTCTCCATTTCTTCTCTGGAGATATGAATGTCCACATTCTCCCAATCAATTTCGCTGCGACGTAATCCCGGTCTTACCATAACTCACATTTTCCTTTCATTTCCTTCAATCTCTTTTAACAGTTTCCCTAATCCCCAAAGCAACCTGTTAAATTAATTAATTTTATTCCCATTCATGCAAAAAGACCATTCGATATCGCGTAAATTTAAATTTACGTCACATCGAATGGTCTATTTACCTTCTGGAATTTACCATAATCTCAAAATTAATTGGAGGTACAAAACCATGAGAAAGAAAATTTTTGCTATCACATTATGTGCACTTATTGCAGCCGCTTCTATTGTTGGAAGTACAGGAGTTGTGGATAACTCTTATGTAGTTGCTTCTATTCTTGAGCCATTAGAAGGTGGTTATTAAAGTTCTATTGAATAATGACTTCTGCACCAAGTTCTTATATGTTCGACTATATCCATTTTCTTCATAGCCTCAAATACAGTAATTGCTTGGTGCAAATATTTTTCCGCTTCAGTGGTATTTCCCATCTGAACCAATGCTATCGCTTTATTCAGAATTAGTCTTGGAAATGCAACTAAATTTCCATAATTAATACAAAAATCTATTCCTTCTTCCGCAACTCTTAACTCCTCTTTATAGCATTTTTCATCATCGAGCCAACAACTTAAATTGTACAAAATCATAGGATATTTTGCTGTTTTCATTTTTCCATCTACAATTTTTTCTTCCATATACTCTTTCAACCACATTTCTATTTGAATAGCAATAAAAAAATCTCCGTTTTTAGCATGCCGAACAGCTATACTGTTGATAATCATTATTTCATCAAATGTAAGCAAATTATTTCTTAATGGATTTTTTCCATCAAACTCAGGCAAGGTTATATGAATTGCTTCCATCAACAAATCCATAGCCTTTTTACTATCCTCATCCTTTTTTACAGCCAATTTACTTTTTGCAAAAAGTATACATTGTTTTTCTAATTCAGAATTATCTTTTGTTAATCTCTCCACTACAGCGATTTGTTCCTCAATTTTCTCAATCTCTGCATCTGTTACATTTCTAATTAATGTTTGAATAGCAGAATACAACTCCATCTCTTCCCTACTCACAAAAGAGTTAAATAAATTATTCTCCGTGCCCAATCGTTCAAACAGTTTCTCCAAAATAAGTCGTCCCGGTTTTTGTGCTCCATTTTCAATTCTCGACAAAGACGCAGGTGTACAGATTCCGTAACTGACCTCTTCCTGCGTATATCCTTTTCTCAACCTGGTTTCTCTCAAAAAATCACCAACAACATATACTGCCATATTGTATTTCACCTGTTTCTCTATTTGTATTTTGATACTTATAATATAGCGAATTTTCAGTTATAACACAACTTATTTTATCTACAATTTTCTTTATTTTCATTATTTTTCTGCATATCCGAGAATCATTCTTTAATTCTAAGATTTTTTATACAGGTACGCATTCAAAACGCCGACCGTTTCATTCAGATCATTAACAATAACAAAATAACATATAAATTTCATTGCTATATATTCAAAAACATGTAAAATATAATCTAGCATAATTAAAAATTAATTCTTTACAGAAAGATGAGGTTCAAACATGATTACATTACAAGATGAAGACAAAATCTACTTTAGCAAAACAAGGGAATATTTTAGGGAAGTCCTATCCAATTATTATAATGGAAATTATCGCTCCGCAATTGTCATGCTATATTCTATAGCAATTTGTGATTTGTTGTTAAAACTACAAGAACTCAAAGAAATATACAATGATAAAAATGCAACTACTATTCTTGATGATATTGACAAATTGAGAAATAACAATACTGGGTCTAAAAGTAGTTGGGAAAAGAAATTAGTAGAAAAAATACACAAAGAAACAAATTTATTAGATTGTCAATCTTTTGCTCAACTTAATAATTTATATACAGCCCGAAATTTGTCTGCACATCCAGCAATGAATGACAATTACGAGTTAATAATTCCATCTCCAGAAACAACCATTGCACATATTACTAATATACTAAGAAATATATTAATTAAACCCCCAGTTTTTACTTCAAATGTAATTAATATGCTTACAGATGATATTGCTGAAAAAGCTCAAATATTTGCAGGAGAAAGAGCAAAGTTTGTAAACTATTTAAATAAAAAATATCTAGATAGAATGCCTCTTCCAATGAAAGAAAATATTTTTAACACATTTTGGAAATTTTGCTTTCGCAAACCGGATAACCAAAATTGTATGAACAATCTCACCAATAATAGATTGATATTAGAAATTATTGCTGAAGATAATCCGCAAATACTTGAAAAAATTAAAACAGAAGAAGCACTAAAAAGCATTTCAAATAATGAATATTGCGTAATGAACTGTTGTTTTTTTGTATCCAAATTCCCCAAAATATATGATTTTCTTAGTGATGAGATAAAGTTGTGTATTGATAATTTAATAGAAAAATACCAAAAAATAAAGATTTTTTCATGGTATAAAAATACAGATAAATCTAATCATATTAAAAGAATGATTGAAGAAGAAATATTTGATGTTGATGATTTTGGTATAATGCAATATGTGAAGGAGTCATATTCTGCCGAAGGACTTGCTGATGTCTTATGTGATTATTGTATCAAAGCATTTTCAAAGTCAAACAGTTTTAACCAGGCTGATTTGAGATATACCATGCATATAAAACCAAATTTAGATTTATTTACTAAGGAACAATTTATTGAGATTTTAAATATCATCAATAGTAATGCTCAGATTTATAATAGAGGTGCATCATATGTATCAAATACAGAAATTATTAATGCTGCAAAAAAAATCTTAGAAAAAACCTTTGATTATTCAAGATATGATAATATCAAATTCAAAAATGGCACTGAAGAAGACTTGAATTTAGGGTAAAACGGTTTTTAACTTCTTGTTGAATATTGTCGTGCGGTAACACCGGAGACCGTTTCAAGTTTTGTGTAAACGTTAAAAACTGATATAAGATTTGTGAATAGTTACAAATGGGCAGAGCCGATTTTCCGGATTCTGCCCATATCTGCATTATACAGTAGTTTTTAGGCATGTCAATAAAACCTGCCTAAAATTGACTGTTTTACAGGTTCCGTCCTGCCAGACGTTCTTCAAAATAAATTTCAAGCTGGGAATGGATCTGTCCCCAGTCCTGCCTGTGACCGGTCCATTTTTTCGTGATATCCATGGTTGCCAGATACAGCATTTTCAAAAGGCTGTCATCTGACGGAAAAACCGTCTTGCTTTTGGTGACTTTTCGGAGCTGACGATTGAATCCTTCAATGGCATTTGTGGTGTAAATCAGTCGTCTTACTGCCTCCGGATATTTGAAATATGTGGACAAGGTTGCCCAGTTATCATGCTAGGATTTATAGATTTTCGGGTACTTGGAATCCCATTTATCCTTGAACAATTCTAACTCATTTAAAGCGGTTTCTTCCGTCGGAGCTGCATATACAAGCTTCAGATCAGCCATCAGTTTTTTGATGTCTTTGTATG
>ERZ791906.142-NODE-142-length-111798-cov-29.466392_pt1 | contig 111798 bp, 103 predicted proteins | sample MGYA00510146_ERZ791906 | MGnify/ENA primary metagenome ERZ791906 (study PRJEB30046, sample SAMN00792096) | human gut metagenome | study: EMG produced TPA metagenomics assembly of the A metagenome-wide association study of gut microbiota in type 2... | reverse complement strand
CAGATATTAAAACCTGTTACGCAATAAAAGTCTAACTTTTTGGGGTCACATCAAATGAATCGGTTGTTCTTTTTTCTTAATTATTTTTAGTCAACAATTGTGTTAAGCCAAATATCTTTTTTCACCATTATAAATCCTATTAATGCCTTAATACCTTCAAGCATATTTACAAGGAAGAATATTCCAACAATGTGTATGGCGGTAAATTTTGTAAGACACATTGCAACAGGTACATTTACAAGGCAGACAAAACAACTGTCGAATAGAAATGTAATTATAGTTTTTCCACCACTTCTCAAAATGAAATATTCAGAATTTGACAGCGATATAAATGGTGTTGCAGCAGCTACAGCCCATATAAATTTTGTGGCAAGTTTGCGTATTTCGTCGGTTGTATTATAGAAATGTGGAAATACAGGTCCAAGTAGGCCAAGAATTATAATCATGCCAAATGATATTAAAAGTGAAAAAGCAGCCATTCGTGTAGCAGTCACTTTGGCCTCTTTCAGTTTTCCGGCACCTAGTAGTTGGCCTACAACAATAGCAATAGTTGTTCCCATTGTAACAAAAATACAATTAGAAATATTTCCAATAGTATTGCAAATATTTAGGCCTCCTACAGTGGCAAGACCTTTAGTGGACAAAGCCTGTGTTTGCAATGTAAGACCACCTGCCCATAAAAATTCGTTAAGCATGAGAGGGGCACCGGTTATAATTATTTTCTTAACAATAGACCCCGGAACCTTAAGAGTTCTGTAACAATGTTTAATAAAAGGATAATCATTTGAATGTATATGAGTATAAATTACAAGATATCCACATTCAACAAAACGAGAAATAACAGTGGCGATGGCTGCACCAACAACGCCCATGGCAGGAAATCCTAATTTTCCAAAAATAAATATGTAATTGAGAACTATATCAAATACTACAGCCAAAACTCCGGCTTTCATAGGAACAACAGTCTGTCCGGATTCTTTAAGAGTAGTGTTGTAGCAGTTAGAAATAACAAAAGGTGCAATTCCAATAACCATTATGTAAAGATAGTTTTTGGCATAATTGAATGTTTCCTGAATATTTCCTGAACTGCTTCCTTCGTGAAGAAACATATTAATTAGCGGTTCATGAAGAAAAATCATAACAGAAATAGAAATAGCAATAATTGTAATGCCAATAAGAATCTTCATTCTAAAAACATCACGAACACCATTGTGATTCTTTTGTCCAAAATACTGGGCTGAAAAAAGTCCTGCTCCGGACATTCCTCCAAATACTAAAAGATTAAAAACAAAAAACAACTGATTTATAATTGCAACACCTGACATCTGATTGGTTCCAAGCTGTCCTACCATAATATTGTCAGCCATACTAACCAGATTAGTAAGAAGATTCTGGATAATAATGGGGATGGCAATTGTAAGGGTCATTTTGTAAAAATTTTTATCGCCAAAATATTTATCTTTAAATGATAAAACAGATTCATTCATATTGTTAACTCTCCTTTATAATTAGTACAAAATATATTGATTTTTATTTTGTGCTGAAACACTATTATGCTACGGATTTGAAAAGAATTCAATAGCCTATTGACGTATACGATACAAGCAAGTACAATAAAAACACTTAAAGGTGAAGAGGTAAAATATAATGATTAAATTTATGGTAGATTCAGGTTCAGACTATGATGTAAATGAAGCAAAAGAAAAAGGAATTGCATTTGTTCCTTTGTCAATTACTTTTGATAATGATACATATAAAGATGGAATTGAAATAAGCAGAAGTGAATTCTATAAGAGAATGAGGGAGGAAGATACTTTCCCCAAGACAGCTCAGCCATCACCACAGGCATTTCTTGATGTTTTCGAAGAGGCTAAGGCTAATGGAGACCAGATAATAGGTGTTATGCTTTCAGGCGGAATAAGCGGAACGTATCAGAGTGCCAATATTGCAAAAGATATGGCTGAATATGACGGAATCCATCTTATAGATTCAAAAACAGCAGTATATGCTATAAAGATAATGGTAGATTACGGAATGCAGTTAAGAGATGAAGGAAAAACTGTAGATGAAATTGTAGAGGCATTGGAAGAATTAAAATCGAGAATATCAATTAACCTTGCAATTGACAATCTTGAAAATTTATACAAAGGTGGACGACTTACAAAGATGCAAGCAGGTTTTGGTAATTTTGCAAAGCTTAAGCCGGTTATTTCAATTCCGGAAGGAACGCTAATTGTAAAAGGTAAGTTTATCGGCAGAAAGAAAGCCATTGCAGGACTTGTTAGTTATATAGAAGGAATGGACCTAGATGAAAGATTTCCAATTTATGGAATTTATTCAGACGGAACAGAGAATCTTGATAACTTTGTAAAGAAAGTTGAAGAAAAAGGAATTAAGTTTAAGGAATGTTATCAGATAGGACCTACAATAGGAACTCATGTTGGACCTGAAACATTTGGATTTATAGCAGTAGAAAAAGCAAAGAATTAGTTAATAAATGTTGGAATAGCAATGACGATGAAAGCTATAATAAAAATATAATAACCACAATGAAAAGAACTGTTAAGTTGGCAGAGTTCAAGTGCCAGAGTAACAGTTCTTTTTCTTATACAGATTAGAAATCCCCCCCCAATTGATTGAACGGATTGCTACGTGTTATGCAATCGCGTACAAAGAAAGTTCACAAATTATTTACAAAACTTTTTTTAGAAAAATGTTGACAAAGCAGTTGAGGAGTGGTAACTTTAACACAGATAAAATATTAGCACTCAAATTAAACGAGTGCTAACAGAAAAAGAAAGGAGATGCCATGGAACTTAATGAGAGAAAAGAAAAAATATTAGACGCTGTTATTAGGAACTATCTTGAGACAGGCGAACCGGTAGGTTCCAGAACCATTTCCAAATATACAGATTTAAATTTAAGCTCAGCAACAATTAGAAATGAAATGTCAGACCTTGAAGAGTTAGGCTACATAGTTCAGCCACATACATCGGCAGGAAGAATTCCAACTGATAAAGGTTACAGATTTTATGTAGACAATATTCTTAAAGACAGGATGGCAGAGCTTGATGAGAGAGAGAAGAAAGTTACTGAAAAGGAAGATTTACTTATTCAGAAAGTTGATAAGGTTGAAACCTTATTACAGAATATGGCGAAGATGTTAGCAACTAATACTAATTACGCCACAATGGTTTCCACACCGAAAGCACAGACTAACAGAATTAAGTTCGTACAGCTTTCAGTTTTGGAAGAAAAGAGTCTTCTTTGTACGGTAGTTTCAGATAAGAACCATGTGGTTAACAAAATTGTCAAAGTCAGCAAGGATGTTAACCAGGAAATAGTAGTCAGATTAAATGTAGCTCTTAATACAGTCCTTGCAGGATTATCAATTGAAGAAATTAATTTAGGAGTTATGACTACACTGGCATCACAGGCAGGAGAGTTTGAATCAGTTGTAAGCGAGGTTTTGAAAGCAATAACGGAAGCAATTGCAACAGAGGAGCAGATGAAGATTTATACTTCAGGTGCAACCAACATTTTCAAATATCCTGAATTAAGTGATAAAGAAAGAGCAAGCCAGTTACTTACTACATTAGAAGAAAAGTCTCAGCTTACCGAATTAATTAATGAAGGAGATGAGAAAACAGGTATTCAGGTCTACATTGGAAGTGAAAGTCCTGTACAGTCTATGAAAGATTGCAGTGTTGTAACTGCAACATACGAATTGGAAGATGGTTTCAAGGGAACAATAGGAATCATCGGACCGAAGAGAATGGACTACGAGAAAGTAGTAGATGCTTTAAGAAATGTGAAAGAACAACTAAGCGATACATTTAAGGATGAGCATTTATAGCAAAGCTTAGTTAGACAATAGAATAAGAAAGAAAGGAAAGTCCAATGGAAAAAGAAAAAGAAACTTTGGATGAAAACATTACCGAAGAAACTAATAATGAAGTTAAAGATAATGAAGCTGAAAACACAAAGGCTGAAAATATTGAGACAGAAGAAACTGTAGAAGAAGCTAATGAACAGGAAGCTGAAGATACAGAAACTTCTGAAGAATCTGAAGATACTAAAAAGAAGTTTTTCAAAAAGAAAGATAAGAAAGACAAAAAGGATCAGCAGATTGAAGAATTAAATGATAAATATCAAAGACTTTTTGCAGAGTTTCAGAATTACAGAAACAGAAGCGAAAAGGAAAAAACAGCAATGTATGAAGTAGGAGCTAAGGCAATCATAGAAAAAATTTTACCAGTTGTTGATAACTTTGAAAGAGGCGTTGCAGCTCTTAGTGAAGAGGATTTGGATTCACCTGTAGGTCAGGGAATGAATCTTATCTATAAACAGATGACAGCAGCTCTTGAAGATATGGGAGTTACAGTTATCGAAGCTGAAGGAAAGGAATTTGATCCTGAACTTCACAATGCAGTAATGCATGAGGACAACGAGGAACTTGGAGAAAACATGGTATCCCAGGAATTACAGAAAGGATACAAATACAGAGATTCAGTTGTCCGTCACAGTATGGTAAAGGTTGCTAACTAATTAGCAACATACCATTTCAAATAAAGATATTAACAAGTTTTTAGATTATATAGGAGGAAACAATCATGGGAAAGATTATTGGTATTGATTTAGGAACAACAAATTCATGTGTAGCAGTAATGGAAGGTGGAGAACCTACAGTAATAGCAAACGCTGAAGGATTCAGAACAACTCCATCAGTAGTAGCATTTAAGAAAGATGGTCAGAGATTAGTTGGTGATAACGCTAAACGTCAGGCTGTAACAAATGCTGAAGGTACAGTTTCATCAATTAAAAGACATATGGGTACAGATTATAAAGTAACAATTGATGGTAAGAGTTATACACCACAGGCTATTTCAGCTATGATTCTTCAGAAATTAAAAGCTGATGCAGAAGCTTATCTTGGTGAAAAAGTAACAGAAGCAGTTATTACTGTACCTGCTTACTTTAACGATGCACAGAGACAGGCAACAAAAGATGCAGGTAAGATTGCAGGTCTTGATGTAAAGAGAATTATCAACGAGCCAACAGCAGCAGCTTTAGCTTATGGTCTTGATAATGAAAACGAACAGAAGATTATGGTATACGATTTAGGTGGTGGTACATTTGATGTATCTGTTATCGAAATCGGTGATGGCGTTATCGAAGTACTTGCAACATCAGGTGATAACAGACTTGGTGGTGATGACTTTGATAAGAAGATTATGGACTATATGGTAGCAGACTTTAAGGGCAAGACAGGTATCGACCTTTCAAACGATAAGATGGCTATGGAAAGAGTTAAAGCTGAAGCAGAAGATGCTAAGAAGAAACTTTCATCAGCAACTCAGGTAGAAATCAGCATTCCTTTCATTACAGCAAATGAACAGGGACCACAGCATCTTAATATGACACTTACAAAGGCTAAATTCGATGAATTGACAAGAGACCTTGTTGAAAGAACAGCAGTTCCTGTACAGAATGCATTAAAGGATGCAGGAATTACAGCAGCAGAATTAAGCAAGGTATTATTAGTAGGTGGTTCAACACGTATCCCTGCTGTACAGGATAAAGTAAAACAGTTAACAGGTCATGAACCATCAAAGAAGATGAATCCTGATGAATGTGTAGCACTTGGTGCTTCTATCCAGGGTGGTAAATTAGCAGGTGATGCAGGTGCCGGCGAAATCCTTCTTCTTGATGTAACTCCACTTTCATTATCAATTGAAACAATGGGTGGTATTGCTACAAGACTTATTGAAAGAAATACAACTATTCCTACAAAGAAGAGTCAGATCTTCTCAACAGCTGCAGATAACCAGACAGCAGTAGATATTAACGTAGTACAGGGTGAAAGACAGTTTGCTAGAGACAACAAGAGCCTTGGACAGTTTAGATTAGATGGTATCCCTCCAGCAAGAAGAGGTGTTCCACAGATTGAAGTAACATTTGATATTGATGCAAACGGTATCGTTAATGTTTCAGCTAAGGATTTAGGAACAGGAAAAGAACAGCACATTACAATTACAGCAGGTTCAAATATGTCAGATGAAGATATCGATAAGGCAGTAAAAGAAGCAGCTGAATACGAAGCACAGGATAAGAAACGTAAAGAAGGAATCGATGCTAAGAACGAAGCTGATGCTATGGTATCACAGACAGAACAGGCTATGAATGAAGCAGGCGACAAGCTTGATCCTAACGACAAGCAGGAAGTTCAGGCAGACCTTGATGCATTAAAGGCTACAATCGCAGGAATTGGCGAAGAAGTTACAGATGCTCAGATTGAAGAACTTAAGGCTGGAAAAGAAAAATTAATGAACAGTGCACAGAAATTATTTGCTAAGATGTATGAACAGACACAGGGAGCAGGAGCTCAGGGTGCAGGTCCAGACATGGGTGCTCAGGGTGCCGGAAATGCAAATGATGATGTTGTAGATGGTGAATTTACAGAAGTATAATAAATGATGCAACATGCATGTGAAAATCCCGCCCGAGTTATCCCGGACGGGTTTTCACACGCAAGTAAGTCTTAGTTGTTTAGGAGGCAGGCTATGGCAGATAAAAGAGATTACTATGAGGTACTGGGTGTAGACAAAAACGCAGACAGTGCCACAATTAAAAAAGCATATAGAAAATTAGCCAAAAAATATCATCCGGATGCAAACCCGGGAGATGAAGAAGCAGCTTCAAAGTTTAAGGAAGCATCAGAGGCATACGCAGTTTTAAGTGATGACAGTAAGAGAAAGCAGTATGACCAGTTCGGTCACGCAGCTTTTGACGGCTCAGGCGGCGCAGGTGGATTTGACTTTAACGGAGCAGATTTTAGCGATATATTTGGTGGATTTGGAGATATATTTGGTGACATATTTGGTGGCGGAAGCAGAAGAAGCTCAAGAGCCAACAATGGTCCAATGCGTGGTGCAGATGTTAGGGTTGGTATAACAATCAACTTTAATGAAGCAGTTTTCGGCTGCAAGAAAGAAGTTACAATCAACTTTAAGGAAACATGTAGTAAATGTAATGGTACAGGTGCAAAACCTGGAACATCTCCTGAAAAATGTTCAAAATGTGGTGGACGTGGACAGTACGTTAGCCAGCAGCAGACACTTTTCGGAACAATGCAGTCAGTAACAACTTGTCCTGATTGTAATGGTACAGGTAAAGTAATTAAAGAGAAATGTCCTGACTGCTATGGCGCAGGATATATTTCAAAGAAGAAGAAAGTTTCTGTTGATATTCCTGCAGGTATTGATGACAGACAGAGTATTAGAATTACAGGACAGGGTGAGCCGGGACGTAATGGAGGTCCAAGAGGTGACTTATTAGTTGATATTAGAGTAAGACCAAGTAATGAATTTGAACGTCACGGAATGGATATATATACAACTACATCAATTTCATTTGCTCAGGCTGCTTTAGGTGGCGACATCAGAGTAAAAACAATTGATGGAGATGTTAAATTTAACATAAAACCGGGAACACAGACAGGAACAAGAATCAGATTAAAAGGCAAAGGTGTATGCCACGTACGTAACAACTCAATGAGAGGAGACCAGTACTCAACACTTGTTGTAAAAGTACCTACAAAACTTACATCGGAACAGAAGGAATTAATCAAAAAATTTGATGCAGTTTCAGGTAACACTTTAAATGAATTTGGTGAAGACAAACATGAAACAGCAGAAGATAAAATAAAGAAATTCTTCAAAAAATAATAGAAAAAAAATACCCCATATAACGGAAAGGCAGAGATTATACAAATCAAAACCTTAGCCGGTATAAGGGGTATTTTTATTTATTTTCCATTCTTTTTAATTCCGGTAATATTGTGCATAGCATTGTAATAAAGCACATACTTCCACCGATTACATTAGAAATAGGTTCTGCAAGAAAAACTCCATTAGAGCCCATATTAAATAAATATGGGAATATGTAAGTTAAAGGAACAACAATAACAACTTTTCTAAGCAAAGAAAAGAAAATAGCATGTTTCTTCTTGTTAAGTGATTTGAAAAATGTCTGACCAATATACTGCAAATCCATAAAAATAAAAGCTGCAAAATAAAGTTTCAGCGCAGGAACAGCATCAGCTATAAGAGCACTGTCAGAACTGAAAATCTGAATGAGAAAATGTGGTGCAACAATAATCAAAGTCCACATAATTGCAGTATATCCAAGAATCAGACAGCCCATTACAACTCCCGCCTTTCTTACACGACCGGGGCGATTGGCTCCATAATTATAACTTAAGATAGGAGATGACCCTTCGTTAATTGCATAAATAGGAGTTTCAACCATCTGTCTAACGCTTGAAACAATAGTCATAACCGAAATATAAACATCCCCACCTGTAACAGAAAGAACATTATTGCAGCAGATAGAAACAAGACTATTAGTAACCTGCATAATAAAACCGGCAGTTCCAAGACTAACAATATTCTTAGCGTACTCAACACAACCTGTTATTTCATTTAAGTGCAAAAGTCTTATTTTTAACTCAGATTTACATCTTAGAAAGAAAATAACAAAAGAAGCAGACAAAATTTGCGAAATAACGGTAGCAATAGCAGCTCCACTAATACCAAGTCCCAAAACAAAAATAAAAATAGGGTCTAAAATAAAATTGGCAATGGCACCAATTGCAACAGAAAGCATGCCTGTTGTGGCATAGCCCTGTGCATTAATAAAAGGATTCATTCCTGTAGAAATCATGGAAGGAAGAGTGCCCAGCATAAAAATAGTCATATATGGATAAGCATAACTCAATGCATTGTCAGATGCCCCAAACAAAACAAGAATAGGCTTTGCAAAAACAATCCCAACAATAGTTAAAACAACAGCTCCCACGCAAACCATAGAAAAAGAAGTATTCATAATACGGTTAGCCTTCTTAGAGTCACCCATACCACGACTAATGGAAAAAAGAGGAGCACCGCCACTTCCAAACAAATTACTGCAGGCAGTTACAATAGTTATAATAGGAAAGCAAAGTCCCACCGCACCAAGAGCTGCGGTACCAACATCAGGAATACGGGCAATATAAATTCTATCAACAATATTATATAAAAGACTTAAAATCTGAGCCACCAACATAGGAATGGCAGCATTAAGAATATTGCCGGCAACATTGCCATTATCAAAATCAATTCTTTTCAATCATTTAATCTCCTTTTTATAAAGTAACAACTAGATATAATTTTTGGGTGTATTTTGGAATACTTTATAGCGCAAAATTGCAAAATCCTGCCTATTGTTTACTTATATAAAATATTCCGAAATATATCAAAATTGTATATGAGTTGTTTTTATTATATATCGAAAATTTGAAATTACAAAATGTGGGAAAAAGAAAATTTGCGTATTAGATGTTTATATGTTATGATAAATCAGTTAAAAAGGGTTCAGGAAATGGAGCGTTTATATGAAGTGGAATAAGTATAAATTAAAGACAACTACTCAGGCAGAGGATTTTGTCAGTGGTGTTTTGATGGAACTTGGAATCAGTGGTATTCAGGTTGAAGATAATGTGCAGATTAGTCAGGAAGATAAGGAGAAGCAGTTTATTGATTATTTGGCTGACCTTCCTGAAGATGACGGAACTGCATATATTAGTTTTTATACAGAGGAAGATGATAATGCAGAGCAGCTTCTTGATCAGTTAAGAGAGAAGTTAAAGGAAGCTAAGAGCTTTATTAATGTGGGCGAAGGCAGTATTGAAAAAAGTACAACTGAAGATGTTGACTGGGTTAACAATTGGAAGAAGTATTTTAAGTCTTTTACTGTTGGAGAGTTTTTTATTAAGCCTACTTGGGAAGAAGTAGATGAAGAGCATAAGGGTATGAAGATGATTGAAATTGATCCGGGCACTGCTTTTGGAACAGGTAAGCATGACACAACACAGCTTTGTATTAAGCAGCTTGTGGAATATGTCAAGGATGGTGACAAGGTTCTTGATTTAGGTTGCGGAAGTGGTATTTTGTCAATTGTGGCAAAGAAGTTAAATGCTTCAAAGGTTGATATGACCGACATTGATCCTGCGGCAATTGAGGCTGTTTATGATAATTTTAAGGTAAATAAGCTTTCTATGGATAATGTGAAAGTTGAAGCAGGCAATGTTTTGGAAGATGAAAAAATGCAGGCTGAGTTTGAGGCAGAGCAGTACGATATTGTTGTTGCAAATATTCTTGCAGATGTAATTATTCCAATTGCAGGTATTGTGGATAGATTTTTAAAGCCAGGCGGAGTATTTATTTCATCAGGTATTATTTATATGAAAGAGGAAGAGGTTAAAGATGCAATTAATAATAATAGTAATCTTCAGCTTTCAAAAGTAGTAAATCAGGGTGACTGGCGTGCCATTATGGCAATTAAGAAATAGGTAAGAGTGAAATAAGATGTATAGATTTTTTGTTAAAAAAGACCAGATACAGGAAGACGCAGTTATAATTATAGGTTCAGATGTTAATCATATAAAAAACGTTCTCAGAATGAAGAAGGGCGAAACCATTCTTATAAGCGACGGGGAAGACAGGGAATATGTTTGTACAATAGATGAACTTGAAAATGAACAGGTGCGAGCAAAAATAGAAGACGTAAATGGAGTGGCAAAGGAACTTCAAATTAAGGTTACTCTTTTTCAGGCATTGCCTAAAGGGGACAAAATGGAAACGGTTATCCAGAAGATGATTGAACTTGGAGCATACGAAATAGTTCCTGTATCCACTAAGAGATGTATAGTTAAGCTTGATAATAAGAAAGCTGTTTCTAAAACAAAACGTTGGAATTCAATTGCTGAAAGTGCGGCTAAGCAGTCTAAGCGAGGAATTATTCCAAAAGTTTCAATGCCTGTAACATACAAAGAGGCACTTAAAATGGCAGAAGCTATGGATATGGTACTTATTCCATACGAAAATGCAGAAAATATGGCTCATACAAGACAGGTTGTAAGTCAGATTAAGACGGGCATGACCGTTGGAATATTTATTGGACCTGAAGGTGGTTTTGCAGAGGAAGAAGTAGAACAGGCAATAAATACCGGAGCTTATGACATTACTCTTGGCAAAAGAATTTTAAGAACAGAGACAGCCGGAATGGCATTAATGTCAGTTTTAATGTTTGAAACAGAAGAGTGAAACAAAAATAATTAAAGTTATGTAAATAATTGATAGTTAAATATAGAGGTTAAAATGGAAGCATATTTTGATAATTCAGCTACAACCATAGTTACAGATTCAGTAAAAGACATTGTTGTAAAAACAATGACAGAGGATTTTGGAAATCCATCAGCTATGCATATGGTTGGAGTTAAGGCTGAAAAATATATTAAAGAAGCACAGGAAAATATAGCAAAAATATTAAAAGTTGATCCAAAGGAGATTTTCTTTACATCAGGTGGAACAGAGTCAAATAATATGGCTATTATTGGAACAGCAATGGCGAACAAACGTAAAGGTAACAAAATCATAACAACATCAGTTGAACATTCATCTGTTCTTGCAACAATGAAATATTTGGAAGAACAGGGCTTTGAAGTTATTTATTTGCCTGTTGACAGATATGGCGTTGTACAGATGGAAGCCTTGGAAAAAGAAATGACAGAAGATACTATCTTAGTTTCAACAATGTATGTAAATAATGAAGTTGGAGCAATTGAGCCGGTAGGAGAAATCGGTCAGTATATTAAGAAAGTAAATCCTTCTGTGGTTTATCACGTAGATGCAATTCAGGCATTTGGCAAGTTGGAAATTAAACCAAGAAGAGATAATATAGACCTTCTTACAGTTAGTGGACATAAGATTCACGGACCAAAGGGAAGCGGATTTATTTATATTAAAAAGAATACAAAGATTAACCCCATTATTTTTGGTGGCGGTCAGCAGATGGGCTTTAGATCCGGAACAGAAAACGTGCCGGGTATAGCAGGAATCGGTCAGGCATCAAAGGATTGTTATGACAACTTAGAGCATAACGTTGAAATTATGACTAATTTAAAGGACAAGTTAATTGACAGCCTTGAAGCAATAGAAGGTGTAACTGTAAACAGCAGAAAGGGCAATCTTGGGGCACCTCATATTGTAAGTGCAAGTTTTAAGGGGGTCAGAAGCGAAGTACTTCTTCATGCGTTAGAAGACAAGGGTGTATACATTTCTGCAGGAAGTGCATGCTCATCTAACAGACCTGCCGTAAGCTCAACACTTAAGGCTATGGGAATTGACAAGGACCTTTTGGAATCAACAGTAAGATTTAGTTTTTGTGAATTTAACACAGAGGAAGAAGTTGACTATGCAGTTGGAGAAATAAAGCAATTATTGCCTATTTTGAGAAAATATGTGCGTAGATAAATAACATAAAAATTAGTACAATTTATTTTGGAGGAGAAAGATGTTTAAATCATTTTTGATTAAATACGCTGAAATTGGCGTAAAAGGTAAAAACAGATATCTTTTCGAAAATGCTTTGGTAGATAATGCCAAAAGAGCATTAGATAAGATTGACGGAAACTTTAAGGTAACAAAAGAAAACGGAAGAATTTATGCAATAGCAGAAGGTGATTATGATTTTGATGAGGCTGTAGATGCATTACAGCACGTTTTCGGTATTGTTGGAATCTGTCCAATGGTTCAGATTGAAGACAATGGTTTTGATGATTTGGCAGAACAGGTTATTAAATACATTGATGAAACATACCCTGACAAAAACTTTACATTTAAGGTTATGGCAAGAAGAGCAAGAAAGAATTATCCAATGGATTCAATGAAGATTAACGCAGAATTAGGTGGAAGAATCTTAGATGCTTTTGAAGGTGTAAAGGTTGATGTTCATAATCCTGATGTTGAAATTAATGTTGAAATCAGAAATCACATTAATATTTATTCAAAGATTATTCCGGGACCAGGTGGTATGCCGGTAGGAACAGCAGGAAAGGCGATGTTGCTTTTATCAGGTGGTATTGACAGCCCTGTAGCAGGCTGGATGACAGCTAAGAGAGGCGTTGTGGTTGATGCAGTTTACTTCCACGCACCACCATACACATCAGAAAGAGCAAAACAGAAAGTTGTGGATTTAGCTAAGTTAGTATCAAAATATTCAGGTCCAATGAGACTTTATGTTGTAAACTTTACAGAAATTCAGATGTATATATATGACAAGTGCCCTCATGATGAATTAACAATTATTATGAGAAGATATATGATGAAGATTGCAGAATATTTTGCAAACAAGGAAAAGGCACAGGGACTTGTTACAGGCGAATCGATTGGTCAGGTTGCAAGCCAGACAATGCAGAGTCTTGCAGCAACTAACGAAGTATGTACAATGCCTGTATTCAGACCGGTTATTGCTTTTGATAAGCAGGAGATTGTTGATATTTCATTAAAAATCGGAACATATGAAACATCAATTCTTCCATACGAAGACTGTTGTACAACATTTGTTGCAAAGCACCCTGTAACAAAACCTAATATTAATGTGATTAAAAACTCAGAAAAACATTTGGCAGAAGAAATCGACAGAATGTTTGAGGATGCTGTAAATACAGCAGAAGTTATAGAGATTGGTTAGAAATCCATCACTGTGTAAGCATAGATGATATTAAAAAATTTGATATTGTAATAAAAAAAGCAGGTTTACTTAAATGTAAACCTGCTAATAAAATCAAAATAAATAAAAATACTTATTTAGGAATAGAAGAAATTATACTTCGTATTTCTTAATAACTTCCATAATTTCAGCATTATCTTCATCACCATGAATATTTAAATTAATAGGCTTTGAAAGATCAAGACTGAAGATTCCCATAATTGATTTTGCATCAATAACATAACGACCTGATACTAAGTCGAAATCGCTATCAAATTTTGTAATATCATTGACAAAAGATTTAACCTTATCAATTGATCCTAAGTTGATTGTAACTGTTTTCATATATCAATACCTCTCTTAATCTTTATATGTAAAATGATAACACGGATTGAATCTTTGTCAATGTGTATAAATGCCCAAAAATATTTGCAAAAATCAGTTAATTTTTATAAAGGAGAAAAAATATGAGAAAAGCTGCACTTCACAATCTTGGATGTAAAGTAAATTCATACGAGACAGAAGCAATGACTCAATTGCTTAAAAAAGCAGGTTATGAAATCGTATCATTCCAGGATCAGGCAGATGTTTATATTATAAATACATGCTCTGTTACAAATATGGCAGACAGAAAATCAAGACAGATGCTTCATAAGGCTAAGAAGCAAAATCCTAATGCAGTAGTAGTGGCCACAGGCTGTTATGTGCAGACTGCAACTGAAAAAGTGGCACAGGATCTTTCAATAGATTTAGTTGTAGGAAATAACAGAAAAAAAGACATTGTGGAAATTCTTAATGAATATTATGCAGAAAAAGAAGCCGGAGAACAGGTTAAAGAAGAATATGTAATTGACATTAACCACACAGATGAATACGAAGATTTGGAAATTTCAACAGTAACAGAACATACAAGAGCCCACTTGAAAATTCAGGATGGATGTAACAATTTCTGCTCATATTGTATAATTCCTTATGCAAGGGGAAGAATAAGAAGCAGAACAATGGAAAGCATAAAAGCTGAACTTGAAAGACTTTCAGCTTCAGGCTTTAAGGAAATAGTTTTAACAGGAATTAACTTAAGCTGCTATGATGACAATGGCAAAAAGTTAATAGATGTTATAGAAATGGCAGATAATGTTAATGGAATTGAAAGAATACGTTTAGGTTCACTTGATCCGGAAGTTGTAACAGAAGATTTTGTGGAAAGACTGGGCAAGGTTAAAAAGATTTGTCCACATTTTCATTTTTCACTTCAAAGTGGATGCGACAAAACATTAAAAGCCATGAATCGACATTATACTTCAGATGAATACTATGAAAAGTGTCAGTTAATTAGAAAGCATATTGATAATCCTGCTTTTACAACAGATGTTATTGTGGGATTTCCGGGAGAAACAGAGGAAGACTACATTAGTTCAAGAGAGTTTGTAAAGAAGGTTAAGTTTGCAGAATTACATGTTTTTAAATATTCAAAGAGAGATGGCACTGTGGCAGCAAAAATGCCAAATCAGATAGATGAAAAAATAAAAACATTAAGAAGTGAAGACTTAATCAAAACAGGAGAAGAACTTACAAAAGAGTTTAGACAGGCTAAAATAGGTCAAGATACCACAGTATTGTTTGAAGAAAAAATCCTACTGGATAACAAGGAATATTGGGTTGGACATACAGTTGATTATATTAAAATTGCAGTGCCCGAAAAGGAAAATCTTGAAGGACAAATACGAAAAGTAAATGTTAAAGATTTTTTAACTAACGAAATAATGCTTGCCACTATGTAAGTTTTATATTAAAATTAGTGATAAAGAAAGCCTACTTGATAGGTAAAAAAAGGACGTGATAAGATGAGCGATTTAGGAAATACACAATTTTTCAGAGTTCCACAGGAACAGAAATTAGGAGTAGAGGAGATTCTCGAAAAGGTTTATGAAGCCTTAGCTGAAAAAGGATATAATCCTGTAAATCAGATTGTTGGTTATATTATGTCAGGGGATCCAACTTACATAACAAGCTATAAGAATGCAAGAAGCCTGATTATGAAAGTGGAACGTGATGAACTTATTGAAGAAACAGTAAAGTATTACATTAACCATAAGTTGAAATAAAGGTGGTATAAAACAGCATAAGAATAACATAAAATTAAACTTATCAGGCGGAAATATGGGAAAGCGATTAATTAAGATGTGGTTTTGGAATGGTATTATAGCTAACATTGTAAGCAGTAATCCTATTGAAATCACGAATATCCCGGCTGATAAGTTTTTGATGCTTTTATATACCACAGTATAAAAATCAAAATGGAAAATAAAATGGAAAATGGAATGAGAATTTTAGGACTTGATTTTGGCTCTAAGACGGTTGGAGTTGCAGTTACGGATCCTTTAGGATATACAGCTCAGGGAGTTGAGATTATAAGAAGGGATTCTCCAAACAAGTTACGAAAGACATTAGCAAGAATAGAGCAGTTAGTAGAACAATACAATATAGAGAAGATTGTACTTGGTTATCCTGTCATGCTTAGTGGTACGGAAGGTGAAAGAGTTAAAAAGACCAAAGAGTTTGGCACAATGCTTGAGAGAAGAACAGGTCTTGAAATAGTCTTTCAGGATGAAAGACTTACAACTGTGGAAGCCTACGAGATTATGGATGAAGCAGGCATAAAGAAACAGGACAGGTATAAGTATGTGGATCAGATTGCGGCCACAATTATTTTGGAAGATTATATTAATAGGATTGAAAAGAACACATAAGATTAAAAAGATATAGCTATTATTATAACGATAGGAACTGTGTAGTAAATAGGATTAAAGAATATGGAGAGATTTATTTAATGGAAGAAAAGATTGTTTTAACAGATGATGAAGGTAATGAAGTTGAAATGTACGTTGTTGAAGAAACAAGAATTAACAACGTTAACTATATCCTTGTAACAGAGGAAGGGGATGAAGAGGAAGAAATTGCACATATTTTAAAAGATGTATCAGATGAAAATGATGAAGAAGCAATATATGAGATGGTAGAAGACGATTCTGAATTAGATTATATAGGAAGAATTTTTTCAGAACTACTTGAAGATATTGATATAGAGCGATAAAATAGAAAAATATTAAGTAAAATCGTTTCAATCATAGAAAATATGATAGTTTGTAAATATGGGTATGACTATGTGTTTAGAGAATTGTGATGATTTTATAGTTAGCAAGGTATTATGAGTATATGAAAAGAAGAACGTGAATAGAGATTTAGGAGGAAAAATAAAAAATATGAGTGATAGTTCAAGAATAAAGGTTATTCCATTGGGAGGACTGGAACAGATCGGAATGAACATGACTGCATTTGAGTATAATGATGGAATTATTGTAGTTGACTGCGGTTTGTCATTTCCTGATGATGAAATGTTAGGAATTGACTGTGTAATACCTGATATTACATTTTTACTTGAAAATAAAGATAAGGTTAAAGGGTTCGTTATAACACATGGTCACGAGGACCACATTGGTGCTCTGCCATATGTTTTAAAAGAGATTAACGTACCCATTTATGCAACAAAGTTAACAATGGGCATTATTGAAGGAAAGCTTTCAGAGCATGACCTTTTAAGTGTTGTAAAGCGTAAGGTTGTTAAGTTTGGACAAAGCATACATTTAGGTGACTTCAGAATTGAATTTATTAGAACTAACCATAGTATTGCAGATGCAGCAGCACTTGCAATCCACACACCTGTAGGTGTAATTGTTCATACAGGTGACTTTAAGGTAGATTACACACCGGTTTTTGGTGATGCAATTAACTTATGCAGATTTAGCGAATTAGGAAAGAAAGGTGTTTTGGCCTTAATGTGTGACAGTACTAACGTATTAAGACCGGGATTTACACCATCTGAAAGAAATGTAGGAAAGACTTTCGACCATATTTTTTCAGAAAATACTAAAAGCAGAATTATTATTGCCACATTTGCATCTAATGTGGACAGAGTACAGCAGATTATTAACACAGCCTGCAAATATAACAGAAAGGTTATAGTTGAAGGCCGTAGTATGGTAAATATTATTTCTGTTGCAAGAGAGATGGATTATCTTAAGATTCCTGACAATACATTAATTAGTATTGAAGAAATGAAGAATTATACAGATGATCAGCTTGTACTTATTACAACAGGAAGTCAGGGTGAATCAATGGCAGCACTTTCAAGAATGGCTGCATCAATTCACAGAAAGGTACAGATTAAACCGGGAGATACAATTGTATTTAGTTCAACACCAATTCCGGGAAATGAGAAAGCTGTATCAAAGGTTATTAATGAACTTTATATGAAGGGCGCAAATGTTATTTTTAATGAAACTCACGTTTCAGGACATGCGTGTCAGGAAGAAATTAAGTTAATGTATTCATTAATTAAACCTAAGTATTCTATACCTGTTCATGGTGAATACAGACATTTAATGGAACATGGAAAGTTAGCACAGTCAATGGGTATTCCTAAGAAGAATGTTTTTCTTATGGAATCAGGTGATGTGTTAAGTATTGGAAAAGAAGATGCCAAGGTAGTAGGAAAGGTTCCTGCAGGTTCAGTTCTTGTGGACGGACTTGGAGTAGGTGACGTAGGAAATATTGTTTTACGTGACAGACAGAACCTTGCTGAAAACGGAATTATAATAGTAGTATTAACACTTGAAAAATACACAAATCAGATATTGGCAGGACCTGACATTGTAACAAGAGGATTTGTTTATGTTAGGGAATCAGAGAACTTAATCGAAAATGCAAAAGTTGTGGTAACTGAGGCATTGGAAGAATGTTTAAGCAGAAGAAATGCTGACTGGGGCAAGATTAAGATGGTAGTAAAAGACAGCCTTGGTGAATATATTTGGAAAACAATGAAGAGAAATCCTATGATTTTACCAATTATCATGGAAGTTGAATAATAAAGAACATCGCTTTGTAAGTGAGTGAAATGGAGATTTACATGGATAATAGAAAGACCTCACAGGGATTTGCAAAATTTTCAATAAAAACATTGGTTTATGTTGTAATGATAGTTGTTGCCATTGTCTGTGCCACAACGGCATATAGTTTTGGCTCACAGATTTTTAGCAATGAAGGTGTGGATCCAAAGCCGGGAACAGATATGACATTTACTGTTGATGAGGGAACTTCAATAGAAAGTTTTGGAAAAACATTAGAGGAGTTTAATGTTATAAAAAGTTCAAGAGTTTTTACGGTTCAGTCATATCTTTATGAAGTAAGAAAAATAAAGGCAGGAACATATTCTTTTAATACATCTCAGAGCAATGAGGAGATTTTTAAGATTATAAATGCCGGTCTGGAAGAGGACAAGAAAGAAACGGAAACAACTACGAAATCAAAGGGAGAATAGTGTGATAGTAGATGAGAGAATAGTCACTTACATGCATTCACTTGAAAAACCAAATAATAATGTGTTGGAAGAAATTGAACAGCAGGCTCATATTGACGGAGTTCCGATTATCCGAAAGGAAATGGAAAGCTTCTTGAGAGTAATGCTTACAATAACAAAACCAAAAAGAATTTTAGAGCTGGGTACTGCAGTTGGGTACTCAGCCATTTTAATGAGTGAAGCAATTGAAAAGGACGCAAGTATTATAACAATTGAAAACTACGAAAAGAGAATTGTTCAGGCAAGGGATAATTTCAAAAAAGCAGATAAGGAAGATGTTATTACAATGCTTGAAGGAGATGCCATGGAAATTATGCCCGGCCTTGAAGGAGACAGCTTTGACTTTGTTTTTATGGATGCGGCAAAGGCACAGTATATTCATTTTCTACCTGAAGTTATGCGCTTAATGAAGAAGGGGGCTGTTCTTATAACAGACAATGTTTTGCAGGAAGGGGATATTATCCAGTCTAAGTACGTTGTGAGAAGACGTGACAGAACAATTCACAAGCGTATGCGTGAATATTTGGAAGTAGTAAAGAATCATCCTGAACTTGAAACAACTATTGTTCCAATAGGTGATGGAATAACAATATCAGTGAAGAAATAATATTTGAAAAAAGATATTATATACAAGATACTATTTTGATAGATGAATAATGAGGAAAGGATTTAAAGATGAAAAAACCTGAATTATTAGTTCCTGCAAGCAGTTTGGAAGTTTTAAAAACTGCTGTGAGATATGGAGCAGATGCTGTATATATAGGTGGTGAAGTTTTTGGCTTAAGAGCAAAAGCTAAGAATTTTTCATTGGAAGAGATGAAAGAAGGGGTGGAATTTGCCCACAGATATAACGTAAAAGTGTATGTTACAGCCAATATTTTGGCTCATAACAGTGATATTGAACCGGTTAAGGCATATTTCAATGACTTGAAAAAAGTAAAGCCGGATGCGCTTATTATTGCTGATCCTGCTATTTTTACAATTGCAAAGGAAATGTTGCCTGACATGGAACTTCATATAAGCACACAGGCTAACAATACTAACTATGGAACATACAATTTCTGGCATTCACTAGGTGCAAAGAGAGTTGTGTCAGCAAGAGAACTTTCAATTAGCGAAATAAAAGATATTAGAAATCATATTCCGGATGATTTGGAAATTGAAACTTTTGTACATGGTGCAATGTGTATTTCATATTCAGGAAGATGCCTTTTAAGTAGTTTTATGGCGGGAAGAGATGCAAATAAAGGTGCTTGCACTCATCCTTGCAGATGGAAATATGCAGTAGTGGAAGAATCAAGACCGGGCCAATATATGCCTGTAGAAGAAAATGAGCGCGGAACATACATTTTCAACTCAAAGGATTTATGCATGATTGACCATATTCCTGAACTTGTGGACGCAGGAATTGACAGCTTCAAAATAGAAGGAAGAATGAAGACAGCTCTTTATGTGGCAACAGTTGCCAGAACATACAGAATGGCAATTGATGATTATTTTGAAAATCCAAAGAAGTACGAAGAAAACATTCCAAAATACAAAACACTAATTTCACAGTGTACTTACAGACAGTACACAACAGGATTTTTCTTTGGAAAACCTGATGAAACAACACAGATATATGATTGTAACGTTTATGAACGAGATTATGTATATCTTGGAATATCAGGGGAACCTTTGGAAGATGGAAGTTTTGTAATTGAGCAGAAAAACAAATTCTGCGTAGGTGATAAAATCGAAATAATGAAAGCTGACGGAAGAGATATTGAAGCTAATGTAATATCGATTACAGATCAGGATGGAGTGGCAATGGAAAGTTGTCCGCATCCAAAGCAGATTATTACAATAAAGCTTGACCAGGTACCGGAGGCCGGAGACATACTTAGAATGAAAGCAGAATAAATGTTAATATAAAAAGACTTGGAGAGAACTTAGATAAGTAACTTTTCAAGTTTTTTTCTTTTTAGAGTACAGGCACAAAGAAGTCAGGTAAAGCATAAACTAGATTAAGTATGTCGAAAGGTATCCGGCTTGAAAACTTTTTTGGAACCTCTTACCCCTGATGAAGAAAAGATTTATATCGAAAAAATGAGGCTTGGGGATAAAAAAGCTAAGGACATACTGATTGAGAGGAATTTAAGACTTGTTGCCCATGTTGTAAAAAAATATTATGATGAGAACAGGGAAAACCAGGATCTTATTTCCATTGGAATAGTTGGACTTATAAAAGCTGTTAACACATATAATCCTGACAAGGGGAATCGCCTTGTAACTTACGCTGCAAAGTGTATAGAAAACGAACTTCTAATGATGCTTAGAGCGGAAAAAAAGAGAAGCAAGGATGTGTCATTAAACGAGCCTATTGGAACGGACAAAGAGGGAAATACCATAAGCCTTATAGATGTGGTTGAAAATGATGAAATGGATACGCTTGAACAAATAGAAAAAGCCGAGAATATCAGCCTTGTTCAGAAATATGTGGCACAGAGTTTAAATGAAAGAGAAAAAGAAATAATTGTCTGGAGGTACGGATTGGATGGCAAGAAGCCAATGACTCAGAAAAAGGTTGGGGAAAAACTTGGCATATCAAGAAGCTATGTAAGCAGAATAGAAAAAAGAGCTTTAGAAAAATTAAAAAAAGCTCTTGATAATTCATATAGAATGTGATAAAACTGCATTATAAATAAAACACTTAAAACAAAATGCAACATAAACTGGCTTCAGAAAAAGAAATAAAGAAAAATAGTCAGAAAATATGTTAGATTATGTAAAAAAACAAAACTAAATATATAATCAAAATACTAAAGGAAAGCGGGGGACTTATATGGTATGTAAGATAAAATGTGCCGCAATAACCGGAATTGATACCCAACCTGTTATTGTGGAAACAGACATATGTAATGGCCTGCCATCTTTTGATATGGTAGGCCTTTTAGCATCCAATATTAAAGAATCCAGAGAACGTGTTAGAACAGCAATTAAGAATTCAGGTTTTATGATACCGCCTAAGCGAATTACAATAAATTTTTCGCCGGCTAGTATTAGAAAGACGGGAACCTATTTTGACCTGCCTGTGGCAGTATCCATACTTATGTCAATGGGACTGATTAACTGTACAGTAGATGACAAAATGTTCATAGGAGAATTAAGCCTTAACGGGGACATTGTAAAGATTAACGGAGTGTTGCCACTGGCGCTGTCAGCGATGGAACAGGGGATTAAGAAGTGCTATGTTCCAATTGAAAACGTAGGCGAATGCGATTTTATAAAAGACTTGGAAATAATCGGGGTAGAGAATCTTAATCAACTGGTAATGATTTTGACAACTAATATGAAACCGCCTGAAATAAAAATCATTCCACAGGAAACAGAAGATTACAAATACGATTTTAAAAATATAAAAGGACAGATTCAGGCAAGGAAAGCATCGGAAATAGCTGCGGCAGGAATGCACAATATGTTAATGATGGGAAGTCCGGGAGTAGGAAAATCCATTATAGCAAAAACAATGCCATCCATACTTCCTGATATGACATTGGAAGAACAAATAGAAATATCAAAAATACAAAGTGTGGCAGGAAATCTTTCAGGAAGCCTTGTGAAGACCAGACCTGTGAGAAGTCCACATCACACGGCAACAGTTTCGGCAATGATTGGAGGTGGATTTAATCCTAAACCAGGGGAGATTACACAGGCGCACGGGGGAATACTTTTTCTTGACGAATTGCCTGAATTTTCAAGGCAGGTAATTGAAACATTAAGACAACCATTGGAGAATGAGAAGATTATTGTTTCGAGAAGTGGGGGCACATATGAATTTCCTGCTAAATTTATTTTGATAGGGGCAATGAATCCCTGCAAATGTGGTTACTACCCTGACATGAACAAATGCACTTGCACAGAGCAGGAAGTAAAGAAATATATGGAAAAAATAAGCGGTCCGCTAATAGACCGAATAGACTTGTGCGTGCATATGAATCAGGTTACATATTTTCAATTGGAAAAAGAAGAACAGCCGGAAGATTCTTTAACCATCAAAGAAAGAGTAAATAGGGCTGTTCAGATTCAGCGTGAAAGGTATGCCAATGAGAAGTTTAAGTTTAACAGTCAGCTTTCAGGGGAAAACATAAAGAAATACTGCAAACTTAACAAAGAAGAACAGCATTTAATGGAAAAAATATATACTACAATGGATTTAAGTATAAGAGCTTATGACAAAATCATAAAAGTGGCTAGAACAATAGCAGATTTAAAACAACACGAAAAAATACAACAGGGGGATATAGCTGAGGCTGTAAGTTACAGACCGGTGCTTTTCAAATAAATATGGATAATACAAATAAAAACATAAATCAAAATGCAAATACAAATGAAAATAAAAAAATAAACAATAAAAGAGGCAGTGAATACAAAGAACAGCTGGAAAAATTAAAGGACAAAAACTACATAAAGGAATTAGAAAAACAGGGCATAAAAGTTGTATCAGTAAATGACAGGGATTACCCGGCTAAGTTGTTGCCTTATGATCATAGACCGGAATATTTATTTTATAAAGGAAGACTGCCTGACAGGGACAAGCCTGTAGTGGCAATGGTAGGGGCAAGAGCGTGCTCTAATTATGGAAGAAAAATGGCAAGAGCATTGGCAAGAGAGCTGTCGGAAAACGGAGTTCAGATTATAAGCGGAATGGCAAGAGGCATAGACACTTATAGTCAGATAGGAGCTTTGGAAGGTGGAACGCCAACATTTGCAGTACTTGGAAGTGGTGTGGATGTTTGCTATCCAACAGAAAACATAGAACTTTATAATGATATTTTAAAAAATGGTGGAATAATTTCTGAGTATCCTCCGGGGGCAGGACCAATAGCCTGGCATTTTCCTCTTAGAAATAGAATTATAAGCGGACTTTCGGACAAGGTTATAGTAGTTGAGGCAAGAGAGAAAAGTGGTTCCCTGATTACAGTAGAATGGGCATTGGAACAGGGGAAAGACGTAATGGCAGTACCGGGCAGAGTGGGCGAAAAATTAAGCGATGGATGCAACCGTCTCATAAGGGCAGGAGCAGGCATAATTACAGGTGCTAACGACGTGCTAAATGACATACAATATAGTGGCTCAAAAAACGAAAATGAGAAAAAACAAAAAGAAAAAGGTCTTGAAAAAGATTTAGCCTTGTTGTATAGTGGGTTACGTTTACAGCCGAAAAATATTTATGAACTGATGAATGAAACAGGTTTTAAGTATGAAGAACTTACAGGTATGCTGCTAAAACTTCAGTTAATGGGACTGGTAGAGCAGCCATCAGAAAATTATTATTCAAAGGCTTAACGACAACAGCGAAAATATTTTAAGGAGATGTTTATGGCAAAATATCTTGTGATTGTGGAATCACCGGCTAAAGTTAAGACTATTAAAAAGTTTTTGGGCTCTAACTATGAAGTAGTTGCTTCAAATGGACACGTTAGAGATCTTCCTAAAAGTACAATGGGAATAGACATGGAAAATGACTACGAACCAAAGTACATTACAATTAGGGGAAAGGGAGACAAGTTGGCAGAACTTCGTCGCTATGCAAAAAAAGCAGACAAAGTATATTTGGCAACTGACCCGGACCGTGAGGGAGAAGCAATTTCATGGCACTTATCAATAGCCTTGAAATTAGATCCAAAGAAGACTTACAGAATTACTTTTAATGAAATTACAAAGCAGGCAGTAAAAGAGTCATTAAAACATCCAAGAGATATAGAAATGGGATTAGTTGATGCCCAGCAGGCAAGAAGAGTATTAGACAGAATGGTGGGATATAGCATTAGTCCGCTATTATGGATGAAGATTAAAAGAGGTTTAAGTGCAGGACGAGTTCAGTCTGTAGCATTAAAAATGCTCTGTGACAGAGAAGATGAAATAAACGCATTTATTCCAAAAGAATATTGGAATATGGATGCAGTATTAAAGCACAAAAATAAAGAATTTACAGTAAGCTTTTATGGCGACAACAAAGGTAAATTAGAAATTACCGGAAAAGAACAGTTAGACGGAATTGTTAAGGAATTAAAAGACAGTGAGTTTACTGTTAAGGACATTAAAAAGGGAAGCAGAACAAGAAAAGCACCTATACCTTTTACAACAAGTACATTGCAGCAGGAAGCTTCAAAGGCGCTTAACTTCTCAACACAGAAGACAATGAGAATAGCTCAGCAGTTGTATGAGGGTGTTGACATTAAGGGCAGAGGAACAATAGGTCTTATAACATATTTGAGAACTGATTCCACAAGAGTATCAGAAACAGCGGAAGTTCAGGTAAAGGAATTTATCGAAAGCAAATATGGCGATTCATATATGGCTAAAGAGATTAACTCAAAGAAGTCAAACAAGAAGATTCAGGATGCTCACGAAGCAATCAGACCTACAGATGTAAACTTAATGCCTGAAGAAGTAAAAGATCAGCTTCCAAGAGATTTATTTAGATTATATCAGCTTATCTGGAGAAGATTTGTTGCAAGCCGTATGGAAAATTCAGTTTACGAAACAACTAACGTAAAAGTTAATGCAGGAAAGTATATTTTTAATGCATCAACATCAAAACTTGATTTTGACGGTTTTATGAAAGTCTATACAGACAGTGATAATGAGAAAGTTGTTACAAACAACACCATTGCAAAGCTTGAAAAAGATTCAAAACTTGAATTTGAAAAGTTTGAAGAAAATCAGCACTTTACACAGCCACCTGCACATTTTACGGAAGCAGCACTTGTAAAGGCAATGGAAGAACAGGGTATTGGACGACCAAGCACTTATGCTCCGACTATTACAACAATTATAGCAAGACGTTATGTAACAAGAGAAAAGAAAAATCTTTATGTTACAGAGTTAGGTGAAGCAGTAAACAATGTAATGAAAACAGAGTTTAGTGTTATTGTAGACACACAGTTTACAGCTAACATGGAATCACTTCTTGATGCAGTTGAAGAAGGTACAATAGAATGGAAGACAGTTATCAGAAACTTCTATCCTGACTTAAAAGAACAGGTAGAAAATGCTGAAAAGAACTTAGAAAAGATTGACATTGCAGATGAAGAATCTGATGAAATCTGTGAAGAATGTGGAAGACGTATGGTAATTAAATACGGCCCACATGGTAAGTTCCTTGCCTGTCCGGGATTCCCTGAATGTAGAAATACAAAACCATACTTAGAAAAGATTGGCGTTCCTTGTCCAAAGTGTGGAAAAGATGTATTACTTAAGAAAACCAAGAAGGGCAGAAGATATTATGGTTGTATAGATAACCCTGAATGTGATTTTATGTCATGGCAGAAACCTTCTGCAGAAAAGTGTCCACAGTGTGGAGGCTATATGGTTGAAAAAGGTAACAAGCTTGCATGTGCAGATCCACAGTGTGGTTATGTTACAGAACTTAAGAAAGAAAAGCAGGCTAACTAAAAAACAATATGACAACATAGTAAAAGAATGTTGTGGAAAAAATTGTGTGAAAGTCTGAATGAGAATTTTATAAAAAACATAATTTATACGAAAGAAAGCAGTTGCATACTGCTTTTTTTTGTGTTATGATATTTGAGTTGCATTAAGCACATCTGTGGAGAGTCAGACCGGTGCCCACGCTCGGGGTTGTCTGATTTGGTGAAGCAGATGGAAGGCATGATATATGCCGGGTTAACAACCGGAACAGTATCAATAATTAATTTTTAAAAAACCAGGAGGTATAAGAATGAGCGTTATTTCAATGAAACAGTTATTAGAAGCAGGTGTTCATTTCGGACATCAGACAAGAAGATGGAACCCTAAAATGGCAGAATACATCTACACAGAAAGAAATGGTATCTACATCATCGACTTACAGAAGTCAGTAGGTAAAGTAGATGAAGCTTACAAGGCAGTTTCAGATATCGCAGCAGAAGGCGGTACAATTCTTTTCGTTGGTACAAAGAAACAGGCTCAGGAAGCTGTTCAGACAGAAGCTGAAAGATGTGGAATGTACTACGTTAACGAAAGATGGCTTGGAGGTATGCTTACAAACTTCAAGACTATCCAGTCAAGAATTAAGAGATTAAAAGACATCGAAAAGATGGCAGAAGATGGAACATTTGATGTTCTTCCTAAGAAAGAAGTTGTTAACATCAAGAAGGAATGGGACAAGCTTGAAAAGAACCTTGGCGGTATCAAGGACATGAAGAGAATCCCAGATGCTATCTTTGTAGTAGATCCTAAGAAGGAAAAAATCTGTGTTCAGGAAGCACATTCACTTGGAATTACATTAATCGGTATTGCAGATACAAACTGTGACCCAGAAGAATTAGACTATGTTATCCCAGGTAACGATGATGCTATCAGAGCAGTAAAACTTATCGTTTCTAAGATGGCTGATGCTGTTATCGAAGCAAACCAGGGTGAAGAAATGGTAGCTGAAGATGCAGCTGAAGAAGCAACAGAAGAATAAGATATAGTTTTTAGGAGGATATAATTATGACAATCACAGCAGCAATGGTAAAAGAATTAAGAGAATTAACAGGCGCTGGTGTTATGGCTTGTAAGAAAGCTTTAGTAGAAACAGATGGAGATCAGGAAGCAGCTATCGAAATCTTAAGAAAAAAAGGCGAAGCTACAGCAGTTAAGAAATCAGGAAGAATTGCAGCAGAAGGTGTTGTATTTACAGCAGTAAAAGACGGCAAGGCAGCAATCGTTGAAGTTAACTCAGAAACAGACTTCGTTGCTAAGAACGAAAAATTCCAGACATTCGTATCAAACGTTGCAAATCAGATTCTTGATTCTGATGCAGCAGACATGGACGCATTCATGGCTGAACCATGGGCACTTGATACAACAAAGACAGTTAAAGACGAATTAGTTTCACAGATCGCAGTAATCGGTGAAAACATGAATATCAGAAGATTCAAGAAGATTGAATCAGACGGAGTTCTTGCTTCATACATCCACGCTGGTGGAAAGATTGGTGTATTAGTTGACGCTGATGCTCCAGCAAACGATACAGTTGTAGCAGCAATTAAGACAGTAGCTATGCAGATTGCAGCTATGAGCCCTCAGTACGTTAGCAGAGAAGACATCTCAGATGAAGAACTTGCTAAGATGAGAGAAATCACAATTGACAGTGCTTTAAATGATGTATCATCACTTCCAAAGCCAATCCAGAAGGATATCTTCGCTGAAGCATTTGCTTCAGATGCATTAAATGCTGAAGACAAGGCTGTATTAGAAGAAAAGCAGAATGACAAGTATTTATTCAACTTCCTTTCAAAAGAAGCAATCGCTGCATTAGCTGCAATTGCAATGAGCAAGAAGGAAGCAATTATGACTAACAAGATTTTCAACGGCTTAGTTGAAGGTCGTATTTCAAAGCAGTTAAAAGAAGTATGTCTTCTTGATCAGACATACGTTATGGCTGCAGACGGAAAGCAGACAGTAAAAGCATACTTAGCTGAAGTTTCAAAAGAAGTTGGTGCTACAGTTGCACTTAAGAGCTTCGTAAGATTTGAAACAGGCGAAGGTATTGAAAAGAAAGAAGAAGACTTCGCTGCAGAAGTAGCAAAACAGATGAAATAAATTTTAACAGTTTATTAAGGTATAAAGAAACCCTTTAAACATAGGCAAATCGCTATGTTTAAAGGGTTTTTTGTTGTTTAAAGAGAAATCATAACTTATCACAAAATATCGCAACTAATCACAAAAGTTGGACCAAAATTGGACCAAAGTTGGACGAAATTAAATGGTCCAACTTTAAAAGAAAAGTTTGCTTGATTCTTAGATTATGAGTAGTTAGACAAAATTTGAAAATTAGAGGTTATCATGAAATATTGGGTAGAGTAGTGATTTGATTAAAAAGAAGAAGTGCAGAAGGGAACAACGTTCTATTAGAAGTAGTCGAAGAGGATGGCAATAGAAGATTATTAAAAAAGTGCAGAATAGTATGTAAATTAGTGAATATAAGTACTTTTAGTCTGTATTAGAAAATGAATATCTGAGTTATCATAAGCATGCAGAGAGCAAAAAGCTCTAACAATGAATAATGAAAATTGAATAGCAATTACAGATTTATGAAATAAAAATTTCATATCTTACATGGAATATTGATGTAAGGAGTAAAATTCCGATGCACCTACTCAGACGAAAATCAGTTAAAGCTTGCAAAGAGAGTTGATGGACCGAAGGGTGAAAATGTAGCATGCAGAGTAGATTTAATGTACTCGGAAGGATAATAAACCACAAGGGAAGAGAGTAATTCCCTATCCTCGAAATGGCATGAGAGGAGATAGCAGAACCAAAAGGTGAAGCGTCGTGAACGCCACGGGGCGGCTCGTTTGTAATTCCCAGTGTACAGGGCGATGAGGAGATTTCAACTGAAATCATGTACACATACATAGTTAATACCCCACCAGATAAACAACTATGAATATAAGATGAAAGGAGAGAAAACGTGGGAATTAACATAAAAGGGTCTGGCAAAAAAAAATCCCCAAAAAAAGAAACAGATCCAAAAGAGAAGCTAGATCGTGATTTGAAAAGTTGCATGCAGTGTAAGTTTTTTTATGGAAATAACAACAGATGCATTAAGAATAAGGAATGCTCAGGTAGGATTACAGATGAACAAAAAGCTGCTCAAGAAGAAAAGAAAAAAAGTAAATGTTATGGATGTCCATATGGAAGAAACAGTACATATTGTTTTCCGTGCATAAAAGATTTAATGGGAAAGAAGGAATCATAATGACGAAGAAATCAAGGAGATATACTAAGATGAATAATAAATTGGAGATTGTTGGAATAGACCACGGATGGTCAAATATTAAAACTGCAAATACAGTATTTACAACTGCTGTGAGTCATATTGCAAATGAACCGGGAGTATTTGACAATATCCTTGAATATGAAGGAAAGTACTATTCTATTGGAGGAAAGCGACTTATGGTAAAAGATACAAAGGTTACAGATGATAATTTTTATCTTCTAACACTTGCAGCAATAGCTAAAGAACTTAAAACAAGAGGAATCTATAATGTGGATATATTTTTATCAGTAGGACTTCCGCTTACAAGATTTGGAGCTGAAAAGGAGAATTTTATTAAATACTTATCAAGGAAAAAGGAAGTAGTTTTTAAGTTTGAACAAGAGACATACAGAATCAATATTATAAAAGTATCTGTTTTTCCACAGTGTTATGCAGCAGTATCAGACAGGCTTTCACAGTATGGAAGAAAACATATAATTGTTGATATTGGTTCATGGACAATTGATCTTATGACTATAAGAAACATGACACCGGAACTTTCTGAGTGTGATACAAGACCTATGGGGCTTATTACATGTATGCATTCTATCAATAAAGAATGTGTTGCTAAGTTTAATAGCGAGATAGACGAGGCAGAATTGGAATATATTATGAAAACTGGTATGTGTGAAATGAATGATAAATACAGAAATGTCATTGAAAGCGAATTAAAAAAATTTACAGATAAGGTATGGAATATGTTAAGAGAGTTTAAAATAAATACCGATGTTACTCCGATAACTTTTGTTGGAGGTGGGGCGGCAGTGATGAAAATGTATGGTGATGTTGAAGGAAATAATATTTCCTATATAGAAGACGTCAAGGCAAATGCCAAAGGATTTGAATATCTTGCAAAGGCATTTATGATATCAAAATCAAGAAGGGGGGTTTTTAATGGCTAGAAATGACGACGGAATGTATCACAATTTCAGGCTGAGTAGAAGAAATCCAATCCACATAAGAATTAATGAGATTTTGTCAGACCTGAATAAAGATGTGTACCGTTCAAAGAACCAGTTTATTGCGGATGCTTTGGAGTATTATATCAACGCATTGGAAAATGATACAATGACCAACAGTGAAAATATAAAGAAGCAGAAGATGAACACATATGTTACAAAAGGTGAACTGGAGTTATTAAAAGAAAACATTAAAAATGAAGTTGTGAAAGAAGTACAGAAAGAAATGATCTCTATTCTTGGAAATTTCAGCGGTAATATGGCAAAAGGAATTGTAGCAGACAATTTGGAAACTATTGATAAAGACAATGATGATTTAAACGAAAATACCACACTGCTTGGACTTGCAGAAATGTGGGGCGAATAGGAGGTACACATGGCAGGAAATATTTTATATGGAATCAGATATTATGGAACGGCAGGGATAAAGATAGTAGGAAAAACAGTTATAACAATTATGCAGATGCTTCTTGCAATAATAAACATATTATTTCTTATCTGTGAAGTGGTATTAAAGATGTTTCTTGCCGTGATGCTTATAGGACACAGAAAATGAGTGTAAAGTTAAGTAACTTATAGTATAATCAAGGAGGTAAAAATGAACAGAATACGGGATGAACCAATTTTATCATCTCGTGTTGTAACTGAAATGAATTCGCAGAAATAAGAGCGGATTAGGTATAACACGGAGGCCTGTCCATCTTATGGAAGGGTAGGTATTGATGAAAAAGAAAATAAAACACATAATAGTTTTACTTTTAGTTGTAGTTTTGTTATGTAGTGATTTAATTGGGGAAGTACAGGTTGAGGGAACTTTAATCAAAAACATTAAGAAGAAAGAGGTAACAGGAACTTATAAAAGTTGGTTATCTGCTGATAAACTTTCAAAAATTAGATACAAAAAAGGCATTATGATAAGTTGGAAGACAGATAAGAAATTCAAGAAATATCAGGCAGAAGTTTACAGATATTCACCGGTCAGAGCAAAATGGGTGTGTATCCGTAAGAAAACGGTAAAGAAACCACAGTATCTTCTAACAAACGTGGATAAGGGAGTTCCCTATAAAATTCGTATCAGAAGTTATAGGAACAAAGCTTATTCTAAATGGTCAAAGAAGTTTGTGATAAAGCCGAAGAAAGATTACTATGTAATTAAGACGGATAAATACTATAATCCAGTTGAGCCTGAAAAGATGGACAGATTTGCTGCAGAGGAAGCATTCATTATACAGAATAAATTAAGAAAGCATTCAGGTGTATCTGAAATTAAGTGGGATGAAAATCTGTATAAAATATGTAAAATTCGAGCAAAACAGATTTCTAAAGATTATAGGCATGACACTACAACAGTTTGTAATTACTTTGGAAATGGTTATGATGGTGTAAGATTTGGTGGGGAAAATATAGCAAGTGGTTATGAAACACCAAAGAAAGCCATGAACGGATGGAAGAACAGCAGTGGTCATTATAATGCACTTAAAAATGAAAAGTGGAAGACTGGGGCAATTGCAGCATATTATTCTGGGGAGTGCTGGTACTGGGTTGCAGTATTTGAAGAGTATGCGTCAGAAGAACTTGTGGAGTTTAATGACAAGTATGGAAAAGTAAAACTATCAAAATAGAATAGCAGATTAGAATAAAGGATTATTGCCAAGTGGTAATAGTCCTTTTTTAGAAAAATTGAGGATTATTAGAATGAAGAGATTAAGAATTAAAAGAATTTTATCAGTAGTTCTTGCGTTGCTTATGATTATAACAGTAATGCCACAAAGTCAGGTATACGTTATGGCGGCACAGGGATCGGCATCCCTTTCTAACTTAGGAAATCTTGGAACGGTAAATATAGGAAATAAGAGTGAAAGTGGTATATGGTTAAAAACAAAAGTCAATGGTAAAGCAGCTTTTTGTCTGGATTTAGGAAAATCGTGTCACACAGGTTACGTTTATGAGTCAAGTGAGGAAAGATTATCAAGTGACAGCAAGAATAAAGTAAAAGCCTTAAAAGCACAGATTGGATATTGGTATGCTGTAACAAAGAAATCATCTACAATGGCATGGGTATATGCACAGTGCTTGATATGGGGTGTCGAAGAAGGTATTACAAGCGAAAGCGGATTGAAAGACATTATCAGTCAGGTAAAGAAAAATACTGGATATTATTCAGGTAATAACCTGTATTCAGATATTTTTGGAGGGGATGCAACTGTATATTGTGATGTTATTCAGTGGAAATATTCAGGAAAAACTGATGAAAAGTATGTTCAAAGACTTATGCAGGTAACATCCGGAGATGAAGAAGTAGAGCCGGACTGTATTGATAAAAAATTAAGATACAGACAGAGAATTACGCTTGATAAGACGGATGAAGATGGAAAGCCTTTGTCACAGGTGGAGTTTACATTGGAGGCAAAAAATGTTAAAGAACTCTATTCATATAAGTATAATGGATGGGGTGATGCTGAAAGTGGCGATGTAGACGATGATGATACAAAGTTTGTTGCTGATGTATTGACAGACAAAAACGGAAGAATAACTTTTAAGTTTGATTATCAGTTACAGTCAGAAGATTACTATTACTACAGTGATAGTGATTTAGAGAAAATGTCAACAGATGATAAGATAAAAGTAAAAGATGACTTAAAAAGCAAAGGATACAAGTATGCAAACAATTTGACAAAAGAGGGAGCAGAAGAACTTGCAGAAAAAGATTTAGAGAAGCAGCTTAAAGAAGTTAACAACAAATATATTTTGAGAGAAGTCAACACAAACAATAATAATATCATTGCCAATGGTTCCATTGCGGAAGGCATAACAGTTACAATCAAGTATGATAAAAGTTGGACAAAGGTTGAAGGAGTATGGCCGGATACAGTTAATGGTAAAGGTAATTATGCAAAAGCATATCAACTTTCGGTAACAAATAAGTATAAAAAGGTTAAACTTACCGCACTAAAAATTGATAACGAGACGGGAAACGTGGCTCAGGGTGACGCAACATTGGAAGGGGCAGTTTATGGAATGTATGAAGATGCAGGCTGTACAAAACTGATGAAAAAATATATGACTGATAAAAATAATCAGTTTGAGACGGATTATGTAAGATGTGGTTTTGACTATTATTTAAAGGAAATCATTCCGCCGACAGGCTACCTTAAAAATGATAAGGTTTATAAAATTCATGAGGATGGAAAGCAGTATACAGCAGAGTACAACAGTGCAAAAACAAAACAGGAATTAGGCGAAGATGTAATTAAAGGAAATGTGGACATCACTAAGATTATGACAAACGGTGCTGTTGGTATTACAAAGCCGGAAATAAATGCAGAATTCCAGATTTATCTTGCAAGTGCAGGAAGTTACAATAAGGCAAAAGCTACAGAGAAAGATTATCTCAAGACAGATGCTTATGGTTATGCCAAGAGCAAGGATTTACCTTATGGAACTTATATTGTTCATCAGGTAAAAGGTGCAGACGAAACAGAGTATGTTTCAGACTTCTATGTTGATGTGAAAGAAAACGGTAAGACATACAAGTATATCTTAAACAATCCGTCATTTACAGCATACTTGAAAGTTGTGAAAAAGGATGTACAGACAAAGAAAACTGTCTTAAAGGCAGGTACAACATATCAGATTTTTAAAGTAGATGAAAACGGAAAGGAAACCATCGTAAAACAGTCTTACAGCAATGGTAATAAGATTGAAACTGTAGATAAGTTTGTAACGGATGAGAGCGGTGAGATTATCACATATAAGCCGCTTGCAGCAGGATTATACAGAATCCGTGAAGTACAGGGACCGGAAGGTACTTACAATGAGAATAAGTTTGTTGATATTAAGATTACAAACAAATCTTATAAGACAGCAGTGGATACAGAAGGTAATGAGTACAAGTATGCTGAATGTGAATATTTCAACAATGAAACTTATGGTAAGTTTACCGTTGAAAAGACAGGTCTGAGCTTAGCTGGATTTGAGGAAATCAAAACAACAGATGTGTTGGATAACAGCATTGAAGAAAATATCTTAAATAATAAAGAGTTTACTTATGAAGATATTTTTCTTAATGATGTTGTATTTGAACTTTATGCAAAGGAAGACATTGTAACACAGGATAATCAGGGTACAAACTGGTTTGATGCTGGAGAAAAAGTTGCAACCATTACCACAGGAAAGGGTGCAGAGTTTACAAAAGACTGCAATGGCATATGTTCCTATACAGTAGATAAGGAAACAGGTAATGTAACAATGAATCTTCCACTTGGAAAATATGAATTAAAAGAGATAAACACAATATATGGATATGTGTTACCAGAAGTAAATTCATGGGATTTAGAGTTTAAGTGGAATAGCCAGACAGATAAGTTTGTATATGATATTTCAGGAAATACAAATGAGGGAGTATTGAAAGTAAAAAATGAGCTTCCACAGACGTATATTTCCATTGTAAAGAAAGACAGCAAATCAGAAAAGGCAGTACCGGGAACAACATTTGGCTTTTATTCAAAGGATAATATTTATGACAAAGATGGAAATATCATTGTTAATGCAGGAGAAAAGATTGCTACAGTCACAACAGATGAGAACGGTATAGCAAAAGTTCCATTTTTCGTACCATTGATGTCAGAAGGATACAGAAAAGCGAATGTTGAAGGAGAAGCACCTACAACAGATGATGCTGATGTGACAGAAGAAACTATAGAAGCAGATATAAATTTAGAAAAGCAGACAGAAGCAGTTACAGAGAAAACAGCAAAAGAAAAAGCAGCTGCTGAAACAACAACCGAAGCTGTAACCGGTGAAGATGAAACAGAAGTAAACGATAATGCAAATGTTTCTGATGATGTAAATCTTGGATTAAATTCAGGCGATTACTTTTTCCTTGAAGAATCAATCTCTGACAGTTACTTTATTGATGAAGAACCAATATTCGTTCATGTGGAATATAAGGATCAGGATACAAAAGTTATTAAAGCAGAGGCAGTTATGGAAAACACTCAGACAGAAGTTGAAATTGATAAGATGATGATTGCATCAAGTGTTGAACTTTCTGACTGTCATTTAGTAGTATCGGATAAAGATGGAAATGATATCGTAAGCTGGATATCAGGTGACTCAGAGTCTGTGGTAATTACTGAAAAAGCGGAAGAACTTGGATATGAGAACTTATCTGCATCTGTTGACGAAAAGGGAAATATTATTGTTAATGGTCTGCTGCATGGCATGGAATATACTTTATCTGAAAGAAAGCCGGCAGACGGTTATGTAACTGCATCTGACATCAAGTTCAGACTAGACAAAATGGTAAATGATGAGGGAGAAGTTACAACGAAAGTTTCTGTTATGGATGAAAACGGAAATTACGTTAACAGTAATAACAATAAGGTTGTGATGTATGATGATACCACAAAGGTGGAATTTTCAAAGACAGACATTACAGGCGAAAAGGAAGTACCGGGATGTGACTTGGAAGTAACTGATAAGGACACAGGTAAGGTTATGGACCAGTGGACATCAACAAAGCATAAGCATATGACAGAAGGTAAGTATGTTGTAGGAAAAACATATGTCATGACGGAGAAGAGACCAGCAGATGGTTTTGTAACTGCTGACAGTGTGGAATTTACCATTGCTGATACAGGAAAAGTTCAGGGAGTGTCAATGAAAGATGACACAACAAAGATTGAGTTTTCAAAGATTGCATCAGATACAAAGAAGATGTTGCCGGGTGCAAAGTATAAGGTATTAGACAGTAAGGGTAAAAAGGTATATGAGTTTACGACTACTGATAAGGCAGTTATGCTTGATGGTATCTTAAAGGCAGGAGAAACATATACGTTTGTAGAATCAAAGGTGCCGGAGCATTATAAGAAAGCAAAGGATGTAAAGATTACTGTTAAGGATACAGGAAAAGTACGGAAGGTAAAGGCAGTGGATGAGCGTATTCCGGAAGTGCCGAATACACCACAGACTGGAGCAGGCAGATATGGAATCTTATTTGCTTTACTTGCAATGCTTGGTGGACTTACAACTTACTCTTGTATTAGAGTAAATCATGGAAAGAAGAGAAAGGATGAAGAGTAAGAAATCGATTCTTAAAGTAATAGTCTTTTTATTTGTAGCAGCCATTCTGGTTATCACAGCCGGAATGGCTGTAAAGCTGTTAAAAGAGGATTATGCGGAAGAAAGGACTTTTAATGATATTCAGAAAGTGGTGGAAAGATCAGATGATGACATTCTTAGCAAGCTAAAGAAAAGAAACAGTGATGTGATAGGATATCTGGAAATCCCTGATACAACAATCAGTTATCCGGTGATGCAGTCAAAAAATAATCCGGACTTTTATCTGAATCATGACATTGACAGGAATTACAGCTTTTATGGTACTCCTTATCTGTCAGCGTATTGTGATTTAGAGAAGTCGGACAATTTGATAATTTACGGTCATAACATCAATGGCGGCAGAATGTTTGGAGCATTGACGCAGTATAAAGATGAAGGTTTTTATCAGAAGCATAAGAAGATTTATTTTACAATTAGAGAGAAGAGTAAGTATGAAATATTTGCTGTTATTAGTGTTAATAAGTACGAGTTCCCATACTGGAAGTTTATTATGGCACAGGATGAAAATGATTATGATGAGTTTGTAGATAAGGTAAAACAGTATAGTTTATATGATATGGGGATTACACCAAAGTATGGAGAGAAAATGATAACACTTTCTACTTGTGATAATAGTAGGGGAAATGATTATAGGTTTGTAATTTGGGGAGTGAATAGGTAGAATTAGTGATACGGATTTGCTATAATTATTAAAAATAACTTGGAGAATGATTATGAAAAAGATATTATGGACAATATTTATAGTGATTACTGTATTAACTATGGTAATAACACCTATTACAATTCATGTTTTTTCACCATCTATGACTTCAGAACTATCCGCAGATGGAATCTTGGATTATATGGGAAATGGTATTGCAGCAATACCAACGATTATTATTGCTCTTGTAGCCATATGGCAAACGAACAAAGCTAACAATATTGCTGAAGATGCAAATAAGATGTCAGTAGATGCATCTAATATAGCTAAAAAAGCGAATGAAATATCAGAACAGCTTCTTCAATTAGAAATAACAAGGCAGAGATTAGATTTACGCCCAGCTTTTGTTATTTCTGAATGGAGTGCACCAATTAAATCTTTTGAAAGGACTAGTTTGAGACCAGATGATTTCAGTATACAAATAGGAGAATATTCAAAAAAAGAAGCATGGGGACTAAAACTAACTTTTTTTAATATTTCTTCAGGATATGAAACTATTGGTTTTAACAGCGCAATTGCGAAAGATGGTTCTTTTAAATGGACAAATTCTATGACAAGTGCAACTTCGCGAAAAATTGGTTTGGCTCCATCTGAAAAAAAATGTATATATTTTTATGCAGATAAAGAAGTTTTTGAATCTCAATTAGGAAAAGCCATCGAAGTAGAGTTCTATGTTAATAATAGACTTGACGAGCCTTATCGTGAAAAAATGGAATTATTCATTATGTCAATGTCAGATACTGTAGTGCATAAAGAAGGAGAAGCTTATGTTCATCTTGAAATTCAAAACTATAAAGTAGGCCGTTGTGTAGAAAAAAGCCCAGAATTTCCGGATGGAGTAATATGGGAAGTGTAAGTTTGAAAATGAGAAAATCTTAGAATTTTAAGGTTTTTTGATGTGACCAAATTGTTCGAGAATGTAACAATCATATATACTGAAATAAATGGTGCATATAAAGAAAATGAAAAAAGAAGATAAGTTAAAAAAATAAGGGAAGATGTGAGCCGGTTCGCATTTTCCCTTATTTTAGTTTAAGGAGGAATTTTTAAAATGATGAATTATGAAATATTCAAAGAAGTATTTAAAGGAAAATTAACGGACTATATGCCTGATGAATTCAAAAATTACAAGGCAGTGGAGCATAAGGTGTATAAGGTGAACTGTGAAAAGGATGCGATAAATTTGTTTCCTACTGGAGAGAACAGCAGAGCAGGTGGTTCACCAACGATTTATGTTGAGAATTATTATGAAATGTATAAGAAGGGAGAAAGTCTTGATGATGTAATCAGACATGCGGCAGATACAATAAAAAGAGGGTATGAATGTGTGCCTGAAATTATAAAAGGTGATGAAATAGATATGGAAAGATTAAAAGAAGGTGTAGTAGCAATACTAGTAAATACTGTTCAAAATGAGGACTATTTGAAAGAAATTCCACACAGGGAATTTCTTGATCTTTCAATTATATATAAATCTGTCGTAAGCATTGACAAAGAAGGAATGGGAACAGCCGTAATAACGAATGAAATGGCATCTAGAATGGAAATGAGCGAGGCGCAGCTTTATGAAACTGCGATGAAAAACACACCCAAACTGCTTCCGGCAACCATTAAACCAATGGAAGAAATTATATGTGAGATAATTATGGGAGAAGCAATGGCTGTCGGTCAAGAAATGAGTATGGATGGAACAATGGAGATGCTTAATGAAGCAAAAGGAGATGATGAACTTTCTATGTATGTTATGACAAACAGAGAAAAAATTAACGGTGCGGCTGAAATTCTTTTTCCTGAAAATCTTGATAAACTCTCAGCAAAGTTCGATTCAGATATCTATATTATCCCGTCATCTGTGCATGAAATTATTGCAGTATCTGCTGAAGGAAAAGATGCAAGTGAGCTACAGGAAATGGTAAATGAAGTTAATATGAATGAGGTCAGTCTTGAGGAAAGACTTTCTAATGAAGTATATCATTACGACAGAAATAAAAAGGAACTTACCATTGCATCGGATGCACCTAATAAAAGGCTTGATGGAAAATCAGAATCTGAACAGTTTCGTTACGATACGCCAGAGAGAACTATATAGGTGATGTTATGAAAGTTGTAATAAAAATTGAAAAATTGGAGGAACTGGCAGAGGTGATAAATTCCATAGAAGGAGATTTTATCATAAGACTGGAGTGGGAGGATGATTGCAGTGATAAACAATGATTTTAAACTGGATGTTGTATCGGTAAGGCTTGTAAAGGATGCCCCCATTCTTTCAGATATTAAAATCACAACGCCGGATGCTGCGGTTGAACTACTTGGAAAATATCTGTGCGAAATGGACAGGGAAGTCCTGTGTGTAGTTAATCTTAAAAGTGATAATACACCGATTAACTGTACGATGGTCAGTATCGGAGCACTTAACCAGTCAATAGCAAATCCAAGGGAGATGTTAAAGGCAAGTATATTGTCAAATGCGGCAAATATGATACTAATCCACAACCATCCTTCAGGAAATCTACAGCCTTCAAAAGAAGATATATCGGTTACTGACAGGCTGATAAAACTGACAGGACTTGTAGGGATTACACTTCTTGACCACATTATCATTGGAGGAAACAACATAGAATATTTCAGTATGCGGGAAAAGAAACTGATGAGGCATGAAAGGGAATGTTATGAGCAGGATTATAACAATCTTAAGTTTGAAGGCAGTGTCATGGTTGCTGAAAAAGAAAGAAGCAGGTGATATATGTGGATGGAAGATTTACGGATGAGGAATTAAGGATTGCAAAGTCAGTTGATCTGTGTGCAGTGGCTTCAACGCTTGGATATACCGTAAGGAAGATCGGGAAATACCATACCTTAAAGGAGATGGATTCCATACGGATATATAACAGAACCAACTGGTACCGATGGTCAAGACAGAATGAAAAGGGAAGTAATGGAGGTTCGCAGATAGATTTCTTAAGGATATTTGCAGGAATGGACGTTAAGGAAGCAGTATTCTGGCTACTTGATTTTGCAGGAGTGAAGAGGTGTGATGAAACAATGGATAAAAAATCATTAAGACATCAGGTTAAATCTGATATGAAAAAAGAAGAAAAGAAAGAGTTCATACTGCCGACATCATCAGGAGATTTTCACTATCTTTATTCGTATCTGACAGGTGAGAGGATGATAAGCAAAAGGTGTGTGGACTTTTTTGTTAATAAGAAGCTTATTTATGAATCATCAGGTTATCACAACATTGTATTTAAGGGAAATGATAAGGAAGGAAACACAAGATTTGCAAGCATGAGGGGAGTGTTTGATAAAGATGGTCATGCTTTTAAGTGTGATGTAAGAGGCAATGACAAGACATACGGTTTTAATGTTGTAAATGAAAGCAACGATGAACTTGAAGTGTTTGAGGGAGCAATCGACCTTTTAAGTTACTGTGACATATATGATGATTTTGAAACAAACAAGCTGGCACTTGGAATGATATCTGACGCACCACTTGAAACTTTTCTTAGGGAGCATCCGGGAATAAGGACTATTAAGCTGTGCCTTGATAATGATGAGCCGGGAAGAAAGGCATCCGCAACACTTAGGGAAAAGTATGATAAAAAAGGCTACAAAGTTTTGGAACTTCCACCACCAAGGGATTACAAAGATTACAATGACTGGCTCAAAATGATAAGGAAAAAAGAAATGATGAAGCGGTCATATACAAGACGGGCAAGGTGAAATTACCATATCTTAATGAAAACAGAAACCGTTGTAAAAAGTGGATATGGAAATAGCTTCCATAACGAAAAAGAATAATGAGAAGCCTAAATCATAACAAAAATTTACAACGGAAAAAAGAAATTTCAAAAAAAACAGTCAAAAAAATCCGTTGTAAAAAGTGGATATGAAAAAGGCTTTCATAACGAAAAAGCATAAGAGGAAGCCTGAATCATAACAAAATTTTACAACGGTTTTATAAAAATATGGATATATCAGGGGTTTTAGGGGATTTTTCCCTAACAAGAATAGCATTGGTAATACCAAATGCGTATCTTGCGCGACAGACAGGTCGTTACCGGGGACAAAGGCTTTTTTAGGCTTAACAGAATACGGATAAGAGGAGGTGAGATTACAGGTGGCAGATGAAAATGAGGTATTTACAAAGGCAGAGGAACTGATTGAATGGCTTGATGAGAATGACATTCTTATGAACCTTACAGATAAAGAGGCAGGAGTACTTATTTCGTATATGGAAGTTCATGGCTACGGTATCGGTGTAAGAGAAAACAGGCTTGTGAGAATTGATATAACCGAAACAGAGAATATAGTGGAGGATTATTCAATAGATGATGTAATAGATTCGGTATTTGACTGGAATTATGAGCTTATAACGGAAGCAGATAAGGAAAGAAAAAATCCTGATAACTTTATTGATTTCTGCAAAAAGCAAGAAAGATATGAGAGCCTTTTAGAAGACGAGCGGATAATAGAGAAAATGTTTGACCGGACTGTTTACGGTAAGGCAATGGCTTCTGCTTTTAAAAAGGTATCTCTGACAAAATGAGAGAGGATGATGTAGATGGCAGATAACAGACATAATGTGGTAAAGACTTTCAAATTTACCAGAGCAGAGGCGGATTTATTAAAAAATAGTGCAAAGGAATACGGTATGACGGATTCTGATTATATGCGTTTTCTTTTAAGCCAGAAGCCTTTGGATTATCCCGAAATAAGACTACTGATTTCCAATCTGATAAATGAAGTAAATCATATCGGAAACAACATTAACCAGATTGCAAGAAAGAATAATGCAGGATTTTACAGCCGTGATGACATGGATAATTTAAGAGCATATATGAAAAAACTTATTAACGCTACAAGAAAAGTGGAAGAGAAGATTGGCGATTACTAAGGTATTAAATATAGGAGACTGCGGAAGAGGTTATCACGGAAAACATTTAAAGGCAGCAATTGACTATATTAAAGATTTTGAAAAAACGGATGGCGGGAGACTTGTCGGAGGCATTAATTGTCAGCCGGATTTTGCCTACGATAAGATGAAAAGCACGAAAGTGAAATTTGGCAAAACAGACAAAAGACAGGCATATCACTTTATCATATCTTTTGAGGAAGGCGAGGTGGATGATGATACGGCATTTGAGATAACGGAGAAGTTTGCAAGAGAGTATATCGGAGATGACTATGAAGTCGTATTTTCAGTACACAATAATACGAATCACAAGCATGGGCATATCATATTTAACAGTGTAAGTGTAAAAACGGGCAGGAAATACCGTTACGAAAAAGGTGACTGGGCAAAACATATACAGCCGCTGACAAACAGGCTTTGCAGTGAATATGGTCTGTCAGTGATAGACATTGATGCTGATGAAAAAGGCATAAGTGAAAGATATAAGGAGTGGAATAAATATTGTGACGGAAAGTTTATATGGAAAGATATGGTTATAAGAGATGTTGATTCATGTATTATTCAGGCAGTTACTTATGAAGATTTTTTAGGACTTTTGAAAGAAAAAGGATATACGATTAAGCAGGGAAAACATATGGCGGTATTTATGCAAGGAATGAAGCGGTATATGAGAATTGATACTTTTGGTGATGCGTATACAAAGAAAAGTATTTTGGAAAGGATCAAAAATGAAGGAATTGAAACTTACAGAAAGGATACAGCAAAATGCCCACCAAGGATTGTTTACTGCAAATTTAAAAAGTATCGAAGGGTAGAACTTACCGGGTTACAGAAAAAATACTTTGCAAAACTTTACCGGACAGGAAAACTTAAAAAGAGACCTTATTCACAGGCGTGGAAATATCGTGATGAAATCAAAAAGATGCATAAGTTACATGACCAATACAGTTTTCTGTCAAAACATGGAATTACGGATGTTAGTGGACTAAATGATATGGCAGATGTTCTTGCAGATAAAAAGAAAAGTATCAACAAAGATATTGGAAGAATACGCAGGGCAGAGAAAGCAGCCGGGAAGTTGTTTGAAGCATTAAATATGATTGATGAATTAGAAGATAGTGAGAACTGCTACAGGAAAGGTGATGAGTTTTTTAAGGAAGAGCATGAGCAGTATGTGAAATTTATCGGTGAAATCGAAAGTCATGGATATACCATAGAGGAAGTAAGAAATTTAAAAGATTATTATGGCAGTGAGTATGCCAAACAGAGAAGTAGAATTAAAGTTGTAAAAAGAGAGCTTAGAATTGCAGAGGAGTTAATCAGGGAAGAAAGTAAAAAATCTGAAAGACAAATTACAGAGAAAAAAGAAGAAAACAGAATACAGGAAAAAGACAGACAGCCGGTAAAATAGGTTGTATTTTTTTGCTTTGAAGTTCATCTGTTAGATGTAAAGAACTGATGGCTGAGCTGCAATAAAAAACAAAATGAGGAGGTTATAGATGAGCAGTGATATAAGAGATAAAAATATGATTGTACAGAGTTTTAAAAATAAGGGATTAAGAGGCGAGGTAATTGCACTGATAAGTGATGATGCCGATTATGGTCTTACAAGAGAGCAGATAGCAAAGTATGCAGATAAAAAGATGGATATTGACCGTATGAGGATTTATTCGGAATGTCTTAGAAACGGTTATGAGGACAGTATTATCAAAATCATTACGGCAGACGGACTTAGCAAAGCACAGATGCAGATGGCACTTGAATTTTATAAAAAAGGGGTGTCAGAAGAGGAAATTGAGGCGATTACCAAAAGTGGTGAAAAGGCAGCGGTGATGAAAAAGCGTTATGAGGAAATTCTCGATATGACAGACAGTGTTTACAATGCGGCAGAAACGGAGCCTGAGTATGTAAAGAAGATAGCAGAGCATATTCAGGAAGTCGTCTTAAGCATTGGAAATACGGATAAAAAATTTGATGATATTGCAGAAGTGCTGAAATCCCTTATGCAAAGCAGAAGGAATGAGGAGGAGTATGACAGGGTTCTTAAAGAAAATCAGGAAAAAGACACTTTGTTGTCGCAGAAGCAGGATGAGATTAACAAAGCCTATTCGCAGGCGGCAGAGAACAGAAAAGAGGTAGAGATGCTTAAAGGAGAAAACGAAACTCTAAAAAAGAAGATAAGGGAGTTTGAGGAAAAAGGTAAAGAGGATGCAGAAAATATGACATCGAATAGTCAACATCCGGAATCTTCTAACAGAGAATTTACAAATGGTCAATATTCGAAATCTTCGGATAGGGAGTTTGCAAGTAGTCAATATTCAAAATCTCATGACAGAGAGACTGCAAAAAGACAGTATCCGGAAACTTCCGGTCAGAGAGTGCAGGATAGAGGATATGGTGGCAGTTATACCAGGATTGACAGTAATGACATTGAAAGAACAGTACGCAGAAACAGTAACGCTACTGTAGGATTTTTTACAAGACTTTGCATTAAGAAAAAGAGCAGGAGAAATCTTGTGAAACTTGTAATAGCCGGAGAACTTGACATAAACCAACTTGTTCAGATTAAAAGTGCCATAGAAAAAGGTCTGACTGAAAGGCAGCTTGAGGACATTATAAACAGCAGGGTACCCGCAGACAGAATGAAAGAAATAGTTGAGATTGCAGAGCTTGAAAACAGCATGCAGGGATAGGAGGCAGATATGCTAGAGATAAATGAAACAGCACAGTGGATTCAAAAGAGAATGTCAGGGCTTACAGAGGAAGAGATGAGGTTTGTGTTTGATTTTGGATTTCAGAGCCTCGACAAGGAACTGATTAACAGTCTTATTGAAGAACTGAAATCAAAAGACAGGGATTTTGAAAATATTAAAAAGAGATATAACGCAATGATAGGTATCAGACCTGAGTGGGAGCAAAAAGCAGAATCCCTTATTGCAGCTCTTGAAATGTACAGGATACAGGAAGAAAAAGCTCTTAACAGTCTTGAGAGGATATTAAATGTATGCGGAGTAAATGTAAGCAGGGATGATATTGAAAATGGAAATCTTGACGAAATAAGAGAAAAAGTAAGAGAACACAAATTTGAGGGAAGGTGAGAAAAATGGCAGACGAAATAACAGAGGCAGTACAGATAATAAGGGTGGCATATGACGGTATCGAAATTGCAATGAAGATAGGAAGTGACGGACTAAGTGCAGTAAAAAAAGTGTTTGGCGTACTTAAGGGAATGCTTGATTATGAGAAGAATCTTGGAAGAACCTCCATGAGAAAACTTCTTATGAGAGGCGGAGACTTACAAGTATTGCAGTTTGATAATTCTGAAATAGGAAAGGTAAAGAGGCTTGCAAAAAAATATGGAATACTTTATTCCATGATGCCAAACATCAATAAAAATCAGACGGAGATAATATTTCATTCAGAGGCTGTGCCACGTATCAATGTAATGCTCCAGAAAATGAAATCAGGACAGATTAGTACATTTGATGATTATGTAAAAAAGAGTGATGCTGATGGAAAGAACAAACTGCTTGATTTTTTTCAGAAACAAAAAGAAGGCAATGAAAAATTTCAAAGTGAAGAAGCCGAAAAAGCAGGAGAGATAATGCAGGGGCTTATTGAAAAGGTCGGGATTTATGCTGTGGAAAATAAAAGTGTAAGCGTGGATTCCATAAAGAATGAGTTTAAAATTGGAAATGATGATGCAAAGGAGATTATCGGAAAACTTGTCACAATCGGTGCAATTGAAAAATCAGAAACAGAGAATAAGTATGAGGCAGTTATGGACAGGGATTCCTTTACAAAAAGAATTAAAAGCTACCGAAGTATTGCAGAGAGAATTCAGGCAGTTTCAATGTCAAAGAACAGGAATCTCACGAATATTACAATATCAAAGACACTGATAAAAGAAGAAAGCACAGTAGCAGTCAGGACAAGAGTTCCCGGTACATGGGGAGAGAATGTACGATATGTCTGGATAAGAAAAGAGAACATTATGGAAATTAATAACGGAAAGACTTTGCTTACATTTCTTGATTCGGAAAAAGAATACAAGCTTTATGACAAAAATAACAGAGTGGCAGAGACAGTAAATGGAAGCACGTTGTATTCAAAACATTATGACAGTGTGGAAGCCGCAGTAAGAAAGAGATATGAAAAGATGTCAGCAGAAAAAAGCGTATCAAAGATAATGGAAGAACAGGGAAGGGGCAGATGATAAATGACGGATAAGAAGAAAAAGCCTTCTGTTGTTCTTCTTGTTATTGGAGCTTTGCTGTCAGCATATTTCGGATATCTTGTAAATGGTGCATGTACTAAGGGAATGAACATCAGTGAATTTATGGATTCCATCAATAAGGTACTTGCAAATCCCATTGCAGATTACTATAAGGGTGCAGCTACGGTTAAGGCAGTTCTTATGGCTATTCTTATATATGCCGTGATGATAACTATGTATTATACAAGTCAGAGAAATCTTATGCCGGGCAAAGAATACGGCACGGCAAAGTTTGCAAATTTGTCACAGGTAAACAAAAGTTTACGGGATAAGGATGATAGGAAAAATAGAATTTTAAGCCAGAATGTCAGAATGAGTCTTGATACAAGAAAGACAAAGCTTAATAACAATGTTCTGATTATCGGAGGTTCCGGTGCAGGAAAGACATTTTATGAGGTAAAGCCGAACCTTATGCAGATGCCCGATAAGTGTTCATTTATCGTGACTGATCCAAAGGGAGAGATTTTAAGAAGCACCGGGGAGATGCTTAAGAACAACGGTTACAATGTTAAGGTCATCAATCTTATAGATATGGAACAGTCGGACTGCTACAATCCGTTTTCATATATCAGAGAAGAAACAGATGTGATAAAACTGATAACGAACCTTATTGCAAACACAACTCCGAAAGGCACAACTTCTGCAGATCCATTCTGGGAAAAAGCAGAGGGAATGTTTTTACAGGCATTGTTTTATTATGTATGGCTTGAGGTGCCAAAAAATGAGAGGAATTTTGAAACGGTGCTTAAACTTATGGGAAAGGCTGAGGTAAAAGAGCAGGGAAAACCGTCGCAACTTGATGCCATAATGAGTGTGCTTGAAGAAACAAGTCCGTTAGGTGCAAATCATCCTGCCGTAAAACAGTACAAAAAGTGTATGAGGGGTGCAGGAGATACGGTGCGTTCCATTATTATTAGTGCCAATTCAAGACTTGCATTTCTTGAAAACAGGAAAATATTAAGGATTTTGTCAAAGGATGAAATGAATCTTGCAGATATAGGAATCGGTGTAAACGGAGACTGTGAAACAAAAACAGCATTGTTCTGTGTAATTCCTGACTCAGATAAATCTTACAATTTCATTATTGGTATGTTGTATACTCAGATTTTTCAGGAACTTTATTATCAGGCAGATTTTAATTTCGGAGGAAGATTGCCGATACATGTTACATTTATGCTTGATGAGTTTGCAAATGTGGCACTTCCGGATGATTTCTGTTCCTTGTTATCAACAATGCGAAGCAGGGAAATAAGTTCTGTTATTATTATACAGAATCTTGCGCAGATTAAAGCATTGTTTAAAGACACATGGGAGACAATTCCGGGGAATTGTGACAGCCTTATATATCTTGGCGGAAACGAACAAAGTACGCACAAATATATTTCAGAGCTTCTTGGAAAAGGAACAATTGACAAAAAATCAAGCGGTGAAACAAGAGGCAGACAGGGAAGCAGTTCAAGAAACTTCGATGTTCTTGGCAGAGAACTTATGACACCTGATGAGGCAAGAAAGTTAGACAATAAAAAATGCCTGATATTTATAAGGGGATTTGATCCCATTGTGGATAATAAATTTATTCCGTTTAAACATCCTGCATTTGCATGGACTGCCGATGGTAAAGGAAAAGCATATATACACACCCAAAAGGAGGATTCGGTCGTTATCGGTCCTCCTTTTGAAATCCTGAACACACAGTCGCTTGCATATTTTGAAAGGTTAAAAGATAAGGGAGAAAATGTCTACATTGACAAACTTGATTATGACGAATTGATGATGCTTGAAGATAATGAGCTTGGAAAAAGATTTACAATGCTTGATGAAAAAGAGCAGAAAGCAAAATTCAATATGGAGCAGCAAAAAGAACTTGAGTATGCAGATGATGAAGAACAAAGCAGTTCAACTGATGGAAATGGTGGCAACAATATGGTAATAATCAAAGACAGGAAGAAACCAGATTGGGAGGATACAATTGCAAATCGTGTTCTGCATTGGAATTATTCTGAGGAGCATAAGGCAGAAATGAAGAAGGCAATGGCTGACGGTATACCAAGAGAAAGAATTATGGAATATTTTTATCCGGAGATGTCGGCGGAACAGTTTAGAAAGATAATAAGAAGGCAGTAAAAAGCAATCGTATAAGCACATTTGGTATGATATAATATTATATTATTAGGTTAAGAACATTGGAAGTAATTGTAGGTAGAATTGATATTAGTTAATAGTGACAACTAAGTTAATCATGGAAGGTAAGGAAAATGAAGAGGTATACTAAGGGTGTAAATAGACAGTCAGATAAAAAGAGTAAAATAATTCATAGAAGAAAAATCAATTCAAAGATGAGAAGAACTCTTGATAGAATAGATTTTTGGGTAATGCCAATAGTTGCTATAATTGCAATAGGGCTAATGATTTGTATCTACTTTAGTGGACTGAAGGTTCAATGTGATTTTATAATGGCAATGTTTGCTTTAGTATTGTTAGTTTGGTCTTTTTTTAAAGTAAGGTTATCTGACAAAATAAGCTTTATATATTCAAGAAATATTTTGATTTTTTTGTTTATTGTGGGTACATTTGTATTTTTTTTACTATCAATAGCAATAACTGAATTTGGAAGGGGTAAAATAAATATTTCAGACATTAATAGTATATTAACAATGATTGGTATTATTGGAACCATAATGATAGAGAGCTTTCATATTTCGAAAAAAGATATGGAATATGCGTCAAAAATACGTGATAAATATGATGAAAAAGGGGGGAATAAATCAATGAATTTTGTTTTACCAAAAGCGAATACACATCCAGAAGTTGCTAAAGAACAGCATTTGATTCCAAGAACATACATGAGACAATGGAGCTATAATTCAGGAGATTTGATATGGATTGTAGAAAAAAATAATCTAGAAAAGGGTGTACAATCTAAGAATGTCGATAATATAAATTATAAAGTAGGATATCATGACATAAAGGCTGGAGACATATTTATGCCAGATGAAGCACTCAATGAAATTTATGGGTTCTTAACAAGTCTTATAATAAAATTTAATGGAAAAAAATTACAAACGCTCAGAGATATGCATAATCATTATTATGATTTTGATAAGTGGGTTATAGAAGATAAAGATGGTAAGGTAGCGACAAAAAAAGAAAAGAATGAAATATTTCGAGTAATTACGCAATCAAGATTCACTTTTGTTGAAGAAGAGTGGTGCTATCAGTTCGAGAATAATTTTATAGATTTCTTTAAAAAGATTGAACAAAAACTAAGGTGCAGAGTATTAGCAACAAACCCATCTTTAACAAGTGAGGAGTATGAAAAGATAATGGAGTATTTGTTGATATTTGAATGCAGAAATGAAAGAGGAAATGAGTACATAAATGAGATTATAGATACGCTTCCGTTAGAAATCTTTGATGATATTGAAATAGATAAAAAAGAAAGAGTTCATAACTTTAATGAAACCGCCGGAGATGAATTGAGACATGCATTAACGATATCTTCATACTACAAATATTTAAAGAATAGAAATGGTAATATAGAGGCTATAGTTAAAAGTTATTTAAGCAATTTGGGAATTGGAATTAAATTAACAACACAAAATATGCCATTTATTACTTCTGAGCGTGCATCATTGTTGATAAAAAGAGAAACGGGAGAAAAAGAACATATTTTTGTAGCGTCACCTACAATGCTTATTACTACTTTTAAGAAGAATGGTAGACGTTGTAATTTTCATTCAAATATTAAAGCAAAGGAAGTTAGGAAGTATAATAAATTAATAGCTAAAAATTCAAACATAATTATTACTAAGAGTCAGAATATTAATTTTAAAAAATTATTCATTTAGAAGTGTTATATAAAGCCATTTGGTCATAAAAGATCAGATGGCTTTTTCTTTTGAATAATGTGAGGAGGTGATTACAGCATAAACATATCGGGGAAAGCCCGAATAATCAGTACAACAGGCATTGCCTGATTATTATATATTTACTATTAACAGCCGGTATGAGGGAGACCTTGTATCGGCTTATTTTATGAAGAAGGAGCAAATTGATATGGAAAAAGAAAATATTTTAACACCAGATAACAGAGTGGTGGAGAAGAACAGAATGAAAAGATTTATAAACAGAGTAAGGAAGAACATCATACCTGCAGCAGCGGGTGTGATAACTATGGTAGCTATTGAATGTACAAATGTATTGGCAGCAGATACAAGTTCCGTTACAAAACCGCTTGATAACCTGAAAACACTTGTCATCGCGATTATTGGAGCCATAGGTGTAATTATTCTTGCAAAAAACGTAATGGAGTTTGCACAGGCTTATCAGCAACAGGATTCCTCTACAATGAACTCGGCACTGAAAGGAATTGTGGCGGGAGTAATGATGGCAGGAATATCCTCCGTTCTTGGAATTTTGGGATTTTAGAATAGAGATGCCAGGGAAGAGAGGTGATGAAAGTTGGACATATTTAAACTTGGACAGCAGATACTTGATCTTTTAGAGATGGTGTTTGGGTTCTGGAATAATCAGGTATCACTTGTTTTTTCACTTTTGGGACAGTCACCTGAATCATTTAAGGACGGAGGACCGTGGAGTGCAGTGGAGAGCGTTGAACCAATATTTGTCGGAGTGGGTTCTTCACTTGTGGTTTTGTTCTTTGTGATTGGTTTCTGTTCGGAAAGTGTGGATATTAAAGAGGATATGAGATTTGAAGTGATATTGAGAATGCTTATGAGAGTAGGAATTGCAGAATGGCTGGTTGCCAATAACGTAACCATAATGAAGGCATTTTTCAGCTCGGCGGGCAACCTTGTAAAGTTGCTTAGTGCAGGGAAAATGACAGAGCTTAAAATAGACAGTACACAGGCAGATGTGATTAAAAATCTTGGATTTGGCGCTAGTCTTGTAATGCTGATACTCGCATCAATACTTTCAATTGTAATTATTGTCTGCGGATTTTTCCTTATATACACCGTGTATTTCAGATTTTTAAAGATACTGATAATTGTTCCGTTTGGAGCGATTGCATTATCTACCGTAAGCGGAAACAGAACGGTAAGCCATACGGCGGCATCTTATGCAAGATATTTTTTGTCTGTGGTTTTTGAAGCAGTAACAATGGCACTTGCAATTATCATATGTAATGCAGTCATTAACTCAGGACTTCCGTCGTTTACGGGGCAGTATGCAGACTGGACGCAGACACTTATTTATCTGTGCGAAATGACGTTTTCCATCGCACTTACGGTAGGAACGGTCAAAGGAGCACAGGGATTAACAGGCAAAGCATTAGGATTATAAGAGGAGGAAGCAGATAATGGCAAAACAGATGATATATGAATCAAAATGGGGAGAAGAAACAGTAGAGCTTACAATGAGTCAATATGCGGATAATGGCAATATATTTCTTGAACTGATAAATACACAGGGAGAATATCCAGAACCGTATGGAAACGTAACCGTAAATCTGGTTGATGTTCCAAAATACTGCGGTTATGTTGATACCAACAATATGCCGGAGATGGAAAAATTCATAAAGGATAATGATTTAGGGGAGTTTACAGGGCTTACACTTAGAAGCGGCTTTTGTGAATATCCCCTTTATGTTTTTAATGTGGATAAATTGAGGGAACTCTGTCCCAAGCAGATGGAGAAATATGAGAGCGGCATAGACGCTAACAGAGAAAAACAGGAAGAAAAGACAAGGTAGGTGATTAACGTGTCAGTAGAAATAAACAGGGACATAGATAAGTTTCAGGAATCGGTAGTTTTAGGTCTTACCGCAAAACAGCTGATTGCTTCGGTGTTAAGTGTACTGGTTGGAGGTGCAATCGTTTTGATTTCTTATAAAAAAGTGGGACTTACGGTATCAGCATATATTGCAATACCTGTCGTTGCCCCGATTGCACTCAGCGGATTTTATTCGTTTAACGGAATGAGCTTTATGCAGATGATGAAAAAAAGAATACATTTCATGTTTAAGGTAAAACCGTTAATATACAGGTCAACGGAAAACGTATCGGAGTTAAAAGATGTGGCGTTGGAGATGGAGGCAGAAAAGAAGAAAACCGAAATAGGAACAGAAGGAAAAAGCACCGGAACTGAAACAGATAAAAAGGACAGTTTTGAGAAATCAAAAAAGAAAATGATAAAAGTGCTGATATTAAGCACAGCAGTAGTGATTGCAGCCATAGGCATTGCCTGTGGCTGTAAATTTTTATAGAAGAGGAGGATAAGAATGGGCATATTTTCAGATGGCTTCAGGGAACTAAAAAAAGCATCAGAACCGCTTTACAAAAGCCCGAAGTCCATACAGGAAACAATAGAAATAATGGAAGTATCGGAAAACGGTATTTTTAAGGTTTTGGATAATAAGTATTCAAAGACATATAAGTTTATGGATATCAATTATACGACAGCAACCTATGATGAGCAGGAAGACATTTTGCAGAGATACTGTAAGTTTTTAAATTCATTTGACTGTTGTTTTAAGATAACAATTAACAATAAAAACAAGGATATGCAGGATTTGAGAAAGTATATACTGCTTCCTTACTTAAATGATGAATTTGATGATTTCAGAAAGATTTACAATGACATTATCGAGGAAAAGATTAAGGAGGGCAGACAGGGAATTGAGCAGGAAAAGTATCTGACAATTACTGTGGAAAGAAAGACTTTTGAAGAAGCAAAGGCACAGTTTGCAACGATTGAGGTAAATGTCAGAAAGGCATTTAATGAACTTGGAACAGATATTCAGCCTTTAAGCGGAAATGAAAGACTCCGTATTCTTCATGATTTTTATAATCTTGGAAAGGAAGATGAATTTGACTTTGACATCAGGAAGGCAAAACGTATCGGAAGGGATTTCAGAAATGATTTGTGCAATGGAATGATAAAGTTTCATCAGGATTATTTCGAGGATGAAAACAAAGTGTGCAGGGCACTTTTCTTTAAGAAATATCCAAAGAGTCTTTCAGAGGAGTTACTTAATACGATAACAATGCTTCCGGTGCACATGATTACAAGCATAGATGTTGTACCGGTTCCAAAGGACATGACAATAAGGTTATTACAGAAGAAATATCTTGGAGTTGAATCGGACATTATAAAACAGCAGAGGGTAAGAAACAAAAATAATGACTTTTCCACGGAGATTTCATATACAAAGAGAATGGAGAAAAAGGACATTGAGGATATGATGACCAATGTCAGGGAAAATGATGAGAGCATGTTTTATACCGCAGTAAATATTATTGTAATGGCAGATGATAAGGCAGAGCTTGACAGTATATGCGAAACCATTGTCACAATCGGAAAAAGTAACGGAATTGCTATTGATACACATCAGTTTATGCAGAGGGAGGCATTAAATACGGTGCTTCCGATTGGTGTAAGACAGGTGGAAACAATGAGAACAATGCTTACAAATTCCCTTGCAGGTCTTGTACCTTTTAACGTACAGGAATTAAGGGATGATGGAGGTAATTATTACGGTATCAATCAGGTTTCAAAGAACATAAATGTGGGAAACAGAAAGAAGCTGATAAACGGAAACGGATTCGTATTCGGTGTTCCGGGTTCAGGAAAATCATTTTTCAGCAAGATGGAAATGGGTAGTGTATTCCTAAAAGGTGAAGATGATGTAATTGTTATCGATCCGATGATGGAATATTTTGACATTGCAAAAACATATGGGGGTACGGTTGTAAATCTGTCCACATATACTGATAACTATGTAAATCCTTTGGATATGGATGTGTGGAATCTTGATGCAAGGGATTCTAAGGGATGGATAAGGGAAAAATGTTCTTTTATGTTCGGACTGTGTGAGCAGTGTCTGAATCAGCCTTTAACACCACAGCAGCGTTCCATCATTGACAGATGTTTGACGGAAATGTATCTGGAGATTGCAAGAAGCAGGGAGAAGTATATTCCGGTAATGTCAGATTTTTATGAACAGCTGTTAATACAGAGTGATGCAGAGGAGAAGAAAATAGCAAAGGATATTGCATTATCGCTTGAGATATTTGTAAAAGGCTCCCTTAATATTTTTAACCATCAGACAAACGTGGATATGGATAACAGATTTACGGTATACGGTATCAGGGATTTAGGTCAGGACCTGGCACCGATATCAATGCTTATTATGATGGAGGCAATACAGCAGAGAATTGTTGAGAACGGTCAGAAAGGCAGGGCAACTTGGCTTTATATTGATGAAATACATGTGCTGCTCAATTCAGAATACAGTGCAAAGTATTTACAGCAGTTGTGGAAGAAAGTAAGAAAACAGGGCGGTCTTTGTACTGGAATTACTCAGAATGTGGTTGACCTTTTGCAGAACTATACTGTTACAACGATGCTTGCAAACAGTGAGTTCATTGCAATATTAAAACAGGCAAATACAGACGCAGAAAAAATAGCAGATGTAGTCGGGGTATCGGAATCTCAACTTGAATTTGTAAGCAATGTTCCGTCGGGGATGGGACTAATAAAGTGCGGAAATGTGATAATACCTTTTGATAATACGATTAGGAAAGATACAGGATTATATAAGTTATACAATACAAATATTCATGAGAAATGAAGGATAAAGAACAGATATCTGTAGGATACTGTGTGTGGATAAATATTAAATCATATGTTAATATTTAATCAAACAGTATAATAGTAAATGCAATACTATAATTATCTTATTTTAGTTAGTATTTTTTTTAAGGATTCCAGAGCATATGTAATGAAATATTATGCATATTATTTTATGTTTGTTATTGTGTGATTAGTGCAAAGATAATAAAATTATGTCTAATTATTGAAAGATACAAATATGAAAACTACAATGAGGAGGATGATAAAATGCCTAGATTACTTTCTATAGAAGAAACAATAAATATAATTAGAGAATATATTGAAGATGATAGAAAAAAACAAGCAATACTTTTAAATGGTGAATGGGGATGTGGGAAAACATTTTTTATTAATAATAAATTGATTCCTCAAATCAATAAAAATAAATTTCAGATATATCAAATATCTTTATATGGTGTTTCTGACATAGAAAAAATACAAGATTTAATTTATGAAAAATGGATAGAAAAAGTAGTAGAAGATAAAACAGAAAAATTTGACATAGTAAGTGATGCACTAATAAAGAGGATCGAATTATTGGGAAAAAATGCCATTAAATTTTTGGAAAACAAGATGGGAACAGATGGTAATGTTGCTGATATGGCAAAAAATATGCTTGAACAGAGCATCGGTAAGGACAAAAAACCACTTCTTATTTTTGATGATATTGAAAGATGTCAAATTGATATTATTGAGTTGATGGGATTTCTTAATAATTTGTCTGAGAATAAGGAATATAAAATTATATTAGTCGCAAATGAACAAGAAATAAATAGAGATGAAGATGAAATTGCAATGGCATTAAAATATGAAATTGCATTGAACAGCAGACTTGATGTAGAAAACTTAATAGAAAGAAAAAATAGAAATGTCATAAATGAAAGTCAAAAAGAATCCGATAATAAAATAAATCGTGAAGAATTAGCCAAGATAACTCGTCATTATTTTGGCAGGAAAACAACATACGAAAGAACTAGAGAAAAATTAATTGGATTAACGGTACCATATAGTATTTCAATTAAGGAGTCATTTGATGAGATAATATCAGAATATATTAAGGATAAAAATGTACAAAAAATAGTTGAAGAAAGCAGCCAAGATATTTTTGATTTATTTGAGCAAGAAGGAAATCGAAATTTAAGAACATTAATTGTTTCATTTATTGCAATTGAGGATATTATTTCCTCAATTGAACAAGACAGAATATCAGATAAAGTAATTCTAAGGGATGAACTAAAAACGATTGTGTTGTATACAGTATATTCTGCTATAAGAAGAACAAATGGGATAGATGAGTACAATTGGCCTAAAAATACTCGTTATGGATGCGTGAATAACAGATTGTTTGCAATACAGCGTACAAAAATATATGGATATGCATTTGTGAATGAGTATTGGGAAACACAATGTATTGATAAGGAAGTAGTCTATGCAGATATTCAAAAAGTTATAAATCAAAAGGTTGAGTCAAAAAAAGCATTAGAACAAACAAATGAACATCGATTATTAGCACTTAACAGTCTATATGAGTGGTATTTATTACAAGATGATGAGGTAAAACAACTTATTTTACAAATGAAGAAAGAGTTAGAACACAAAAAATATTATCCACAAGAATTTAAAGATATAATCCTTACACTGATGCGCATAAACAATCCTAATTTTGGGTTAATTACTAGTGAAAATCAAAAACAAAAAGGCAGACTTTATGATTCTACAGAAAGTGGTCAGTTTGTAGGAATGTCTTTTGGTAAACAAAAGGAAGTCGTAAGGCATCAATATGAAGATTGGAAAATATATGATATTTCAGAATTTATTGATTTAATGGTTGAATATCTTAATGAAAGTGAAAATAAACTTACGAAAGAAATGATATGTGTTTTGTCAGAAGATAAAGAGTTTGCTTATGAGTATAGATGCTTAACAATGCCATTAATTGAAATGATTGAACGAGATGAATTGGATGATGCAATCGTAGATGAAAATGGCACAAAAATATTTGATATGCAATGGAATGAACAATTAGAAGTGTTTTGTAAAAACAATAGCTTAGAGTTTCAGAAACAAGGAAAGTTTTTATCTTTGTTTGAGTATAATAAGTTAATTGAGAAATTTAAACTTGCAAGTCCAAAAGAGATAAGTTTTTTTTGTGATGCTGTAGAAAATGTTTATTCATTTTCAAATCTTGTAGATTTTTATTCTGTAGACTATGAAATAGTAAAAGCTATATGTAAATATAAAATGGAATCACTTAATGAAAATAAAAGTAGAACTAAAGAAATAGCATTAAGAAGATTACAAGCTGATATGTGTAAATATGCGAATTTGCTTAAAAGGAAAGATATAGCGGAGTAAATAATATCTTAAAAATAGACTCCTTGATAATTCAAGAATAATAAAAAGTAAGTGAATGAAATAATTGAATAATATCACGAAAAAATTTTAAGCCATTACAAAGCAAAATTTGTAGTGGCTTTCTTTATGTCAGGAGGAAGAAATGGAAAAGAAAAACAATAAGAAGGAAAGGCAGATTCACAGCCGTGTCATGCCAAATTTCATAAGAAACGACACAGATAAAAGAAAGGTCATTAAGGATAAGAAAAGTATTTTAAAAACCGGTGTGGAAGTGACAACAAGGAAAGGTGTCAAAGCTACACTTAACCAGTTAGAAGGCAGTGAGGAAGCGGAAAGTGCTTTAATGACCGCAGCAGTTATTACAAGTCCGGTAACAAAAACTGCAAAAAAGACCGGAAAGACTGTAAGGGAACAAATAAAGAAAAGGCATATAAAAGAGACACAGGTAAAAAGTATAAGAGAAAAGAAAAAGCCAGATAAAAAGAAAATCCACAGCGATGACTCAAAAAAATTTGAAAGTCAGGTTAGGGAGAGAAAAATTCATTATCAAAATGGCGGTGTAAAATCCGAATCAAACAGAACAGGAAAGGATAAACCGAAAAGCCATAAAAATAGTGGAAGCAACAGTAAAGACAAAAACGTAAAAAACAGAAAACTTGCCCTTGTTATAGAAAAGTTAAAGAGTGCAGGAACAGGAATATCAGGCAAAGCAGGCATAGAGGATACCGGAAGTGGTGTGGGAGATGTTGTAAAAATGATTGCAGTAAAAGTGGGGTTGTTGCTTCTTCCGATTGTATTAGGACTACTTCTGATAATCGGTGTGGCTGCAATAATCATAGCACTTGTAGTGGCACTTATATATAACTCACCGTTTTCTATATTTTTCCCACCATTAGAAAGTGGAGATACGGTAATGACGGTCACAAGCCAGTATATGGCTGAATTTAACAGGGACATCAATATTCTTGTGACGGAGCATAAGGACTGTGACATTGGAAAAATCGTATATGTGGATTATGAAGGAATGGCATCTGCACCGTCAAATTATTATGATGTCATGGGAGTTTATATGGTGAAATACGGTGTTGGAAATACTGCGACTATTATGGATGAAACAGGAAAGGTAAATCTAAAGAAAGTCTTTGACGATATGTGTACATACACCACATACACAGGAGAAGAAAAGATTAAAAACGATGAGGGAAAGAAAGTAAAAAAGAAGGTATTATATGTAAATGTTACGCTGAAAACTTATTATCAGATGGAAACAGAGTATAGCATGAGCGAGGATGAAATAAATCTGCTCAATTCCCTGATGAGTCAGGAGAGCATGGTGGCTCTTGGAGTTACCGGTGGAAATTCGGGTACACAGAGCGGAGGTAATAAAAAATCATCACTTTCGCAGAGTGAAATTGATGCAATTATACATAAAATAACAGATGGAAAAGCCAGAACAGCAGTAGCTTTTGCACTGTCAAAGGTAGGTTATCCGTACAGTCAGCCACTTAGAAATTCGGGAACACATTTTGACTGTTCATCCCTTGCCTACTATTCATGGAATAGTGCAGGCATATCTATAATGACAGGCGGTTCAAATACTGCGGCAGCAGAGGCACAGTGGTGCAGTAATAACAAATGTACTGTAAAAGAAAAAAATCTGAAACCCGGAGATTTAATATTTTACAGTTATTCCAATAATGGAAGATATAAAAATATCAGTCACGTTGGAATTTATGTCGGTGACGGAAAGATAGTGGAAGCGGTTGATGAAGCAACAGGTGTTGTCATTCAGGACTATCATAATGGAGGTCTTGTGATGATTGGAAGACCAGATAAAAAGAAATAGAAACAGTAAAAGAGCAGAGCCAAAAAGGTTCTGCTTTTTGGATTGGAGGAAAGATGAAAGAAACATATATAAAAGACATGGAGTTTTTAATAAGGGAACTTCATAAAGAATGGGGCAGAAGCAAATCTGAAAGAAAGAGTGTTGCACTGTCTTTAAATGATGCAGAGGTATTAAGAAAAAAGATTGCAGAAAGCATAGAAAAGCAGCAGAAGATAATTGACGGTGATAATGATATTGAATTTAAACAAAGCATTAAGATGTCAAAGGATAACTTTGTGATGCTCCGTATTGCAAAAAAGTTGTCAAAGAAAATGAAGAGAGGCGGAAATACATTTATCATTGACCTTGATAATGAGGAATACAGAAAATATACAAATCTTTTAGAACCGGAAGAAGGTGATTAAGATGGGAAAGAAATATAAGATTATTTATGCTGATCCTCCGTGGCAGTACCGTGTTTATTCTAAAAAGGGGAAGAGCAGAAGCGCAGAAAATCATTACCACACGATGAACATTGATGACATACGTTCCCTTCCGGTAGGTGAGATTGCAGATGATGACTGTGTGCTGTTTTTGTGGATTACGTTTCCGTGTCTTAAAGAGGGAATATCCGTTATGGAAAGCTGGGGCTTTACCTATAAGACATGCGGTTTTAACTGGATAAAAAGAAATAAGAAAAAAGACACATATTTCATGGGACTTGGTTTTTGGACACGTTCTAATTCGGAAGTGTGTCTTATCGGAACCAAAGGACATCCAAAGCGTGTGTCAAAGGCAGTTCCGCAGGTATGCGATGCAAGAGTAATGGAACACAGCAGAAAGCCTTCTGAAATACGAGATCGTATAGTGGAACTTTGCGGTGATGTGCCACGCATTGAACTTTTTGCAAGGGAAACAGTAAAAGGCTGGGACTGTCTTGGAGATGAGATTGATGGAGAGGACATAAGGGATGCTTTAGTGGAGGTAATTAATGATGAGTGCTGATTACAAGGTTCAGAGGCTCTATGATGAATTTATCCGTGATGTTACAAAAAGTGCAGATAACTGGAAGAACTTTCTAAGGATAACCGGGAGAATATACAGGTATGAGTTTGACAATATTCTTATGGTGTATGCACAAAGACCAAATGCAACACTTGTGGGAGATTATGATTCATGGAAAAAGGTAGGAAGATATGTAAAAAGAGGAAGCAGAGGTATTGCAATTTTTCCGTCAAAGATTTTAAAACCGCATATGCGTTATGTTTTTGACATATCGGATACCGCAGGAAAGAATGTGAAGCTTACATGGGATTTGAATTCTGATAATCTGAAAAGTCTTGTGGATGAGTTGGCAAGTGAGAAAAAAATAGAGCCTTATACCGATAGTGGAAGAAATAATTTAATGAATCTCTTAAAGAACTATACAAAATCGAACATACGATCTATAATGAAAGAGGAATCCGAAATAAGGATTTCTGAACTTAACCGGATTACAGGTGGTGTGATTAAAGGTGGAGATAATGAAACGCAAGGGCTTACGGCAGAATAAATGTTATATAAGAGCATTTTATATGCAGTAGGTACAAGATGCGGTTTTGACCTGTCCTCTGAAGAACAGGACATGGGTTTTATAACAAATATATCCGATGAAGATGATATTTACCGTTTTGGTTCCCTTGTATGTGACGTATCCTGTAGTGTTCTTAAAGAGTTTAATTACAAAGTTAGGCGGATTGAAAACGAAAGGAGAGTTACAGATGGAAGAAAAAAAATTGACTTATCACGAGGGAGCGGACGGAATGATGTATCCGAATCTGGAAATGCCACAGGAGAAAGTGAGCATGACGCAGGTGGGCAGATACGGAATGATGGCAGCGGAGTATCTGAAAGAAAACGAGAGGATGAGATACAACACACTGTACCGTCTGGGAAGACTGGCGGAGAAAATGAAAGAAGTGGATACGGAGGCGAACAGCCTGATGGACAAACTGATGAAAGATTACCTGAAAAAGCACAATCCGGAGAACCCGTTCTCCACAATGGAAATGTGGAAGATAAGGGAGCAGGCAAAGATGATGGCAGAGGAAGTGGTACTTCATCAGGTAGTGTACAGATTCCACTAGAAAAATCAGCCGGAGAGCCTGATGGGCAGACTGATGAAGAATTTAATAAAGAAATGGATGAAATAAATTCATTTGGAAAATCAGAGGAAGCAGGTTTTGAACAGGCTTCCTTTTTCTTTGACCAAAATACAAATGAAATAGGTTTTGCTGATGATAATAAACTGTCTGACACAAAACTTAAGAATACAGAAAAAGTTAAAGGAAAATACACTTATATAGCACCCAAAATAGAAAAAATCGTGCCGCATGATTATATTGTGAATGTTCTGTTAAGAGGAACGGGTTTTCAAAATGGGAAGAAAAGAGTGTATGACATTTATAAAAGCGTGGACAGTGCGACAGAGCGTGCAAAACTTGTAAAGAAAGAGTTTGGTCTTGGCGGTGCAGGCTGGCCGGTTGAAGGGTACGGACTGCACGGATATGACACATTTAAACCTCAGGGGATGAGATTTCAGTGGAGAGATGCAGAGGGCGAAAAGGAAGGATATATAAGCTGGAAAGCAGTTGAGGAAGAAATAAGAGTTCTGATAAACAAAGGAATTTATTATCAGGAAGTTATAGAAGAAGAAAAGACCATCGGTGATTATGACATTCCGGACGAAGTTCTTGCAATGGATCAAAAGCCTGTTCCTGATATGGAGAAACTAAAGAGCGCCTATGAGGAAGAAAGAGAGCTTACCGATGAAGAAGCTGCAATAGAAGATATGATGGTGACTATGGCAGAGTATGGTGATGAAATAGCAGCAGAGTCACAAAATACCAAACCACATATTACGGATAACAAAAAAGATGGAAAGGAACAGAGTAACATTGAAACTTTCCCAAAGCATAACTTTCATTATAATCTGTGGGAGCTTGAAACCGGAGGTGCGAAGACAAGATATCAGTGGAACGTGGATGCCATAAGGACATTGAAACAGATTGAAGAAGAAAACAGACTTGCCACAATGGCTGAGCAGAAAATTCTGGCTAGATATGCAGGGTGGGGTGGAATCCCGGAAGTATTTGATGAAAAAAATAGTTCATGGGAGAAGCAGTATAAAGAATTAAAGGAACTGCTTTCCCCTTTAGAATATGAGAATGTAAGAGCAAGCGTAAATAATGCTTTTTATACTTCTCCTGAAATTGCCATGTGCATCAATCAGAAACTTGCAGATTTCGGAGTGACAAAGGGAAACATTCTTGAACCGTCTATGGGCATTGGAAACTTTTTTGGAAGTATGCTGATACCCATGCAGAGATGCAGACTGTACGGTGTTGAAATGGATGATGTAACCGGAAGAATTGCAAAGCAGCTATATCAGAGAGCAGATATTACAATATCGGGGTTTGAAGATACAAAGTACCCTGATAACTTTTTTGATGCAGCTGTCGGAAATGTTCCTTTCGGAGATTATAAAATATATGATCCAAAATACAACAAGCTGAATTTCCGTGTGCATGACTATTTTCTAGCAAAGGCACTTGACCAGATAAGACCGGGCGGAGTTGCAGCATTTATTACAACAAAAGGAACAATGGATAAGGCAAATCCAAATGTCAGAAGATATCTTGCACAGAGGGCAGAACTTATCGGTGCGGTAAGACTTCCTAATACAGCATTTAAGGATAATGCAGGAACAGAGGTTACATCGGACATTCTGTTTTTAAAAAAAAGAGAAAGGCAGACAGACATTGAGCCTGACTGGGTTCATCTTGGATATACAAATGATGGGATTCCCATTAATTCTTATTTCGCAGAACACCCGGAAATGATGCTTGGAAAGATGGAATACGATACGGGAAGATATGGAGAAAACAGCAGATATACGGTATGCGTAAATGATGATAAGGATTTCAATATGTATGAAAGCCTTAGCAGTGCACTGAAAAATCTCGAAGCTTCCATATCAGATTTTGCTGCACCGGAAATAGAAGAAAATTTAGAAGTCATAGCTGCCAGTCCTGACATCAGAAACTATACTTATTCCTTTGTGGATGGAAAACTTTATTACAGGCAGAATTCCCAGATGTATTTAAAAGAATACTCCAAAACGGCAGAAGAAAGAATAAAGGGACTTGATGAGATAAGAAAAATTACAAGGTATATCATAGACATTCAGACAGAAGGATGCAGTGAACAGGAATTAAAAGAAAGCCAGAAGGTACTGAATGAAAAGTATGATGTGTTTGTAAAAAAATATGGTGGGATAACTTCAAAAGGAAATGACAGGGCTTTTTGTGATGATGCAGATTATCCGCTTTTATGCTCTCTTGAAAATGTGGATGAAGAGGGTAAGGTCACAAAGGCAGATATGTTTTATAAGCAGACAATCAAACCGGATATCAGACCTGAAAATGTTGTTACTGCAATAGAGGCTTTAAATATTTCAATCAATGAGTTTGGTTCTGTAAATATTCCGTTTATGCTTTCAATCTATGAGCCGGATATCAGTAAAAAGATAAAGGAACTGGAAGAACAGGCAGGTGAAAGAGTAACCTTATCGGAACAGGCAAGAGCAGAAGTTAAGGGAGCAGCCATATGTGAAGAATTATCGGGAATTATTTTCCTGAATCCTGTTTTATACAATGAAGAAGATTTAAGTGCAGGATGGGAAACAGCGGATGAGTACCTATCAGGAAATGTGCGAAGAAAGTTACAGGAAGCACAGGAATATGCAGAACAATATCCGGAATTGTTTGCAGGAAATGTTGAAGCACTTTTAAAGGTACAGCCAAAAGACCTTGACGCATCGGAGATTGATGTAAGGGTTGGAACAACATGGATTGAGGAGCAGGACTATGAAGAATTTATATATGAGCTTTTAGGAACACCGAGAAGAGCGAGAGCGGTAAGAAGCACATTTTATTCATCAGGCATTATGGTACATCTTAATAAATACAGCATGGAATGGTTTATAGAGAATAAATCAATGGATAAGCATTCTGTGGCAGCTTCCAAAACATATGGAACCAGCCGCATGGATGCTTATTCTATTTTTGAAGCATCACTGAATCTGAAAACGGTGACGGTAAGGGACAGAATTGATGATGGAGATGGCAAATACCATTATGTTGTAAATAAGAACGAAACAATGCTTGCAAGGGAAAAGCAGAATCTTATAAAAGATAAATTCAGGGAATGGATATTTGCAGAGCCGGAGAGAAGAAAAAAATATGTTGATTATTATAACCATACATTTAATAATACAAGACTTCGTGAATATGACGGTTCAGCACTTTCCTTTCCGGGAATGAATCCTGAAATAGAACTCCGACCGCATCAGAAAAATGCCATCGCAAGAATACTGCTTGGAGGTAATACACTTCTTGCCCACTGTGTAGGTGCCGGGAAGTCATTTGAAATGATGGCGGCGTGCATGGAACAGAAAAGATTAGGTCTTGCTAATAAGACGGTAATGGTTGTTCCTAAGCCCTTAATAAATCAGACAGCATCGGAATTTTTAAGACTTTATCCGTCAGCAGATATCCTTGTGGCTACGGAGCGTGACTTTGAAAAGAGCAGAAGACAGCAGTTCATATCAAGAATTGCAACAGGTGATTATGACTGTATTATAATGTCACATTCACAGTTTGAAAAAATTCCGATTTCAGCAGAGAGAAGGGAGAGGATGCTTAACGAACAGATAGAGCAGATATCCTATGCCATAGAGGAAACAAAAGATAAGAACGGTGAACGCTGGACTGTAAAACAGATGGAAGCACAGAAGAAAAAACTGAGTGAGCAGTTAAAACGTCTTGCCGATGAGGAGAGAAAAGATGACCTTATTACATTTGAAGAACTTGGTATTGACTGTCTTATGGTTGACGAAGCACATAATTACAAGAATCTTGCAATATTTTCAAAGATTAATAATGTATCAGGTATCAGTAATTCAGGTGCAAAAAAGTCAACAGATATGCAGCTAAAATGCCAGTATATCAATGAAATAAATCCAGGAAGGGGAATTATCTTTGCAACTGGAACACCAATCAGCAATACAATGTGTGAAATGTATGTTATGCAGAGTTACCTGCAACAGGATACGTTGGAGCAGATTGGAATATACCATTTTGATTCATGGGCAGCAAACTTCGGTGAAGTTACAACGGCTTTGGAACTGACTGTTGAGGGCAGTGGATTTCGTATGAAAAGCAGATTTAATAAATTTACTAATTTGCCGGAACTTATGAATATGTTTAAGCAGGTGGCAGATGTACAGACGCAGGATATGTTAGACCTTGATGTGCCAAAGTTAAGAGGTGGAAAATACATTATCGTAGAGTCAGAGCCTGACTGGTATGTAAGACAGGTCATGGAAGATTTTGTTGTGAGGGCAGAACGTATCAGAAATGGCGGTGTGGATTCCAGTGTTGACAATTTCTTGAAAATTACCCATGAGGCAAGACTGCTTGGAACGGATGCGAGACTTCTTGATAAGGATGCACCCAATAATCCTGATGGAAAGCTAAATAAAGTAGTGGATAACGTGGTATTTGAATATGAAAAGGCAGAAGGTGAGGGAAAAATCGGTTGTCAGCTTATATTTTCAGACATAGGAACACCCGGAGGAAAAGATTTTGATGTGTATAATTATGTGAAATCTGAACTGATAAAAAGGGGAATACCTGAGAATGAAATAGCATTTATTCACGATGCCAAGACGGATGCACAAAGAGAAGTATTATTTAAGGAGATGAGGACAGGAAGAAAGAAGGTTCTTATCGGATCAACCGACAAGTGCGGTACCGGTGTAAATGTTCAGACGCACCTTGTGGCACTCCATCATATCGACTGTCCTTGGAAGCCTTCAAGCATTGAACAAAGAGAAGGAAGAGGAATCAGGCAGGGAAATGAAAATGAGGAAGTTGCAGTATACAGATATGTCACAAAAGAAACATTTGATGCATACTCATGGTCGCTTGTGGAAAACAAGCAGAGGTTTATAAGCCAGATAATGACGAGCCGGACTGTGTCAAGAACCTGTGAAGATATTGACGAGGCAACGTTGTCCTATGCAGAGATTAAGGCGGTTGCTACAGGAAATCCATTGATAAAAGAAAAGATGGAATTGGATAATGACTTGCAGAGATTAAAGTTATTAAAGGCATCTTATGACAGCCAGAGATATACATTTCAGGATGATTTTATGCTCAGATATCCGAAGCTCATTAAGGCAGCCGAAGAAAAGCTGAAATGCGTAAGAACTGATATTGAGGCAAGGGACAAGGAGCTTCTAAAGGGAGATGAATTTGCCATTAAGCTAGGCAATATGACCTATACCGAAAGAAGTGACGGTGGCACGGCAATGCTTAAGATGTTGAGTAGATGTAAGAGCGGAGATACTTATGGGCTGGGCAGTTTCAGAGGTTTTGAGCTGTTGATTGAAAAGAATTATATGGGAGTAAATTATATGATTCTTCGTGGAAAAACAGAATATAAGGTTGAAATGTCAACTAGTCCTGTGGGAAATATGATAAAGATCGATAATCTGTTCAACAGCCTGAATGAAAATGAAGAATTTTTAATAAAGAAGATTGAGCAGTACAAAAGGGATCTTGAATCTTCAAAAGCAGAGTACGAGAAACCGTTTGCTTATGAGAAAGAATTAAAGGATATGTTAAAAAGGCAGGCGGAATTAAATGCGATGCTTGATCTGGAAAAGAGTATCGATACGGATTCGGAAGTCATCTGCCCACCGGAAAATGAAAAGTCAGGAAAAGTGGCAGAAGATATTTCGGAGTATAGGGAAGATGAAAACAGGGGCAGGAGATAACTGCCTCTGAAAATTTTTAACAACTATGACAGGGAACAGAGGAACTGTTTCTAATATTTTAGTAAAAAAATAGCGGAGTATGACCGTAACATGCAGAAGGAGAATTGAAATGAAATATACAGTAAAAGTAAATAAGGTAAGAAAAAATGAAGGAAGTTTAAGAGGATTTGCAACAGTAGTATTTGGAGAATCAATTAAAGTAACAAATATAGCCATTCTTGAAAACAGTAATGGAAATATGTTTGTATCCATGCCAAGATACAGAAGCAGTGAAGTGGATGAGCAGAATAATCATATCTTTAAGGATGTCTGCAATCCGATTACAAAAGAGTTCAGAGAGGAACTTTACAATGCAATTCTTGACGGATATGAAAAGGACGGAAGAGATGGCGGAAAGGAAGAAAAAGTACAGGTAGCAGAAATGCCGCCGTTTGCCGTAAAAGTAACACCGTTTGAAAGAGAAGGCAGCAATATCAAAGGACTTGCAAGGATTTATCTTGATAACAGTTTTGTAATTAACAATGTATCTGTGCTTCAGGGAAAAGATAACGTATTTGTGGCAATGCCGTCATATAAGACAAAGCAGACGGATGAGCAGGGAAAAGCAGTTTATCAGGATGTGTGCTATCCGGTAACAAAAGAATTTCGGGAGAATCTTTATGGGGAGATTATTGGAACTTATAAAGAAGAGAAAGCAAAAGGAATGGATAGGTCTACACCCATAAAAGATGATAGGTTTATGAAAGTGGATGATAGGACGGAAGGATTGCCAATAAGATAATTATAAGTAATAAAGAGTCGATTTTTCATGGAGTTTGAAAGTCCGTTCTTTTGTTGCAAAAATATTTATATTATTGTTTGTAAAGGAAATTTTAAGCAACAGAATTGTTATATAGTCAATAGAATGTTGTTCTAAAACTATCATTAAATAATGCAGTAACATTTGCATTGAATAAAGGGAAGGCAGAGATGTCCGTCAGGGAAATTTAAACGATGAAGTAGCAGTATACCGCTATGTTACAAAGGAAAACTTTGATGCTTATTCGTGGTCGATTGTGGAAAACAAGCAGAGGTTTATCAGTCAGGTCATGACAAGTAAGTCCATTTCGAGAACCTGTGAAGATATTGATGAGGCAACACTTTCCTATGCAGAGATTAAGGCTGTTGCCACAGGAAATCTGTTAATCAAAGAAAAGATGGAGATTGATAATGATGTACAAAGGCTGAAATCGTTGAAGTCTTCTTATGACAGTCAGATAACTTTATGATTAAGTACCCGAAACTGATTAAGACAGTAAAGGAATTGCTTGTAAAGGTTAGTACTGATGCAAAGAAGGTGGGAGAAGAATTATTAAAACAGTCTGATTTTACAATTACTCTTAACAGTAATTTCATGGATAACAGAGCTGATGCCGGAAATATCATTCTAAAGGAAGTACAGGAATTAAAGGGAATGGAAGAAAAAGTCATAGGAGAATACCGTGGATTTGACCTTGTAATATTTAAGGATGCACTGGGACTTAAAAAGATTGCTCTCAAAGGCGAAAGTGACTATGATACGGAAATATCCACAAGCCCTGCCGGTCTTATCGTAAGACTTGAAAACTTGTTTGAGGGAATACCGGAAAAGGAGACATTTTTGGAAAAGAAAATATCGGATTATGAAAGAGATATGGAAAGTTCCAAGGAGCAGTATGAAAGACCATTTGAATATGAAGAAGAACTGAATCAGAAACTCGCAAGACAATATGAACTTAACAATATGCTTGATCTTGAAAATGGCAAGTCTATGGATGAAGATTTGGGTGGGTTGGAGGAAAGCGAGATGTCAAAAGACATTGGAAAAAACAATATAGGGAAAGAAAGTATGAATAAAGACGCCGATAGAGGCGATGAGTATGGCACTGTAAAAATATAAATGCAGTTAAATGCAGTGTCTTTTATTATATCTTGTGAAACGACTAAAGATGGTCGTTTCACAACTCTGCTTTGCAGAGCACGCCCCTTCGGGGCTGGAAAAATACGATTTCCAAACGCTTTATGCGTTTTAAAATCTATAAGTTAGGAAGGAGAATTTTTATTATGAAGTACACAATTAAAGTAAATGAAGTAAACAAAGAAAGTAACATTAAGGCAATGGCATCAGTGGTATTTGGTGACAGTTTTAAGGTTGGAAATATCGCAGTTGTGGAGAGAAAAGACGGAGAGTTATTTGTGGCAATGCCACAGTTTCGCTCCAACAGTAAGGACCAGTATGGGCATGATGTGTATAAGAGTGTATGCAATCCGATTACAAAGGAGTTTCGACAGCAATTGTTTGATAATATACTTGCTACCTATGCCAGTGAGCAGAAGGAGAGAACAATAGAAACAAAAGATAGAAATGATTTGCAGTTTAAAGTATCGGTTGTCCCATATGAAAGGCAGGGAGGTAACGTCAGAGGTGTTGGAAGAATTTATTTCAATAATAATTTCGTAGTCAATAATGTTTCTGTTTTGCAGGGCAAGGAAAACTTGTTTGTGGCAATGCCGTCATATAAGACAAAACAGAAAGATGAGCAGGGCAAGGCGATTTATCAGGATGTATGTTATCCAGTGACAAAGAAATTTAGGGAAGTGTTGTATGGCGAGATAATTAGTTTATATAAAGCTTCAAGTGATAAAAATATATCAAAGTGTGACTATAATTTCATAGATGATAAAGATATAGAATTACCTATAATGGATAGCATTACAAGATAATATAGTAATACATCATAAGAAATGAGACATTCATTATTAATATTGAAAAGTGAGTGTAGTTTATTATTATTTACGATATGGAGTTTGAAATTATCATTTTTGAAAAAAGATTCATTTTATTATTGTATTATCATTAAGCGGTTAAGGAATTTTAATATGATTTAATTATCTAGTTAGAAGCATATAAAAAGAAAGTTTAATAATAGCGAGAGTGGATGTAAACAAAAGGTATGAATAAAGTGAATAATAGCTTGTTTTTTATATTTTCAAATTCTGTAAAATATAATCATACTAGTGTGGGTATATTGTGGTTATATATTAAAATTAAGGCCCAAATTAACTATATGAGGAATTTGAAAATAAAAAACTCATGAATTAACATTGAGCAATATAATGTAAATCAACAGAAAGGATACTATACATTTATTGAGATAATAAATGGGTTAATACATAATATATGAATATAGAATTATTAAGAAATAAGATAGTGGATAAAGAAAAAAAACGAATACTATTAGCAAATATAGAGGATACTTTAGAAAATAAAGATGATATATGCGATGTGAATTGCAGAGGAGTGGGTAGAATACGTCATTATAAAGATTTTAAACTCTTTTTATGCAATAAAAATGGTAAAAAAAGAAAGTTGTTGAGAGGATATAATCCGGCAAATGAAATTATTGATACACAAGTGTATCAGATTGTTGGATGCAATTGGAGATGCTGGTATTGCTTTGTGGATGACGAAATATTGTCTGGTAATACTAGCAAGTGTCAATGGTTAACAATAGAAGAATTGATAGATACATTTCTTGAACAAAATCTGGATATTATTGATTTATCAGGCGGACAACCAGATTTAGTTCCAGAATGGTGTCTGTGGGTAATGCAAGAATTAGAAAAAAGAGGATATAGGGGGAAAAAATACATATGGTTAGATGATAATTTATCAACATCAAGTATATTAGAAAGTCAACTATCTTCTCAAGAGATAAAGTATATGGCAGATTATCCATTACACTCTAGAGCATGTTGTTTTAAAGGATTTAGTGATAATACTATTCAATTTAATATACAAAATAAGAAAATAAAAATAGCTGAACAAATAAAGTGCTTTGAAAAATTATATAATTACGGTTTCGATTTATATGCATATATTACACTTACAGCTCAAAAAGGAAGTTACACGAAAGAAGAAGTAGATGTTTTCGTACGTAAAATACAAGAAATAAATTATAATTTGCCATTAAGAATAATACCATTGGAAATACGTGATTTTACTGCTACAAGTAATAGAATAAGACAAACATATCACGAGGCATATCAGGAACAATACAAAGTATATGATATATGGAATGATATTATGCATAAATATTATTCGGTTGATGATATTGAAAGACAATTTGAGGAGATTGAAATTAGATGAGTACAAGTAAAATTAAGAGAAATGAAGCAATTCATTTTTTGCATATATATATGGAATGGATAATAATAGGGTATGGAGAATTTCTTGAAATAATTTGCTTAAACACATACGAAAGAGTATATAAAAAAAATTTTAAAATATCAAAAAAAATAATTGATATTCAGCATGAAGAAGATGGACTTATTATAGTTGAAGAAAAACGAAAAATTAAAATAGATAATTTTAGAGATTTTATCCAAGTAAAACAAATAAACAATTGTATAGAAGGATTGGAAAATGTTCAAAAATATAGGATATATAAGAGAATAAGTCAAAATATGCTTTTGATTTGTGAGTGCAATAGTATTTTTAGAATAAAGAAAATAAGTGAGAAAGGTGAGTTGGAAGAAATATTTGAAGGAAGACATTGCAATTGGGTGGCAGATGGAGTTGTTGATAAAGATATATTGTATACGATAGGATATGATGGGGCTGTTAGAGTGTGGAATTTAGCTAAAAGAAAATGTATTGGAATAAGAAATATAAAAAAAGGATGGGGATTATCTATAAGTTTATATAAACAGGATGTAGTGATTGGAGATATAAATGGAAGAATAATGTTTATATCTAAAGATAATTTGAAATTAAATCAATTAGGTGGAGCAATATGGAATCTATATGGAAAGGATAATGATATTTATGCAGTTTCTGAAGGTGGAGAGATTGCTATTCGAAGTATTGGCAATAATAAATATAAAAAAAGGATAAGAATAACAAATGGCTGGGTTAATTCACTATCTTTTGAAAAACAGAATATATATGCAGTAACATCATATGGTGAATTAATAAAACTTGATGCGCATTTGCAAGAAAAAATTGAAATAAATAAATGGAACCTGTGGCTTAATGCAATAGCAAATCATAAAAATACATTGTTTATTGTAACGGCAGAAGGAGAACTAATTATATATAATATTAAAGATAATAAATATAAGATAAAACATTTATCGGAGTATCAATTAATAGATATAAAATATGTAAAAGATAAAGTGATTGTTATAAGTGTTGAAGGAGAAATATTTGTTTATGACATGTTGAATGATAAAGTGAAAAAAAATAGAAATAAGTTTCATTATACGTCAATGGCATATAATTCTGAACTAAATCAAATTATAGTAGCAACTTTTGAAGGAACAATATTAATGTTTGATGTCGATAATGTTAGAACAATTAATATTATAAAAATATGCTATAGTAGACTGTGGAAAATAGTATTTGATAAAAGAAATATAATTTGTATTTCAACTGATAAATCAATATATAAAATAGAAAGTGACACCGGGTTGGTTTTATCTAAAAAATTAAGTGAATTCCCAACAACTTGTAATCTAATAAAAGATAAATTGTATGTAGGAACTGATAAGGGAGAAATCATTGATGTTGATTATAATAATACTATTTCCGTAATAGAAAAGGAAAGATATACAGAAAAAATAAATGCTGCGAAAGTGATTATATATTATGATTCTACAGATAGTTATTCAAAAATATATAGAGAGAGAAACGAATTAATACTCAACAATATGGAATTGAATTATTCGAAAATAGATATTGCAAAAAACGAAAGGTTAAGGACAACTATTATAAAGGAAACTGGATGGGATAGATTTCCAATAGTAATTTTTTGGGGCACATTTGTATGTGCAGGTAGTGTATTGGCACAAATGTACGAAACAGGAACATTAAAAAGAATTGTTTTAAAACTAGAAGAGGAGAATAAATAGAATTGGAAGTTCTAGGTTTTATAAATTGCATACATACATATATAGCTATATTATTACAAGAAAAAATTAAAACAGATGATTATCTATTGTTTTTAACTGATAAGAAGCTAATAACACAATCGATTCATGACCAAAAAGTCAATCCGTGGATAACTCAACCAGTTTATATCGGGCAAGCAGATAGCTTTGAAAAAAATATGTTTTCTGAATATATAGACTTTTTAAGAACTCATTTTGGCTTTTATGTATATTGTTTTGATAAGAAAAAGCTTATAGCGAATGATTTATTAAAATTATTTATGGAATTTAATGAATATAAATTTATTATTCCTGTTGACGAGTATTATATTGTTGGTTCTAAATATTATAAAAAAATGCATAATCCCCATACTCTACTAGTAAAGGAAGTATTTAGGGAAAGTATAATATGCTTTGATATAGAGAATAGAAAACTGTTGAATATAAATAAAGAGATGATTCTTAAATCAGTATTCTCAAACTATGCTGCACAGAAAATTATAGTTTGCGACGATAGAAATGTATTAATAAAACAAGAAATATTATATAGAACAAGACAGAAAAAAAATGTAGGAAATAAAATTGATTTCCAGGAATTGATTTTGTCATGTAATAATTTAGAAAGTCAAAAGCAAAGATATGAAAGTATCAGACTTTCACTAATTTTTCAAATAGAACCTTTTATAAATATGCTTAAAATGTGTATTACCGAAGAAAATAATATTGCTAAATCGACAACTAGAGATGATTTGAAAATGTTAACTAAAATGATAATAAAAGGTAATATTTGTGGCAAATACAATGAAAAAAAAATTACAGAAAAATTTCATAAAATAATTAATACTTACAATGATTTACTTGATATAGATAATAATATGATTAGACAAAAGGATATGTACAAAGTTAAAACATAACATTTTGAATGAAATGAATTTACAATGTTACAATGGAGAAAAAATGGGAAACAAAAAAAGAATAGATAATAAAATAGTATGTGATTTAGAAATAATAAGAAAAATTTTGCAAGAGTTTAAAAATCCAGATGAAAAGTTGAATATTGTACATGTTGCAGGTACAAATGGAAAGGGTTCCACTGTTTCTATGTTGGCAGAGATATTAATTCAGGAAAAGTATAAAGTTGGAACATTTATATCACCTAGTCTGGTTAGTCTGACGGAAAGGATTCAAATTGATAAGAGTGAAATAGGAGAGCATGAACTAAACGAAGAAATCAAAAAAGTTATCAAAGTATTGGAACAAAATAATTTGTTTATAAATGAGTTTGCACTTTTGACAATAGTAGCACTGAATATTTTCGCGTCAAAAAAATGTGATATTGTTATCTTAGAAGTTGGATTAGGAGGGAGAAAAGATCCTACAAATGTAATTCAAAGCCCGATTTTAAGTATTATTACTAGAATAGGATTAGATCATGAGGAAATATTAGGAAAAACATTACAAGAGATAGCATATGAAAAAATGGGAATTATTAAAAATAAATCAGAAGTCGTTTTTTATGGAGAAAATGATTATTTGATTCAATTAATAAATGAATATTGTAATAAAAAGCAATCGGTATGTTATATTCCAGAGAGATCAAAACTAAACATTGATGAAATATCAATAGAAGGGTCAAAATTTCATTATGGAAAATACAAAAATATTTTTATTAATTTGCGTGGAGAATACCAGATACAAAATGCATTAGTTGTTATAGAAAGTATAGAACGTATAAGAGAGAAAGGATTTTATATTCATAATAGGTCAATATTACAGGGATTTAAAAAGGTAAAATGGGATGCTAGATTAGAACTTATACACAATCATCCTATCACCATATTAGATGGTTCGCATAATCCTCAAGGTGTTTATGAAACATGTAATTATATGAATAAAGTTTTTGGAGAGAAAAGAATATTTTTGATATTAGGCATGTTAGAAGATAAAAATTATGCGACAGTGGTAGAATTATTATTAGATATTTCAAGCGATTTTATTATTGTCCCAATTAACAATGGAAGAAGTATTGATCCTAACAAACTGCGATATACTGTAAGCGAAAAGGCAAAGAAACTTGGGAAAAAGGTATTTATTTACGTATGTGAAAATTTGTATCAATGCAAAGATATCATAAAGGATAATGTAAAACAAGAGGACATATTATTAATCATTGGATCATTACATTTAGCAGGTGATATAAAAAGAGGTTTATTAGAATATGTGCAAAATAAATGATAAGAATGGATGTATTTTGATTTGTTTAAGTTATCAAATGAGTCATGCAATTCCTATAATAAATTATATACGAAAGCAGAATTATAAAAGAATATTTTATGGGGATGAATTACTTAAAGATTTCATTGAAAAAAAAGGAGAAACTTTTATAGTATGCAATAATTCTGAGATAAAAAAATTGTTATATTATAGGAAAAAGTTGAAAATAAAAAAATTTCAACAAGTATATAAAGAAGTTCATCAGCAATTAGAAAGAATTATTAATAGAGAGAGCATAAAACATATATTTTGTGATATAAGTAGATATATGCTTTATGCTCCAATAGCAGTTAATAAAGGCGTTCCATTAACCATATACTGGACATATAATGGTCCTACAAATTTTAATTTATCTTGCCCACCTCAAACTAGTTTTGGTGTTATAGGTAATTTGAAATTCTTGATTTTATTATCTTGGTTAAAACAATTTTTTAAAGGAGAAATATTGAGTAAAAAGGTATTCTATTATTTTTTCTATCCTTATAATCAAATAATAAAGATAAAAAATTTAAAAAAATTAAGATATAGTATAGATGGTTTTTTTCTAGATACAGAAAAGTTAATATGTGGAGAGCAACTATATAATAATTATAGTGCATCAGATACAAAGTATACAGGAATATTATTAGATAAATATTCTTGCCATGAAAAATCTGAGTTTATAAATGAAAAAAAAATAAATATATATATTTCGTTTGGAACTAATAATATAAGATATAAGAATTGTAAAAAAATATTTATTTATATTTTAGAAAACATAAAAAAACATGATAAGAACCAAAAAGTAAATATTGTTTTAAATTATGGAAATATTGAGAAGGAGGAATTGAAGATATTTCAAGAATATTCAAGTATTAAAATAGTTAATAACATCAATCAACAATTATTAATAAAAGATGTTGATGTCGTAATATTTCATGGTGGATTTGGTACAATGAAAGAATGCATATACTACAAAAAAAGAATGATAGCAATACCGTTCATATACGATCAAATGTCCAATGCAATGTTGCTTGAAAAAAAGGGATTAGGGATATGCATTAAACCTAGAAAAGTATTTAAAACCAATTTTTATTGTGCTATAATGAACAATATCGAAAATAAACAACAGTAATTATAAGGCTGGAGTCTAAATAGTGAATTGGTAAAATGCGGTTATTTGTAAATGATTACTAAAGATAATATAGAGGCTGAGTAATCAAAGAAAAAACTAGCATACAATATCTGATAATTTAGTTATGTAAAAAAGGAAAAATGTGATAATTTTTTGTAATTATCATATAGGTAAAGGTATGAATATTATAAATGTAAAAAGTTCAAATAATTGGCAAGATATAAAAGATGCAGCGATGAATACAATAGGTAAGAAAAATGGAAAGTATCCAAGTAAAGAGTGGAAAAAGAATATTATTATGGCTGAACATTCACCAATAAGGAAATTGAAGATATCGTGGAGATGGGTAGATTTACCATATTGGGTATCAACACATTTTGTGAGACATAAATTTGGAATTGAGCATTTTGTTAGTACTCAAAGAACTGATAGAGTAGGAACTGATAGAAAAAATAAAACACAAGATGCACTTGTAACACATGAGTGTGAGGCAAATGCACAAGCACTAATTAATATTAGCAGAAAAAGGCTGTGTACATGTGCTAGTACCGAGACCAGAGAGGCGTGGAAAAGTTTAAAAGACCATATAGAAGAAATTGAGCCAGAGTTAGCTTCATGTATGGTAAAGGAATGTGTATATAGAGGGTTTTGTCCAGAAATTAATGGTTGTGGATATACTAACACAAAGAACTATAAGGAAGAAAGGGCAAAATATATTGAGTAATGTAGCATAAGAAGTTGATGAATATGGTTAATGGTAGAGGTTAATATGTGATATAGTATGGAACGAATTTAGAAATTTAATTATATTAATACTATAAAAATCCTGTTAGATTTCATTGCATTTAAATTATACATAAAGAAAGTATAGATTAAGTTTCTCCGTAAAAAAGACATTAGTAAATAATGTCTTTTTTTATGCCATAAAGTTGAAGAGATTTAGATTTAAATAATATTACTAAAAAAATATTTATATGTCTTATAAGAAATAATTAATTTGTTTAAAATTACTAATAGAACTATGGGTATATGGTTAAGGAATTTAAGCTTGTGTAAAAAAAATGCTAGTTGTTATATTTATTATATTATAGTTTATATGCAAGGAGGTTTATTATGAAAGCATTTAATACAAAGGATATAACAATTTTGGCTGTATTTATAGCACTAGACATTATATTGACAAGATTCTTCAGCATTAACGTGTGGAATATTAGAATAGGTTTTGGATTTGTTCCTACAATAATGGTAGCCCATATGTATGGAATAAAGTTTACAATTACGGAATGTGCGTTATCAGATATAATTGGGGCTGTATTGTTTCCAACAGGTGCTTATTTCGTAGGGTTTACTATTTCTGCAATGGTAATGGGATTAATTTGGGGAAGTTTATTATATAAAGAATCAAATATAAAAAAAATTGTACTGGCTGTTCTTTTGATTCAAGTAATATGCAGTATGACTATAACATCGGCGAGTATATCGTTTTTATATAAAGTTCCATTATTTACCGTTATAATAGGTAGAATAGGACAAGTGATTTTGATGACAATAGTTGAACTATTATTAATACCAATAGTTATTAATAAAATTTGTCCGATAATAAAAAAAAGAGGAATATATTAGTATGAAGGATGTAATTAAGTTAGACGTACACTGGACAAGAAAGAATAAAAAATCTTATTAAAAAATAGGGTTTATTATTCAATATATGAGTATATGGAATGGAGAGTAGAATGAATTTATTATCACCGGTTAATTCTGTAGAATCAACCGTACTACAAATAGAAGCAGGCGCTGATGAAATTTATGTGGGAATGCAAACTGACTATTATGCCAATTATTCGTTCTCAGGAAGAGGTCAGTTTGGAAAAAATAAATCAATAGTGCCATCAGAGAATGAGTTTAAAAAAATTGTTGAAATATCACATAAAGAAAATGTGAAAGTCAGTTTGGCAGCAAATACACCAATATTTTCGGATTCATTGGATAGAAATAGTAATGTAAAGAAGGAATATTTTAAGTATATTGATCGAGCTATTGAATATGGTGTGGACAACATAATTGTAGGAGATATAGGGTTATTGGCAAAACTTGGTGAGATGAAGCTACCTATTAAATTACATGCAAGTACATATTTTGATACTATGAATATAGATCAAGTATTATTTTTAAAGGAACTCGGTGCGTCAAGAGTGGTATTAACTTATCAATCTAGTTTATATGAAATAGAAAAAATATGTGCAAGTAATTTAGTGGAAGTTGAAATTTTTGGATATCTCGGGTGTTCATTTTTTAATGGAGCATGCAATTTGATACACAATATGGGAGAAGAAAAAAGTAAAGGAGGTAATGAAATTGGAATTCCTTGCAAAGGAAAATATAAAGTTTGGTCTAAAGATATGGAAGCAATATATATACCTTATTTAGATGCAGAGTTGGGATGTGCTTTATGTAGTATAAATAAATTAGTCGAGCTAGGTGTAGACGTAATAAAAATTGCTGGAAGAGACAGAAATATGCATATGATTAGTGATGTCACAAGATTGTTTAGAAAAGCAATAAACATTGCAGAAACAAGTAATAGTAGTGAGTTTAACGAACAACTGCAAAACGAAATATACGATTGGTGGAGAAAAACTTGGTGCAAAAATAAAAGGTGTAAGTATATGAATAATCAAATCACAAATTCTTATATCGGATTATAATTTTATGGTATTAATAAAAGGTGAAATTGAATGGAAAATGAATTGAGATTTATTAATGATGATATTAAGAGTAAATATATTGATGGAACAGAAGTAGTAGGAATTGGTTCAGAGGGATGCGTGTATGATTTTTATAATAAAGTTAATAAAATAATTATGAATAAAAATAATCCGAAGTTTAGGAAATTAAGATATAGATTAATAGTACCTCGAATTCCAGAAAAGCATATGGGAAGAATAGTAAAAAGCATATATGAATTTATTCAAGTATTTGATACAAAAAGTATTGTGATAAATGATTATGGTCTATTGCATAGATTAAATAAATTAAATTATTTAAGTATAGATATTATTTTGGGGAGAACTTTAATAAGAACACTAGGAGATACACCATGGTATAACTTTATTATTGAAAATGAAAAACAAGAACAACAGGACTGTATTATTCAATCCAATATTTTGCACATAGAAAAGCTAGAATTATTTAAGCGATATGGAGTAAATGGAGTAGAATTGAGCCCGATAAAATCAAATCAAGAAGTTATTGATAAATTGCATAAATTTGATATATCTTCATTTGTACATTTTGATAGTGAAATAGCTACAATAGGAAGAACATGTCCATATATTAGAATGTTACATAAATATGCACATGAATGCAAAGAAAATTGTGATAAAGTGATTAACATTAAATTGCAAAGAGCTTATGGAGTAGTGACCGAAAATGATGCGAGTAGTAATGAAGAGGAGATATTTCCGCATTTTTGGGGATTGGGTAATGTCATATACCATAAAAAAAATATTGATAGATATTTTCAATATGAAAAGAGTGATGGAGTCATTTTTAATTATTTGTTGGACGATAATGACAAAATAGAAAGAGCTAGAAAAAAATATATATGAAAGGGTAATTACATGTCAATACAAAATGCAATTGATTTTGAGAAAAGGAAAAATTATGAATTACTAAATGGAAGGATCGTAAACTATAGCAATATAGATTTGAAGTTTTTTAAAAAGTGGGAAAAATTTTGGAAAGATGATATTGGAATAACCCAAGGGGATAGAATAGGTTTATTAATTGGTGAAAATGAATTAATAATGCCTGTGGTACTTTCATTAGATAATATTATATGTGAAATTGAGTTTTTTAATTCTGGAATTAATAGAAAAAATATTGAACAAAATATAATAAAATATAATTGTATTATATCAGATCAAAAATTGAATTATCAGGAATATCGACAAATAAAAGAGATAGAATTATTTAAAAAGAAGTTATTTGTATATGATTTTGAAAAAAATACTCCTTTGGGCGGAAAAAGAAAAAGTTATATATATTATACAAGTGGAAGCACAGGTCAACCAAAAGCATTTTATAAAACGGAGAATGCAGTTATAAAAGAGGGGACAGCCATATTAAATGAGATTAATATGTGTGCGTCAGACAATATACTATGCATTGCACCATGCGTACATGTATTTGCTCAATCTATTGCCTGTGTAGCAGCAATGTTAGCAGGAGCAAAGGTAGAATATATGCAGACTATTGTATCTCCAAATCAAATAATTAAGAAAATAAAAAAGAATAATTATGATATTTTAATTACAACACCATTGTATTTTGAATATTTATGTGGTTTTAAAAAAGAAATGGAAGGTATAAGCAAATTGATAACTGGGGGAGCTAAGTTATCTCAAAAAGTAATTGATAGTGGATTAGATATTATAAGTTTTTATGGGACAACAGAAACAGGTGTGATTTCAATAAACAAGGGACAAAAGCAAGATAATTCAGTAGGAAGAGTTGTTAAAGGTGTCGAAATTGTGGGTGAAAAAACAGTTTCTATATCTAAAGGGAAAGAATTAAAAAGGATAGCAGTTAAATCTGAATTTAATTCATATGCATATAGAGAAGGACCAGAAAAATTAGTACAATTGCAAGGAACAATAGTGTTAAATGACTATGGCTATAAAAAAGATGAAGAACTATTTGTAATGGGACGTATAGACAATATTATTAACGTTAATGGTTTAAAAGTATCATCGGCAGAAATCGAGAAAGAACTAATGAAAAATGAATATATTGAAAAAGTTAGCGTAATTAAACAAATAAAAGATTCTAGAGAGTATGCAAAGGCTTATGTTGTTCTCAAATCGGATTCGCATATTGAAGAGGAACAATTATTTGAATTTTGTAAGAAAAACATTGAGCACTATAAAATACCTAATAAAATTGAGATAGTAGAAGAACTCCATTATACAGAAACAGGTAAAATATTAGTAAATTAGTTAGCATTATGAGGCGGAAAGATACACGAGCATTGTATAAAAAATAGAGAATAGTTTAGTTTAAGACAAAGGAGCAATATGAAGATTAAGGAAGAGGTTATAAATATTATTACAAGTATTTTCGTAGATAATAAGGAATTTATTAAAAGAGAAATGAAAGATGAAACGAGCTTAGAAGCTTATGGAATAGATTCGTTTCAATTTATTAATCTTATAGTTGAAATAGAAAAAGCATTTTCAATAGAAATTCCAGATGAATTGCTTTCATTTGAAAAATTGGACACAATAAGTTCTATAGTGAAATGTATTGAGGAATTAGTGAACGAAAATGATAAAATAGGTTTATAGAAGTTGGAAGAATTTCAAAAAAGTGTATTAATTAATATATAATAAATAATGAGTATAATATGTAACTTGCTTTTTTTATTTTGAATTCATATTATTGGAGAGAAAGATATAATGAAAATAATAATTTGAGAGTGTAGGTAGAAAAGGTAATCAAGAAAAAGCCAATGTGGATGGAAATGCTTGACTGGTGCTAATATGAATTATGCGACAAATACAAAAGGTGCCATTATTTCCCAAACAGACGGTTTAGATAAAGAAATTATCAAATTAATAATTGAAATAGAAAAATTGTCGGATAACATTGGTTTAGATACTACTTTTGATAAAATTTGGTTGGATTCTATAGAATAATCAAGTATTAGTGATTTTGTTGAATATGTAAAAAGAAAATAGCAAAATCTAAATATAATAAAAATTTTGTGCATAACTATATAAATGTCATATGTACAATCTTTTGAGAGGAAAGATATGGGAAAACAAAATACATATGGGTTTTTAAATAATTTTATTTACTCCCTAAATATTGCGAGGAAAAGTAATCTAAAACTTTTAGCGGTTGTCCTAATAAAGCCTGCGGCGAATATTGTTACCAAATTATTATGGGCATATGCGCCTAAATTTGTATTGTCTTATATCGAAAGTAATCTAGTTATTGATAAGATAATTTTTAATATTATTGTAATCTGTTTGATAGGCTTGTTTTTTGATATTATCGGTAATACCAGCTATAACGCATTTGAATATGAATATCGTCCAACTGAAGGTTATTTAGAAAAATTAAGAATGGATAAGTTGTTCCATACGGATTTCAAAAATATGGAATCACCTGATTTTTTAGATTATGCTCAAAGAGCTAAAACAGCATTATATAGAGGCAATGGTTTCTTTGGAGTTCTATACGAAAGCAGAAATTTTATTGCCCAGGGTACATTGATGATTGTGTCTGCTGCGTTAATCGGAATTCAAAATTTCATTATGATGATTATTTTTATCATAATCTCATTTAGCATAGCAAAGATATTGGCTTATTTTACAAAACTTGATAAAGAAGGATTTTCTGATGCTATGGCACCAACTTGGCGTAAGATGACTTATTTAGAGTCAACGACGAAAAATTTTGACTTTGCAAAGGATATTAGACTTTTTAATATGTCAAAAATCTTTAGAAGAGAGTTGGGTGATGTAAATGATACTTACAATGCCATGAATAAGACACACCATAATAGATGGATTTTATGCAATGTTAGTATGGAATCGGTATTGTTGATTCAAAAGGTCCTCATGTATACATGGCTTGTATATAATGTTATTGTGGGGAATTATCAGATATCCGATTTTGTTCTTTATGTAGGATTAGTAACTACTTTCCATGATTCTGTAGGATATGTAAATTGGATTTACTCAAATATGAGAGGCAATTGCCTTATGATTAATGATTACAGAAATTTCGTGGCATGGGAAGAACACAAAGAAACTGCAAGTGCAAATGAAGGTCATATTACAGATATAAATCTCGATCAATTTGAATTTAAGTTTGAAAATGTGAGTTTTAAATATCCCGGACATGAGAACTATGTTTTGAAAAATGTCAACCTAACAATTAATGATGGAACAAAACTTGCGGTAGTTGGTGTAAACGGTGCAGGTAAAACAACATTTATAAAACTTATTATGAAATTATATGAGCCAAATGAAGGGAGAATTCTTCTAAATGGTGTGGATATAAAGGAATATAATCGTGAAGAATATTTTAAATTGTTTTCTCCGGTATTCCAAAATGTAGAATGTTTTGCAATGCCTATTTATCAGAATATTTCTTTTGCTGAAGAAGAAAATACAGATATGGATAAAGTAAATGCTGTATTAGAACAAAGTGGATTAAAGGTAAAGATTGATTCCTATGAAAAAGGTGTACATACGAATTTATTAAAGATTTTTGATAAAGAAGGAATTGATTTATCAGGTGGAGAAAAGCAAAGACTCGCTATGGCTAGAGCTCTATATAAAGGTGGTAAGGTTGTTATTTTAGATGAACCAACAGCTGCTCTTGATGCTTTGGCAGAAGATAAGATGTATCGTGAATTTGAAAAGATGATACAAGGTAAAACAGCAGTATTTATTTCACATAGGCTGGGAAGTACCAGATTCTGTGATAAGATTGCAATGTTTGAGGACGGAACAGTTGTGGAAGAAGGCACTCATGATGAATTGATGGCTAAGAATGGAAAATATGCATATATGTTCCAGATTCAGTCCCAATATTATGAGGATAAGAAAGACAGTGTGGGAGGACAGAACGATGAAAAATAGTAAAGATAATATTCGTTGTTTTAAGTTCTTCGGGAAATTTGCTTGGCAGAATGATAAAAAATATTATTTGCTTTTGTTAATAAATATAATCGTTAACTCAGTTTCTCCGTTTATATCAATTTTGGGCTCTCAGTATTTAATTGATGAAATTGCTGATGCATCTAAGAGAAATATCGGTTGGGTGGTATTCTGGGTGGCATTTATTTGTGGAGGTAATTTCATTTGCTCCAACATAATGAAATGGGTTGGAGAAAACATTGCCAGAATTGGTGAAAAGTTTGATCGAATTTTTAAAACAAATTTATGTATGAGCTGTATCAATATGAAATTTAAACATACTGAAGATACGGAATTTTTGGATAAAGTTAAAAATGCAGAAAGAGCTTTAAATGAAACCGGGCAGGTAAATGGTCTTATCACATCTTTAGCAAGCATTGTGACGAATTTTATTGTTGCTTTGGGTGTTGTGACATTAGTTTGTACAAGAATTCCATGGCTAATGATTCCGGTAATTATTTCGTTTGCAGCTAATTCATATACTACTTCAAAAGTCAATAAGAGCAGACGGAAGTTCTTTGAAGAAATGGGCAATGTAGAGAGAGGCAGTACATATTTCAATACTGAACTGCAGGAAAGCAGATATGCCAAAGATGTACGTTTATATGATGCATCTGAAATATTTGAAAAGAAATATGACGGCTATGTAGATAGAATATATAATACCAGCAAAAAGTATCATACAAAATTTATAAAATATTGGAATGTAAATGATATATGTTATGCTGTTTGCGATACGGCTATCTATATATTATTAGCGGTAAATGTTTTTAAGAACATAATTTCAATCGGTGAATTTTCCAGTTTGTTTCAGGCAACTTCCAAATTTGGCGGTGCTATCAGAGGAATTGTAAATTCATACTTGGAAATGAATTATACTTCATCTGTATTAAAGTATTACATTGATTTTGTTGAAGCTATCTACGGTAAAAATGACAGATTAATGGATTTGAGTGATAGTGGTGTAGATGTGGCTGGCAAAGCCTGTGAAATAGAGTTTAAAGATGTTAGCTTCAAATATCCAAACACAGACAAATATATTCTCGAAAACATATCCGTGAAAATTAAATCCGGGGAGCACCTTGCAATTGTAGGGAAAAATGGTGCGGGAAAGACTACATTTATTAAACTGCTTTGTCACTTATATGACAATTATGAGGGCAAAATACTGATAAATGGTAAGGAGGCCGGAGAATACGATTTTGAAGAATATGTGAGGCTCTTATCAGTCGTGTTTCAGGATTTTAGACTTTTTGCCTTTACAATTAAAGAAAATGTAACTGTATTCGATGATAAGAATATTGACTTGGAAACAACATATAAGATTGCTGGCATTGACAAATGGATTGAAAGTCTTGACGAAAAAGACCAGACCTATATCTATAAGATGTTTGTGGAAAACGGTATTGAGCCATCTGGCGGTGAAAGTCAGAAACTTGCCATTGCTAGAGCATTGTATAAGAATGCTCCAATAGTCATATTGGATGAACCAACAGCAGCGCTTGATCCGATTTCTGAATATGAGGTTTATAAAAACTTTGATAAATTGGTATATGGAAGAACAGCAATATATATTTCGCACAGATTATCTTCATGTAAATTTTGCGATAGAATAATTGTATTTAATGATGGTTTAATTGTAGAAGAGGGAAGCCATGATGAATTAATGAAAAATACTGATGGATTATATTTCAATATGTATAGTACACAGGCGAAGCATTATAAGTAACTAGTAAAAAGCGTTTATTTATAAGAGAGGAAAATAAATATATGGAATGCGAAAATAATAATTTGGTTAAGTTACCTTTTAGGATTCCCAAATATAAGACATATTCTATAAATACTGCTATAAATGGAATATTAAAAGCTTATGGAAATGACGAAGTATGGTTATATAATAATTATATTTCATTATGGATATATGCAAAGAGACAAAGAAAAGAGTATATGGTAGATTTTAAGTATGATAGAGATGTTGACTATTATGAACAATGTCCGGTGTTGGAAACAGTAATTTTAGATGTTAGAAAGAATCAAGATGTTAATGATATTATTAAGAAAAGCATCGATAATCAAGAATATATTTTTTTGGCAGTAGATATGTATTTTATAGATTCGTGGTGGAAAGATGTTCAGAAAAAAGAACATAGCGAACATGAAATGCTTGTTTTGGGATATGATAATGAGAAAAAAATATTCTTTGTAGCAGATTTTTTCAAACATACTTATTCAATACAAGAGATTTCATATTTAGATTTTAGAATGGCATTTGATGCCCATGCGGGATATATAAGGGAAAGGGATAATGTAAATTCTGTCGAAATTAGAACATTTAAATACTTAAAAAATAAAGAGTATGCTTTAAATGTTGATAGAATTCGTAATATGATTTCAGATTTTGTGAATTCATGTGAGAATACAATTGATGATGTTTCAGATTTATTTACAGTACATGAAGATGTTTTATATGGGGGTGAATGTCTAGATCATATAATAGAATATTTCAATGAATGCATATGTAAACACCAAAACCTTGATTCTAGAATAATTCATTTGCTTTACATATTTAATGAAATAATGTATTGTAGAATAGATTACATGATTAATTATAAATACTTATCTGATAACACATATATAAGAAATATCCAGAATGACTTTTATGATATGGCTCATAAAAATGAGATGTTAAGGAGTCTTGTTATGAAATATAATTTAATAAAAGGACAAAAGTATGGTGAAATAGTAATAAAAAAAATGAAAGATTTGTTCTGGCAATTAGAAAATAGTTTGAAAAAATTAAATATTTATCTTGAAAATATATAAGAAAAATAGATTTTGTTTGAAATGAGATTATCATAAAAGACAAAATCTATTTTTGTTATTTGAGTGTTTCAGTGTTCATTTGGAATGGACACAAATATGAATCGAAAAAACAACATGGAATAATAGGTGTAGACAAAGGGAATGTCAGTTAATTGTTTGAATGATAAAAATGAATGATAATAGGTATGACAAAATATAAACCGTGTTGAGTGTTAATAAAAGAAAAAGAGGATGGGATCTGTGCATAAAGTATCAGTTATTGTTACGGTGTATAATACAGAGAAATATGTGGAGGAATGTATTGTATCGCTAATTAATCAAACGTATAAAAATATTGAAATTATTCTAGTAGATGGAGGATCTACAGATAAAACTCCAGAGATATGTCATAAGTATGAAAAAGAATATGAAAATATAAGAGTAGTACATAAAGAAAACGAAGGGGTATCTGCTGCAAGAAATAGAGGAATTGAAGAGGCAACTGGTGATTATATACTGTTTGTTGATGGGGATGATTGGATAGAAAATAATACAATTGAAGCATTGGTTTGGTTGGAAGAAGAGAATGAATCGGACATCGCTTTTATCATTAAAGCAGGAAATGAGCATTCAACAGGAGAGGTACTGATTGGTGATGGAAAGAAAATGATATTACATATTTTGGAAATATCGGCTGGTGAAGTTTGGGGGAAATTATTTAAAAAACAAATATTTGAAGACGTGAAGTTTCCGGAAGGAAAACTTCATGAGGACTTATATGTGATGCCAACTATTTTTTTAAAATGTAAAAAGATAGTTGCATATCACAAGGGATTATATCATTACAGGATTAGAGATGATGGATTGATGGGGACAGAAATAAAAGGCAATTTGAAAGATTTATATGAATGCTGGTTAGATGGAATAAGAAAATGCCGTTTGTTAAGCTCTGATAAAAAATTTGTAAAAGACTTGCAAAAAAGGTATCTGTATGATGTGTTATGGTATTTTTACAATATAGTATGTCTTATGAGTGATGAAAAATTTAAAGAATCAGTAGTAAATATTTCATTATTTTATAAAAAAACGAGATATATATATTTAATAAATTCGGCAGTAAAAATTAGCGACAGAATAAGATTCCTTTTGATATCAATATGTCCAATGACTGTCAGGAACTTTAATATACTACGATATGGTCGTGGATAAAAATAAGAGGAGTGAATATGAACAAAAGAGTTACGCAAGTTGTCATTCTTGCTGGTGGACTTGGCACACGTCTTAAACCATTTACAAATACTGCACCAAAACCGATGTATCCGATTAATAACGTTCCATTTATTGATTATCTAATACGTCAGATGAAGAATTTCGGAATGGAAGAGGTACTACTCCTTTTAGGATATCTACCTGAAAAAATAATGGATTATCTTGGAGATGGTTCAAATTATGGTTTGACTATAAATTATGATATAACGCCGGTGGACTACGACACAGGTATGCGAATAAAACATGCGGCTTCACAGATTGCAAATAAATTTTTGCTTTTATATTGTGATAACTATTGTCCGATTAACTATTCAAAACTATTCGCAGATTTTTGCAATAACGAAGCGAAGATTCAAATTACTGCTTATAGCAATCGTGACAACTATACCAAAAGCAATCTACATATTACAGAAAATGGATTGGTTACAACTTATGACAAAAAACGTATTACACCAAATTTACAGGGAGTTGATATTGGCTATGCGTTAGTCGATAAGAGTATCATTTCGCTAATACCAGAGGAAAATTGTAATTTTGAGGCAGAAGTTTATCCACAACTAGTCGAACAAAACAAGCTGTTTGCCACGGTGACCGAGCATAGATATTATTCCGTTGGTTCCTTTGAACGAATCAAACTTACGGAAGAATTTTTTAAACCGAAACGTGTTGTGTTTCTTGATCGGGATGGTACCATAAACAAACGTCCAGCACGAGCTTGTTATATAGAAAAGCCAGAAGACTTTGTTTGGCTTGCGGGAGCAATAGAAGCAATTAATATACTGAAAAAAAATGGATTTCTTGTAATTATCATTACCAATCAACCAGGAATTGCTCGAGGTAATCTCACGGAAGAGATGTTGCGTTGTATACACGAAAAAATGCATGTAGATCTTTTGAAGGAAAGAATAGATGTTGATGATATATTTTACTGTCCTCATAATTGGGACGACGGTTGCTTTTGCAGGAAACCAAATCCAGGTATGCTTTTTGATGCGCAGAAGAAGTATTCATTGAATCTTTCAGAATGCTATCTTATAGGTGATGACGAAAGGGATATTATGGCGGGGGAATCTGCTGGTTGCATTTGCAGATTGGTGAACGACACATACACTGTTGTGGATGCTGTAAAAGAAATTATTACATTAGAAAAAAAGGAGAAGATACATGATTATTTCAAAGACACCCCTTAGAGCATCATTTTTTGGTGGTGGAACAGATTTTTACACTTACTATGGAAACAGTAAGTTAGGTTATGGTACGGTTGTTAGCACAGCATTAGATATGTATGTTTATATTATTGTGAACAGAAAGTTTGATGATAATATTCGTATAGTTTATTCTGGCAATGAATTAGTTAGTCGTGTGGATGAAGTGAAACATAATATTATTCGGGAAGCACTAAAAATTGTTGGCATAGAAAAAGGAATTGAAATTATTTATATGGCAGACATTCCATTAAGTAATGCCGGTATAGGACTTGCATCTTCCAGTGCACTTGCAGTTGGTGTTTTAAATGCATTACATGCATATAAAGGTGAATTTGTGTCACAAGGAGTTTTAGCACGCGAAGCATGCGAGATTGAAATTAATCGTCTTGGACAACGCATTGGGATTCAGGATCAGTTTGCTGTTGCACATGGAGGATTTAGTCAATATAAATTTTTTAATGATGGTAGCGTAAGTATTACACCTGTTGTCTGTAAAAAAGAAGCAATGGTTCAACTGAGAAATAATTTGATGTTATTCTATACTGGAACAACTAGAGATTCCAGAAAAATTCTTAATGAGCAATCTGATACTATTTTAGATAAAACAGTTATGCTTGATGAACTGGTAAATACTACAGACCGTGCTGTTCAAGCACTTTATGATGGCAATCTAGACTTTTGGGGAACCGAGCTTGATAGAACATGGGAGATTAAAAAGAAGTTTGCAAACGGTGTGTCTAATCCGCAGATTGATAGTATGTATGCTAAGGCTAAAAGTGCAGGTGCACTTGGTGGTAAGATTCTAGGTGCGGGTGGAGGCGGATTTATGATGCTTTATGTACCACCACAGAGACAGAATTTAGTACAAGAAGCACTTTCTGAATTTACATATATCCCATTTAGTTATTGCCATGAGGGAAGTCGAATTGTTTTTAGTGATTAAGGGGGAACGGATATTATGGATTATAATGAATTAATTGAGACATATCTTGAGCAAGAAATTGATATTCTGAAAAGAATTGATGTGAGCGCAGTGAACGAAGTGTTAAATTTATTAGAAGCAGGTATGAAAAGGGAGGCTACAATTTATGTTTTTGGAAATGGGGGAAGTGCTGCAACGGCGTCTCATTTTCAAAATGATTTTAATAAGGGAGTTTCCGAGCATATAGATAAAAAGTTTCGCTTTTTATGCTTAAATGACAATATTGCTACTATAATGGCAGTAGCTAATGACATTGGATATGAAGAAGTATTTCGTTTTCAGCTTCAAGGAAAAATAAAAAAAGGGGACATTTTAATGGCTATCTCTGGTAGTGGAAATTCTCCTAATGTGATTAATGCTGTAGAGTATGGTAAAAAACAAGGTTGCAAAGTTGTTGGTTTGACTGGATATTCAGGTGGAAGGTTAAAAGAACTATCAGACATTTCTCTTCATGTGCCTATTAATAGTATGCAAATCACGGAGGATGTACATATGATTTTTAATCATTTAATGATGAGTGTTTTTTATAAGAGCATGTGTGGTATTGATTATATTAAAAACTAAGGAGTTTACTTATGCGTAAAATATTTATTACAGGAGCAGCAGGTTTTATTGGTTCTCAGCTTGCATATTATTTTTGGAAAAAAGGAGACCAAGTGACGTTGCTTGATAATTTTTCTTATGGTTCGGAGGACAACCTCGTATTTTCCAACCATGATTTTAGAAATGAAATTATCAGAGGAGATATAAGAGATAGAGAATTGATCAATCAAATTTTTGAAAAACATCAATTCGACTATGTTTATCATATTGCTGCAATTACTCCGCTTCCTGATTGTCAGATGAACCCTTCAGAAGCATCGGACGTAAATGTGACAGGAACCGTAACTATTCTTGAAGCAAGTCGTATTTATGGGGTGAAAAAAGTTGTATTTGCCAGTACATCCGCGGTGTATGAAAATAATACAGATTTTCCTTCGATTGAAACGAATGTTATGCCACCAAGTCTGATATATCCATCTACTAAATATACAGCTGAACAGTTTTGCCGTAGTTATGTGGATGTTTATAATATGAATGTTACCTGTTTACGATTTGCAAATGTTTATGGACCACATTTAGATTGTTTAAGAACACAACCACCAGTAGTAGGATACATGATTCGAGAATTATTTTATGATAGACATCCGGTATTACATGGGACAGGCGAGCAACGAAGGGATTTTGTTTATGTTGAAGATTTAATTCGACTTTGTGAATTAGTGTTGCAAGATAAAGGATTTAATATTGTAAATGTTTCTACAGGTACGACACTGTCCATAAATGAGTTGATGACAATTATTGCTAAACTTATGAATAAAGAAGAATTATCACCAGAATATATTCATTCCAAATATTTTTGGTATAATTATCCGAATCTATATAAAGGAGCTTATCCTATTTCTGAAAAAGCACTTGATCATGAGGTGACAAAGTATACAGAACTTTCTAATGATTATGCGTTTGAAAAGTATGGTTGGAAACCGGAAGTTTCTATTGAAGAAGGTATTCAAAACACCATCAACTTTTCATGTGAATTTCTGCAAAAATACCATCAATGAAAATTATAGATACAGATAATGTTTCGAAAAAATTGGACAATAGGAATCACTCAATTTTATTAAAATTCATATATCATATAAAAATACGAATTAGAACAGGAGAAATGGATAATGAATAAACATCTATTTACATCAGAATCAGTAACAGAGGGACATCCAGATAAAATTTGTGATCAAATCTCAGATGCAATATTAGACAAAGTTATGGAAAAAGATTCTAACAGTCGTGTTGCATGTGAGACAGTGATTACAACAAATCTTGTTTTGGTTGTGGGAGAAATAACAACAAAAGCACATGTAAATATTGATCAAATTGTCAGAGATACAATAAGGGAGATTGGATATAATAGTGATGAAACTGGTTTTGACTGTGATGATTGTAATATTATAATCACATTAGATAAGCAATCGGAAGATATTGCTCTTGGAGTAAATCAGGCTTTAGAAATAAAAGAAAATAAGAGGGATAATAATGAGTTGGACAAAATAGGTGCAGGAGATCAAGGAATGATGTTTGGTTATGCAACTAATGAGACAGAGGAGTATATGCCGTATCCTATTTCATTGGCTCATAAGCTTACAGGGAAACTTGCAGAGGTAAGAAAAAATGGAAGACTATCATATCTCAGACCAGATGGAAAGAGTCAGGTTACAGTAGAATATAATGAAGATGGAGAACCATCAAGAATTGATGCGGTGGTTTTATCTGCGCAACATGATGCGAATGTTACACAGGGGCAGTTACATGAGGATATTAAAAAATATGTATTAGACCCAGTGCTTCCAGCAGAGCTGATTGATGAAAACACAAAATTCTTCATTAATCCAACAGGACGTTTTGTAATTGGTGGACCAAATGGCGATAGTGGACTTACAGGGCGTAAGATTATAGTAGATACATATGGTGGATATGCACGTCATGGTGGTGGAGCTTTTTCAGGAAAAGACTGTACAAAGGTGGATCGTTCAGCGGCATATGCAGCAAGATATGTAGCAAAAAATATTGTGGCTGCTGGATTAGCTGATAAGTGCGAAATTCAGTTATCTTATGCAATTGGTGTGGCACATCCAACATCTATTATGGTAGATACATTTGGAACAGGTAAAATTGCGGATGACAAGTTAGTAGATGTTATAAGAGAAAATTTTGATTTAAGACCAGCAGGTATAATAAAAATGTTAGATTTAAGAAAGCCAATTTATAAGCAGACTGCAGCATATGGACATTTCGGAAGAACAGATATTGAACTTCCATGGGAAAGAATAGATAGAGTGGAACAATTAAAGAAATATATGTAAAGCAAAATCAATACCAATTGTATTTTGAAATACTCCTAACGAATACCAAGGTGATGTAATAAGCATCTTGGTATTTTTGGTTGCAAAAGTTAGGCAAGAGATAGTGTGTTTGCACAAACTATTATTTGTCGGCTGTAAGAACATCTAAAAGCTATGATTTAATATGTACACATCCGTTAATACGAGTGAACTTACTTGATATGGAACATCGATAGTGAATTATAGTTCGATAAAGTGTGAACTATAGTTGGTTCACCAAGATGTATTTTTATTTTATAGTAATAATAACACAAAAGATAGGGGAGAAACATTACTATGGAAAAATGTGCAAATGCTGGTACAAGGGTAAGGTACGCTAGAGAATTAAATCATTTTACACGAGAAGAACTTGCTGAGTATGCAGGAATATCTGCAAAGTTTTTGTATGAAATAGAAAACAATCTCAAGGGAATGTCAGCTCATACATTATTAAATATATGCAAAGCATTGGATGTTTCATGTGATTATATTATGACAGGCGGAGGAGAATATACTTGTGATAAGGAAGTAATTACAATTATAGAATCTTTTGATGCTTCACAAATTCCAAATGTCAAAAAAATCCTAACTCAATTATTAGAACTAAGCAAATACTAATAATATATGGTTTTTCAACCTCCTCTAAGCTGCCTGAAAAGGCAGCTTTTTTTGAGGAAAACGTGAAAATAGAATAATATAGAAAAATATTTTTGAAAAGGTTACTTATTCAAATAAAAAAGTAAAATATTGTATAATAAATTACATAAATAATTATTTTATTGTTTTATAAATGTATGTCTTAAAAATATACGTGATACTATTTAATTTTGGTATAATAATAAGCAATAGAATAAGGGGATAAGATATGAATTATATGCACTCAAGTGAAAAAATAAAAGACCTCAGAATACACCAAGGTTATACGGTTGAACAATTGGCGGAAGAGGCAAATATTTCAACTAAATTCTTATATGAAATTGAAGCAGGTAGGAAAGGGTTTTCAGCAAATGTGTTATATAAAATTTCTAAAGCACTAAACGTTAGTTGTGATTACATATTAAATGACAGTAATCAACAAACGGTTCCTGATTTTATTATCGAATTAGTGAAAAAATTAGATAGTAAGGAACAGGTCGCAGTGGAGCACATTTTGGTGGAAATAATCAGACTGAGAGAAGAATAAGTTTAATACCTGGAGATAAATATAATGAAATACGATTATTTAGATTATGAGCAAATTAAAAAAATGGGAGAGAGGATAAAAATAAGTAGAAAAAGCAATAATATGACACAAAGCGAATTGGCTGATATTTTGGGAATATCAGCAGATCAGGTTTCAAATATTGAATTAGGAAAAAGTGCCTGCAAAATAGATCATATATACTTGTTGATGCAGGTATTGGATATATCAGCTGATTATTTATTTGGAAATTTTGTAAATACAAATGTAGTGCGGGTAACTGACGAGCAAATAATAAATATGGCAACGAAAACAAATAAAAAGATGAAAATGATAATATATGAGTTACTTATGCTTATGGCATAGTACTCATATATTTTTTTATAAGTGGCATAAATATACTATGAACGCATATGACATAAAGTAGCGTGTGACGTGCTACCTTGTGCAATGGTGAATACACGAAAAAGAATTTAAAATCATTTAGTGAAAAAAGCGGGAGTGGTATAGTTATATGGACAAGAAAATGATATCAAGAAAAGACAGGCAGAAAGCAAAAAGATTAAAAAGTGTAAGAGATAGGCAACATTTAACACAGGAGAAAATGGCGGAAAGATTAGATATATCGTATTCAACATATCAAAGAATGGAAAGTGGACGAAACAATATTACTATCGAACATTTGGAAAAGTTGCATAAAGAATTTGGAGTATCATCGGATTATATTTTATTTGGTACAGTCAACGACGAAAAACATTATGAACTGGAACTCGAATATATGAATGATGAAACAAAATTTTTAATGGTTACTAGGCTGATAGCGTGTTTATGCAGATTGGATGAAAATAAATACAAAGAACTTATGATAAAATTAGAGAAAGATTTAAAAGAAATACAATAGGTGGCAGGTAATGCGTATGAATACTTCAGATAAACAAATTTTAATAGTAGAAGATAATAATAAAAATATGGAGAAGCTATGCGAGGTACTGAAAGATATTAAAGATGTCTATATACATAAGGCAAAGAATAGTGAACAGGCATATAGATATGCATTGGAGTATAATATAGACCTATTTATTGTAGATATTATATTGAATACCAAAGTGTTTGCTGATATATCAGGGCTAAAATTCATAGAAAGCATTCGCTCAATTAATGGTTATAAATTCACACCAATTATAGTAACAACGTCTCTAGAAGATCCTAAATTTCATGCTTATTCTAATCTACATTGTTTCAGATATTATGAAAAGCCTTATGATTATGCAGAATTTAAGAAATCAGTAGTTGAGGCATTAGAATATACAACACCCAAAAAAGCTAAAGATTTTTATTATTACAAAGATGATGGAGTCATTTATTCTATCAAAACAAAAAATATTGTATATTTTCAAACAAATAACAGAATTACTTACATAAAATGCAAGAATGGAAAGGTAATGCCAACACCTTATAAATCTAACAAAAAGATATTATTAGAGCTGAATTCAAAAAAGTTTCTCAGATGTAGTAATAATACAATAGTGAACGCTGAGTATATAGAAGGGATAGATAAGTCAAATAGATATGTTATGTTGGTAGATGGTTTTGGAACATTGGAAATAGGACCCAAGTTGAAGAAAAAATTTTTAGAGGACTTTTTCAAATGTTAGAAAGAATATATTGGTTATTAGAAATTATTTCCTTGGCAATATGTATAAGTAGTATTTATGGTGTGAAAATTAAGGCAGATATTAAAACAGTTGTATGGATTGCTATAGAAGTTACGTTTATGGGAATGTTGGATAGAGAGGTAATTACAACAAAGTCATATTTTGTTATATATGTTTTGTATATTCTATATGTATATATCAAATTTAAAAAGCCTTTAAAAACAGCAATTTTTACGGCAATATTAAGTATGATATTTACAGGATTGATTCAGATGATAATTGCTCTTCCGGTGTATTATATAGGAGATTACTGTAAAGCAAGTGAAAACATAATGGTTTTGGTAATTAACACTGGTGTTTTGATGGCTATTGTACTAATAAGTAGAACAGAATTTCTATATGGTGTTTATAAATTCCTAGCAAGAAAAGAGTTGATTTTAAATATAACGTTTATACTGGTAATGTTCATATATGGATATTGTATGTATAGAATAAAGGATAGTAACAAAATACAATCTGACTTATATGTAATTATTGTAACGTTTGCTTCAATAATAGCCTGTATTTTATTAAGATGGAAAGAAATGGAAAGGGAGACAAAATATCAACAGGAGCAGATAAAATTGTCAAATCGTTATAGTGAAGAATATAATGCTTTAGTTGAAATATCAAGAAAAAAGCAACATGATTTCAAAAATCAGATTAATGCATTATATGGTTTGTCAGATATAAAAGCAGAAAAGGAACAAAGAAAATATATAGACAAATTATTGGACGAAAATAAAGTTGTCAAAATATTGCATTCTGTAGAGCAACCTGTATTAGCTGGATTCTTATATCGAAAAGTGAATGAGATTATGGCAGCAGGAATAAATATAGAATTTAATTTATCTGTTCCGGATGCAGAGTTAGCGATAGAAGTGCTTGACTGTATTGAAATAGTAGGAATATTTTTGGATAATGCAGTGGAAGCATTGAGTAAAGAAAAAGATAAAAGTATTATTCTGGAAATGTTCGCAATGGAACAAAAGGTTGAAATAAGGGTTAAAAATGTAAGCCCTTATTATGAGAATGATGAGATTGCAAAATTCTTTCAGTATAATTATTCTACAAAAGGCAAAAATAGAGGAATAGGTTTAGCTAAGATAAAAGATTTACAGAAAAAGTACAAATTTGATATTTTAGTTGAAATGCAGGAAATACATAATAAAAACTGGATAAGTTTTTCAGTAATTAAATAAAGAATAGTAAAAGCCCCCCTAAAGTTACCATTTTGATAACTTTAGGGGGTTTTTAGCATTAGTGTTCTATTGGTGTGGGAAATTTTCTTTCGCCAAAAAGCAGAAAACTTACACCTGAAAAATGAATAAATGACATTAATGCAAGGCATGAACAACAGATTTTGTTCATACAAGATAAACTTAATTTTTTACGAAACATTTTCTAGACCTCCTTTGATTATTAGAATTTTAGCAAACATCATTTGACATGTGTGTAATATGATAGTCCAAAAGCCAATAATTAAATATGGATATATTATGCTATGGCTATTGAAAATGCTAACTATTATAAAAAAAGCAAATATAATAAGAAAACTATTGTTCTGACAGTGTTTTAACAATACGCTATTTGGAGATGGTCTAAGAGGTGAAACTATTGGACCAATGTAATAGTTAATTATGATACAGACAATAGTAAAAAATTGAATAAATAAGATATCCGGAGTTATCAATTGTGGAAGGATAACTACTGCCAGATAAGATATCACGAAAGTTAACAGCAAACAGGTTGTATAATGTTTACAATGAAAGCCACCACTGTTAAATCTAATTAATGATAATAAAAGTATAAATACGGTAAAACTTAAAACTTTACCAATAATAATGTAAAAAATATATAGCAATAGTATCTTGCTAAATTCAGATGCAATGGAAAGCAATGTATACTTTACTAATTCCAATTCATAATCTGAATAGTTATATGTTGTTTTTAAGGATTGTCTTATTTTATCCATAGTAAATAGTCCTTTGTAAGTTGTTGACTATATCATATATGGTGTAGCGGATAATATTAGATTTTTTTCAGAAAGTTGATTTTTGGGTAAAAAAATAAGAAAAATGTATATTAATAGAGAGAAAAAAGTCTTTTTAGAAGAAAAAAGTATAAAATGAAAAATATAAAAGTTATTTGTAAAAAAAATTGGTGTAAATTGCTGAAATGTGTAGTATTATATTAATGATGGATAATAGCTGATTATCTTTCAAATATAATTACAAAATTTAATGATTAAATATTTAATGTATACGGAGGCGAATATGTTTTTTATCAATCGAAAAGAAGAACTTAAATCTTTTGTAAATAATTATGATGAAAACATAGAAAATAATATAAGCCAAGTTTATATCATAGAAGCAAGTCATGGAATAGGAAAAACCGAATTCATAAAAGAAGTGTCAAAATATTTTTCATATATTCCATTAGATATTTTTCCATCAGATGATAATGAAGAACTTGCAACATTCAAAAGACTGGTTTTAGAATTAGATAAAACTAGCATAGAATATGGATATAACGATTTTAAGACATTTTATAGTTGGAAAACTAAAAGCTCTAAAGCTGTTCAATTACTATTAAAAATTACAGCAATTTTTGGACAAGCATTTGCTAAAAGTAAGGAATATGATATAGAATTTACCACATTAATTAACGAACCCATTCAATATGAAAAATTTATTTTAAAGGCACAAATAGAAAACCTATTTGAATATGCTAAATACGTATTTTCTAAGACGAATATACATATTGTTTTTCATCATACATCAGAGATTGATGCAGGGTCAATTGATTTATTGTGTAAATTAATCACATCATCAAGAGGAAGTGTTTTTATATTTGAGAGTGATAATGAAAAGATTAGCTTAAGAATAGAACACTGTTTACAAAATAGCCATAGCATTTATCTTAATAAATATTTATTAAACAAATTATCTAACAAGCATATAGAAATCTATATTCAACAATTATTGAATGATTTAGAATTACAAGCCGACAAGATTGACTCAAATGTACTTAAAGAAAGTATCGACAAAGGAAATCTAGCAGAAATTTCAAGTATATTAAAAGATTATAATGATAGATTGAGAAAAGACACTTCTATACAAATAAGGAGCATCAAGGATATTCTCTATAATTTGTCTGATAAGCAAAATGTTTTGTTAATTTTACTTAGTTATGCAAAAGGCAAATTAAATTTAGATGAATTAAAGGAAATTACGAACGAATTAAATAACTCTTTTATGACATCAGATATTGATTTACTATATCAAAAAAACTTAATTGAAAAAAACAATGGTTACATTTCAGTTTTACCATTTGTATATGAAATAGTTAATTTGAATGACTTTAAGCCCGCTTTAAAATATGCAGTTGCTTCTGGTCTTATTAAAAACCTAAACATAAAATTAAACACAAAATTTAATGGTCGGTATTTAGATGTGTTAGTTGAATATTATTTAAACAGTGGACATTTTTACCAATTAAAATCATTACGAAAAAAAATTAGTCAAAGATTAAAAAGCTTTAATACGCAAGCTGAACGTGTTGATTATTTCAAAAAATTTAGCATAAACCGAAATGAACTATATCAATTTGATGAAGAATTTGCAATAATATTTGCAAAAGTAGCTTATGAAGCAAATTTATATTTTGAAGCATTAGATTTTATTAATTTAATAGATAATATTGACGATGAAGCTATCTTCCTTAAAGTTTTAATTTTGAATCGTTGCGAAGATTTTGAAAAATCGAAAAATTATATTGAATCATATTTGGCAAATTTAAATAATCAATCTTCTGTTTATTTTAAACTTTCATTAGTACTTATAATGAATTTAATACAATTAAACCAGCGAGAAGAAGCATTTACTATATATGAAGAAGTAAAAGCATATACGTATGAGCCACTTTATCCATTTTTAGTTAGATTATCTAATGTGTTTTATGATGATTTTAATGACCGTTTAGCAATTGTTGAATCTATTACGGAAGATTTTTATAAGTCTTATGACAATGAATTTTGTGGGCTTCATGCAATATATCTTGCTTACTTGTATGCTCTGACACAGCAAACCGAACTAGCTGAAAAATCACTTTTAACAGCCAGAAACTTTTTTGGAAATAATTTGATATATAATCACATGATTCTTCATAATGAGGCGACTATTAAATTTTATAATCAAGAGATTGATGAAGATATTCCTGCTCTGCTAAATAATGCAAAAATAACAGTGTATGACGAGTATGATCAATTTGCGATTAATAATAATTTACTTGTTTATTACATTTTAAGTGATAATGAATCAAACTTAGAATGTCAAAAAATTGTTTTGGAATTAGAGAAGATGCTTGAGCGTACAAATTTTAAACGCTTCGTGGATAAAATATATTATAATTTGTATTACTATTATGTAAAAATGTTTAATTTTGAAAAAAGTGAATATTATAAATCTAAATTATTACTTACTAATATAAAATTTGGAGAGAATTATAAATATAAATTAATGTATGAAAACTCTTGGAAATTACCGCTAAATATATAATTTTAGTTAAATAATTTCGTGAATTATTCCACTAGTGTTTTATAAAGAAATCCTATGATAATAAAAGATTTATTTTTCGTGTTATTATCATAGGATATTTTCTAAAAGTTTATTATGATATCTTGAAAAAGTTTTTTTAACATTTCATTATATGTGTAACCATTAACTTTAAATGTCATAGGGACAATGGATTTAGGATACAATCCTGGATTTGCATTAATTTCTATTAGGTACATTTCAGAATTCTTGATTCTGCAATCTATTCTAATTAGTTTGTTAGGTGAGAGGTTATAATAAAGTTGTTTTATATGATTGATATCTTTAGGTTTTAAGTAAGAACTTTTTTTTACTTCGATTTCTATATTTTGCTTGATTTCAGAAGTATAAGCTTTATATTTAAATTTTTCCATTTCTGGAAAATTAAGTTCTACCTCTTCAAAAAATAGTTTATCTTCATTGCCAAATACTGTAATCGCTATTTCACTGCCTTCTATGTACTCTTCTATAAGAATTCCATCAAAATCATTAAGTAATTTCTTAATAACATAATCAGCTTTGTTTATATCTGAAACGATAGAATTTTGAGTGATTCCAATTGATTCAGATTCATAATTAGGCTTAATAATTACTGGATAATTGAAGTTGCTTAAAAGTTCTTTGTTATAAGAATGTAAAAAAACAAGTAAACTTTGAGGTGTTTTTATTTCAAAGTTTTCAGCAAATTTCTCTGTCATAAATTTGTCTTGACATATTACCTGAACATATGGATCAGGATTGAAATATTTAATATTATAGTTTTCACAAAAAGCAGGCACATTCATATTTCTAATTTTGCTATTATATCCAAAATCGAAATTTAGAACGAAATCATCTAAATGTTGATGTACATTTTCTTTAAATTTTTCAAAATTATCATAAAAAATAATATTTTTAATAAATTCCGAAAACCCTTTTGCTAAAATTGTCTTTAATTCCCGACGAGTATATTCCCGATTGTTGACAATTTTTTTATCCGTATTTTCATTTGGATTAACATTTAATATTACTACTAAATCCATTTTTCCCTCCAATTGATATGTATTAAAAAATAACTAGACAGATAATCAGCTATTATCCAGCATTTATTAAAAGACTCAATATTTGCTTAATGTTCTTAATAATGTATAATATAAAAAAGGATATTGTTTACGGGATAAAAGGAAAGGGAAAGATCTGCGAATGGCAAAAGAGGAAAAAAATTACGAACCTATAATATTTATGAATACTCCGATAATGAATAAGAACGATGATGTTATTGGGATATCATCATCTGTGGATGCAATAAATATTGCATTGGAAGATGGAGCAAAAATGGTTGGAGTTGTGGCTGAATATGGTACTGGAAAGTCTAGCCTTACGGAAATGCTAATTAAATCAAAGCCAAAGAAAAAAGAAATTAGGATTAATATGTGGGAGGCACTTGATAATAAGAGTGACGATGAAGATAATGATTCCTTAACAAAGACTTTTATATATCAGTTGGCTAAAGGCATAGGTCAAGGTGTGGCAAATCATGTTAATAAAATACTTAGTAGAAATTATGGAATTATATCATTTAGTATTGGTCTAAAAAGATTTTGGTTTTGTCTAATAATGGCATTACTATCAGCTTCATCATACTTCATATTAGATGGAATTAATATAGAAAATTATATACCAATATGGAGCATAAAACAAGAAACAGTGTATACTCTCAAAGTTTTTTCGCCTGTACTAATATTGGTATCAATTATACTTATCGCAATAGGGCTAATTGGTACAAATGTGGCATTTTCTAAGTGGAAAGATGAAAATAGCAGAATAACAGAGATTAATGAACTATTTTATGCATATTCATATGTTTACAAACTTTTGTTATCTATAAAAAAACAAAAAATTATCGTAATTGAAGATTTAGATAGAATAGAGAATAAAGATATAGTTATTAGTTTTTTGAAGGAATTATATAGATTTAATAATTTATTTAACCAAAAGAGTACGAGGAAAGAGCCTGCTTTTATAGTATCAATTGCACCAGAGTGTCTTTTGGGAAAAATTCAAAGTGATATAAAAGCAGAGGATAACGATAATGAGGATAAAATAAGTAAGCAATCAAAAAGAATAAATATGTATTCAAAAGTATTTGATTATGTTATTGAGTTAAAGCCTATTCATTATGATGATTATGAAATTGTATTAAGAGATATTATTAATAGCGAGCCGGATAAAAAAAGACAATTAAATAAATTACTAGAAAGAGAATCAGAGAATGACACATTGCCTAAAGAATTTAAATGGATATATAAGGGGGAAAATTTAACTATAAGAGAAATAAAAGATAGGTTAAATAAAGCCATTGCATTATATATTGATTTGAAAAATAAAAAGTATATTAGCAATCCGTATATTAATTTAGAAGCTTGTTGTGCAGTTACATATTTAGAGGCAGAATATACTGAAGAGTTCTATCTAATCACACACGAGGAGAGAGGATTTTCGCAAATAATACAAGAGTCGTACAGTAAAGAAATCACCGCCGATATTATAGCTGATGAGTTGGGAACAAAAGAGATTAATGAAGAATTAGCTATAATGATAAAAAATAGAATATTAGACATAGATTTTAAGATGTATTTTTATTCTTTTCCTAAAGGAAGTTATATTAAAAATATCGACGAAAAACAATTATGCAATTATATAGAATTACCTGATGAAAATGAATATACAGTTGAAGAATTAGAAGGACAAGTAGAACGTATTTATAAAAGTAACAAAGAAAAGACGTTGAATGATTCTATTAAGAAAGTATATAGAAGAGGGCAACTATTTCCTAAAGTTATTTTTGAAAATAGCAGATTGTTTAATCTGGCATTACAATGTGATAGTGAAAATTTAGTAAAGTCATTAGATTCGATAATGAAATACAGTGGAGATGTAATAAATAGAGAAGATATTAGACTATTAACTAATGTAAAGCAGTATTGTATTGATCAAATAGATTTTTTACGACGATTTGTAGATAGTATAGTGTCACAAAGCGATAAGTTGTCTGTAGAAGAAATCATAGATCGAAGGATTCTTTTAATATACATTTTTATAGATGATATTGATTTTATAAGGAATATGTTTATTAATGCAGATGTTCAATTACCTATAATTGAAGAACGAGAAATTAAAGAGATTAATAATGTAAATAAGGCAATAAAACTTGTTGATATGAGTTATATTGATTCTGAGAATTATGTTTATATACAGGATATGTTAGTAGAAGATGTGTTTATAGAATCAAATATAGAAAATGCAGTTGATATACAAGAAGCAATAATGGAAGTTGTTGATTTTGAAAATATAGCAGATGGTGTATATAATTTTATAAATAAGAATAAAATTGTACGAGACACGATATTTACTGTTTTAGCAGATTATGTAATAGCTGGAAATTTTGAAAGGAAAAAAATAGTTGAATATGTTAATAGCTTGCCAGTTGAAAGACTCACAGATTTATATTATGAACTAATAAATAGATTGATGATATCTGAAGGATTGAATGATGAAATCATAATACAGTTAGCAGAAAAGAAATTGTATGAGACACCGTTGTTGCATTACTGTGAAAGTGATAAGTTGCAGAAAATTAACTTTAATGATGAGGAAAATGCAGGCAGCATAATTTCTGCATGTGAAAATATTAATAATATGGATGTTTATTATGTTCCCAACATAAGATCTGAGATAATTGAACAAAATAATGGTCTATTTCCAAAATTTTACGAGGAATTATATTCAGATAAATATGAACTTATTTGTAATCAGGAAATATTTCAAATGGCGAAATTTGAATATGGAATTAAGTGGCTTTCAGGAAATCGAATAACTGAAACTAATTTGGATAGAGTATTAGAATGCATTAATTCATATAAACGAGAAGGTAGAGATTGTTATATTATATTTGAATATCTGTTCAATAATGAATATGATGATGCATGTGTTGACAATGTGATGATTGAAAAAATTGTTTATGGATTAGATTATAAAAAGGTTTTGTTTGATTCTATGACTAAAGAACAAATTAGTGAAGTTGTAGAGATGTTGACAGTTCCGCTGAATTTAAATATAGCGGAAGAAGCAAAGAAATTTATGTTATTAGTAAATTGTTTGGATGAGGAGTTAGAAAAAATAGTATTTACTAAACTAAATACAGATGAATATATTGACCTCATTAACCAGCTAAATACATATTCTAAATATACAATACAAAATATAAAAGCTCTTACACCATCTTATCCATTAAATAGCAATATACGGGACAAATTGTTAGAAGATGAATGTTATGAGTATTATATAGTGGGAAAAATTTTATATGAAAACAAATTCGAATTCCCTATGGAAGGAGTTCCATTTGAAAAAATTATTTTGCTTTATAGAGAAGAATCAGAAATACTCAATTATCTTATAAGTAATGATGATTTTATTGAATATGTTTATAATAAAAATATGTTCTGTTATATGGGAAAATGTAATTTTGATATGGTACGACCATTTCAAAAATTTAAGCAAACATTTGATGTAGTAGAATTTGTTTTAGTTTGCTTAGAATCAGACGAAGATATTGAAAAATATTTACTTGAATTAAATGAAATTTCGGATTCAGATAGTAGCGTGAGAATATCTAGATTACTTATTGAAAAACAATATATACAGTATTTAAGGAGAGATGATGTGTTTGAACATGTTAAACTTAGGCTTTGGGAAATCGTTTCTAAAAATAAAGGATATAAAGGCTCATTTACAAGAAAAAGAAATGAGTTTGTAAAAAATCCTGTTCTAGTAAAAAATCCTCATAGCAATATAAAGTATCCATATGTGAAGTAGAATAGAGAACATATTAATGCAGCAACTTTGAAAATTCAAATGTTGCTGCATTGATTTTATATTGAATAATATTGTTGAAATTATGATTTTCGTAAATAATATAAATAGCATATTTATCTAAATATGAAAACTATTCCTTGGATGTTTATTGGTCAGAATATCTCTTTGTTTTGCAGTGGTTACATGAGTGTATATTTCTGTAATATTAATTGAACTATGTCCGAGCATTTCTTGAATATATCGTATATCCACATCTGCATCTAAAAGGCTGGTTGCAAATGTATGACGAAACATATGAGGTGTAATATGCTGGGAGATAGATGCGAGAGAAGTATATTTGTTTATTATTCTTCGTACTGTCTGATCTGATAAAGGATGCCCAGACTGGTTAGCAAAGAAATGTCCACAGTTTGCAATTTCTTTAGAAAAATCTAATCTATATTCTTTTAAAATATTAAGAACTTCAATATTTCCAATCTGCAATCGTCTCTCTTTCGAACCCTTTCCGGATATTAAAATAGTTCCGTCTTCTAAATTAACATCATCTACCTGTAATGAACATAGTTCAGATATTCGCATACCAGTAGCAAATAGCAATTCTATTGTAGCTGCATCACGCAGAGCATTTCTCTTTTGATAAGTAGTTTTTGCAACTGCCTTTTTTATATATATAGTAGATAGCATTTCTTCTACAGTGTTTAAAGGAATTATTTTGGGTAAATTTGTCGGTTCACGAAATTTAATTAGTATTTTATTAAATGGATTTAAATCAATAATTTCACGGTATTCAAAATAATGAAATAAAGCCTTCATAGATGCTATTTTTCTTTTTACAGTTTTAGGCTTGTATTTTCGGTGAAGCTTACTTATGTAGTTCTCAAGCATAGTCGATGTAATATCCGTCACATTAGGTGTAGAAATATCTTGACAAAATTGAGATAAATCAATTCTATATGCTTTTAGTGTTTTATAGTCCAGTCTTTTTTGTTCTTCACAGTATTTTAAATAATTTTCAATGTGTGTTTGTAAGTTGCTCATAATAAAATCTCCTTTGCGTTTGTAAATTAAATAGACTTATATCGTATATCTATTCTAGGATTTTTGCTATTAATTAAATTGGTGGATGTTAGGAGTTGAGTATTTCTTTTTGCTGAAAAGGATAAATCGGAATATAATTCAGATATTTTTAATGCGATTCCTAATAAGATTGGGAGGAAAAGCGAAGAAGAAAAATATATGATTATTGAAGGAACTAAGTAATTAAAATAGGTTGGCTTAAAGGAAGATGAAGTGTTCTAAACTAATATTCATAGGAGAAGATATAGATGGCAAAAGAAGAATTACAGGCTTATTGTATAAAATACATTTATAAATTATCTCAGTTTTCTAGAGAAGGAATTGTACTTATATTAATATGTAAAAACATAAATATAACTTTGCCACGAAGAGCGTTATATATCAAACTTCTATATTTTCGACAGCAGCCGGAAAGTTGGGGCTGATTTGTATTACGACATAAAAGAGAGCGGAAGTAGAATTAAATATTTAAGGAAGCAAAAAGGTTATACGCAGAGAAGTTTTGCAGATGAGATTGGAATATCCCCAAGAACATATAGTGGAATAGAGTCTGGAGCACATAGTACAAGTATAGAAACATTTGTAGAAATGGCACGGACTTTAGAAACGTCATTAGACTACATAATTGTGGGAAAAGAAAATAATGATTTATTGCATAATATTCCGGAAGAAAAAAAGAAGCTTGTAATGAAGATATTAAAGGGTATATTGGACAATATTTAAGACTACGCAAATGATACGTAGTAAGTACGCAAGTAACCACATAGAAAACATTGTGAAAATTCGTTAAAGTTATCGTGTGATTAAGTAACGTGCACATTGATTAGTCAAATAATAATGAAAGAAGGAACAAGTTTATGCGAAAAATATTTGATGGAAGAGAAGTAGCTAATGGAGTGATTTTTATTAAGTCGGGAAAAGATTTTAATACAGTTGTTGATGTTGCAAAGCGTATCGGAAAAGAGTGTAGAAATCGTGGATTAAATGTAGATTATTGGTTTCTTGATGCCAGTGAGGAAACAATGATTGAAAGAGAAGTGATAAAGCAGTTTCTTTATGAGATGGAAGAAGAAAACATTAAATTTGTTGTAGTCAGAACATTAAAAGATATCAGCGATGATGAACTTGAAAGACAGGCATTTCTTGAGGTGATGATAGATTGTGGAGTAGGAGTTTATCTGTTTGACGAGGGATGTTTTGCAACAGTCAATTATGAGTGTGGTTGTTAAATAAATTATAAAAAATGAACTGTAATGCAAAATTATGAATTAAAAGCTAAGGAGAATAGAAATGAGACAAAATAGCTTAAACATATATGATTCTTATATAGTCGGGCAAAACATTAGAACAATACGAAAAGAGAATAATATGTCGGTTTTAGATTTAAGTGAAGCCATTGGAAAATCAGAAGATACAATAAATAAGGTGGAACAGGGGATTAGAAATTTGACTATTAAAACATTAGTTCAAGTGGCAAATGCATTGGAGACAGATGCTAATACAATATTAGGATTTAGTGTTAATGTATCAGAATTTGAACATAAAATTAATAGTTTAGAAATAAGCAAGAGAAAACAATGCATGGAAATTTTTAACAGTATTTTAGATAGTGTTGCAAAAGAAAAATAATCCTATGTAGCTATATAAGGAGGTCATTAAATGTCAAAACATAGAAATGGGAGTGTAATAAACGCAAAGAAAGGTAAGTTAAGAGCAATAGCTTATTTGTCTGAGGATGGAAGAATATATGAAGCAGATAAGAAAGAAAATAAACAGTTGAAGTTTATACAGCAGTATGCGAAAGCTCACGGTATTATGATTGTAAATATAATTCGTCGAAATGCAATGGGACCAATGATTATGAATAAACAAATTCAGAACGTTGTTGAATCTATTAAAAAAGGCGATGCAAATGCAATTATTGTTACGGAGATTGCAAAGATATCCCGTAACAGCGTTGATGCATATACAAAAGTAGGAATGATAAATGAAGCTGGAGGAACAGTGGTATCAGTTATGGAAGGAATACTAAAATTACCAATACGAAAAAGATAGAGTAGCAGGAGGACAATACAGTGAAAAAAGTAAAATTCAAAGTTAATGATAGACTTTTATGGAAGAACTACCTGATTAGAGGAGATGTTGTGTACGTTAAATTAGACAAATATATAAACAGTTGTGTGCAATCGGGTATAAGACCGTGTGTAATTGTTAGTAATAAAAAAAGTAATCAGAATTCAATGATTTATAATGTATGTCCGTTCACTTCACGAATGGACAAAAATAGGCATCCAATGCATATTTTTGTAAATAAGGAAAACATGGAGGGATTTTTGGAAAAGAATTCTTTAATACTGACAGAACAAATATTAACAGTAGATAAAAGACAGGTGTTGGGACATTTGGGAAACTTATCCAATAATAAAAGGATTATAAAGTTATTGGATAGAAATTTGATGAAACAACTTGATTTAGGGGAATCATTATATTGGAAAGAGGATTTACCGGTTGAGTTGATAAATATAATAGAACAATACTTGAATAATTCAAAAAGGATAGGCATAGATGAAGTATAAGATGGAGTCAAAAAGCGTTAAAGAAGATATAAATTATCTTGAACCAGCTTTGCTAAATTTAGAGCAAACATGTAAGTATCTATGTATCGGAAAAACTTCTTGCAGAAGACTCTTTAAGGAGCATGCACATGAGTTTGTTGTACGCATAGGAAATAGGTCATATGCAAATAAAAGATTATTAGACAAATGGATAGCTGAACAGACTAAATCCTAAATTAAAAAATATTTGTATAGAAAATATATAAATAACCAAAGAATTGGGTTGTAAAAGAGAGCAAACTTTGCTAAAATACAATTAGAACGTTTGTTCCCTATTGCGACTATGCAGGAGGTAGAACAAATGAATAAAACAACAACTAAAAAGAATAAAAAAGAACCTAATTTAAGAAGACGCTCCAATGGTTTATGGGAAGCAAGAAAACAGGTTAATGGAAATTCAGTTCGTGTTTCAGGATTCGACAAGGAACAGGTATTGGCAGAATTTGATAAGAAAGTTCAAGAGGCTGAGAATCCTATACTTATAAGTAGTGATATTACGGTAAATGCTTTCAGAAACAGATGGTTTAATACATTTAAAGTTCCTAAAATAAAAGCTACAAGTGTATACCCTATGACTAGAAGATATGAAAGAACTTTTGGTGAAAGGATTGGAAAGAGAAAGTTAAACAGTATGACTTATTTTGACATACAGGAAGCTATTAATGGAATGATGAGTGATGGCATTGGTGTTACTACAATAAAAGATGCTCTCGGTAGTCTCAGGGAATGTTTTGAATCTGCTAAGAATAATGGACTGATTGCTATAAATCCTTGTTTTGATATTATTCTTCCAGAAAAAACAGATTCCAAACAAAGGCGATTTTTAACTGTGGCTGAGCAGAAAAAATTCTTGGAGACAGCAGAAACAGAATATGCATGGTACTATCCAATGCTTAAAGTTATGTTGCTGACAGGTATGCGTATCAGTGAGGTTGGAGGATTATGTTGGTCAGATGTAGATTATGAAAATGATATTATTCATATCAGAAGAGCATTATATAGTCAATATGAATATGGCGAAAGACATTTACGTTTTACAACTACAAAGACTATTAATTCAGTAAGAGATATTCCTATGATGGCTGATTGCAAGAAAATGTTAAAGCTTCAAAAAAAGAATCAGGACAGGATTAAGAAAGAATTGGGGAAAAGGTACAGGAGTGAATATGAAGAAGGACTGTCTGATTTAGTATTTACATCTTCAATGGGATCGGCAGCAACAAGATATAATGTTGCACCAATCATAAACAAGATTGTTCAATCAATTAATCTTCGAGAAGATTATGAATCTGTACAGGAAAATCGTGAACCGGTATATATGAAACCTGTATCGCCACATGCACTTAGAAGAAGTTTTTGTACAAGATGTTTTGAGGCAGGTATGAATATTAAAGTTGTTCAGAAGATTATGGGGCATAACAATTATGCAACTACAGCAAATATTTATACAGAAGTTATGCCTGACAAAATGAATGAAGAAATTGAACTATTTAATTCTAAGTTATTAGCTCTGTAGAGTCGTCCAAGTTTTGGAATAGTCCAACTTTCTTAAAATTAGAGTTTGGTTGAAAAATTAGTTGTGTGATAACAATGATTTTATAGTCCAACTTGTGAGTTGGACGAGCAATAAAAAATATATAGTGATTTGCCTATTATAATAGGAAGTGATAGAAAAAATTAGCACTTCAGATGAAATAAATTGTAAGTTATCATAACTTGATATTATAAAAAAAGAATTCTATTTTATAATGGGTGAAAACCCACATTATAGAGGAGAAAATCCCTTAAATGTACTATTTTTAGTATGTTTGAGGGATTTTTTTTGCTTTCTGAATCCTGAAAATGCAAAATATCTTAAATTCATAAAATATCATAAATTATCACGTCTTATCGTAGAATTTTGGTTTATTTTGGTTTGATTTGGGAAAATTTTGGTTCAACCAAATTAGATGCGAAGTCTTCATGTTTCTTTAGTAAGACGAAAATGTAACAGAATAATCAGAGTCGATATGAGTTTTCATTCTAAAAATTATATAAGGAGGAAGAAAGAAATGTGTAAGGTAATTGCAATAGCAAACCAGAAGG